>JGI12109J20283_10443184_pt1 | contig 10710 bp, 9 predicted proteins | sample ElkSlonscriptome_12_FD_20283 | JGI IMG/M metagenome (IMG submission 20283) | reverse complement strand
CTCCCGGCCCGCCAGGGGCACCACGATGATGCGGGCGTCGTGGATGAAGGGCAGGCTACGCAGCATGCGCTCGCTGTCCGCCAGGTCGAAGGGGATGAGGGAATCGCCCCGCTCGAAGAGCAGGTAGTTGCGGATGACGCTCTCGTCGGTGTAGTCGTGCAGGGGACGGGAGAGGGAGTTGAGGAGGCGCTCGGCCACGATGCGGTCCTCATCCCAGCCCTGTGCGAAGGCCTTCACCTGGCTGACGATGACCACCTCGATCCGGTGACCGTCGTACGGCAGGTAGTCTTCGACGGCGCCCAGGCCGGTGCCGCCCAGCTCGTCGCCTGGCAGGACGTTGCGGCCGAAGAAGCGGGCCAGGGTGCGTTCGACCCAGTTACCGGACTCGGACGCGGGTTGTCCGGTGTCGGCCAGGGCCGGCACCGCGCCAACAAGCCACAGGACGGCCAGCAGCCGCGCCCATGCCGTCGGCCCGCGCATCCCTCAGCTCCCGCAGCATTTCTTGAACTTCTTGCCGCTGCCGCAGGGGCAGGGGTCGTTGCGACCCACCTTGGGTTCCTCACGCTTGATCGGTCGGTTCACGCCGGGTTCGCCCTCGGTGAAGTACCAGGCCCCGTCCACCTTGTCGAAGGTGGCGATCTCGTGGTAGCGGGCCTCGTCGCCCCCGTAGGTGTACATGGCGATGAATTCCACGGTGCCGTGATCCTCGCCCTCACCGCCGCCGGTGGTCTCCAGGATGGTCAGCCCGTTCCACTCGCTGTTCTCGGCCCAGTCCCGGCTGCCGTCGCGATCGTTCTCGTCGCGGTTCTCCGGGTGCAGGGTCTCGAAGAGGAAGTCCATCTCCACCCGGGTGTAGGCGGTGTAGCGGGCGCGCATCAACTCCTCGGGTGTGGCGGCCGGTCGCTCCCCCTTGATGATGGGCTCGCAGCATTCGGCAAAGGTTTTCTCGGATCCGCAGGGACAGTTCATTTCCACTCCAGGTGTTGACGAGGTGGGTCATTCGCAACGGGCCGCCGCGAAAGCGACGGCCCGTCCCATCAATATAAGGCAACCGGGCGATCAGTCAGCGCTGCGGGCCGTCCGGTAAAGGATGGTCCCCAGAATGATGAAGGCCACAATGGTCACGATGGCGCTCAGCGGATTGTGCTCCAGATAGTCGGTCATGTGCAGCACATCGTGCTCCACGCTCCAGGCGTCGTTGCCGGTGATCATGCCGCCGACGAAGCGGATGGTCGCCGCCAGCACCCCCATGATGGCGCCGCCGGCCACGAAACCGGAGGCCATCAGCGTACCCTTGTCCTTGCGCTTGCCCTTCTGCTCCTCGGTGCCGCCCTGGGTCACGAAGTGCGCGATGAAGCCACCGGCCAACACCGGGGTATTGATCTCCAGCGGCAGATACATGCCGAGGGCGAAGGCCAGGGCGGGCACGCCCGTCCAGTCCAGGATCAGGGCCATGAACATGCCGCCCATGTAGAGCAGCCAGGGCGCAGGCTGGCCCGTCATCAGGGGCTCGATCAGCGAGGCCATGGCGTTGGCCTGCGGGGCGGCCAGGTCGCCGTCGGCGCTGAAGCCGTACACCTTGTTCAGCATCATGATCACGCCGGTGACGGCCACCGCAGAGACGATGGTGCCCAGGAACTTCCACTTCTGCTGCACCTTGGGCGTGGTGCCCAGCCAGTAACCGATCTTCAGATCGCTGACGAAGCCGCCGCTCATCGAGAGCGCAGTGCAGACCACGCCGCCGATCAGCAGGGCGGAAACGATGCCGTCGGGACCGTTCATGCCCACGGCCTTGAGGATGACGGAGCTGATGATCAGCGTCATCAAGGTCATGCCCGAGACGGGGTTGGTGCCCACGATGGCGATGGCCCGTGCGGCCACGGTGGTGAACAGGAAGGCGATGACGCCCACCACCACCAGACCGACGATGGCCTGCATCAAGCTGACGTTCGGGACCAGGAACAGGAAGAAGCAGAACACGGCCACGAAGGTCAGGATCAGACCGGTGGTAACGATGTTCATGGGCAGATCCTGCTGGGTGCGTTCCACATCGCCCTCACCGGCCTGCTTGCCGGCCTGGGCGGCCAGCTTCACCGCGCCGAGGATGATGTCGCGGCTCTTCCACACGCCGATCATGCCGGCCATGGCGATGGCGCCGATGCCCACCGGCCGCACGAAGTGGTAGAAGATGTCGCCGGTGGCCATGCCCGCCAGGGCGTCCACCTTGTAGACTTCGCCCTCGACGTGGATGCCCTTGCCCAGGATGCCGATCATGGGCGTCATCACGTACCAGCTCAGGAATGAACCGCAGGCGATGATCAACGCGTAGCGCAGGCCGATGATATATCCCAGACCCACGATGGCGGCCTCGGTCATCATGTTGAACTCCAGGCGGACCTGGCTGCTCAGCTTCTGGCCCCAGCCGAAGGCGGTGGTCGAGAAGGTCTCGCGCCACAGGCCCACTGTCTGGCTCAGCAGCTGGTACACACCGGCGATCAGCCCGCTCCTGAGCAGCAGGCCGGCCTGGTTGCCGCCCGCCTCGCCGGCCATCAGCACCTCGGTGCTGGCGGTGGCTTCGGGGAAAGGGAACTCGCCGTGCATGTCCTTGACGAAGTAGCGGCGGAACGGAATCAGCAGCAGGATGCCCAGGAAACCACCCAGCAGGGAGGCCAGACACATCTGCACGAAGTTGGTCTTGTCCGCCAGCTCCAGGATGTAGATGCCGGGCAGGGTGAAGATGGCGCCGGCCACCACCACGCCCGAAGCCGAGCCGATGGACTGGATCATGACGTTCTGCTGCAGGGCGCCGCGGCGGCCCTTGCTCAGGGCGATGGCCATGATCGTGATGGGGATGGCGGCCTCGAAGACCTGGCCGATCTTCAGGCCCAGATAGGCACTGGCAGCCGAGAACAGCACGGCGAAGAAAAGACCCCAGCCCAGGGAGAAGGGCGTCAGTTCGGGTACGATCTGCTCCGCCGGCACCACCGGCGTGTAGACCTCACCCTCTTTCAGCTTCCGATAGGCATTCTCGGGAAGGAGTTTCGAATTGCCACCGATGTCCATGGGCACCTCCGCAGGAGTTCTGGTCGGAATCGAAAAAAATGAAGGAACGGCCCGCGGGAACACGAGTCATCGGACCCGGTTTCGGCCGCTAAATGCCGCCACGGCCATGAAATCTAGCATTTGGGCAGGAGGGAAACAAGGGAATGATGGGAACGGACCTGCGGCCGGCCGCTGCGGCCCTCAACAATCGGCGGCAATCGCCTCCCGGCAAGTGGGATAAACCTTCAAGGCGCGGTCCAGACGTGTCATGTGCAGCAGCCGGGAAACGTTTTCGCTCAGGCCGCAAAGGCGCATTTCCCCGTCCGCGGGCAACCTGCGCAGGGTGCCGACCAGGACTCCGAGGCAGGTGCTGTCCAGCGCGGTCACGCCTTCCAGGTCCAGGACCAGACGGGACCCCTCCTTCAGGGCCTCGTCCATGGCCGAGCGCAGACTGCCTGCCTTCTGGGCGTCCAGGCGGCTGACGCCGGGCGCCACCACCACGATCTGTCCCCTGCTGTCCACCGGCATGCTCATGATTTCTCCTTTTCTGCAATTCCGGTCAGGGCGGACCGCAGCGCCGCGCGCACCACCGGCTTGGCCAGGAAGTCGTCCATACCCGCCTCGATGCACCGTTCGCGCTCCCCCTGCATGGCGTTGGCCGTCAGGGCGATGATCGGGATCTGCAATCCGTCCCGCCCGCCTTCGCCGCGCCGGATGCAGCGGGTCGCCTCGTAGCCGTCCATGACGGGCATCATGCAATCCATCAGGATGGCGTCGTACTCACCAGCGGTCAGGGCGTCCACCGCCTCCCGGCCGTTCTTGGCGATATCCGCCTCACAGCCCAGTTTCTGCAGCATGCGTCCGACCACGGTCTGGTTGGTGTGGTTATCCTCCGCCACCAGGATCTTCAGGCCCAGGGGCCCGTTCCCCGGCGCCGGCTCGTCGATCACGTCCTTCACGGGGGCCACGGTTTCTGTCTCCCGCTTTTCCAGCTTCAGGGTGAAGTGGAAGGTGGAGCCTTCGCCCTCGACGCTTTCCAGGCCGATCTGCCCGCCCATCATCTCGATCAGATCCCGGCTGATGGCCAGCCCCAGGCCCGAGCCTCCGTACTTGCGGGACATGGAGGAGTCGGCCTGGCTGAAGGCCTTGAAGAGCCGATCCACCCGGTTGGCCGGGATGCCGACCCCCGTATCGGTGACCTCGAACCTCAAGGTCTGGAATAACCCCTCCCGGCCCCCGTCCGTGACCCGCAGCCGCACCGAACCGCTGTCCGTGAACTTGATGGCGTTGCCCACTAGATTGTTCAGGATCTGGCAGATGCGCCCCTCGTCGCCGAAGAAGAACCGCCCCACCCCGGCCGCCACACTGCTTTCCAGTATCAGGCCCTTGCCGTCGGCGGTTATCCGCAGGGTGGCCAGCGCGTCCTGTATCACCCGGTGCAGGTCCAGGGGCACCCGGTCGATCTCCATCTTGCCCGCCTCGATCTTGGAGAAGTCCAGGATGTCGTTGATGAGCCCCATCAGGTTTCGCCCGCTGCCTTTCAGCATTTCCACGAAGTTGCGCTGTTCCTCGTTCAGGTCCGTGGTCAGCAGCAGATCCGTCATGCCGATGACGCCGTTCATGGGGGTGCGGATCTCGTGGCTCATGTTGGCCAGGAACTGGCTCTTGACCCGGCTGGCCTCGGTCGCCTGGATGGCCAGGAGCTGGGCCTTGCGGGTGGCCGCCTCGAGGGCCATCTCGGCGCGCTTGCGTTCGGAAATGTCATGAAACTGGGAATAGAAGTATCGTTTGTCCCCGCTGCGGAATGCCCCCAGGGTAATTTCCACCGGAAAGGGGGTTCCGGCCATGGTCTGGTGCTCCCATTCGAAACGATGGATACCGTTCTCCCGGGCAATCTGGATGATGCGCTCGGCCGCATCGCGCGACGGGGTGCCGTCCGCCTGCGAAGGCGGCGACAGCTCCCAGGGCTGCTTGCCGATGATCTGTCCGACGCTGTCCGCCTCGAATATCTCGAGGGCCGCCCGGTTGCAATCGATCATCCCGTTGGAATCGAGGATGAGTAAAGCATCCGGACTCTTGAGAAACAAGGACTTCAGATCGACGTTATCCAGGATTCCATGGGTCTTGACCAGCTGCATGACCTACCTGTTCTCGTGAGGTTCCGGGCTCCCTGCCATCCGGCCAAACGGATGGCTCTCCCCAATATGGGTCATCTTTAGCATCGACCGACAAACCCCGGAGTTTAGAAGGAGATGACTTGCCAGCTTCAGGGAAAACCGTCATCTTGGTTTATCGATATCCATATTCAATCAAACCCCGCCTACCGGAGGTCAGACATGCTGCAGCGCCGTTCCGACTCGTCCTTCCCCACTCTCGTGGAACGCTTCGTTTCCTACGCCAAGGTGCACACCACCAGCGTCGAGGAGAGCGACACCTACCCCAGCAGCGAGCGCCAGTTCGACCTGGCCCGCATCCTGGTCGAGGAGCTCAAGGCCCTCGGCCTGGACGACGCCGCCGTGGACAAGCACTGCTACGTGACCGCCACCCTGCCCGCCAGCCCCGGTTGCGAGAAGGTGCCTGCGGTGGCCTTCATCGCCCATATGGATACCTATCCGGAGGTCAGCGGCGAGAACGTGGTGCCCACCTTCCACGAGAACTACCAGGGCGGGGATATCGAGCTGCCCAAGGAAGGCCGCAAGATCCTGGCCGCGGAGAACCCCTACCTGCAGGAGTGCCTCGGCGAGACCATCATCACCGCCGACGGCACCACCCTGCTGGGCGCCGACGACAAGGCCGGCATCGCCGAGATCATGGAGGCCCTGACCCGCATCCACGAGAACCCCGAATGGAAGCACGGTCCGGTGAAGATCGCCTTCACCCCGGACGAGGAAGTGGGCGCCGGGGTGAAGCACTTCGACGTGGAGGGCTTCGGCGCCCTGGTGGCCTACACCATGGACGGCGGCCGCCGCGGCGAGGTGGAGAACGAGACCTTCTGCGCCGACAGCGCCATCGTCACCTTCGTGGGCCGCGATATCCATCCCGGCTTCGCCAAGGACAAGATGGTGCCCAGTGTGAAGGTGGCGGGCGAGTTCCTGGCCAGCCTGCCCCGGGAGGGCGCGCCCGAGACCACCGAGGGCAAGGAAGGCTACATCCACCCCATCAACATCAAGGGGAATACCAGCGAGACCGAGGTCTCCCTGCTGATCCGCGACTTCGAGCTGGACGGCCTCAAGCCCAAGGCCGACTTCATCCGCGAGAAGGCCGAGGCCGCCTGCGAAAAGTGGCCCGGCAGCAGCGTGCGCATCGAGATCAAGGAGTACTACCGGAACATGAAGTACGACATGGCGAAGGAGCCGCGCGCCATGGAATACGCGCTGGAGGCGGTCAAGCGCGCCGGCATGAAGCCCATCCAGGGCAGCATCCGCGGCGGTACCGACGGTGCGTCGCTGACGGCCAAGGGCCTGCCCACGCCGAACATCTTCAGCGGCGAGATGGACTTCCACGGCTATGGCGAGTGGATCTGTGTCAAGGACATGGAGCTGGCCACCGACACCATCCTGCACCTGGTCAACGTGTGGTGCGAGAAGGAAGCCTAGTATCTCCTACGCCGCAAAAGCAAGAGGCCGGCTCCCCCGGGGGGCCGGCCTCCTGTTATCCGGTGGCCTGCGTCATTCTTCCTCCACCCGCTGTTCGAAGAGCAGTTCCATGGGGTTGACGGCCACATCGTACATCTGCTCCAGTTCCCGGCGACGGTCACGGAAGGCGTCGGAAAGGGGGCGGGGAGCGCCATCGCGCCAGGGATAGCGCAGTGGGGATTCAAGCAGCAGCGCCAGCTCCTCGTCCAGCGCCTGCTGCCAGCCGGGTGCGGTATCGCCCGCCGTCTCGGCGGCCCGCTGCAGCATCGGCGTCACCAGATGGTGGATGCGGGCCCAGGCCCGATCCCGCCGGTCCGCGTCGGTGGGGGAATCATTTCTGAGGGTCAGGGACCCCGCCTCCTCCTCGAACTCCAGGCCCAGCTTGCGCACCCCGTCGCCCGGGTCGTACCCCAGGTAGGCGTAGTAGGCCAGGGAGTAGAGGTAGGCGTACTCGCCCAGCCCCATGCCGTGGTCCAAGAGCATCTTGTTGCGCGCATTCCAGTAGCGGGCCAGATGGCTGGCCAGATCCCCGCCACCGCGGGCCAGACGATAGACCGCCAGCAGCCCGCCCTTCTCTTCCTTCTTCTGTTTCAGGAGCAGGAAATCGGCCAGCATGACGGCCGTGCTCTCACGCCATTCGCCCAGTTCCCGGCGCACGTCCAGGAATACGTCGATACGCTCGGCCGTGGGCAGGCCGCCGTTTTCCGGCGTGAAAGCGGTGGGATCCCCCAGCTCGGCAAACAGCCGTTCCTGGCTGCCCCGCACCTCGCGGTAGTCGCCGTTGATGCGCTTCAGCACGTAGGCCCCGCTCCCGATGACCAGGAACGTCGCGATCACCAGCAGGGCGCAGCCGATGCCCAGTCCCTTCTTCAGCATCCCCTTGTCCGCCACGTCATCACCTTTCCTCCGGGGGTTTCAGCCCGTACTCCCGGATCTTTCGCCACAGGGTGGTGCGATCGATGCCCAGCTGCCGGGCCGCCCGGCTGCGGTTCCAGCCTGCCGTGCGCAGGGCCTCAGCCAGCATCGCCATTTCTGCCTCCGAATGCAACGGCACATCCCTTCGCCGCAGCGGAGCCGATTCCGGCGTCAGCTCGGGTGGCAGATGGCCTGCCTCGATGGCTCGGCCCCGGCTCAGCACCATGGCGTGCTCCAGGGCGTTCTCCAGTTCGCGCACGTTGCCGGGCCAGCGGTGGTGCAAGAGCTGGCGCATGGCGCTGCTCATGACCAGGGGCTCGTCCGAGCGCCCCTGCTGGCGGGCGCTGCGCGCCAGGAAATGGTGCACCAGCAAGGGAATATCCTCCCGTCGATCCCGCAAGGGCGGAATATTCAACGTCAATACCTTGATGCGGTAATAGAAATCCTCGCGCAGCTGTCCGGACGCCAGCAGGTTATCCAGGTTGCGGTTGGTGGCCGAGACCACGCGCACATCCACGGCGATGGACCGGTTGTCCCCCACCCGCTCGATGGTGTGCTCCTGCAGCACCCGCAGCAGCTTGACCTGCACCACCGGGCTCACGTCCCCGATCTCGTCCAGGAAGATGGTGCCGCCGTCGGCCTCCTCGAACCGCCCCCGGCGATTGCTCACCGCCCCGGTGTAGGCCCCCTTGACGTGGCCGAAGAGCTCGCTCTCCAGCAACGTCTCCGACAGGGCGGAACAATTGACCTGCACGAAGGGTCCGCCGCGGCGGCGGCTGCGCTCGTGCACCGCCTGGGCCACCAGCTCCTTGCCGGTGCCGCTCTCGCCGCGGATCAGGACGGCGGCCTCGCTGTCGGCCACATCGGTGATGAGCTGGAAGAGCTCCTGCATCCGGATGTCCCGCCCCACCAGCCGTCCCAGCCCGAAGCGGGTATTCATCCTGCGTAGCAGGTTCGTGACTTCCGTCACGTCCCCCAGCAAGAGGGCCATGCCCAGGTACTCACCGCTGCGATCCTTCAGTGGCACCGTGCGCAGCAGCACGTGCCCCTGGCGTCCCGGGCCCAGCTCCACGGTGGTCTGGAAATCGACGATGGGCTCTCCCGAGCGCAGGGTCTCCTCCAGCAGGTCCCGCGGGCAGCTTGCGTCCCCGAAGAGGGAGCAGACGGGCACCCCCGACAGATCCCAGCGGCTGCGGCCCAGGATCTCCTCCGCCGCCGGATTCATGGTCAGGATATTCAGGTCCGGGTCCAGGGCCAGGATGCCCTCCCGCAGATTCGAGATGATGCTGAGGATGCTCCCCGATTGCACCTGTCCCAGCAGGCGGGCAATGGAAACATCCTTCCTCTGATTTTTGTGCCGCTTGTCCATGGGACCCCCTGTTGCATACAACATTAATGTTGCAACATTTTCGTTGCACACCACACACATGTCAACCCTGGAATGCGGGGACAGGGCCGACCCAAACGCTCTGTCTTGACATTATTTTGTTTTGTGACTAACCCTTAACAGTAAATGGAAGATATTTTCAGAATAGTTTCTGAACCGGCACGCGAAGTGCAATGAACCGGGTAATCAGATGATGACACGGCCGTGCAACGGCCCGAACAAACAATGAGGAGTGAACCTATCATGGCTACCGTGCAGAATTTCGAGAATGCCAACTTCGCCAACGACGTGATCAGCAGCGATGTCCCCGTGCTGGTCGACTTCTGGGCCCCTTGGTGCGGACCCTGCAAGATGATCGGCCCCATCATCGAGGAGATGGCCGGCGAAATGGGTGACGACGTCAAGATCGGCAAGGTCAATGTGGACGACAACCAGGACCTGGCCCAGAAATACGGCGTGCGCGGCATCCCCACCATCATGATCTTCAAGGGTGGCGAGGTCGTGAACAGCTTCGTCGGCTTGCGTCCCAAGGAGGACCTGGTCGAGGCCCTGAACGCCGCCAAGTAGGGCGCGATTCCCCGGTTCTTTTGACAATGCCGTCGGCCATGACCCTGGCCGGCGGTTTTTTATTCCCGCCCCTTGCCCCGGTCCGGGTTTTCAGGCAAATTGGGGCGGTACCGTTTCCTCCATTCCCGAACCTCCGGAGTGAACCATGTCCGGTCTTTTTGACGGCGTCCGCAACATGTTCCGCAAGGACGAGCCCCGCAACAACATCGTCTTCATCGTCTTCGACAGTTGCCGGTTCGACGCCTACCACGCGGCCAGCACCCCCAACCTGGACCGCATCGGCCAGGCCGAGAAGCGATACGCCTACGCCAGCTGGACCAGCCCCAGCCATTACACCTTCCTGATGGGCATGATCCCCCACCAGAGCCCCAAGGGCGTCTTCGCCTCCGAGGTGTACCGCGAGGAGTTCACCGCCTGGAGCCAGCGCCTGAACCTGGCGGACGTGGAGTTCGCGAAGTTCGTGCCCCAGCTGAGCCTGCCCTACTTCCTGAAGGCCCAGGGCTACCGCACCGAGGGCATGGTCAGCCTGCCCGTCCTGAATCCCATGACCAGCATGAGCACCCACTTCGACCGCTACGAGCTGGCCCCCAGCCACAATGATCTGGCGGCCATCCTGGACGGCCAGAAGGAGGAACGCGACACCGAAGGCAAGATCATCACCCGCGCCTTCTCCCCGCTGGAGTTTCGCAAGGACCAGCCCGGCTTCTACTTCATCAACACGGGCGAGACCCACTACCCCTACACCCTGCCCGGCGAGACGGCCGAGGACCTGCCCCACATCAGCGGCGTGCACGGCGTCTTCAAGCACCTCGACGAGTTCGTCAAGAACCCCGGCGGCTTTCTCAAGGACAAGAAGCAGGACGAGTTCTTCACGCCCCGGCAGTTCCGCGCCTTTTACGAGAAGCAGATCGCCTGCGTGGAGCATCTGGATGGGGTCATCGGGAAATTCATGGACCGCTGCCCGGCCAATACGCACTTCATGATCATGAGCGACCACGGTGAGCTTTTCGGTGAAGAGGGCTACTTCGGCCACGGGCCCATCTTCCACGAGAAGGTCTTCGAGGTGTTTTTCCTGGAAGGGAAGCTGCCCTAGAGCGTGGCGACGATACGCGGGGTGACCTGGTCCAGCCGGGTCACACCCGTCAGGAAATCGTCGTGGCCCCA
>JGI12109J20283_10351100_pt1 | contig 10710 bp, 8 predicted proteins | sample ElkSlonscriptome_12_FD_20283 | JGI IMG/M metagenome (IMG submission 20283) | reverse complement strand
ACCCTTGTGGGTTTACGGGCAATCACGCTTTTAAGTCCCCTCTACCCTTGTGAGTATACGGGCAATCACGCTTTTAAGTCCCCTCTACCCTTGTGGGTTTACGGGCAATCACGCTTTTAAGTCCCCTCTACCCTTGTGAGTATACGGGCAATCACGCTTTTAAGTCCCCTCTACCCTTGTGAGTATACGGGCAATCACGCTTTTAAGTCCCCTCTACCCTTGTGGGAGAGGGGATTTAGGGGTGAGGGGTGTAGTTACGTTAAATACTCGGCCCAACGCGATGAATGGCAAAGCTGTTATGATCCATCAACGCCTCGGATTTAGTGAGGTAGCCGTTGCAAACGCGCAGCACCTCGTCATAGACGATGTCGCCGGCCTCATCCAGGGTGATCTCATCGGTGAAGATGCCGCTGACGTCCACATCGACGGTATCACGCATCAGTTCAAAGGAGTGGCGGTTGCCCGTTACCTTGATGGTCGGCATGATGGGATGCGATGAGGTATGCCCGCCACCGGTGCAGAAGGTCAACACCTGGCAGCCTGCCGCCGCCATACTGCTGATGCTCTCCGCGCCCATACCGGGACCGTACATCACATAGTTACCGGGTGTGGTCTGTGTGGGGGCTGCGCCGACTTCCAGGTATTCCACGATTTCGGAGGCACCGATTTTCTTACAGGCCCCCATTGATTTTTCCTCGATGGTGGTCAGGCCACCGGCCATATTGTCGCCCGTCGGCTGTGAACCACGGATGTCCTCACCACTGGCGAGGGCGCGGGCTTCCATGTGTTTCACCCCGGCCACAATCTGCTCTGCGACCTGCGGGTTGGCGGCCTTCTCGGTCAGCCAGTTCTCGCAGCCCATCCACTCGGTGCATTCCGCCATGATCATACGCCCACCTGCGGCGATGACCTTCTCCCCGGCTAGGCCATTGGCCGGGTTGCTGGCAAGGCCGGAGGTTGTATCTGACGTGCCGCACTCGGTACCGAACAGCAGTTTGCTCAGCGGGGCCGCTTCACGGTGGATCATGCTCACCTGGCGGGTGAAATCCATTGCGATGCGTGTGGCTTTTTCCACCGCAGCGATAAAGCCACCTTCACCCCGGATGTTAACCGTCGCTACCGGCTTACCCGTATGCGCGATGTCGTTGGCGATGTCTTCAGCGGTGCAGCCCTCCTCACGGAAGTGGTCAATGATGACGACAGCGGCCACATTCGGGTTGGCGGCGGTGCCACTCAGGAAGCGACGGGTCACACGCAGGTCCGGGATCACCTGGCAACGGCCAAGCGGGTGTGTAATCCCCACCGAGTTGTAGATGGTGTTGGCAACACGCTCTACAACGCCGTTGGCGTATACCGTACCGGATAGAATAAGCACATGATTACGAATACCGACAGAGCCATCTGGCCGGACATATCCCATAAATTCAGTCATGATTGGTGTTTCTCCTCGTTATGTGTGATTACGATTACGTTTTTTGATGTTTGGTAGGGGCAGGGCCTGCCCTGTCCGTTGCCCTTACGGTTACAGTGGTCAGCAAGCCGTGGTCACGGCTGTTTGTGGCGGACGCACAGAAGCGGCTAACCTTTGGTTCGACCCTACAAGGCTAACGGCTAACCAGCTAAACCCTAACTACTGGCAACGACATCGGCTGGATTTTCAGCCAGGTCACCGCGCCCGCGATTGCTCTCCACATTATGGATATGCACATGCTCACCGGCGGCGATGTCGGCGGTGGCGGTGCCGATGCTCAGGCCATATTTCACCACCACATCCCCTTTGGCGATGTCTTTCAGGGCGATTTTGTGGCCGTAGGCAATATCCTGGCTGGCCGTGACGACAATATCCGTGATGCGGCCATTGGTGCCAACCTCATCACCCGCTTGCAGGGCTTCCACGACGACGGTGCCGACGTTATCTTCGGCGTCGATGACGAATACTTTTTTCATGGTGGTACATCTCCTTATGGTGTGTTGTGTGTCGTTTATTTCATGGGCGCAATGCAAAACGCGCCTACGGTTTTACCAGACTGGCGGACGCCCGGATGGGCGTCCCTACATACCCCCGTGATAAACATTCACGGAATACGTTTGTAGTGGGCCTCACAGCATGCTTTGCTATCAGGCTAGGCAAATTGCGGCAGATACTCCTCGAACTCGCGCATGAAATCATCCAGAATGGCGCGGGCCGTGTCGATGTCGCGCACCATCGGGTCCAGCAGCAGGGCTTGTAAGGCCAGGCCCCGGTCCCCGGTGACGGCGGCATCCACGATGAGCGAACTCAGTTCAAGCTCACGGCGGCACAGCGCGGCGATGCCATCCGGTAGCGCGGGGAAGGCCAGCCCCTGGAAGCCAAACGCGGAAATCACCCCCGGCACCTCAACGATGGCGTCATCCGGCAAATTCGGGATGTAACCCCGGTTCGGGATGTTCAACTGCGGGTGATAGTGCTGCTTGTTATCGTGGACGGCGGCGATCATCTCCGGGATGCCTTCATCCAGCATTTCGTGCCGCCACACATCCCGCAGATCGTCCACATCCACCACACCGTTAACGATGTCATGGGCCAGCTTCCAGCGTTGCGCCCGGCGTTTACGGTTGCCCTCCCAGCTTTGCAGCTTGAGGTCGTATTTCTCCCAGGGTTTGGCCTCCGGGTCACTGACGAAGGGCAAGAACTCGCACATGTGGCTATCCCCGGCAGTGGGCATCATGCCATACATGGCAAGCATCTCGCGGCTGAGTGGCTCAAAATCGCGGCGGTAGAAGTTCACCCAGCGGTCTTTCAATTCCGGGTAGAGGTCTTCGCCGGTATGCTTATCACGGATGTCATACACCCACGAGAAGTGATTGATCCCCGCTGCCTTAATATCCAGGTGTTTTACAGCGGCCCGCGCCACCGGGATAAACGCTTTCATGTTCTCCGCATCCGTGTGGACGTGGAAGTGTGGCGGTAGCTCAATATCGAAGCGATCCGCGAGAATGGCCCCGGCCATCGCATAACCCCACAGCAATTGATGGCACAATCCGATGATTTTGATGTCCGTATAGCGATGCACTGCCGTGGTCAAGCGGATGAGCGGATTCACCAGATTGAGGTAATACGCATCCGGGCAGAGTTCTTCCATATCACGGGCAATGTCCATGATCAGCGGTAGATTGCGGGCGGCATGGGCAAATGACCCCGGCCCACCGTTTTCTGCATAGGGCTGGCGCACCCCATGCCGCAGCGGGATCTGCCAATCTTTCTCCCACACGTCTTCACGCGGGCCAACCTGGATAGACACGATCACAAAATCCGCACCGTCCAGCAGTTCGCGCCGGTCCGTGGAGCTGGTGATGGTCATATCCGCATCCCAGGCCGCGTTCATCTTATTGGCGAGCTGGGCCATGGTCGCCAACCCCTCGGCGTTGATGTCACACAAAGCGAGGTGTGCGCCGTGGAGTAACTCACTCTGAATCATGGTGGAAAGTGCCCCCAGGCCAAAAATGGCACTACCGGCACCGATAACGACAATTTTTGGGCGCAACGTGGTTTTTGTCATGATTAAAATACTTTCTTGTCTATAAATTGCTTATTGTCGAACAGATAGATGCAATCGTTTTCATAGGACGGGGCTTACGTAACCCGTCCCTGCTGATTTGTTGCCCTGGTTTTTGTTGCCTGGACGGGGCAGGCCCCGCCCTTATACCACTCCGTAAGGCCGATACCCTGGCGCGATTTTTACCCGGTTGTTTCCTCGGCCAGTTCGCCGTAGGGTGTGGCATCCCAGAAGCCCTGGAACTTACCCAGGCCCATATCGGTGAACGGATGCTTGAAGGCTTCCTCATAAACGCCGAAGCCCGCCGTCACAATATCCGCGCCACTGACCGCCGCATCCGTCATCTGCCGCCCATTGCGGACCGCCGCCACCAGAATTTCCGTCTCGAAATCGTAGTTATCGCGGATGATCACGCAGTCCTCGATAAACTGGCGGCTCTCGTCGCCGTTATTCTCCTTCCAGCCGATAAAAGGCGACACATAAGTCGCACCCATTCGCATCGCTTGCAACGCCTGGAACGCGCTAAAGCACAGCGTCATATTGCAGCGGATGCCCTCATCGCTCAAGATGCTGCACGCCTTAAATCCGTGTTCGGTGGATGGCATCTTGATCACAAAGTTCTGCGAGATGCTGGCGAATTTCTCGGCCTCGGCAACGATGGCGCGGTAATCCCCGTGATTGTGGGGGTTGGTCTGCACGGAAACGGTCTTACCCGGCTTATCACGGAACAGTTCAGCCACCTCACGGATAGCCGTCATGAATGGCTTACCGCTGTTCTGTACGTGTTTGGGGTTGGTCGTCACCCCGTCGATGTCCCACATATCCAGGGCATAGCTGATTTCATCTACAATCGCACTATCTAAGAAGAATTTCATGTGCTGTCGCACTCCTTTATGTTATGTGTCGTGTTGCGTGTTTCTACTTGTCGTCTGCGGACAGCCAAAAGGCTGTCCCTACAGAACCTTCTAGATACCTTTCTTGGTACGGGCAAACCTCATGGTCAGACAGATACCTTAAAACGCATCACTCATCACTTTGTTTACTTCATCCCCGTAGTGGCGATGCCCGTCGTGATGTACCGCTGTAAGAAGGCAAACACCAGCGTAATCGGCAACAGACTGAGCACCGTCATCGCTAAGATGAGATGCCACTGGTTGTTAAACTCCCCCTGGAAGCTCTCCAGGCCGACTTGCAACGTGAAGACGTGGCTCTGTGTGAGCACGATTTTGGGCCACAGGAAGTCATTCCAACGCCACATCACACTGAAGATTGCCAGTACCGCCAACGCCGGACCGCTCAACGGCAGAATGATCTGTAAGTAGATGCGCCATTCCGTTGCGCCGTCAATACGGGCGGATTCGATCAGTTCATCGGGGATGGTCAGCATGTATTGGCGCAGCAGAAATACCCCGGTAGGCGTGCCAATCGTCGGGATAATCACGCCGATGAGGTTGTTGTTCCACCCCAGCGAGGTGATGAGCAGGAAGGCAGGCACCAAAATCACGGAAAGCGGCACCATCAGCGTACTGATGATGACCACAAAAATCGCGTTGCGTCCAGGGAAGCGGTATTTACTCAGCGCGAAGGCCGCCATACTGTTGACGAACAGGGTCAACAAGGTCGCGGTAGTCGTCACAAAGACGCTGTTGCCAAAATACCGCAGGAAGTTGAAGCTCTCTACGCCTTCGGTATAGTTATCAAAGCTAAACTCCACCTGTTCGATGGCGGTGCGCTGGTTGAGTGGCACATCGTAACTGATGGTGGGTTGCTCGGTGCTAATCAGGTTCAAGCCGGTATTCTGCGCCACCCGCACGGAAAAATCCGGGTCAAAGGGCATGGTATAGCTGCCCACAACCGGGTTTTCAATCGTCAGGTCATTGCCCGGCTGCCAGGTGATGGTGCTGGTCCTGCCGATGAAGGTGTAGGTATTGGCGGTATCAATCTCCAGGGATGAGCTTGGTTCCAGTTCAACGGCTTCCCCATTGATCTGTAATTGGTAAGCGATTTCGGTATCGTCATCCGGTTCATAGACGATGGTCTCACCCTCGTTGATCAAGAATTCGGCTTCGGCAAATTCCAGTTCGAGCGTGGGCAGGCTTAGATCGTTCAAGCGCACACGGATGTCGTCATCCACATCTGCGACGACGAGATTGGTCGCTACAGCCAGGGTAATATCAAACAAGGACCGCTGGATGCGCTGCACATCAATGACTTCGACTTGCTCCGCGCCGATGACCATACCGATATACGTCACATTGTCGCTCTCATCAATGGTCACGGTGGGCGTTACGCCTTCCGGCACGCGCCGTTGATTGGTGAGAAATTCCTCGCCATTGGTGACGGTCAGTTCGTCGGATTGCGGCAGATGCACCACAGTTTGCTGGTCGCCATCATCCACACGGTTGAACACGCGCACGGTATCCGTAGCGGTGGTGATGGTCACGTTATCCGCCTCAGTGAATGGCAATGTAAACAGCATTGATGAGTCAGGATCGGCGGCATCAAGCAGCATAAATTCATCATCAGTGATGCGTAGTAAGGTGCCACCAGCGGCACTGCCCTCGTAAAGGGTTTCCTCACCAGCACGGATAATCACGGTCTCATCAGCGGGGATTTCAACCACGGCCACCCGCGACGTAATGCCATCCACCCGAATTTCGATGTCGGTTGCCGCATCCAGGGCGGTTAAGGTGGTCAGGTCGTCAAAGCTTAAATCGACCAGCCCGCCCTCCCGGTTAAAGCTTTCAATCTCGATGGTTTCCGGTTGGTAAGGCAACATACGCGGCGGGAACGCGCTGACTTCAGACTCTGACTTGAAAGAGGACAAGATCAACCAGGCCACCGGGCCAAACATGACAATGGTGCCAAGACCCAGGTACAGGTAGGTCAGCATGTCGGTCAAATCCAGTGAGCCACGGCCATTGGTCCGGGTAAAGAAGCTGACAAGTGGGTTCTCTGCGGTGGTGTTCTGTACAGTTTCGCTCATGGTCGGCTCCTTTATGCCGCGCTTTCCAGCGCGTTACGGCGGTTGATATACAACTGGAACAGCGTAAACGCGATCAGGGCAGTTGCCATTACCAGCGAGGTGGCTGCGGCCAACCCATAACGCCGGGTAGCACTGGCAAAGCCGTTTTCGTAGATGTACTGCACGATATACAGCGTTGCTGAACCGGGTGCGCCCCCGGTAAAGGCCCACACCACATCGAAGACCTGCACCGCCCGAATGGACGCCAGTATAATCACCACCAGCATCGTCGGCATGAGTAGGGGTAGCGTAATCCCCCGGAATTTGCGCCAGTTACTGGCCCCGTCAATTTCCGCCGCCTCGTACAGTTCCAGCGGGATAGCCTGCAACCCGGCCAGCAGAATCAACGTGTAGAACCCCATCAACGACCACACACTGATGAAAATCACCCAGAAGCGTGCCCAATTCGCCTGCGTCAGGAAGCCGACTGTATCCAACCCGACACCATCCAAGATGCCGTTAAACAGCCCGTTTTCCTGCAAAATCCACCGCCATATCAACGCGACCACAATCGGCGAGAGCAGCACCGGGTAGAAGAACACACTGCGAAAAAACCCTCGGAACCGAATTTTACGGTTGAGGATCACTGCTGTGAGCAGGGAAATGCCGATCATAAAACCCACCTGCAACACCACAAATACAGCGGTGTTGACCACAGCACGGGCGAAGCGGTCTTCTTCACAGCGTAGCGGGTCCTGCCCGATCACACCGTCTTCACCGCCAACCTCGATACCCAGCACACTACCATCACAGTTGAACAGGGTTTCGATGTTTTCTGTGCCGACCCAGGGCCGATCTTCCAAAAACAATGCGCTGCTGCCGGTGAAGGTATACACAAAATTGGTCATCATCGGGAACAGCACAAAGATAGAAAACACCAGCATATTCGGCAGAATAAAGACATAGGCCATGCCCCGCACACCAACTAAGCGTTGTAGCGGCTGCATAACCAGGTCCATCAGGTTAATGATGAACTCTCCCACCACGATGGCAAACCAATAGAGTATCTTACCGGGCCATTTATGAATGGGAGTGCGTTGAGGTGGGGGTATGGACACTGTGGGTTGTGTGGTCATGCCGGTAAACCTCGTAATAAGCAATAGTTTTGACAGTATTTGTGTGGTGTCACGGCCTGGGTAGGCCGTGACAGGTTGGTTACAGGGGTGGACGCGCTTCTGCGCGTCCCTACAACCCCTTATTGCAATCCAGCTAAGACCTTAGCTGGCCTCTTCCATCATGTTCTCGCGTGCGGCGTCCAGGTCAGCCTGGAGTTGCTCCATCGCCTCGTCGAGCGTCAGCTCACCGGCGAAGTACTGGGCCAGGCGCACGTTCGAAGCATCATAGTAGGCGAACGCCAGCGGATGCGGGTTGATCGCCAGGGCCTGATCCTGGAACTTCGGCACTTCGTTGGCGAAGGCGGTCAGCGCAGCACCGATTGCCTCATCATCGGTCTGGAAATCAATACCCAGTTCGACTACGGCGGTGTTGGCCGGGATCAGCAGGGAGTTTTCGCTGTAGAACTTGTAGTTTTCCGGGGTCATCAGGAATTCCATAACCATCGCGACTTCTTCAGGATGCGCGGTCTGGGCATAGGAGACGATACCTGCACCACCGGCCATACCCGTGGAGCCACCTTCACCATAGGGGTTCGGCACGACGATCCACTCAAAGTCATCGCCCACGGTACCGGCGAAGTTGCTGATCTGCCAGCTACCGCTGTAGTACATCACGGTCTGCACGTTGCTGAAGTACTCGTCTGCACTCTGGAACTGACCACCACCCAGCCAGATTTCTGCCGGGGACTTGCCGCTTTCCAGCAGGTCGTTGAGGATCACGGCGAATTCACGATAACCGGCGTCATCTTCGTCGTTGAGGCTGAAGTTGCCGTCTTCGTCAAAGAACTCGGTACCGTAGATCATAGCCGGGGCTGCGAAGCGATGCCCACGGTTATCAATGGCGAAGGTGTACGGCGTGCCGGTGGCTTCCGCGACTTCGTCCAGGGCGGTGAACCAGTCGTCCCAGGTCGGCTCATCCATGACGGTGTGCGGCATATCCACACCCGCCTGCTCGAACAGGGTGGCGTTGACGAATGGTGCGGTCACACTGAGCTGATCCGGGAAGCCGTAGAGACCTTCGTCCTCTGGCCCGGTGCGGAAGGCATCAATGATGGCCGCGTTGAAGTTCTCGGTCATCAGGGCGGTGTCGCTCAGGTATTCGGTCAGGTCCAGGTAGAACCCGGCGGAACCGGCGAAGTCGGTGATGCGGGCCATATCCGGGGCTTCACCAGCCTCGACCTGTACACGCAGGTTATCGCGCACGGTACCGTAGGGCAGCACGTCCATCGTCACGGTGATACCGGGATTAGCAGCCTCGAACTCATCCAGCAGTTCGCGCATGACGTCACCTTCGGCACCGTCGTTGTACCACACAAAGCGGATTTCCACGTCGTCCTGGCCGGCTGTAGGGATGATACCCACCAGCATACTCACCAGAACCAGCAATACTACAGCGATCAAACGTTTCTTCATAAGATATTTCTCCTCATAAAACTAATACATAGGGTGTGTAAAACCGTAAAACGAGATGTTACGTCGGCCTTTTCGATATAAAACTCCTTTTTCTGACCGATTTTCACATGCTATTTTATCGTTAACACCCTTGAACAAACAATTCTTTTAATCTGTGCTTGGTGCAGGTTGCACAAATTCCAGTATGCGGTATGTGTGTTCTACGGTGGACACGCACAAGCACGTCCCTACACATGCAACACCGGAATGTTTAACATGTGTGCCAGTGCCTCTAATACCGCCGTATGATCGCCATAGGTCAGCGAGAGGTGATGCTCTAACCCCTCCTGCATGATGGCGTCCATCACAGCAGCCGCCCCGCTATCAAAACGGACGGTGCCGCTGGTCCCGGTAAACGCGGGCGGGGCCTTGATCATCTCGCCCCCGGCAATCACCATACGGAACTCGCCGCTGGCCTCACTCAACCGCGCCATCGTGACGCGCCCCGGTTTTAGAGGAAATTGCATCAGCAGCGGCATTTTGCGGTTGCTATGCAGGGCCGCTTCCGGCTGGACGTCGGGGTCGGCCATGCTGAGCGGTGCCAGGCCACAATGCCACAATACCGCGATGTCCTCATCGACATCGAATGACACCAGATCGGTACCGAAAGCCGGTTCGCCGCTAATCCATTGCAACATCATCTGGGTGATGGTGCCGTTGACATCAGCCTCACAACTGGCGGGGGTCATCTCATCACTGAGCATGGACATCCCACCACAGGCCGAACAACCCAGGTCGGTGAAGAACTCCGGCCAGCACCGCACCGCGACCCCATCCAGCTTATCGTGGTCAGCCATTGCCCGCAGCGTTACATAGGTGCTGAGCGTGCCATCCGTCGCGGTCTGATCCATCGCATCCACCCCGGCGACGGCGGCCTGCACCCGTTCGCGGGCGGCGGCGACGGCTTCCGGCTGGGCGGTACGGGCTTGCTCAAACACGGTATCGAGTTCCACCTGCACCACTTCCAGGCCCAGGGTCTCGCGCAGCCCATCAGCATCCACCAGGCAGGTATCAAACCCGGCGGGGTTTTCCCCGATGCGGCCCACACGGGCGGATTGCAATTTCAAGCGGACCTCGGCNGCGGTTGCCAGCGTGCGAACTTTGTCCAGCGCGGCGGCATCATCCGGGTCTGCGTAGATGTAATCGTAACGGTAGCCAGCACGGGTCAGCCCATGCCCGGCCAGGTTAATGCCACAGAAGGAGTTCAGGCGTAGGCGTCCACCGACGCGCTCCTCCGGCAAAGCCCACAGCAACAGCGGGCGGTCAATCGCTTCGGCGATCTGTAAAGCCATGGTGCTATCCGCAAAAGAGGATTGCAGCAGCAGCAACAAAGCGGGTGGCGCGGCCTGCAACATGGCGATGGCCGCGTTCACATCGTCGGCGTTCATCACCAGCGCGTCCGGGCCGGTCAGGTCAAATCCGGCATCCGTCAACGCGGCGCGGACCTGTGCAGTTTTTTCTTCAGCCAGCGGCACATCGAAGGTGGGCCGGGCAATCGGGATAAATCCTATTGTCATAGTCGTTAGTTCTCAGTTTTAAGTGATTAGTTTGTAACTACTCAGGTTATGATCTGTTTTCCCCT
>JGI12109J20283_11204608_pt1 | contig 10711 bp, 8 predicted proteins | sample ElkSlonscriptome_12_FD_20283 | JGI IMG/M metagenome (IMG submission 20283) | reverse complement strand
TTTAGCGAAGCCATGCCACAGGCTTTGCATCTTGCTCGCTACCAATACCCAATTTAAATGCATGACAGCTTAACAGCATCTGTGTATAGCAACCGCCACAACGGTTAGGACACTAAACTTGCCTCAAAAAAATACACGGCATTCATTTTATGTCCTAATGACCCTGGCGACTGCTATACAATCAACCGGATTTGATAGTATTCAAAGTCCCCCTTTTTAAGGGGGATTTAGGGGGATCTAAACGTTGAGCTTCCCCTGCTTCCCCTGCTCTCTTCCCCCACCACAAGACTTATTCAGCAGCCCCTAATTGATTCCCCATTCCCCGTTCCCTCTTTCAACCCCTACTTACAGTAGACTCAATCTCAGCCAACTGCCGCTGAAGTGTACCTGTAGTTAACAAAGACTCCGCCTTGCTTAATCCATCCTCTAACATAGGGCAAACCCCACACCGCCAAAGATAAAACCCACCATTCCAAATCACAGATTTTTGAAATTCTGAAGATTTTCCAGCTAAAACATCCTTAATTTGTGCCAATAATTGTTCCTTTGACTCTAAAGGAACCTCCTTCCCTTCAAAACCATAATCCCTAGGGTGAAGTTTCAGGCGTTGGTAGGGTTCGCTGTCTCCAGGTTTATGTGTCGAAATAATCACCGTCCGTTCACGAGGCAAATCGCAACTTCCCTCTAACCCCTTGATTAAGGTGTAATTGTTGACACCTCGTAATCCTAATGTTCCCTGCATAAATTCTTCCGTGGGGGGATGGACAAACCCAGCCACGAGATGCACATTCCCCGCATAAGGAAGCCAAATTAATTCAATCGTGGCAAAGGGGGGACGCTTGCCAATCTGATCCCGATAATTCACTAAACTTTGAGTCGCCGGAAAATGCTTAGGGGTGTAGATAAACCCAAAGCGAGTTGTGTCTAAAGCCTGATGCACTTGGGTAAGACTCAATCGGGTAAAATCGATGCCCAATCCTTGCCATATTTCCACCAGGGGAATGCCATATTTTGTTGCCATACAGTCGCCGCCATGTTGGATTACCGGAACCCCGGAAGCCGCCAGCATTAGCGCCGTTAATAGAGTAACTGGGGCGGTTCGCGATCGCCCGTCGTAAGGTGTCCCCATTACCGTGACTATCGGATCACCGGATAACCGAGGCAATGTACAACCCAATTTATCATACGCATCCAACATTCCCGCAAGTTCCTCACTCGTGGGGCGCTTAATTCTATGGGCAATTAAAAACGCCCCAATTTGAGCCGGCGTCGCGTCTTCATTCAGGATCATTTCTGTGGCGTTGGCGGCTTCTTCACGAGTTAAATCTTTGTGAGTATGGCTACCACTGCCCACTTTCTTTAGCAGTTCTCTGAAAATAATACTCATAATGGGGGATGAAAAATAGGACGATGGGACTATGACGATAACGGTTTAGGACGATAGCAGATTGAGAGAACACCGTTCGTGAATCCTGAACAAAGATGCAACGACTTCGCCATTGAGTGAACGCTGTGAGGATTAGTTAACAAATCTACAATTAATTTTTATGTATTATTTGATACAGATATTAATTTTAGTATATTCTGATACAAGATAGAGAATCGAGAATCAGACGGCACAGATATGCAAAATCCACAACCGCAACCCCCTCCAGCCAACCTCTCGGCTAGTGCAATTTTTCGCTATCTGCAACCAGGAATGTGGCTGAGATTAGAGGAACTCCCCAATCCATTTGCCCACTATGAGGCGTTGATACTCTCCCAAGTCTCGGATCATGAATGGCTGACTTGGATTCCGGAACATGGAGAATATCTGTTAGTGCTGTAGCCACTTCCAGCGAAAGGATAGCCTCCTCTAGCTAAGTTGTTCAGCCAATATCACCTCCATACAATGCTCAAACGTATAGAAAATTTGGAGTTTTGGTAATGATCAAGACTAAGCTTTCCCCCTGCGAGAGTTTACTCTATCACTGGATTCGGTTTCATACTAGAACCAATCATAAAGTAAATTTTAACTGGCATGACTTTCAGGCTTGGACAGCCGAATTCCTTGAACATTCAGTTAGCTTGAGCGAAGTTTACGCCGCGCTTACAGAGCTACATAAGCTGAAATTAATTACTGTCCAAGGCACCGAAGTTGCCCTAAATACCCCCCCAAGTCGTACACCATTAGAACTTTCACCATTACCCCATAAATTATTAACCACCAACCGAAAACCTAAGCTTTTTTCCTGGGGTTCCCTGATGACGTTAATCTTTTTAGTCTTGTGGTTAGGCTCAGGCGTTATGTATTTTAAGTTGTATTCAGGAGACTCAAATCATTATACCAATCCTTATCAATTTTTGGGCGAAAAAATAAAATAATTTGGTTGACTTATTTAGTCAATCGGAGACAGAGCGAAACCAGGATGAAGGGTGAAACAGGGTTATCCGAATGTAGTGTCGTGGCTACACCTTAATTGGTGGATTAGCATTGTAGGGGCGCATGGCGTGCGCCCGGTTAAACGTCAAATCTATTCCACAATTTTAGCTGTGTCAGTCCAGTAGGGGCGGGTTTCACTACTATCTTTTTTGACTTCACCCGAATTTCACTAAACCCGCCCCAACCCAATGTGAGAACTATAGGACAAACCAATGACACAAGACAAACGCCTTAAGCATCAATCACCACTTGTCCGTCAGGTAAAGCACAACAAGTCAAAACCATGCCTTCCTCTAAATCTGCCACAGCATCATACTCTTCCTCATACTTCACTTGACCTTTTAATAACTTCTTAGCACAAGTCCCGCAAGTACCAGCACGACAACTACTGTCGATTTCAATGCCTTGGCTTTCAGCCATGTCCAGGATAAATTCCTGAGAATTAGCGTCAACCTGTTTCCAAGACTCCGCGAAAAATAGCTTTGTTTGGGCTTGATTGCCGTTCGTTTCTGTCTCAGATGAAGGTTGAGTATCCTCTGGAGAATTCTCCTGAGTTTCTGGCTCCGGTTCTATAACCACTCCATCCTTAACTTTAGCATCAAAGTTTTCAATTAATAGATTCCGCAGAATCGGTTTTAGATCATCGCAGGCAATTCCTTTTTCCAATACGTCTCCGAGTTTAGCATCTTTGCCGACTTTTCCCCCAGTATAAAGATTCACCCCTTCGACAGGTGTGCCATCTTTACGAACTTTCGTACCCATTAAGCCAATATCAGCAACTTGAGGTTGTCCACAGGAGTTGGGACATCCAGTCCAGTGTATCCGAACTCGTTCGGGAATGTCTAATTCTTGATCCAGTTCTTGTGCTAATTTTAATGCCCGTTGTTTGGTTTCTATGATGGCAAAATTGCAATAGCGATTCCCCGTACAAGACACCAATGAACGGGTAAGCGTAGAGGGATGAATCGGAAACTGCTGGAGTAACGGTTCACTCAGAAACGCTTCGATTTTTTCATTGGCAATGTAGGGAATAATTAAATTTTGTTCAACGGTTAAGCGAATTTCACCATTGCCATAAACATCAGCTAATCGGGCTAACTCAAACATGGTGTCGGCTGACAAGCGCCCCACAGGAACCAGTAAGCCCACATAACTGTATCCTGGTTGCTTTTGCGGATAAACCCCAATGTAATCTTTTTTCTCTTGGGTAATCTCATCCTCAGGCGCAGCCGGGAGAATTTCTTTCCCATAAGTTTTTTCAACTTCCGCCCGGAATTTTTCTACGCCCCATTTATCAATTAACCACATCATCCGGGCTTTTTGGCGGCTTTTTCTTAATCCCTCTTTTAATCCGTTCTGAGTATAAACGGTGAGAATCGCACCACTCAAGTTAATCACATCTGCTTCATTTGCCGGAACCCATGCATTTAAGGGAATCGCTTCCACACAACGCTGGGCTGATAAATAACCGCCGACTAAAACATTAAAACCTAATTCTCCATCCCGATAGGCAGGGACAAAGGCAATATCATTAATTTCAGCATGAATGGAGTTATCCCGCCCTCCTTCAATGGCAATATTGAATTTACGCGGAAGATTAGTAAACGCATAATTGCCTTCCCCGTTATTGGTAATCATGTCCTGCAATTTTTGCACCATGTCACGGGTGTCAATGATTTCGTCCGCATCAATTCCGGCGACGGGTGATCCGGTTAAATTCCGCACATTATCCATTCCCGTCTGCACACTGGTCATATTAATAGATTGCAGTTGACGGAAAATGTCTGGAATATCTTCTAAACGGACGCCTCGCAGTTGAATATTTTGGCGAGTAGTAATATCGGCGCTACCATCATCACCATAACGCTGCACAATACTGGCGAGAACCCGCATTTTCTCACTGTCCAGATAACCATTGGGTGTGCGTAAGCGCAACATGAATTTGCCAGGAGTGACTGGACGAAAAAAGACACCTAACCACTTGAGGCGAAGTTCTAAGTCGGTTTTATCAACGTTTTCCCAGCCAAGTTCGATTAAGCTTTCCAGTTCATGTTTAATGTCTAGCCCATCTTTCTCTGCTTTGGCTTTTTCCACTTTGTTTATTTTTTTGGATACGTCTTTTGTTGTAGTCATAGCGCTATTTTGATGAATTTTTACGGTTTTCGGTTCTACTAAAATTTCCCCTCTTAATTTCAGTAAGGTAAGCAAGGTTAAAGTAGTGAATTGTATATTTGGATACGTTTTTAAGTTGAGTTTGAACAAAATGCATCATATAAATGCAATTTGTGAATTAAATGTTTATAAATCCTAGATTCTATGAAACGATAGGAAGAGTGAGGCTGAAGTGGCACACCATTCAGTCTGGGTAACGATGCAATTGATCAAACAATGGACAAACTTCTTAAACAAGCCACAGTTGCCACAGAGCAAGGGGATTGGTTGTCAGTCACTCAATGTTTGCAGCAATTACCGTTGGATGAGTGCAGCCGAAATCATTCCAGTCAAGAAACAAAGGAATTGCCCCTAGGATTGGCGATGGCGTTAACGGTTTTGGAACAGGGAGATTTTCAGGCGCGTTGGGATATTGCCAAGGTTTTGCCACAATGGGGAGAGAGTATTGTAATACCGTTGATCGAGATTCTGGAAGATGAGGAGGCGGATTTAGAGCAACGGTGGTTTGCGGGGCGGATTTTGGGTGGATTTAATACGCCTGACGTGATTCGGACATTGGTGAAATTACTCGATCACAGTGAAGATGAAGAGTTAAGTGCGATCGCAGCTAGTGCATTAGCCGCGATTGGACATTCTGCGGTTGAGGCGTTGACTGATTTGTTGGTGAAACCGGAATCTCGTCTTTTCGCCAGTCGCGCCTTAGCGCAGATGCATTGTGCAGAGGTGATTAATCCCTTATTAAGTGTCGTCCATGATCCCGATGTACAGGTGCGCGTCACCGCCATTGCTGCCCTGAGTCGTTTCCATGACGATCGCATTGTACCCGTTTTCTTGGTGGCATTAAAGGATTATGCAGCATCGGTTCGCAAGGAAGCGGTGATCGGGTTAGGCTTAAGCGCCTCCTCACAAACAGATCTCGATACATTAATCTATCTGCAACCCCTGCTGTATGATCTGAACTTAGACGTCTGTCAGCAAGCCGCGATCGCGATCGGTAGAATCGGTACAGATGAAGCAGCCGAGGCGTTATTCCCCGTTTTGCGATCGCCTTTAACACCCGTTCCCCTACAAATTACCGTCATTCAGGTATTGGCGCGGATAGAAACAGCGACTGCGTTGGAGTATTTACACCAAGCCTTATCCACCATAGCCGAAGACTCCATTTTAGAAATCGTGCGCGTTTTTGGGCGGATTGAAACTCCAAATTTGAAATACCAAGGCGCTAAAATTTTGCTGGATTTCTTTGAGTCGGGACATCCCAGTGTTGAAACAACCGCAATTAAACAGGCGTTAGCCTACAGTTGGGGACAATTAGGAGTCGCTGACGCCATGGAAGCTTTAGTACAACTCCAGAATGATCCTCAATTGAGTGTCAGATTACACGCTAATGCGGCAATTCAACAACTCCAGTAAACGTTTCCAAATCTTCTATCCAAAGTAGTATGATCGCCATCTAATCCTCCTGTGATCTTCTCTTCTCATCCTCTGTCCTATGATGAAGGGCGGGTTTTGTTGAAAGGTTATCGATAAGTACCAAAATTAAACGGCTAAACCCGCCCCTACAATTAGACCCTTTGACTACGCTCAGAGCATGCTTTGTAGAGGCGTTGGGTTTCATTCTTCGACCCAACCTATTAGCTAGAGTCGCGGATCAGACTCCGGTGGATGCCAACCTGCTATAACTTGCGTTTGGGGGTCAAGACCCGATGTAAAGTTATAATGACGCTCATTACAACGATGACAAGCTAAGGCAAGGTTATCCCGGTGGTTTGAACCTCCCAGAGACTGGGGCATAATATGGTCAATCGTGAAACGGTCTGGACTCAGATATTCGGGGGAGTGACAGTATTCACAAAGGTATCTCGCTCGTTGTCGTACAAGTTTTCGGGTTGGGTTGGACACCATTTACTTTTAGTCGCAAGTTGAGCATTAATTAGGGTAAAGATTCGCTGGAGTTCCGAGATTCCTGCATATTCCGCTTCTTCTGTAGGGGTTAGTTGATTCGTTTTTCGTTTCTCTAATAGTTCTTCAAAGCGAGATTGTAACTCATCATTGAACCGAAAGAGATAAATATTACCGAATTCGCTCATTTTCATGCCGGAGGACATTAGGGCGGAGGGTTGAACCATGAGTTGAGGTGTCATTGGGCTACCACGATTATCAATTGCTCTTTATCCTACTATTTTAGATGGGTCACGCTAGGAAAATCGCTACCGTAATCCCTGTTCAATTAGCAGCGTATTCAGCCAAGCCGCTTAGGAATCGCATCTGGTAAATTAAAGGCATAAAGCTGGGCATGAGGTCTTAACTCGCTGCGACTAATCAGAATCCGATAGTCTTTTAACTGAGCTACCCCTTGCATCGGCATCGCTTTTCCACTGCGAAGTAAATCAATTTCTACCAAGTGGGTGGAACAGGTTAAAATTTTCTGGCGTTTGCGTAGATATGCTTCCCTCCCCTCACCTGCTCGTTTATTCTTGGGTGAAAGTAGTTCAATTGTGGTGACAACTTTTCCCGTTTTAGTGTCTCGAATCTCTAAATAGCGTTCTTCTACCTCCTCCGCCAAGGGAATCGTTACGGTTTGCGGTTGATCAGGCTTCGATAAGGTAGCAGTAGCCCTGTTGCGCGTGGCGAATTCTGGAGACGCCTCTACCTCTGAACAGACAACGGAAACATCGGGAATACCAATCAGGATAGTATCCTCAGGAGTGCTACTGTAGACACGCTTTTCAATTGCCACATAATAGTTAGGAAGTAACGGGGGTGCAATCTCATCCGCGATCGCGACAATTAGACGGCTATGCACCTCAGACCATAATTCTGGATTCTCCAGATAGGGATTCATGCCAGGAAATGGAGACGTCATATCGCTAATTGTTGCAGGGTGAGTAGCTGTAATCTAAATATTTGTATACTGACTACTATAATATCATCAAAAACTGAAAAGTGTCAGTCCACTACGGTGTATCAAGTTTCTACTGCCGCAGCTACGAATCGGCGAAGACAGTGCAACTACGAACCGGGTTTCCTGTACCCATTCGGTCGAGTAAACCGTACTCTTTGATGACTCCAACATTTTAGGACGGTAATCATTAGTAAATTAGTCGTTAAAACCGAATTGGCAGTGTTGTTTGTTTGCCTACTATGGGAATCAAGGGATAGATGGTAATGCTCCATTCCGTTACCAGCCCGGATTCAGCATACGAATGTGAAAGCTGAGTACAAAGATGGTATTTTGAATCTGACGTTGCCTAAGACGGAACAAGAAAAGAACAAAGTGGTCAAAGTTCAGCTTGAACCAACCGCTTAAGGGATCTTTCACCATTCTAAATTAACCGCCCGACGCCCGACGCCCGATGCCCGGAGTTCAAACTCCGGGCTAAAAGCTTAAGTCAGCTAAAGCTGACTGGATTGAGTGAGGTACTCCAGATCCCCCTCCCGTCCCCCTTCAAAAGGGGGAAGCCAAAGGATGCTTCGCTTTTTTTGCACGGGGATGCGAGGGGGATCGACAATCTACCGCATAGCAGAGCAAACTGCTGTATTCTCAAGCCTACCCAAAAATCGGTTGTATATTTTTGGAGCTAACCGATTTACTTCTCCTCAAAATGTATCCGTTCTTTTCCTGTATAAATATTAAATCGTTTTCCGCGCAAAAATCCGACTAAGGTGATGCCAAACTCTTTGGCTAACGCAACCGCTAAACTGCTGGGTGCAGATACCGCACAAACAATCGGGACACTGGCGGTTAGACATTTCTGTACTATCTCAAAGCTAGAACGTCCACTCACCAGCACAATTGGGTTGGTTAAAGGTAATTGATTACTCAAAAAAGCAGCACCAATTAATTTATCCAAGGCGTTGTGGCGTCCCACATCTTCTCGTACTGAGAGTAATTTTCCTTGGGTGTCGAATAAGGCGGCGGCGTGTAATCCTCCGGTACTTGAGAAAATCCGCTGGGCGGTGTGTAATTGTTCGGGTAAACTATAAATAATATCTGGACTAACGGTTAATCCGGCTGAGATAATTGAACATCCCCGTAAATGTAGGGCTTCTAGACTGGCTTTCCCACAAACTCCACAGGCGCTGGTGGTAAAAAAGTGGCGTTCTAAGGGTTGTAAATTAACCGATAATCCGGGTCGAAGTTTTACATTAACAATGTTGTAACGTTGTTCCCCATCGACATCCGGATCAACACAATAACTAATCTGCTGAATATCATCGCGATCGCGAACCACTCCTTCAGAGTACAAAAACCCCGCCGCCAGTTCAAAATCCGCCCCTGGTGTTCGCATCGTCACCGCTACGGTTTGCGGGGGAGAGACGAGGCGAATCTCCAAGGGTTCTTCCGTCGCCACCTGATCCTGGCGCGATCGCACGTTACTATTGTCTACAACCCAAACCCTCGTTTTCGTTTTACTCCCCACTCTGTATCCTCTGTGCCTGTGTAGTTCACCTCTCTCTTACCCAATTTCCAACCGCACCAGGGCATTATAATCAGGAATCGCCACTTCAGGCGATCGCTTATTCTTATCTAAGAGTACATTCCCTTCGGGCCAATGCACTTGCAGGTTTCCGGGCTTTACCGGGGCAGTACACACTCGCCCCTTCAACTCGCCAACCTCATTTTTGAGAATCACAGCATCCCCATCCTTTAACCCCAACGCCGAAGCATCCACCGCACTGATTAACACCGCCTCCCGTACTGCACCCGTAATCGCATCTTTCTTTTCCTGCACCATACTATTAAACTGCTTCCCGCGTCGGGTGGCGACTAAGAAACATCCCTCTGGTAAATCCCGTTGCGGCGGCGATAACGGCGTAAACCGCGCCTTCCCATCGGGTGTGGGAAAAGTCCAACCAAAACAAAGATGAGAACCCCCATATTGAAACTGATCTCCCGCTTCTTTGAGATGTTGAATCCCCGCATATTGGGGAATGATTTGGGCAATTTCTTGGCGAATCGCGGCGGTTCCTTCAAACTTTAACGGCGCGTTTCCGTCATTTCCTGCGGCTAAATCGGGACGAACTCTCCGTGCCAATTCCATGAATACTTCCCATTCTGGACGCGCTTCGCCAATGCGATTTCCCTGAACTTCGGGACTGAAAATAACCCGTCGTTCTGTCGTGGTTTCGGTTACGCCTCCTGGCACTTCATACCGAGTGGTGGCGGGGAGTAGAATTACCGTATCCGCCGGATCAACTAACATTTGGCTAGAACAAATAATATCCTGATGCACCCGCAGGGGAACGCGCTTTAATGCCGTTTCCACATAATCGGGTTCGGGTAGCACTTCTAGGAAATTTCCCCCCACGGAAAAAAGGACATCCAACTCTCCCGCATAAGCCGCCTGAATCATTTCTGATGCGGTTAATCCTGGGGAGGTTGGTACATCAAATCCCCATTTTTTACTCAACTGTGCTGCATTTTCTCTTGTAATCGGCTTCCCTCCAGGGAGTACCGTGGCGTAGCATCCCATCTCCGCCCCCCCTTGTACTCCAGAATGTCCGCGAATCGGCATCAAGCCACAGCCTTCTCTGCCGACAAAGCCTTTCGTTAGTGCTAGATTAATTAGCGATCGCACGTTATCTTCGCCACATTCATGCTGGGTAATCCCCATACTCCAGACAAAGACAGCCTTGTTCGCCTCGGCTATCATCTGGGCAAATTCATACATCTGATCACGAGATGCGCCAGATAGCCGTTCGAGTTCCTCCCAGGATTGGCAGTCTAGGCTGGCTTTTAAGTCCTCAAAGTTGCGCGTATAGGTGTTGATAAACGAGTGATCAACCCAATTATTGGCGATTAAATGTTTCAGTGTACCATTAATAAACGCCATATCCCCACCCATATTCACCAGGAAAAAGTCTTCGGCGAATTTTGTGCCAAATAAAGCACTTTCGGGAATCGACGGCACCCAATAGCGTTCCATCCCCGGTTCCTGGTAGGTATTAATTACGACTATTTTTGTTCCCGCCTTTTTTGCCCAGTGGAGATACTTCACGGTGACGGGTTGGTTATTTGCCACATTCGACCCAATGAAGACTAATAAATCTGTCCCTATCCAGTCTTTATAGGAACAAGTTGTAGCGGCTACCCCTAAGGCGTTTTTCAATCCC
>JGI12109J20283_10382044_pt1 | contig 10716 bp, 6 predicted proteins | sample ElkSlonscriptome_12_FD_20283 | JGI IMG/M metagenome (IMG submission 20283) | reverse complement strand
AGCGGGTCAAGGATTTCCTCCGGGTTGGATATATATGCTCAAACTCAACAGCAGGATATCGCCCACCCACGGGAATGGCAACCGGAAGGGTGCAATTTTTCCACCACGGGGGGGGCATTTTTGATTGAGGATTAAAAACGTGGGGAAAACAACACGTTCTTGGATTCTGAGTCAAAAAGTATCACGCGGAGAGGCGGATTGAAAAAAGCCCCGGGCATGAGCCCGGGGCCATCGAACTTCCACAGGGGAACGGGTTACTTCAGCAGCAGCATCTTCTGCGTCTGATCGAAACCGTCCGCCTGCAGGCGGTAGTAGTAGGCGCCACTGGCCACGCCCCGACCGCGCTGGTCGGTGCCGTCCCACATGACGCTGTGATGACCGGCATCCTGGCGACCATCGACCAGGGTCCGCACGTGGCGGCCCGCCAGGTCGTAGATCTTCAGTTCGACGTGACCCGTGCGCGGCGTGGCGAACTTGATGTTCGTGGCCGGGTTGAACGGGTTGGGGTAGGCCCCGCTCAGGGAGACGACGCTGGGCAGGCCCTGCTCGTCGACGCCGCTGAGGCCGTCGGTGACCGTCAGGGAGACCGGGATCTGGATGAACGGGTTCTCCGGATCGTTGGTCTGGAAATTGACGGTACCGTTGTAGGTGCCGGCTTCCACGTCCTGACTGTTGAAGGTGACCTCGAGGTCGCCGCTGCTCATGGCCCCGATGGTACCCTGGCGCGGGGAGATGCTCAGCCAGGGTTCCGGCAGAGGCTCGGACGCGATCAGGATGGCCATCTCGTCATGCAGATAGGCGCCATTGAAGGCGATCTGCAGACCGTCGTTACCTGCGGCGTTCTCCGTACCCACCGTGCATCCGTTCACCGTGGTGACGGTCTTGTACTGGTACACGACCGAGCCGTCGGCGTTGATGATGACCTGGAAGGTCTCGGGGGACGGGTTGTTGTAGTGCACCACACCGTCGTATTCCACGATGAAGCGCTCGTTGGCCAGGTCCTGGTAGTAGTAGATGGTCCCGCCGTCGCTGGGGTTCAGGTCATCCCAGAGGGGGGCCAGCATATTGTTGGGCTCCGCCGAGTTGGGGATACCCTGGTTGCCGTAGGCACTGGAGGTGGAGGTGAAACTCAACCAGCCGTTGGTGCAGATGCGCACGGAGCTGTGTTCCGTGCCGTACCAGGGGAAGTCGAAGCCCAGCTCGAAGGGTCCGAAGTTGGAGTCGTCACCGCTGCCGGGAGAGGTCCCCAGGGTATTGATCTCCACCCACTCGTAGGTGGGTCCGTTCTCTTCGTCGCTGTCGATCCAGGTGTAACCGAAGGCGTCGGGACCACCAAGGGCGCGATCCTGTTCAGCCGCCACGCGGTTGTCCTGTTCGTCCTTCTTGAAGTTCTGGAAGGGAACCTCGCTCTGGCGCGGTTCGTCCATGGACACGCTGGCGATGTATTCCAGCTCGCCCTCGCCGTTGTTGGTCATGGTCACCATCTGGGCGCTGCTGGCAGGCGCTTCCAGGGTGACGCTCATGTTCTCTGGCGTGATCTCGCAGCTGGGCCACAGGGGCTCGCCTATGGCCGGGAAGATGATGTAATCCACCCAGCCGCAGTCCGAACCGTTATCCACCGAGCCGTCCTTCTCGTAGGCCCACTTGAAGACACGGGTGCCCGCGTCCACGGGGAAGCTGACCTCGGTCCAGCCCAGCTCGCCGTCCCACTCACCCACCTGGGTGCCGTCGATGTAGAAGCGCAGGAAGTCGTAGGTGGATTCGCTGCTGACCTTCACCTGGAAGGTGATGGTGCCCGGGGTCAGGACCTCGGTCTCGACCGAGAGATCGGTGCTCTGGTTGTGGGTGATGGAACCGCTCTTGGCGGAGTACACACCCTCGTAGGGATCGATGTCGGTGATGAACCAGTCGTCGCTGCCGCTCAGTTCCCAGGGGTAACCCAGGAAGCTGCCGCTCTCCCAGTCCTCGATGCTCAGACCGATGCTGATGCCGAAGCCCTCGGCATAGCTGTAGTCGTCGCCTTCGGCGGACAGGTCGAAGTTGGCGGGCTCGCCGATGGACGCGTTCTCGGACGCGGTCAGGGTCCAGTTGACCGTCTGCATGCCGCCGGCGGCCAGCACCCCGATGACGGGCATCTCGGAACCGACCGTGACGTTGCTGTTGTCACAGACGATGGCCAGGTCCACGTTGGCAACCGCGGATGTCCCCTCGTTCAGCATCGTCACTTCCAGCTGGGCCGTCTCGCCCGGATCCAGGATGCCGTCGTTGTCGGCGTCACCGGTGATCTGGATACCGTCGATGACCAGGCTGGGCGCGTGGGCCGTCAGGCTGAAGTTGCTGGTGTAGGTGGAATCGGCGTCCGTGGCCGTCACCAGGAAGGGGATGATGTGGCCGTCGGGCACGTCCGCTGCCAGCTGCACCTGATAGCCGTCGGCCACCGTGGCGAAGCCGTCGCCGGCGATGTCGCCGTAGGTCTCGCTGTCATCCAGGATGGTGACGTAGGTGTCCTCGGTGCTGATCACCGCGCCGGCGCCCACGCTGGTCTCCAGACCCACGTTGTGCAGCGTCAGGCTCAGGTAGGCCATCTCGGTGAAGTCCAGTTGCCCGTTGCCGTCCGCGTCGTTGATGGCCACGTCGTCGAAGATGACGAAGCTGCCCTCGGGCGGGATGATGGGCACGGCCTGGCGGTAACGGAATTTGTTCTGCTTGGTGACGGTGACGATCAGGTCCTGGCCGGGAGTCTGGCTCGGGATGGGAATGGTCGTCAGGCCGCCGCGGGAAACCGCGCTGGCGATGAGTTCGCCGCCGACGCTCAGGCCGATCAGGGCGCCGTCATCGGCGGTCACGTTGAAGAAATCCACGCCGCTGATCAGGCTGGCCTCGTGGGCCACGTTCAGCGGGGTGGGCACCTCGGAGTACACCGTCTGGAAGGCGTCGCCATGGTGATGGAACAGGAAATAGGTGACTTCCTTGTTGTTCGTATTGTAGGGCCAGCTGCTGGCCTGCAGGAAGTACTTGCCCGAAGCGTTGGCGAAGGCGGGCAGGAACTTGTGCGCACCGGGGGTGCCGATGTCGGGGCAGAAGTCCGGATACATGTAGTCGAACATGCCCCAGACGTAGACATCGTTCACGAAGCTGTAGCTGACCTCGGTGGCGGCAATCAGGCCCAGGGCCCCCTGCGCGTGGCGGTGGAAGGCTTCGGCAAAACTTTCGCTGCCGTAATCGAACATACCGGTCAGGCAGTTGATGGAGAAGACGTACGTCAGGTCCTCGTTGTTCAGACCGGGCAGATCGCTGTTCCGGTAATCCGGCTCACCCCAGCCCGTCTCCAGGCCGTGGTCGCGATGCTGCACCATGAACGTACCGGCGTTGATGCCGGCGTTGATGCGCGTGGCGTTGGAGCCCCAGTCCGTCAGGTGCGCCGGCGTATCGGGCAGATACCCCAGGCCACTCTGACCGAAGTAGCTGGTCACCGCGGCGGTGTTGGTGGCGGTGGACCAGGTGGTGGGACTACCGCTGTAGATGGCGTACTCGCGGGTGGGATCCTTGCCCAGCTCGTTGGCCATGAAGCCGTAGATGACCTCGTCGCACAGCACGAACCAGCGCTCGGTCTGCCAGCCACCGGCGATGAGGGGCTTCGCGTAGAAGTCCGGGTTCGTCGGAGGGCTCCACTCGTAGTCCAGGGCCTTGCGCACGAAGGTCTCGAGGTTGGTCGGGTTGTCGGCGGTCATGCGGGCCAGGATGATGTCGGCCATGTCGTTGCCGCTGACGTCGGCGTAGATGTGATCGGACACGCAGTAGCTGTCCCAGGTGGGCGCCATGATGTCCGTGGCGTCGGTGCCGTAGTCACCCAGCAGCAGGACGGCCACGGGAGGCACGTCCCAGTTGTGGTAGGCGTCGTCGATGAAGCTTTCGATGGCGGTGGTGGTATTGCCGCCGATCTCCGCGGTGGTGAAGATACCGGTGTTGATACCCTGCTCTTCACGGTGCAGGCGCAGGCTGTCGGCCCAGGCCACGTAGCTGCCCACGGGCGGGCAGATGATGACGTACTCGAAGTCCGGGGTGCGGCCCTGGCCGGGCAGCGGGTACTGGACCCGGGGCAGGCTGGCGTGGTTGACGAAGATGTCTTCCAGGATGGGATCGAACCAGCGGCTACGCAGGCGATCTTCGCCGTAGTAACCGCTACCGCCCTCGAAGACCACTTCCAGCCGGATGTCGCGATGGACAACCAGTTCCTTGGTCACCGGGTTGTACTGGAACGGGGTCACGCCCAGCATGGCGGCGTTCACACCACGGATGGGCGCGATGCCGTCGGTCATGACCGGATTCTCCGGATACATGGCATCCTTGTTGTAGATGTCCAGGTTCCGGGTGAAGTCCAGGGGGCTGTCGTCCGTGTCCAGGGGGATCACCGGAGCGGGCGCCATCTCGACCCCGTAGTAGACCTCGCGACGTGAGTCGATCAGGCGCACGTTGGCGGTGGCGCCGCCGGGCAGGGCCACGAAGCGGCTCATGCCGGGCAGATCCGGCGCGCCGGCGTCGTTGGGCAGCAGGATGCCGGGCATCTTCACCGTATTGACGGTGCGGCCGTTGACATCCATCTGGCCCAGGGTCCACTGATCGAGCGAGAAGTTCAGTTCGATGCGGTCGGCACCGGAGCGGGTCATGGTCAGACCAGCGGGTCCCCAGCCGTCGTCATACTGATGGGTCTGGGCGTCCACCAGAGCCTGGGCTGCCGGCGCGGCGAAAAGAATCGCCAGCAGAAAGAGCCCCAGGGCCGAGGCGGGCGCAGAATGGCGCAATTGGAACATGGTTCCCCCCTTAGGGAATTTTGGAACGAACACCTATGCGAATGTGTCTATGGAAGTTGACGGTGGCGATTCCCCCGTCCCTTAAAAACCCACACGGGCGCGCGGGTCCCTTGCATCATCCGGGAAAAGCAAGCCAACAAACCAACCAACCACCGGATTATGCCATATTTCACGGGCTTTGTGGACAAAAATATCCACGTTATCAATACCGAATTTGTCGTTTTTCATGGCAACAAAAGGAACCGATACTCAAAATCAAAGGCCCGAAAAAGTGTCCCTTATGGGTTTTTTTTTGATATCCAGGGTTTTCTCCGGATCATCCCCGCCTCGCGACGGGGCGCACCTCATTCTATCTCCGCCACCAGTTCGAAATGCCCCGTCTCGTCGTTGAAATTGAACACCTCCCCGGTCTCGATGATGTAGTACCAACCCAGGATCTGGAGGGTCCCATCCCGCACCTGCTTGCGGATGAAGGGGTAGGTCAGGAGGTTCCGCATCTGTTGCAGCACGTTCAGTTTCTCGGTGAGCCACTCCCGCTCCGCAGCGCTGCCTTCCACCATCAGCTCCTGCACCTTTAGCGGCAGATCCTTGTTGATGGCCAGCCAGCGCTGCAGGTTGGGCATGGCCGCCAGATCCTGCGGGTCCGCATGCAGGGCGAAGCAGCCGCCGCAGTTGCTGTGCCCACAGACGATGATGGTGTCCACGTCCAGGACCTCCACCGCGTACTCGATGGTGCTGACGGTATCCACGAACTGATCCGAAAGTCCAAGCGGCGGCACGATGTTCGCCACGTTGCGCACCATGAAAAGCTCACCCGGCAGGGTCCGGGTGATCAGGGTGGGCACCACCCGCGAGTCGCTGCAGCCGATAAAAAGGGTGTGGGGCTTCTGCTCCCGACCCAGGTCCTTGAACAGATCCTTGTGGTCCTCGAAGTCCTGGCGCTTGAAATCCAGGACGCCCTTGAAGAGCTTGTCCATTCTTCCTCCAGTCTATTCCCGTCCCAGCGCCCGCACCGGATCCATGCGTGAGGCGCGATTCGCTGGATATAAACCAAAAAACAAGCCGATCGCCACGCTGAACAGCGCCGCCCCCACCGTCACCAGCGGGCTGATATCCAGCGGGAAGCGCAGCAGATTCGTCACGCCGTAGCTGGCCGCGTACCCCAGGCCGATGCCCAGCACCCCGCCGATGCCCGTCAGGGTGCCCGCCTCGACCAGCACCTGGTACAGCACCTCCTGCCGCCGCGCCCCCACGGCCATGCGCAACCCGATTTCCCGCGTGCGTTCGGCCACCGAGATCAGCATGATGTTCATCACCCCGATGCCGCCGACCAGCAGCCCGATGCTCGAGAGCACCACCAGCACCAGGGCGATGCCGCCGGTCACCTTGTCGATCATCTCGCCGTAGGTCTCGCTGGCGATGACGTCGAAGTCGTTCTGTTCGGCGGGCCGCAGCCGGCGCATGTGGCGCATGGTGCCGGTGATGTTGCTGATGACCTCCTCGATCCGGTAATCCGGCAGGACGCTGACGGCGATGTTGCGCTCCTCCACGCCCCGGTCCAGGCCGTCCTTCTCGAAGATGGTCCAGGGCACGCACACGAAGTTCTCCCCCATGCTGCCGATGATGTGCCCGCGCTCCTGCATGGTGCCCACGATGCGGTAGGGCCGGCCGAAGATGCTGAGGGTCTTGCCCACCGGATCGCTCTTGGGGAAGAGGTCCTGCGCCGGCCCGTACCCCAGGACGCAGACCCGCTCGCGGCTCTCCACCTCGCCGGGCGTGAAGAAGCGGCCCTCGCCCACCTTGATGCTGAAGATGTAGGGGAAGTGCACCGAGCAGCCGAAGGCCTGCACGAAGTTGGTCTTCTCGTTGCGGTACTTCAGGACCATGCCCGTGCCGTTGCTCACCTGATAGTCCACCACCCCCACGCCCTCGGTCTTTTCCAGGGCAGCCCCGCTCTCGGGCATGAGGTGGGGCCGGCGCAGCAGCACCTCCGGGTCTTCGCCGCCCAGGCCGGTGAAGCGTGTCACGAAGATGTAGGGCCGGTTGGCGCTGACCAGATCGTTGCGGATGCGGTGGCTCAGGCCGCCGACGATGGTGTAGATGGCCAGCAGCGTGGTGACCCCGATGGCCACGCCCAGGATGAGCAGCAGGCTGCGCATGCGGTTGCGCACGATGGTGCTCATGGCCATGGCGAAGATATCGCCCCAGGGGGTATGCCGCAGATCAGCCTTCATGCCGCAGCGCCTCCACCGGGTCCATGCCCGCCGCCTTCCAGGCCGGGAAGGTGCCGAACACCACGCCGATGATGAAGGTCGTCACCAGTCCCAGCACGAAGCTCCAGCCCGCCACCGCGAAGGGCAGCGGCGAAGCCAGACTGATTCCCCACGCCAGCAGCACGCCGATCAAGATGCCGGCGACACCACCCACCAGCGACAGCGTCACCGACTCGACCATGAACTGCCACAGGATGCTGCGCCGGGGCGCGCCCAGGGCCTTGCGCACGCCCACCTCGCGGGTGCGTTCGGTGACCGAGACCAGCATCACGTTCATCAGCACGATGCCGCCGATCACCAGGCTGATCCCCACCAGCGGCACCAGCGCCGCGTACACGCTCTTGCTGATGCCGGCCCAGATGGAGAGCATCTGGTCGCTGGTCTGCACCGAAAAATCCTGCCGCTCCAGGGGCCGCAACCGGTGCCGCAGCCGCATGCGGAAGACGGCCTCGTCCATGGATTCCTGCAGCTGGTCCAGGCTGCGCGCCGCCACCTTGATGTCCAGCGATTGGCCCGTGCCGAAGACCTTCTGCCAGGCCGTCAGCGGCAGGATGGCCACCTCGTTGCGGTTGTCGCCCAGGGCCTCGGGCTGCTCTTCCAGCACGCCGATGACCTTGAAGTGGCGTCCACCGATCTTCACTTCATGGTCCGTCGGGTCGCTGAGGCGGGGAAACAGGCTGCGGGCGACATCGAACCCCAGCACCACCACCGGGCGGCTGCGCTGCACGTCCTGGTCCGTCAGATGCCTGCCCAGCTGCAGGGGCAGATTTTCCAGGACCGTGTACTCCGCCGTCAGGCCGCGCACGTTCACCCCGCGGTGGCTGTTCGCGCCCACGCGCAAGGTCTCGCGCTCCTCCACCGAAGCGCCCACGGCCCGGGCCAGCTCCAGGTTGGCGGCCAGCCAGTCCCGATCATCCAGCGTCAGATCGGGGTTGTTCAGACTCTCGAGAAAGGCCTCGAAGTCCGTGAGGAACTCCACGCCGTTGATGCGGCTGATGGTGAAGACATCGGTGCCCTCGTCCAGGACCACGGTGCTGACGTAGCGGTCGGCTCCGTAGATCAGGCTGACCACCGCGATGACCGACATGGTGCCCACGATGTTACCCAGCAGCGTCAGGAAGGTGCGCAGCTTGTTGCCGCGCAGGCTGCCCAGGGCAATGCGCACACCCTCCAGGAGATTCATATCAGTCCGACTTCCCGGACTTCTTCTTCTCGTCGAGGTCGCCGACCAGGGCGCCCTCCTTCAGCTCCCGCAGGATGCGAAAAGGCCCGGCCACGATCTCCTGCCCCTCGTCCAGTCCCTCGCTGACCTCGAAGTCGTCCTCACCGGCGATGCCCAGGGTCACGGGCACGAAGTGCGCGAAGTCGTCCACCAGGATGAAGACACCCTCCGTCTCTTCCCGTTCCACGTCCTCTTCCTCCGCGTTTTCGTCCGGTTCGGGCGGGAAACCCAGGGGATCGAGGGCCGCCTTCTGCTTCTCGCCGCGGCCGCCATCGTGGCGGGTGATGTCCTCCTCGGTCAGGGGCAGGTCGCGCACGGTGACCGCGCCCAGGGGCACGGCCAGCACGTTCTCGGCCACCGCCACGGTGATCTCCGCCTTGCAGGTCAGGCCGGGCCGGATGCCGGGGATGTTCTCCTCCAGGGTGATCTTTACCTCGAAGTCCACCGCCTCGGTGGCCCCGGTGGTGGTCTGCAGCGGGCTGTTGCCGATCTCGGTGACGTGGCCCTTGAACTCCTGGTCGGGGAAGGCGTCGATCTCGATCTTTGCCTCCTGGCCCAACTCCAGCTTCACCACCTCGGTCTCGTCCACCTCCACCCAGGCCTCCAGGGTGCTCATGTCCGCGATGGTCAGCAGCACCGTGCCCGGGTTGTTCAGGGTGCCCATGATGACGTTCTCGCCCTGCTCCACGTTCAGCCGCGTGACGAGCCCGGCCATGGGCGCGGTGATGGTCACCTGCTTCAGATCGTGCCGCGCCTTGGCCAGGTTGGCCCGATGCTGCCCGATGCGGTGCCGCGCCGCCTCCACCCGGGCCGCCTCCACCTTGGCGCTGGTCCGGGCGGTGGCCAGAGCCTCCTGCGAGACCATGCCCTCGGCGGCCAGTTCCTCGTTGCGTTCCTTGTCCTGCTGCGCCTTTTCCAGGGAGGCCTCGGCCAGGGCCAGGTCCGCCTCGGCGCTGCGGATGGTCGCCTCCAGGGCCTGAACGGCGGCGCTGTACTCGGAAGGATCGATCTCCAGCAGCAGATCCCCCGCGGCCACCTTCTTCCCCTCCTTGATGGGCAGCTGCAGGATGGTGCCCATGGTATTGGCGCTCACATCCACCTGCCGCTTGGGCTGGATGGTGCCCGAGCAGCTCACGATCTCCGTCAGATCCTTGCGCCCCACCTTCTCACGGTCCACCCGAACGTCCGGCCCGCGCCCCTTGAGAAACACACCGGCCGCCACGGCGCCCAGCACCAGAACCACCAGCACGATGAGGATGATCTTCTTCACGTGGAAACTCTCCCTTTCAAACACCGAAGAGGGCGCGGAATGCCGCCATGGCCGTGGTGGCCAGGGCCCAGGGCAGGATAATGCTCAGGGCGGCCGACTTGCGCCGCATCCCGAAGACCTGCTCGAAGCCGATGATGATCACGATCAATCCCCACCAATGCGTCACCTCGGTGAGGAAAGAGAGGAAGGTGAAAAGCGTCCCGCCCACCATATGGTCCGGCAGGAAGGCCGCCGCGCTGAAGGTGACGCGCGCATACTCCCCCGTCAGCATCACCAGCGGCAGCTTGATCAAGGTGCCCAGCCCGTAAGGTATCAAGGCCGCCCAGTGCACGATCCCCATGGCCTGCGGGATGCGGCCCTGCCCCTCGGCCAGCCGCGCGAAGAAGTACAGCACCAGACTCAGCACGATGGTCATGGCCCAGGTCTGCAGCCCGTTGCCCAGCACCGCGCCCAGCTTGTTGCCCTCCACCGCCTCGGACGTCTCCTCCAGTTCCTGCAGCAAGGCGCCGCCGTCCAGCCCGCCGGGCAGCGTGCGCGAGGCGATGCTCTCGTGCATATCGGCCACCATGATTGGCGTCATCCAGGTGGTGGCCACGCCGTTGAGGATCAGCAGCAGCAACCCGGCCTGCCACCAGCGCGGCCAGCGCCCCACGTGGGCCATGAGCCGGACCGGGCGCGCCAGCAGATCCACCAGACGCAGGGGCAGGAAGTCGGGGGCCCGCTCCACTTCCGGCGCGGTGGTGGGCTCAGTCATCCTTCTCCCCCTCCGGATGCAGGCGCGGCAGGACCTGGCGCCCGGCCCGGGCCAGGGGCGAGGCGGCCTCCCGGGCGGCCAGGGCGGCGATGCCGCTCTCGGGGTCGTCGTGTCGGGCCAGGAATTCCTTGGCAAAGGTGCCCGTCTCGATCTCCCGCAGGATGCCGCGCATGCGGGCGCGCACCTCGTCGGTGATGACCCGGCGTCCTCGCGTCAGCCCGCCGTAGGAGGCGGTGCCGCTGATCTTGCGCCGCATGCCGTCGATGCCGTGCCGGTGCAGCAGGTCGGTGATCAGTTTCAGCTCGTGCACGCACTCGAAGTAGGCGTTCTCCTCGCCGTAGCCGCTGTCGGTCATGATTTCGAAAGCCGCCTGCAGCAGCTCGATC
>JGI12109J20283_10231500_pt1 | contig 10720 bp, 10 predicted proteins | sample ElkSlonscriptome_12_FD_20283 | JGI IMG/M metagenome (IMG submission 20283) | reverse complement strand
TCATTTTTGTGGAACATGAATCGCACTCCTTTGATCAATGGTCAGCTGATCTGTCTGAAAGCCTCAAGGGGTTTCACCCCCCCAATAAGGATAATGCAAAAAGCCGGTAGTGTGGGAAAAAGAATTTTCCTTTTTCATTCGGCGCATATCACCCGAGGGTATGAACCAGGTGAGAGGCCGGCACGATCTCAACCCGCTGTAAAAGCCTCGGCAGTTCCTTTTTCAGCACCGCATAGGTAACCGCATGCGGGTGGCCGATGGCGACCGCTTCCCCGTAGATCTCCGCCAGCCGGATCAGTCGATTGATCTGGCGCCGGACATCCGCCGGCTCCCGGGAATGGTCGAGGAAAACATCCCGCCGGGCAAACGGAATCCGCATCAGGCGTGCGGACGGCAGGCAGGCGCTGTCCGGCGTGGTATAGCTGTCGATGAAAAACAACCGCCGTTCTTTGAGAATCGAAAAAATTCGGTACATATCCGGAAACCGGGCCGTCATTCGGGAGCCCATGTGGTTGTTCACTCCGGCTGCTTCGGGCATGTCGTTGAGATGCGATTCGAGCCGGTCGAGAAGCCGATTCGGGTCCATCCGAATCATCAGCGCGTCGGGACCCGGATCGACGGTCGGGTACTCGATCGGTTCCATGGGAAGATGGAGCATCAGCTCCCGCCCCCGGGATGCGATCTTCGAAATGAGTTCTTCCCGGTGAGGGCTGTGGGGAAGAACGGAAAAGGTGAGCGCCGCGTCCAGGGCCAGCAGATCTTCAGCGATCGTTCGATCATATCCCACATCATCAATGATAATCGCCACCTGCGGGGTGCCTTCCGCCTTTCGAATCGCTTCACCGGGAATCTCCTTGGAAGGCATCAGGATGTCGGGTGAATAGACCTCGTAGACCGGCCGTCCCCGGTCCGGCGGAATGGTGTCGACTTCGGTTCGATAACCGGCCGTCGGGTTCGATGAACACCCGGCCGCCGCCAGGAGTACCCCTAAGAAAAGCCCGGCCGCCCCGATCCATCCGAATCGGGCGGCCGAACCGTTTTTTATTTGCGCCGGGAGCGGTATTTGCATCGGTCTTCAATCGGCCCGGCGGGATAGGCCGAAAAAATCAACCCCGGGCATCGGAAAAAATCTGGTAACCCCGAAGAATTTCGAGGGCCCGCATCACCTGATTGTCCGATTCGAGATTTTCCATAGTCAAGGGGCCGTACCGGTTCTGGGATCTCCGTTTGCGCTCTTTTTGGCGGTTCGATCGGTCGCCGGAGGATTCGACGTCTTCCGCCTCCTCTTCGGCCCCGTCCTCTTCTTCGATCAGGGGCAGGGCGTCCAGGTGGTTTCTCAGGTCTTTTTCTTTGAGCATTCGAACCGGCTCTTCCTCTTCCTCATCCGTTACATACCGGTGTTTGACGATGATATCGGGGACGATGCCCTGGGCCTGAATGGAGCGTCCGCTGGGGGTGTAATAGCGCGCGATGGTGAACTTCAGGCCGTATCCGTCCCGCAGGCTCTCCACCGTCTGAACCGAGCCCTTGCCAAAGGAGGTGGTGCCCAGAATGACCGCCCGCTTGTGGTCCTGAAGCGCCCCGGAAACGATTTCCGAGGCGCTGGCGCTGCCGCCGTTGATCAGCACCACCATGGGGAACCGGGCGTCATCCCGGTCGGCATGGGCCTTGAATATTTTGGTATGTCGTTTCTGGCGACCCTTGATGGAGACGATGTCTCCGTCCTGAAGGAATGCGTCGGACACACTGATGGCCTGGTCCAGCAGGCCGCCCGGATTGTCCCGAAGATCTAGTACCAGGCCATTCAAGGGGGTGCCGCCCTTTTTCAGTTTCGACAGGGCCGCCTGAAGGTCGTCGGTGGTGGATTCCTGAAAATTGGTGATGCGGATGTAGCCGTATCCCGGTTGAAGGGCCAGGTATTTGACGCTCTCGATGGGAATAATATCCCGGACCAGCGTGAATTCAATGGGTTCGGCTTCTCCTTCCCGCAGCACCGTAATGACCACCGCCTCCCCTTTGGGGCCCCGCATCTTTTTGACCGCCTCCCACAGCATCATGTCTTTGGTGGTTTCTCCGTCCACCTCGATGATGACGTCGCCGGCTTCGACTCCGGCTTCCTGGGCCGGGGTCCCCTCGATGGGGGAGATGACCGTCAGCAGCCCTTTTTGCATGGTGATCACGATGCCGATGCCGCCGAACTCGCCTTTGGTGTCGATGCGAAGCTCTTCATGGGCCTCGGGCGGCAGCAGTTGAGAATGGGGGTCGAGGCTGCCGACCATCCCCTGGATCGCCTTTTGGATCAGGTCTTTGGTATCCACCGGGTCGACATAGTTTTTTTCCACCAGGTCGATGACGTCGGCGAATATTTTAAGGCCCTGATAGGTTTCTTCCTCGCCGGCCGACAGGGTGTGGTAAAACCCGGAGCCGATGATTCCGCACAGGGCGGCGGCGATGATCGCCAGAAAAAATGTCAGTCTCGTGTATCCCTCGGTTTTGTGAAACATTCATTAAACTCCTTTTATCCTTTTTTGAGCCATTCCAGCGGGTCTACCGGCTTTCCGTGGTGTCGCACCTCGAAATGGAGCCCCGGGCCGGAAATCGAGCCGGTATCTCCCACGCTTGCAATGGTTTCTCCGGTTTTCACCGGCTCACCTTTCGATTTGAACAGTTCTTCGGCATGGGCATAGAGGGTATAGTAATGGTTTCCATGATCGATTATAATCATATTTCCGTAACCTTTGAACCAATTGGAAAAGATGATCTCTCCGGGCGCAACCGAATGAATCGGTTTTCCCCTGTCCGCTGCGATTTGAATGCCGCTTTGAAAATTGAGGGTATCGAATTCGGTGTTTTTGTAAGGTCCGAAAAATGAAGTTATTTTACCCCTTACCGGCATATTAAGCAAGCCTTTTAACGCGGCGAACCGACCCTGGGCGGTCTCCGCCGGTTCTTTCGGCCGGGGTTCCTGCTGAAGGGCTTTGAGTTTTTGATCCAGCTTGTCGGCCGATCGCTTGAGAGCGAAAAGAGAGGCCCGGGCCAAGGACTTTCGGGTGCGGATCTGCTCCAGCAGGGCCGCCCGCCGGGTCTTTTGCCGTGTCAGTTCCCGCATCCGGCTGTCGTATTCCGATTGTAGCCGGCTTCGGGCCTCTTTTTTTTTGCGAAGGTGTTCGGCCAAGTCCTGGAGCTCGGCCTGCTGTTTTTTAAGGGTTGCCAGCAGCTGTTCATCATGGGAGAGAATCCGCTCCAGTGCGTTTTTCCGCTGAAAAAAATCATTCATGGAGTCGGCCCCGGCCAGTATGTGAATCTTGCCCAGGCTGTTCAATTTATAGAGGCCGACCACCCGCCGTGAGGCCGTCGTTTCGGTCTGATCGATTTTCTCCATGAGCCCCTTGAGCCGGGTTCCGGTCGCTTCAATCTGAGTCGACAGGTCCGCCAGTTCCTTTTCGGATGCGGAGACCTGTTTTTGAACCCGGTTGAGGGATTTGTCAATCTCGTTGAGGCGCTCGACCGTTTCCAGCTCCTTTCGGGTGAATTTACGGACCGCTTTTTGCCGGGTCTCGATTTTGTCCTTGACCGCGGAGGCTTCCTGCTCGATCCGTTCCTTCTCCGATGCCGGCGACTCCTCGGGCGGGGTTTCCGAGAGGCCGTATCGGCCGCCCGCAAGAAGAATAATGATCCCGACCGCCAGGCCCGAAATCAGGTTCTTAAAAACTGTCTGAGAGAAATAAAACATCCCAACCATCCGACAAACATGCTTCCCAGAAGAATTGCCATGGAGATTCGAAAGGGCAGAAATATCAGCTGAAAGGAGACCGTCGAAAACTCCGCCGCCACATTGGCGGCGATAAACCGGTACAGAAAATAGAGGATGGCGATTCCGAGGAGCCCCCCGAGGGTTCCCATAATCAGATTTTGAATATAAAAGGGGTCTTTGACAAACCCCTCGGACGCCCCCACCAGACGCATGATTTCCACCTCGTCCCGCCGGGAGTAAAGCACCAGCCGGACGGTATTGGCTACAAAAAAGACGGCGGCTCCGAAAAACAGCCCCCCCAGGGCATACCCGGCCACCCGGATCAGGTTCAGCACATGAATGAATCGCCCCACCCACTGCTGGCCGTATTCGACCTCTTCCACCCCGGTGAGGGCCTCGATCTCTCGGGCCACCGGCTCGATGTTCCGCCACCCCCGGGCCGTGATGTCCATGCGGACCTCAAACGATTCCGGAAGCGGATTCTCCCCAAGCCCGTCCAAAAGCGAGGATTGGCGTTTGAGCTGGTCACGGAATCGGTCCATGGCCCGGGATTTGGAAATGAATTCCGCCTCCCGAACCCCGGGCAGGGATTGGATGCGGGATTTCATTCGGTCGACAGCCTCGGGTCGAACGCCCGGCTTCAGGTATGCCATGATCCGCATGTCGGCGATCCAGTGGCGCAGAAATCCGTCGGCATTCACAAAAAAAAGCATAAAGGCGCTGAAAATCAAGACCGACAGGGCGATCGTGATGACCGTCACGGTATTTAAAAACAGATTGGCCCGAAGGTCCCGAACCGCCTTCTGAAAATAGAGAATCATGAAGCCCTGGTGGGAAGATGGGCGGCGGCATCCACACGGCCTTCCTTGAGCAGGATCACGCGGCCGCCGGTGCTGCGGATCAGTTCGGTGTCATGGGTGGCGATCATCACCGTGGCCCCGCGTTGATGATATTGGATCAGCAGGTTGAGAATGATTTCCGCGGAATCATGGTCCAGGCTGCTGGTGGGCTCGTCCGCCACGATAATCTTGGGATCGCCGGCGATCGCCCGGGCCACCGCCACCCGCTGCTGTTCTCCGCCGGAGAGGCTGAGGGGAAGCGCCCGCCACCGGTCCTCCATCCCCACCGTTCTCAGCAGGCTCATGACCGTTTTACGGATCAATTGGCGTCTGGTTCCCACCGCTTCCACCACCAGGGCGATGTTGTCGAAGACGGACCGGCTCGGGATCAACCGATAATCCTGAAAAATAATTCCGAATTTGCGCCGAAGAAACGGGACCCGCCGGCGAGCGATTCGGGAGAGATTCAGCCCGTCCACCACGATCTGACCGGTAGTCGCGGGTTCCCCCATGTACAGCAACCGAAGCAGGGTGGTCTTGCCCGCCCCGCTGGGCCCGCTGACAAACACGAATTCATTGTCGGCAACCTCCAGGGAAATATCGACCAGGGCCGCTTTGGCGCTGTAGCGCTTGGAAACATGGAACATCTGAATGATGGCGCTGGGTTTTTCGAAGACTTCCAAAAGGAATGTCGCTCCTGAGTCCGCGCCCGGGTGGAAACCCGAGTGGTAACCTGCCTGAGTTTAAAATTGACCTCACCGGTTTTTATTGGTATGAGAAACGGATGCGCGCGGGGAGTGCCGTCTCCGGTTTTCCTCGCCTAAAGCCTCCACTGAATCCCATTAGCAATGCTTCTTCCATACCAGTGGAGGCTTTTTTATCGGAAGATTGCTTTAAAATCAAGTGCTTCTTATATAAGACTTCACTCCGGCGGGGATTTTCAAGATTCCGCATACGCCGGGAAAGAACGACCCGGACCGGATGTCCGTCGAATAAAAGGATAATCGGAAAAATGGTAAATGAACCGGAATCAGAGTTGAAGCCCGAACTGATCGCCATGCTGTGCGACAAATCCTTCAAATATACCCGAGAACCTTCTTTTAAGCTGGTCTCCGGGCGAATGAGCCGGTTTTACGTCAACTGCAAACCGACCACCCTGAGCCCTCGAGGCATGTATCTGGCAGGGCACCTGGTATTTGAGGCGATTCGAGACGCCGCCGTCAGCGGGGTAGGGGGGCTGACCTTCGGGGCCGATCCCATCGCGGTGGCCGCGGCATTCGCCTCCGAACTGAAGGGGCGGCCGGTGAAGGCGTTTTCCATTCGAAAGACCCAAAAGGACCACGGTATCGTCAAGTGGATCGAAGGGGATATGACCCTTGAAGAACGGGTGGCGATTATCGATGATGTGGCCACCACCGGCGGGTCTACCATCAAGGCCATCGAACGGGCCCGGGCCGAAGGCTTGAATGTAGTCAAAGCGGTCATCCTGGTGGACCGGCAGGAGGGCGGGCTCGACAATATCCGGAATTATGTGGCGGACGTCACCGCTGTGATTTCCCGGGACGAACTGCTGAAGCGGTGGTCTGAAACGGGGGGGGCGGTTTAGGCGGGTCTGTGTGTACTATTCAGGTATATAAGCGGCGCAGGCGTCATCCGATTCCCAGGCCGTAACCCGGGTCACCCGGATTCCCGGTTCGGTGATTCTGGTTTCCAGTTCCCTGCCGATATACCAGGCGATATGCTCCGATGACGGGGGCGCGCCGTCTTTGAAAAACTCGAGTTCATTCAAAAACTTGTGGTCGAGGGTCTTCATGATGTCGGCTACCTGGGTTTTGATGTCGCCGAAGTCCATCAGCACCCCGGCCGAATTCAGTTGATCTCCCCCCACATAGACCTCGATCTTCCAGTTGTGGCCGTGAAGGTTTTCACATTTTTCTCCCACCATTTTGAGCTGATGGGCCGCGGCGAACCGGGTCGTCACCTTTAATTCAAACATAATCCGTATCCGTTTCTAAGCCGCCCCGGGTTATTGAGCGGCTCTCGACTGGTTTCCGCCCTTGAACATGTTCTTCAGTTTGGTGCTGAACTTTTTGGATTCGAGGCTGGCGAATTCTTTCAGCAGGCTCTCCTGTTTTTTGGAGAGATTGGTGGGGGTTTTGACGTTCACCTGAATGATCTGGTCTCCCCGTCTGCCGAACCGAAGCGAGGGGATGCCTTCTCCGTGAAACCGAAAAATATCTCCCGGCTGGGTCCCTTTGGGTATTTCCAGGGTCTTTTCTCCGTTGAGTGTCGGCACCTCGATCTCATCCCCCAGAGCGGCCTGAACAAAGCTGATGGGTATCTGACAGATGACGTGGTCTCCGTCCCGCTGAAAATAGTCGTGGGCCTTGACGTGAATGAATACATAGAGGTCCCCTGAAGGGCCTCCGTTGCCGCCGGGTTCGCCTTCTCCGGTGAGCCGAAGCCGGGAACCGGTATCCACCCCGCCGGGAATTTTGACCGCCACCTTCTTTTTAGCCTTGATTTTACCGGCCCCGCGACAGGCGGTGCAGGGGTTGGGGATGCTTTTGCCGGTGCCGCGGCAGTGGGGGCAGGCGGTCCGAACCGTGAAAAAGCCCTGGGACCGGGAGATCTGACCGGCCCCGCCGCATTGAGAGCAGGTCTCCGGCTGGGTGCCCGGGGTGCAGCCGCTTCCGTTGCAATCCAGGCAGGTCTCCAGTTTTTCGACATCAATATGGGTTTCGGTGCCGAAGGCGGCATCCATGAAATTGAGCTGCATGTCATAGCGAAGATCGGCCCCGCGCTGGGTCCTGGCCCGGCCGCGCCGGCCCCCGAACCCGAAAAAATCTTCAAATATGTCGCCGAAGCTTGAAAAAATGTCCTCGAAACCGCCGAAATTCGAAGAAAAACCGGAACCCTCAAGCCCGGCGTGGCCGAACTGGTCATAGATGCTTCGCTTCTGAGGGTCCCGAAGCACGTCATAGGCCTCGGCGGCCTCCCTGAAGTTTTCTTCGGCCGATTTGTCCCCCGGGTTTCGGTCCGGATGAAACTGCATGGCGAGTTTTCGGTATTTCGCCTTGATTTCACGGTCATCCGCGTCGCGGCTCAGTCCGAGTGTTTCGTAGTAACATCTTTTGGTTGTCATGAATGGCCCCTAACTCACTCCTCTGAAATGGAAATTGGAAACGGCAATACTTTTTGAAAAAAAATGACTTGAAATTTTGGTTAAAATAAGGCCGAAATCAGGCTTGTCAACGCGATTCAGTGGTTGGAGGGACCCGCTCGCGAGTATGATTTATCCCATGATCGGGCGTCGAATCAGGGTGTCGTTGGACCACCGATTGTCGTCCCGGTAAGGGTAGCGGATGTTGTAATGCAGGCCCCGACTTTCCTTGCGGTGAAGGGCGCTTTTGATGATGAGTTCGGCGACCATGGCGATGTTGCGCAGTTCCACCAGGTCCGGAGAAAGCTTGAAGTCCCAGTAGTATTCCTGGATCTCGCTCTGGATGATTTCGATTCGCCGCTGGGCCCGGGCCAGGCGCTTGTCGGAGCGGACGATGCCCACGTAGTTCCACATGCACCGGCGGATTTCGTCCCAGTTGTGGGCTACGATAATGGCCTCGTCGCTGTCGGAGGTGCCCACCTCGTCCCACAGCGGAAGATCGGGAACGCCCTCGGTCTTCAGAAGCTTCAGTTCCTCGGCCGCTTCCCGGGCCGCCTCATGTCCGTAGACCAGGGCCTCCAGAAGCGAGTTGCTGGCCAGCCGGTTGGCCCCGTGAAGGCCGGTGCAGGCGGTTTCGCCGATGGCGTAAAGCCGATGCACGTCGCTGCGCCCGGCCAGATCGGTGGCCACCCCGCCGCACATGTAGTGGGCGGCCGGCACCACCGGAATCGGCTCCCGGGTCATGTCGATGCCGAATGAAAGGCATTTTTCATGGAGGTTGGGGAATCGTTCCCGAATAAAATCCGGGGAGCGCATGGATATGTCCAGAAAGACCGAATCGGCCCCGCTCCGTTTCATTTCCGCATCGATGGCCCGGGCCACCACATCCCGGCAGGCGAGGTCCTTCCGGGGGTCGTATTTTTCCATGAAGGCGTTTCCCGTCTTGTCGATGAGCACCCCGCCTTCTCCCCGGACCGCCTCGGAGATGAGAAAGTTTTTGGCGTCGGGGTGATACAGGCAGGTGGGGTGAAACTGAACGAATTCCAGGTTGGCCACCGTGGCCCCGGCCCGGTAAGCCATGGCGATGCCGTCGCCGGTGGCGATATCGGGATTGGAGGTATACAGATAGACCTTACCCGCCCCGCCGCAGGCCAGAATGGTGATGCCGGCGCTGAAGGTCTCCACCTTCTGGCTTTCCCGATTGAGGATGTAGGCCCCGCAGCAGTAAGCGTCCTGGGCGGTGGTGATCAGCCCCCGCTTCATTCGGGTGGAGTAGGTGATGAGATCGACGGCGATGTGGTTTTCAAACAGGCGGATGTTCGGATGGGACCGGGCTTTTTCCACCAGCACCCGCTCCACCTCCCGGCCGGTCATGTCGAGGGCGTGGACGATTCTGTTTTTGGAGTGGCCTCCTTCCCGGCCCAGATCCAGGTGGTCGGCGTCTTCCGCCGGTTCCGATCCGTCAGAATCGGTGGTGTTGAAGTGGACCCCCAGATCGATCAGTTCCCGAATCCGGTCCGGGCCGTTTTGGACCACCTGCTCCACCACCTCCCGATTGCAGATTCCGTCTCCGGAAGCCAGGGTGTCTTGAATATGAAGATCGAACGAATCGAGTTTATCGAACACCGAGGCGATCCCCCCCTGGGCCAGGGCGGTGTTGCTGTCGGGGGTTTCCTTTTTGGTGACCACCGCGACCCGTCCCTGCGCCGCGGCTCTGAGAGCGAAGGTGAGCCCCGCGACGCCGCTGCCGATGACCANAAAATCGGTTTCATGTTTCATGGGTGACTCCTGTGTTGTGCCGGTTCATCGACATTCCGTCGCCGGTCAGCGGTCCGGGGAAGGATATCCCGAAAATCTCCTATAGGTAGGGAGAGCGCCTGCGTTTTCCTTTTTCATTGAAGCCGCCGATGATGAATCCCAGCAGAAAGACCCCGGCACCGCTCAGAAACCACATTACATTGCGTTTCCATTCCAGCTTTGAAACCCGCGCGGTCATGACCTCCGCCTTTTCCCGCTGGGTTTTCAGTTCGGTGGAGGCTTCTTCGTAGGCGGTTTTTACGTTCAGGTAATCGGCCGACTCCGATTTTAAATTGGAATAGGAGTCGGACAGTTGCTCCAGGTCCTGGCGGGTCGACTCGGTCTGAGACAACAGCCGCTGGTTTTCTTCCTGAAGTTCCGCATTTTCCTGAATCAGGGAATCGGCTTTCTGTGACAAGTCTTCATACGCCTCTTCGATCTGCCGCAGCCGAACCTCATTCGGCTTTTTGCCGGTGAGAAAGCGGGTCAAGGCCCATCCCTCTTTTCCGTCGGGAAGCCGCACCTTGGACCAGTCGGAATTCCGCTCCAGCACCTGCACCGTTTCCCCCGACTGGAGCATGGCGATGACCTTATGATCGATGCCCGGCCCGGTTCGCATGGTGATCTTGATTACATCGTTTACATACATGGTGTTTTGGGCATAGGATGCGGAAGCCAGAAGCAGGAGGAAAATTCCAGTGGCTGCACTTAACCGTTTCATCAGCGATATCTCTCCGTAAACTATTGTCGATTTTTGTTAAAAGACCTTATATTGTGTCTAATTAAAATAATCTGTCAAATAATTTCTTTAAAAATGTTTAGGAATGTGATAATTTGACCAAAAAGAGTTATTTCCAACCGAGGTGGTTCGTGTATGATCGTGTTTGATTTGCAATGTGGACAAGGGCATCGATTCGAGGGATGGTTCGAAGACAGCCGGGGGTACGAGGATCAACAGGCAAAATCCCTGATCTCCTGCCCGGTCTGTGAGAGCACCGAGGTTACCAAGGCGCTCAGCACTTTCGGTATCAAATCTTCCTCTCCGAAGCCGCCCGCGGGCGCCGGGAATTCGGAGCAGGTGACGGCGCTGCGGCGGCAGTTTTCGGAATTTCTGGATACCCATTTCGACGATGTGGGGTGCGATTTCGCCAAGGAGGCCCTAAAAAT
>JGI12109J20283_10048801_pt1 | contig 10722 bp, 6 predicted proteins | sample ElkSlonscriptome_12_FD_20283 | JGI IMG/M metagenome (IMG submission 20283) | reverse complement strand
GGCCGGTGACCTCGTCCCAGCGAAGCTGGCGGTTGTTGGGGATGTCGCTGAACACCACGTAACGACCCACCCCGTTCCAGGCCGCGCCCTCGGCCCATAGCGAGCCGGTCCACTCGCGCATCAGCGGGGTGTTGCCGATCATGTACTGACCGAAGCGCTCGTCCAGGGACTTCCAGACCGGGCTGGGATAGCGGGTGATGGTCTCGAAATCCTGGGCACTGGCGGGCAGGATCCGGGAACCGGCAACCACGGTGGCGGCGGCGCCGGTGCCCACCATGAAGGTACGACGGGAAATAGCCATGCTGGAGTTCCTCCTCCGGTGATTCGATATATTTGCATCCCGAAGCGTGCCCGCCCGCGAGCGGGTCGTCGGGACGCCGGGTGAACCACGCCGTGGGCGCTGTGATGGTTTTGGGGATCCTCACGGGTCGTTCACCTGCCTAAGTGTAGCCTCCGTCGCTGTAACTACCATGTGCGAGCGGGGCCGGTGATCAGGGATCAATAGACACGACCGGCAATCAGGAGATAACCCAGATGGAACGATGTCATTACCGATGGTCCGGCGCGGCGCTGGCGCTGGGCCTGCTGCTGTGCGCCCCGGCGCTGGCGCAGATGGGTCAGGTGAGCGCCCTCAGGGGCGCGGCCAGCGCGCTGCGGGCCACAGGCGCGGTGGCGCTGGACGTGGAGGCGCCGGTATTTCGCGGCGATACCCTGCGAGTGGCGGCGCGGCCCGTCGACTCGCAACTGGAGGTGCGTCTCACCGACGGCAGTTTGCTGCGGGTGGATGCGGGCGCCGAACTGCTGCTCATCGACTACGCCCCGGACCAGCCCGAGGGGGTGCTGGATCTCATCCGCGGCCATGTCTGGCTGGAGGTGAAGCGCACCTTCTCGCGCCGGCGCAACGCCTTCCGGGTACGCACCCGCCACGGCGTCGCCGGGGTCCAGGGCACCCGCTTCGGCATCGACTCGCGCACCGAACGGACCCTGTTCAAGGTGTTCGAGGGGCGGGTCTCGGTGAGCGGGCGGGACGGGCGGCAGATCCGCGTGCTCACCGATGGCGATTCGCTGGTGCTGGATGCCCGGGGCGTGGTGACGGCACCGGTCACCGATCCCTGAGCCGCCATCGCCACCCGCAGGGCCGCGATCGCTGCGGCCATGCGCGGTGACACGGACTCGCCCCCGGTGGCTAGCCAGATCCCTCGCCGACGAGGTTTAATCACAGGAAGTTCCGGTCTAGATTTTCCACTGGATATTCCTGTCAAGCTCGGAGGTCACCATGGCTGTGTCGCATACGTCGTGTCTGCTGTCGGCTCTCCTGCCCTGTCTGATCGCCACCGGCGCCGTGGCTGCCATCCCGGCGGAGATGGTAAGGATTCCGGGCGGTGAGTATCCACTGGGCGACGATGACACCGGAACCAGGCACACGGTGACCCTGGCGCCCTTCGAGATCGACCGCTTCGAGGTCAGCAACGCCGATTTCGTGGCCTTCCTGAAAACCCTGCGGGTGACCCCCGTGCAAGACGTGGCGGCGGGCGAGGTGTGCCCGGACTCGGTTCACGGGGTGGACGCCATGCGCCTGTTCGAGGGACCGCCCGGGCAGCCCACCGATCCCTGGGTGGGGCTGGACGACGCCCAGTCGCGGATCGCCATCATCAACGGCGAGTTCGCCACCACCCCGGGTTTCGAGGACCACCCGGTGGCCGAGGTCACCTGGGCCGGGGCCGTGGCCTTCTGTGAGTGGCGCGGGGCGCGCCTGCCCACCGAGGCCGAGTGGGAGGCCGCCGCCCGCGGCAAGGACGCCCGCACCTACCCCTGGGGCGAGACCCCGCCCACCCCGGCGCGGGCGGTGTTTGGACGGCGCACCGGCGAGACCGGCGCGGTGGGGGCGAGACCCGCGGGCGCTACCCCCGAGGGAGTGGAGGATCTGGCCGGTAATCTGGCAGAATGGACCAGTACCCTGTATCGGCCCTATCCCTACGATGCCACGGACGGACGGGAGAACCCCACCGCCTCCGGCGAGCGGGTGACCCGGGGGGGCGACTACATCTACAACACCGGAGCGGAGGAACTCACCACGTTCTTCCGGGAGGGTTTTTCCCGGGCGCCCAAGCGCGGTCACCGGCACATCGGTTTTCGCTGCGCCCGCTGAGCCGAGGCCGGCCAGTTTCGCCGAGAGGATGAACGCGACAGATGACCCCCAACCGACGCGCCCTGCGCGCGACTCTGACATACCTGGTGCTGGGCGGTCTGTGGGTTCTTCTCAGTGATCTCGGTCTGGATTTTCTGGATCTGTCCGAGCCGGTCCTGGTGCAGATACAACTGCTCAAGGGCGGACTCTACGTGCTGGTCACCGGCACCTTGTTGTTCTGGCTGGCGCGCCGGGAACTGAGGCGCCAGGAGCAGCTGAACGATCTCACCCAGCAGCGCGAGCGGGAACTGACCGCGCTGTTTCGCAGCGTGTTCGAGCAGGCGGCGGTGGGCATGGCCCGGGTGGCGCCCGAGGGCCGTTGGTTGCAGGCAAACGCCCGACTCTGCCAGATCCTCGGCTACAGAGAGACCGAACTCTGCCAGCGAAACTGGCAATCCCTCAGCCATCCCGACGATATTCAGGAGGATCTGGCGCGCATGGCGCGGCTGCTGGCCGGGGAGATCCGCGAGTTCAGCCTGGAGAAGCGTTATTTTCGCAAGAACGGCGAGATGTTCTGGGGTAGCCTCACGGTCTCAGCGGGCTGGCCCCCCGGGGAGGCGCCGACTTTCTACATCGCCATCATCCAGGATATCTCCGAGCGCAGGCAGGTGGAGGCGGCGCTGCGCCATAGCCGGGAGATGCTGGCCCGCACCGAGCGCATCGCCAATGTGGGGAGCTGGGAGTGGGACATCAACGCCGACCGGGTGATCTGGTCTGAGGAGTTGTTCCGGATCTTCCAGCGCGATCCGACCCGCGGCGCGCCCTCCTATGCCGAACATCCCACGGTGTACGGACCGGAGGATTTCCGCCGCATCGACGCCTGCGTGGCGGCGGCGGTGCGCGACGGCACGCCCTTCGAGCTGGAGCTGAAGGTGCATCGTCCCTCCGGCGAGATCCGCCATGCCATCTCCCGCGGCCACGCCCAGCGCGACGGGAGCGGGCGGATCACCCATCTGTTCGGTTCCTTCCACGATGTCACCGCGCTACGCGAATCCGAGGCCAGGCTCCAGCAACTGGCCCACCACGACACCCTCACCGGACTGCCCAACCGGGTGCTGTTCCAGCAGCGGGTGGAGGCGGCGATCCACATGGCCCGCGACAGTGACAGGTTCGCCCTGCTGTTTCTGGATCTGGACCGTTTCAAGCAGGTGAACGATACCCTGGGCCATCAGGTGGGGGACCGACTGCTGGGCCAGGTGGCCGATGCCCTGCTGCGGCGGATTCGCGACAACGATACCCTGGCCCGATTCGGCGGCGACGAGTTCGTGGTGCTGATGGCCGGCTCGCCGGCGCCGGAGACGGTGGAGCGCCTGGCCTGCCAGCTACTGGAGGTGTTCAACCGGCCGTTTCATCTGATCGGCCGGGAGTTCTACCTCACCGGCAGCATCGGCATCAGCCTCTATCCCCGGGACGGCCAGGATCTGGATATGCTGCTACGCAATGCCGACATCGCCATGTACCGCTCCAAGGAGCAGACCCGCAACGGTTACCGTTTCTTCGAGCCGGCCATGCTGGACGGGGTGGTGGAGCATCTGCGCCTGGAGAATGCCCTGCGCGGTGCCCTCCACCGGGGGGAGTTGATGGTGCATTACCAGCCCCAGTTGAGCCTCGGCGACAGCCGTTTGCAGGGGGCGGAGGCACTGCTGCGCTGGCGTCATCCGGAGCTCGGTCCCATCTCGCCGGGGGTGTTCATTCCCATCGCCGAGGAGATCGGTATCATCGGCGAGATCGGGGTCTGGGTGCTGGAGCAGGCCTGCCGGCAACTGCTGGCCTGGGATGCCATGGGATTGCGGCTGCCGCGGCTGGCGGTGAACCTCTCCGTGCAGCAACTGGAGGACGATTACCTGGCACTCAGGATCGGCGAGGTGCTCCGGTCGCTGGGCGTGGACCCCCGCCGTCTGGAACTGGAGGTCACCGAATCCATGTTGATGCGCAGCGCCGAGTCGGCGCGGGCCAACCTCACGGCGCTGCGGAAGATGGGGGTGAGCGTGGCCATCGACGACTTCGGCACCGGTTACTCTTCCCTGGGCTATCTCAAGCATCTGCCCATCAACCAGTTGAAGATCGACCGCACTTTCATCGAACAGGTGACGGTGGACGGCGGCGACGGCGCCATCGTCCGGGCGGTGATCGCGCTGGCTCGCAGCCTCGGCCTGCGGGTGCTGGCCGAGGGGGTGGAGACCGCCGAACAGGCGAGTTTTCTTCGCGCCGAGGGGTGTCACGAGGCCCAGGGCTACTACTTCGGCAGGCCCGTGCCGGCGGCGGAGTTCGCCGCCGGCTGGAAGCAATCCTCGGTGAGCTGAGCCCGCAGGCCGCGCTACTCGAATTCCAGGATCGCCTGGTCCACCGCCAGGCTGTCGCCCGCCTCGGCCAGGAGCTTGGCCACCACCCCGTCGCGCTCGGCCTTCAGCACGTTCTCCATCTTCATGGCCTCGACGATGGCCAGATCCTGCCCGGCCTTCACCTCGATGCCCGGCTCCACCAGCAACTGGGACAGCAGCCCCGGCATGGGCGAGAGCAGGAACTTGCTGAGATCGGCGGCCTCCTTCACCGGCATGTGCCGGTAGAGGTCGGCGGCGTGGCGGGTCAGCACCATCAGGTCCACCTGCGAGCCGTTGTGGAACAGCCGGTACTGGAAGTTGCGCCGCTCCACCTGCATGCAGACGTCGGCGCCGTTGAAGCTGCCCTTGAACAGGGGCTGACCGAACTGCCAGTCGCTGCTGATCCGGTAGCTGTCGCCCCGGTACTGGACCCGGTGATCGCCATTGTCGGGTTCCACATGCACCGGGTGTTGCTCGCCGTCCATCATCACCACCCAGTCGCTCTCCACCCGGCGCTCGTAGCCGGGCATCTGTCCGGAGATACCGGCCGCCCGGTCCATGTAGCGGCGATGGATGGTGGCGGCCACAGCGATCAGCAGGGCCGGGTCGTCGTGGACCACGTCGGAGGGGTTGAAGCCCTCGGGGTATTCCTCGGCGATGAGATTGGTGGAGATCTTGCACTGGCGAAACCGCGAGTGGTCGATGAGCGCGGTGAGGAAGGGGATGTTGTGGGACACGCCGCGGATGTAGAACTCGTTGAGGGCGTCCAGGATGTGTTTGATGGCCTGATCCCGGGTGCCGCCGTAGCTCACCAGTTTGGCGATCATGGGATCGTAGAACATGGACACCTCGCCACCCTCGTAGACCCCGGTGTCCACCCGCACGGTGGGTCCCTCGGGGGGCGGCATGTAGCGCACCAGCCGGCCGATGGAGGGCAGGAAATTGCGGAACGGATCCTCGGCGTAGATCCGCGCCTCTATGGCCCAGCCGTTTCTGGGGATATCGTCCTGGGTGAAGGAGAGCTTCTCGCCGGCCGCCACCCGGATCATCAGTTCCACCAGATCGAAGCCGGTGATCAGTTCGGTGACCGGGTGCTCCACCTGCAGGCGGGTGTTCATCTCCAGGAAAAAGAAATTCTTGTTACGGTCGACGATGAACTCCACGGTACCCGCCGAGCGATACTCCACGGCTTTGGCCAGCGCCACCGCCTGTTCGCCCATCTCCCGGCGGGTGGTCTCGTCCAGGAACGCCGAGGGGGCCTCCTCGATGACCTTCTGGTGACGGCGCTGCAGGGAGCACTCCCGCTCCCACAGGTACACCGTGTTGCCGTGGGTATCGGCCAGCACCTGGATCTCGATGTGGCGGGGTTCCTCGATGTATTTCTCCACGAACACCCGGTCGTCGCCGAAGCTGGATCTGGCCTCGCTCTGGGCGCGGGCGAGACCCTCGCGGGCCTCCTCGTCGTTGCGGGCGATGCGCATGCCCTTGCCGCCGCCGCCAGCGGAGGCCTTCAGCATCACCGGATAGCCGATGTCGCGGGCGATGGACAGCACATGCTCGGCGTCCTCGATCACCCCGGTGAAGCCGGGCACGCAGTTCACCCTGGCCTCCTCGGCCAGTTTCTTGGAGGTGATCTTGTCGCCCATGGCCTGGATGGCGTGGACGTTGGGGCCGATGAAGGTGATCCCGGCGGCATCCAGCGCCTGGGCGAACTTGGCGTTCTCGGAGAGAAAGCCGTAGCCCGGATGCACCGCCTGGGCGCCGGTCTGTTTACAGGCGTCGACGATGCGCTCGATCTGCAGATAGCTCTGGGCCGAGGGGGGCGGGCCGATCAGCACCGCCTCGTCGGCCATCTGCACATGCAGGGCGTCCTTGTCCGCCTCGGAATACACCGCCACGGTCTTGATGCCCAGACGACGGGCGGTTTTTATTACCCGGCAGGCGATCTCGCCGCGGTTTGCCACCAGGATCTTGTCGAACATAATACGCTTCTCCGCTCAGGGGTCGGACGGGGCGCGGAGGCGTCCCCGTCCGGATCACCCGTTATTGTAGTCTTCCCCAATCAATCCTCGAAGCCGTCACGCAGGATCACCCGCTGGTCGAGGGCGAGGAGGCCGAAGCCCTGGCTACCGGCCAGGGGCCGATCGCCGTCCAGTGCCAGGACATTGACATTCACCGGCAGCGACACCCGGTTCAGGGCCGTCCAGTTCAGGCCGCCGTCGGTGGTGCGATACACCGCATCGTCGGTGGTGCTGACGTAGCCCTCCAGGGCGTTCACGAACACCAGATCCTCGACGCTGGTCTGCATCAGGCCGTTGTTGCGCAGGCTCCAGTTCTGGCCGCCTTTGTCGGTGTGGTAGACGCCGCTCGGCGTGCCGGCGTAGCCGATGTCGGTGGTGACGAAACTCACCGCGGTGGTGGCGACGCCGACGAGCGTGGTGGGGGTCCAGTTGGCGCCGCCGTTGCCGGTGCCGTACACGCCGCTGGCGGTGGCGGCGTAGCCGGTGTTGTCGGTCACGAAATCCAGCTCGTTCACCGTGGCGTTGCTGCCCAGGCCGCTGCCGTACTGGCTCCAGTTGTCGCCGTTGTTGACGGTGCGATAGATCCCGTTCCCGGCGGTGGCCGCCAGGCCGCTGAGGGCATTGAAAAAATGTAGATCCCGGACCGTCACGTTCTGCAGCGCCTGCAAGGGCGTCCAGGCGATGCCGCCGTTGTCGCTGCGGTAGATCCCGCCACTGGGGATCGCCACATAGGCCCGGCCGGGGGTGGGCAGGGCCACGGCGGTGATCCGCAAGCCGCTGCCCAGACCGTTGTTGACGAACTGCCAGCTGGCTCCGCCGTTGCCGCTGCGATACAGCCCGGAACTCTGGGTGCCGGCCAGCCAGACGCTGCCGTTCAGGGCCAGCGCGGTGATCCGGTGGCCGCCGTCGAGGCCGGTGTTGCGGGCGCTCCAAGAGGTGCCGCCGTTGGTGGTGCGGTAGACCCCGGCGCTGGTGCCGATGTAACCGCTGATGCTGCGACTGAAGCTCAGGGCGTTGACATTGCCCACGGGCGGCGGGTTCAGATCGCTCCAGGAGGTGCCGCTGTCGGTGGTGCGGTAGACCGCACCGCCGCGACTGCCGGCGAAACCGAGGTCGCTGCTGGGAAACTGTAGGCTGAAGATGGTGGTGTCGGTGATGCCGGTGTTCGCCACCGACCAGTTCAGGCCGTCGTTGAAGCTGCGGTACACCCCGCCCGCGCCGCCCGCGTACACGGCGCTGGTGGTGGGGGCGGCGAGGGCGAACACCCCACCGAGGCCGAGGCCATTGTTGCGAGGGGTCCAGTTGCCGCCGCTGCTATTGGTGTAGTAGATCTGTGGGCCATCCACCGCCCCCGCGAAACCCTCGCTGGGGGAGGCGAAATCCAGCGCCAGCAGGCGGCGGCTGATTCCCAGATTGCTGTCCACCCGGGTCCAGTTCTGGCCGCTGTTGTCGCTGCGATAGACATTGCCGTCACTGCCGCCCAGGTAGGCCCGCTGGCTGTTCACGAACACCAGCGACTGGATACTCACATTGACGGGGATATCGCTGTTGGGGCCGGTCCAGAGGGTGCCGCCGTCGGTGGTGCGGAACAACCCGCTACCGGTGCCGGCCAGACCGGTGTCGATGTTGGCAAAGGCCAGCGCGAACACCCCGAGATCGTCCAGTTCGTTGTTCACCGGGCGCCAGGAGGCGCCGGCATTGTCGGTGCGAAACACCCCGCCGCCGCCGGTGGCGGCATAGCCGGTGTTTGCCGTGGGGAATACCAGTTCGCGGATCTCGCCACCGGGCGGGCCGATGGGAATCCATTCCTGGGCCGCGCCCAGCAGGGGAAATAAACACAAAAATAGGCAGTACAGAATACGCACGGAGAAACATTTTCCTGAAGTTCTGGGGGACACGGGGGCGAAATCCTTCGCCCCCGGATTAACGTATGGCGACGGTACCCCGCCGCACCGGCTGTCAGAGCGGAAGGTTGCCGTGCTTGCGCCAGGGATTTTCCAGTTTCTTGTCGCGCAGCATGGCCAGCGAGCGGCTGATCCGCTTGCGGGTGTTGGAGGGCATGATCACATCGTCGATGAAGCCGCGCTTGCCGGCGATGAAGGGGTTGGCGAACTTGGTGCGGTATTCCTCGGTGCGATCGGCGATCTTGGCCTCGTCGCCGGCCTCCGCGCGGAAGATGATCTCCACCGCCCCTTTCGGCCCCATCACCGCGATCTCGGCGGTGGGCCAGGCGAAGTTCACATCGCCCCTGAGGTGCTTGGAAGACATCACGTCGTAGGCGCCGCCGTAGGCCTTGCGGGTGATCACGGTGATTTTCGGCACCGTGGCCTCGGCGTAGGCATAGAGCAGCTTGGCGCCGTGCTTGATGATGCCGTTGTGTTCCTGGCTGGTGCCGGGCATGAAGCCGGGCACGTCCACGAAGGTGAGGATGGGGATGTTGAAGGCGTCGCAGAAGCGCACGAAGCGCGCCGCCTTGATGGACGAGCGGATATCCAGGCAGCCGGCCAGCACCAGCGGCTGGTTGGCGACGATGCCCACCGTGGTGCCCTGCATGCGCCCGAAGCCGACGATCATGTTCTTGGCGTTATCCGGCTGGATCTCGAAGAAATCGGTGTCGTCCACGACCTTGAGGATCAGCTCCTTCATGTCGTAGGGCTTGTTGGGGTTGTCCGGGATCAGGGTGTCCAGGGACGGCTCCAATCGGTCCGGATCGTCCGGGGTGGGTCGCACCGGGGGTTTCTCGCGGTTGTTGGCGGGCAGGAAGTTGATGAAGCGGCGCAACATCAGCAGCGCCTCCACATCGTTCTCGAAGGCCCGGTCGGCCACCCCGGACTTGGTGGAGTGGGTCACCGCGCCGCCCAGTTCCTCGTGGGTGACGGTCTCGTGGGTGACGGTCTTGACCACCTCGGGGCCGGTGACGAACATGTAGCTACTGTCCTTCACCATGAAGATGAAATCGGTCATGGCCGGGGAGTACACCGCGCCGCCCGCGCAGGGACCCATGATCACCGAGATCTGCGGGATCACCCCGGAGGCCATGACGTTGCGCTGGAACACATCGGCATAACCGGCCAGCGAGGCCACCCCCTCCTGGATGCGGGCGCCGCCGGAGTCGTTGAGACCGATCACCGGCGCCCCCACCTTCATGGCATGGTCCATGATCTTGCAGATCTTCTCGGCGTGGGATTCCGACAGCGAGCCGCCGAACACGGTGAAGTCCTGGCTGAACACAAACACCACCCGGCCGTTCACGGTGCCGTAGCCGGTGACCACGCCATCGCCCGGGGTGGAGGTGTCGGCCATGCCGAAGTCCGTGCAGCGGTGCTCCACGAACATATCCCATTCCTCGAAACTGTCCGGGTCCAGCAACAGTCCTATACGTTCACGGGCCGTGAGTTTGCCCTTGGTGTGTTGATTATCGATGCGCTTGTCACCCCCGCCCTTCTCGGCGGCGGCGCGTTTATCGGCAAGCTGACGGATTATCTCTTGCATGTTGGTCTTTCCCGTGCGCGGAGCTCAAGTCCGGGTGGTGAGAGAGGCGGGGCCTGAGGCGTTCCAGGCGCCGGTCCCGCCTTGAAACCGAATCTTTACATTTTAGCGCAAAAGCCCTTCTGTGGCGGCGCAACATGGCGAATCCATTGGGTCTTGAAAAACGCGCTTTAGCCTTCATCTATTCCCCATGGATAAACGATTGATAAAGGCTATGGGAAACCAGCCGCTGTGTGGAGGACACACCATGATCCGAGGCCTGGAACCGAATTCTTCCCCCGATGATGGTCGCCATCCCGACGCCGGTGGCGCCCGGCCGGGCGACAGCAAACATCTGCCGGAGGATGTGTTGATCATTGTGCCGGTGCGCAATCTGGTGCTTTTTCCCGGGCTGGTGTCGCCGGTGGTGATGGGTCGGGAGCAGTCCATCACGGCGGTGGAGGAGGCCATCCGCAGTGGCCGTAAGCTCGGCTACGTGCTGCAAAAGGACCCCCACACCGAACAACCTGGCGGCAACGACCTGCACCGGATGGGTACCATCGCCAGGGTGCTGCGCCATGTGCGTACCCAGGACGGCAATCACCATGTGGTGAGCCAGGGCGAGAGCCGCTTCCGGATACTGGACTACCTGCCCGGTTTTCCCTTCATGGTGGCCCGGGTGGAGATGCTCCACGACTTCGAACCCAGCTCGCCCGCGGTGGAA
>JGI12109J20283_10640034_pt1 | contig 10730 bp, 7 predicted proteins | sample ElkSlonscriptome_12_FD_20283 | JGI IMG/M metagenome (IMG submission 20283) | reverse complement strand
GATCGCCAGAGCCACGACCAGATGTCTCAAGCTATTGTCTCCCAGTGCTTTGCATCGAGCTAGCCACATCGAACCAACAGGCTATCCACACCACCAGCATCGATCGGGTATGAATATGACAGGCCCCCGAGCTGATTGGGAGCCGATGGAAGCGATCGAGAGCGTCGCGGCGGCGACCGGCGCTTGACATCGATCCCCGGACCCGCTTCCCTGTCGCGTCGGCTCACCGGCGGAGAATCCAGAACCAACCCATGGCCAAGAAGACAACGAAGAAGACATCCAAGAAGGTCTCGAAGAAGAAGACCTCGAAGAAGACCACCAAGAAGACGGCCGCGAAGTCGTCCGCTGGTGGGGCTGGTGGGGGCGGGCCGCGCACGAGCCGCACCAGCCGGGGCACGGGCTACAAGGCCGGCCAGGCCAAGGGCCGCGATCTGGTCATCGTCGAGAGCCCCAGCAAGGCCAAGACCATCAACAAGTACCTGGGCGACGACTACGTCGTGCTGGCCAGCGTGGGCCACGTCCGCGACCTGCCCGAGAAGGCCGACAAGGGCGACAAGAGCCCCGTGCCCGGCGTCGCCATCGAGCAACGCTTCACCCCGACCTATCGCGTGCTGAGCGGCAAGGAAGCGGTCATGCGCGAGCTCAAGCGGGCCGCAAAGGACGCCACGGGCGAGGGTGGCAGCGTCTGGTTCGCGACGGATCTCGACCGTGAAGGCGAGGCCATCGCCTGGCACCTCGCCCAGGAGATCGGCATCGACGCGGTGGACGCCAAACGCGTGGTCTTCGCGGCCATCACCAAGAACGAGATCGCCAAGGCCTTCAACAACCCCCACCCCATCGACGTGGACAAGGTCAACGCCCAGCAGGCCCGCCGCATCCTCGACCGCATCGTGGGCTATCAGGTCTCGCCGCTGCTGTGGAAGAAGGTCACCCGCGGCCTGAGCGCCGGCCGCGTGCAGAGCGTGGCCGTGCGGCTGGTGGTCGACCGCGAGCGCGAGATCCGGGCGTTCGTGCCCGACGAGCAGTGGAGCGTCTCGGCCAGCTTCACCCACGAGCAGGCCCGGGCCGCCGGCCTCTCGCCCCAGTGGGCCGAGTTGCTGGCCCGACGCGACGACAAGGGCAACCCGCCCTCGCTTAAGATGCAGAACGCCTGGCTGGCCGAGCACGGGGGCTTCCGGGCCGAGCTGGTGGAAGTCGGCGGCGAGAAGTTCGACATCTCCCAGGCCGGCTCTTCTGAACCAAGCGACGCCGAGCCGCAGGACCTGACCGGCCGCGTCCAGGCCGTCCTCAAGAGCGCGGGCCTGACCGACATCACCTCGACCCTTGACGAGGTGGAGCACGCCAAGGGTCCGGCCCGCTTCCAGCGGACCATCACCGGCACGCCCGACACGAGCCTGCCGTGGACCGTGCGCTCGATCGAGACCAAACGCACCAGCAGCCGCCCGCCGCCGCCGTTTATTACCAGCACCATGCAGCAGGCTGCGAGCACGCGCCTGGGCTTCGGCGCCCGGCGCACGATGAGCGCCGCCCAGGGCCTGTACGAGGGCGTGAACATCCCCGGCGAGGGGCCCGTTGGCCTCATCACCTACATGCGTACGGACAGCACGCACATCGCCGGCGAAGCGCTCAACATGGCGCGCGAGCACATCACCAAGACCTGGGGCGACAAGTATCTACCCGAGAAGCCCAACTTCTTTGGCAGCAGCAACAAGAGCGCCCAAGAGGCCCACGAGGCCATCCGCCCCACCAACGTCGCCTACACGCCCGACATGGTGCGCAAGAGCCTCAAGCCCGACCAGGCGCGGCTGTACGAGATCATCTGGCAGCGCTTCGTCGCCTGCCAGATGAGCCACGCGCAGTGGGATGCGACAACCATCCTTATAGACGGCGGCAAGCCCGAGACGCTGACCTTCAAGGCCACCGGCCGCGTCCTCGTGTTCGATGGCTTCTACAAGGTCGCCGGCGTGCCCACCGCAAGCGATGAGGCCACGCTGCCGACGATCGCCGAGCAGGACACGCTGCACGCCTTCGGCATCGATCCTCGCCAGCGCTTCACCAGCCCGCCGGCCAGATACACCGAGGCGAGCCTTATCAAGACGCTCGAGAGCGAGGGCATTGGCCGACCCAGCACCTACGCCAGCATCGTCCAAACGATCCAGGATCGCAAGTACGTCGAGCAGCGCGAGCGACGCTTCTACGCCAGCGACCTGGGCGAAGTCGTCACCGACAAGCTCATCGAGGCCTTCCCGCGCATCATGGACCTGGGCTACACCCGCCAGATGGAGGCCGAGCTGGACAAGATCGAGGAGGAGCACCTCGACTGGATCGACATGCTCGAACGCTTCTACGGCCCCTTCAAAGAAAACCTCGAGCACGCGATGGAGAACCTCCAGCACGCCAAGGCCGAGGTGCAGCCCAGCGACTACCTCTGCCCGCGTGACGGCGCCGAACTGGTCTATCGCTTCGGAAAGAACGGTCGATTCCTAAGTTGTTCCAACTACCCAGACTGCGCCTACGCGTGCCCGGTGGACAGCCAGGGCAACCCACGACCCGTCGAATACGTCGACGTGCGGTGCCCCAAGACCGGGCGGCCCATGGTCTACCGCACCGGCCGCTTCGGTCCGTTCATCGCCACCGACCTGGCCGAGGGCGAGAGCCCCGAAGATGGCCTGATTCTCAACATCGACAAAAAGGGCTACGTCGTCGCGCCCAGCGTGCCACCGCTGGAGACCGAACTGCCGTGCCCAACGTGCGAGTCCCCGCTCAACCTGCGCAACGGCGCTCGCGGCCCGTGGCTCGGATGCTCACGCTTTCCCAAGTGTCGTGGCCGAGGCAAGTGGGCCGAGCTGGATGACAAGAAGAAGGCCGAGCTCGAGCAGAAGCTGGAGCAGCACGAGCGGGCCAACCCGACGCCCACCATCACCCGCCTGGACGGCACACCGCTGACCGACGCCAAGGGCAAACCGCTCGAGAAGGCACCCAAGATCGAAGAACTCATCTTGGACGAGATCCCCGGCGAGGCGGTGAGCACGCACGAGCGACCGGTCCGCAAGGAACACGCCAAGTCGGCGTGAGGCCTACTCCCCAACCACCCGCTTTCGTCGAAGGATGTGGTGATAGTGTCGCGCGAAGCGGTGCGCCTCGTCACGGACCTGCTGGCACAATCGCAAGCCGAAGTTCTCGCGACCCAAGCGGATGGGCGCCTCGCGCTCCTGCACGTAGATCAGTTCTTCCTTCTTCGCGAGCGAGATGACCATCGGTGCCGGCACGTCCATCTCTCGTAGCACTTCCATCGCCGAATGGAGCTGCCCAAGCCCTCCGTCGATCAGGATCACGTCGGGATACAGCTCCTGCCCGGCGCCGGCGTCGCGATACCGCCGAGACACGACCTCTCGGATCGCCGCATAATCGTCGTTGCCAGCGACCGTGATCTTGTATCTACGGTACTCGCTCTTGAACGGCCGCCCATCGACGAAGCACACCTTGCTGGCCACCGTCTCGCTACCACCAAGGTGCGCAATATCGAAGCCCTCGACCACCCGGGGTGGCTCGTCGAGCCCGAGCGTCTTCTGCAGGCTGCGCATGCCCTTCTCGGGATCGACGTAGCCGATCTCGGTCTCCGGCTGCCATCCGTCACGCTTGCTCGATCGCTCCTCGAGCTTCTCGATCGCCGCGATCTGATCGCGAAGCTCGGCCGCCCGCTCGAACTCAAGCTTCTCGCTCGCCTCGGCCATTTCGCTACGCAGCTCGCGCAACATCTGGCTGCGCTTGCTGCCCATGAACCGCACGAAGCGATCGACCTGCTCGCCGTAGGCCGTCAGCGTCACCTTGCCGGCGCACGGCGCCGTGCATTGGCCGATGCTGTACAGCAAGCAGGGTCGGAAGTATGCGTTCTTTGGATCACCGTCGACGATGTCCAGCTTGCAGTCTCGAAACTTGAACACCCGCTGGGCAACCTGCACCGCCTCGCGCAGTGCGCCAGCATTCACGAACGGGCCAAAGACCTTGGCGCCCTTCATATATTCAGGCGTCGTGCCATCGGGGCGCACGCCCGCAGGGTTCCGCGTAACGAAGACGCGCGGAAAGTCCTCGCGCTGCGTGACGACCAAGTATGGAAAAGTCTTATCGTCGGTCAGCCGAACATTGAATCTTGGTCGTGTGTCCTTGATCAGCCGGTTTTCGGTGAGCAAGGCCTCGAACTCGGTCTCGCACTCGAGGAACTCGAAGTCCGCCACGACGTCAAGCATCGGCGCCTTGGCCGGCCCAAGATCGGCGCTGGGCACGAAGTAGCTGGCCACGCGGTCGGGCAGCCTGCGCGCCTTGCCGACGTACACCACGCGGTCCTTGGCATCCTTCATCAAATACACGCCCGGCACGGGCGGCAACGAGCGCGCCCGCTTGAGCAACCGCGCGAGTCGATCTGCTCTGCTCTCGTCGCGTGGTTGGTGGTGTGTTTCTGGCGATGGCGCGTCGGTCACTGGAGCATGATACGAGGGCAACCCAATGCACCCACTGCCGAGCCTGGATTCCAGCGTAGATCGCATCGTCGATCGTTCGGCACAGCCACCATCCATATGCTCTGGCATGCCCCAAGATGCGTCACCAGAGCGGCCCGATCCCGAACTGGTCGACCATGCACCCCCGGGCGCGATGTGTCTGGGCTGCCGCTACGACCTCGCGGGCATGGACATTCGTGCAAAGTGCCCCGAGTGTGGCGACCGGATCGCGTCGTCAGTCAACAACATCGCACTCGAGCACGCCCCAAGGGCCTTCGTACACGGCCTCGATCGCGCGACCAAAGCCATCGCCAAGGCGGGAGTGCTCGCCCTCATCGGCCTCGCCCTGCTCTGCGTCGGATATGGACTCCGCGGTAGCGGGATGGCGAGCCAATCACGGCTCTTCGGGACGCTGTTCGGCAGCGCGCTGCTGCTCGTGGCGATTGGTGCATCTGCTCGACAACTCTGGACACTCGGCGCCCACCGGCTTGTGGGCGAAGACCACAAGGCCAGGTCGTTCCGAACTGTCCTTCGAGTTTCCGCGATCATTGCCGTAGCCGCGGCGGCCACCTCCGCCGCCGTGCTCGTGCTGATCGGCACGGGCCGAATTCCAGCATCACAACACCGCATCGTAGAATCTTTCTTTGTTGTTTGGATCGCATTCCTCTTCGTCCCGCTGTACGTCTCGTTCTATCTGCAGACGCTCGCGCAACGCAGCCGATCGCTCAGTCCTCGGCTGCTCATGGGTCTTGCCATGGGGGGAATGCTGCCCATGGTCTTCATACCTGTCACGCTTGCCTCAGCGGATGAGAGCATCTTTCCGCTCTTTGGCCTGCCCGGCGCGCAGCCCTCGAGTTTCCCATCGCGCTTGCCCATCGACCCGCCCTACGCCTGGCCGCTCTCGATGGCAGTCTGCATCGTGCTCACGCTCACCGCCATCACATACTTTCGTCGCGGCATGGGCTTCGCGAGCCGATCGCCTACCTCGGCAGATCAATCCCACGAGCCCCCTCGTTCGTAGCCCAAAACCACAGCGGAAGCTCGCCGTCGCCGCTGGCCAGGCCGTCCAAGGATTCCAAGCGAGCCATTAGTAAGAGATCGGCGCGAGCGCCAGCCCCGAACCTGCTCGGCACGCTCCAAAGGGTGGGAGGCAGGCAATCGCTCGCACGCCACATTCCACGCCACAGATACCGCCCGTGGCGCACGCGCTGTACCAACGAAACGCAAAGCGGGGCGAAGGCCGCACGACCCTCGCCCCGCAAGTGAGCCCTTGCTCGCCTTCACATTCAATCCGGCTGCCCGTCCGAGGCCTCGATCGAATCGCTCAATGGCCCCTGTCGGGCACGGTCGCATGCCGGCCGGAAGCCTCGCCGCCGGTGGACGCGCGCTCGGCGCTGGCCGGCCCACGACCAAGGCTGCGAGAGATGAGCTCACTCTGGCGGGGGTGCTCACCAAGCCACTCGATGGTGCCGTCGCCCAGGTTGTACACCGCGGCGACCACCTTCAGGCGGCCCTGTTCGACCAGGCGGCAGGTGTCCGGGCTGGTGGTGAACAGATCGTGGATCGAGCGGAAGGCGTTGAACGCCACCGCCTGGCTAATGAACTCCGGACCGCGAGACTCGGGAGCCACACGGCGAGCCTCAGCCACGGCCGGCTGGATGTTGTCCACCAGCTTCTGGATGTTTGGACCAACCTTGGCACCCTGCGCCACGGCCGTCACCGCGCCGCACGAGCTATGACCCAGGATCACCAGCACGGGCGTGCCCAGGTGAGCCACGCCGTACTCGACCGAGCCGACCTCGTCGGTGTCGCACACGTTGCCCGCAACGCGCACCACAAAGAGGTCGCCCACGCCACGGTCAAACACACGCTCGATCGGCACGCGCGAGTCAGAGCATGCCACGATCGTCGCGAAGGGCTCCTGGCCCTCGCTGGCCGTGAGCGCCATGCGCTCGGCCTCGGTGTTGCGGTTGGTTGACTCGCCGCGCACCCAGCGCTGGTTGCCGGCAACAAGCAGGTCGTACGCGTCGGCCGCGCTCAGCGCATGCCTGGGCGTCTGGTGATGCCCGGGGTCGGCCGCCTGATGGGCGTCATGGCCCGCCTGGTGGGGTTCGCCCTGCGTGCTGGGCGCGTTCTTGGTGTGGGTCACGCTCTGGGGCGCCCCGGTGAGAGAGACGGCCATGCCGGCCGCAAGAACGAACGCTATCTGACTGATCTGAATCATGCGACTATCCCCTGCGAAGGAAGCCCGGTCTCGGCCGGCCTGGTCTGCCAGAGGCCGACCCATCGCCGCCCCCATTCTCAACGACATCGGAGCTTCGTAAACCCGACTTCACCGCCCGCCGGCAATCGTCGCAAGATCGTCACAAACCGTATTGAGACTCCGTCTCAACGCGATACCATTCGGCGTCCACACACCTCTAGCCCATGGGAGACCCATGCCCAGTCGCCGCCTCCACCCCTGCCTGGCCACCCTGCTGGTCGCTTCGCTCGCTCTTCTGCCCGCCTGCGAACAGCAGGCCCAGCCCGGCTCCTCCCAAACCCAGGCGCCGACGACGACTCCCGCCACCCCCGCAGCGGGGGAGGCCGAGCAGCCCACGCCCCAGCCAGCCGAGACCCCTCGCGTGGCCGCCCTGCTGCCATTTGCCGCCGACCAGCTCATCGACCTGGGCGTGCAGCCCGTGCTGGTCCCCTCGCTGCCGGGCAAGCAGCCCGAGGGCTGGCAAGGCATCGAGGCCGGTGCCCTCGATCACTCGGTGGGCCCCAACATCGAGCAACTGATCGCCGCGGAACCCGACGTGATCATCATGAGCGCGGTCTACACCCAGTTCATCCCACAGATCGAGACGACCACCGGCGCCCGGGTCATCGCCATGGACGTCGACACGCTCGAAGACGTCTCGGCTCACACGCGCACCATCGGCGAACTCGTCGGCAAGCCGACCGAGGCCGAGCAGTGGATCGAAGGCTTCAACGCCCAGCTTGCCGCCACCGAACCCATCGAGTCGGCCGGCGACCCCATCAGCGTGCTCGCGGTCTTCGGCTCGCCGCAAGCCTTCTACGCGTTCTTGCCCGACAGCTACCTCGGGGATCTCGTCGAGACCGCCGGCGGTCGCCTCATCACCAGCGACATGCCCGCCCACCGCTTCTTCCGCGGCCTCTCGCCGCTGAGCATGGAAGCCGTCGTGCAAAGGGACCCCGACGTCATTCTGGTCGTCTTCCACGGCCCCGAGCGCGCCGCTCGCGCGCTGTTCGCTCGCGACCCGCTCTGGGCGCAGCTGACCGCCATCAAGGAAGACCGCATCGCCTTCCTGCCCAACGACCTCTACGCCATGCGCTCGGGCTCGCAGGCCGCCACCGCGCTCCAGAACGTGCAACGTGCGCTGGAGAGCGTGCGGTAGGCCCATGTCCATCGCCGCCGCGCCACATCACGCCAGCGCGTCCCAGGCCACCCGCTCGCCGCGACGGCTCATCGCGCCCGCGGCGATCGTTCTCGTACTCACGCTCGGCCTGGCCATGTCGCTCACGCTGGGAGCCGTGCGCCTTCCATTCGCAGAACTCTGGCCCATCCTTACCGGCAACGGCGAGGGTGCGGCCGAACGCATCGTGCTGCACGCACGATTGCCCCGGGCACTGGTCGCGCTGCTCGCCGGCGCGAATCTGGCTGTTGCTGGCGTGCTGCTCCAGGGTGTCACACGCAATCCGCTGGCCGACCCGGGCATCATCGGCGTCACCGCCGGCGCGGGCATGGCCGCCACCATCGTGCTGGCCGCCTTCCCCCAGGCCGCCCACGCGCTCCCCCTCGCGGCATTCCTCGGTGCGATGGCCTCGGCGATCTTTGTCTACGCCGTAAGCTGGACGCCCGGCAGCGCGGGCAAGGGCGGCACCAGCCCCGTGCGCATGGTGCTCGCGGGCGTCGCCGTCAACGCCATCCTCGGCGCCGTCATCGGCGTGCTCATCACGGCCTTTGCCGACCGCATCCCCGCCGTCATGTTCTGGACCGCCGGTTCTTTCAATGGCCGCGGCTGGAGCCACCTGTGGCAGGTGCTGCCCTACTCGATCGTGGGCCTCACCATCGCGTACATCCTCCGCTCGCGCGTCCGCATCCTTGAGCTGGGAGACGATACCGCCAGCACCATGGGCATCTCCGTCGAGCGCACGCGGCTGCTCGCCTTCGCCGCCGCCGCACTGCTCGCCGGCTCGGCCGCCAGCGTCGCGGGCCTGGTCGGCTTCGTGGGCCTGGTCGTGCCACATCTCGTACGATTGGCAATGGGCTCCAACCGCCTGATCGTGCCCGTCAGTGCCTTCGCCGGCGGGGCCATGCTCTTATGGGCAGACCTTGCCGCTCGCACCGTGTTCGCGCCCAGCGAGCTGCCTGTCGGCGTCGTGACCGGCCTCATCGGTGGACCATACTTCATCGTTCTGCTCTACAAGAGCGGGTGGCTCAAATGACACTCGCCGCCACCAGCCTCACGGTCGACCTCGGCCCGCGCCGCGTGCTGCAGCACGTCGATCTCGCCATCGCTCCACGCGAGATGGTCGCCATCGTCGGCCCCAACGGCTCGGGCAAGAGCACGCTGCTGCGCACGCTCGCCGGACTGCTCAAACAAACCAAGGGCGAGGTCACGCTCGACGCCAAGCCCCTGCACCGCTACCGCAAGCGCGCCCTGGCCCGTCGCCGCGGCCTGCTCGCGCAATCGGCCGACATGCCCCAGCTCACCACCGTGCGCGAGCACGTGGCCATGGGACGACACGCGCACGCCAGCCCGATTGCGGGGCTGTTTCGATCGAGCGGCCAAGCATCGCACAGCCGCGCCATCAACGCCGCGATGGCACGATGCGGCATCGACCACCTTGCCGACCGGCGCATGGAAGCGCTCTCGGGCGGCGAACGCCAGCGTGTACGACTGGCTACCACGCTCGCGCAGCAGCCCGACATCCTGATGCTCGACGAGCCGCTCAACGGGCTGGACATCGAGCACCAGCTCAGCCTGCTCGACCTGCTTGCCGACCTCAACACCGCCAGCGGCACCACCGTCGTCTGCGTCATGCACGACCTCGGGCTCGCCTTGCGCCACTTCCCGCGAATCATCGCCCTTCACGAGGGAGCCATCGCCGCTGACGGGCCCGGCCGCAGCGTGCTCACGCCAACCATTCTCCGCAACGTCTTCGGCGTCGACGGTTGCGCCTGCTTCGACCTGCCCGGCCACCCCGTCGTGGTGTGCAAGAGCCAGGCCTGCTGCCAGCACGAGCCCATGGATGCCGGCGCGCGGACCGAGGCCATAACGCCGAGCCTCGAGCGTCGACTCATGCCCATCCCCGAGATGCGGTAATCCCTTATCTTCGACCGCTTAAAGCCGCCCCCGGCAACGTTCGATAACCGGGGCATGGCCACTCAACCCCAAGAACAGACCGTCGATCAATCGGGCATCGAGTCCGACGTGCCATCGCAAACACCCCAGCCCGACCCCAGACCGGCGGTGTTCAAGATGTCGGCCCTGCACCCCCTGGCCGGCAAGGCCTCGGCGGCTGGTACGGCACCCAACCTCCGCGTGCACGCCGCCGGACTGTTTCCAGGCAGCTTCACCAGCGGCATGGGCCCCGAGCCCGGCATGATGCCCAAGGCCAGCACGGACGCCAAGCCTCAAAGCGTCAAGCCCGCTCGATCTCGATCCAGAGCCAAGGCCTCCGCCGAGCCCAAGCAGCCCACGCCCGCCAAGGCCCCTCGTCGGATGACCCCTCAGGAGGCTCGCGCGTTCCTTCTGGGTCAGCACGCGCCCGCCGGCACGACGAGCCCCAGCACCCCCCGCCGCACACCGCCCATCCCCCAAGACATCCGGGACCTGCGTCTACCGGGCTTCACCAGCGTCTACGAGTTGCTCCCCAACGAGCCAAGGCTGTTCGCGCTCGAGTCGGTGTATGGCCGATGGGACGGCCAGGTTCTTGTGCTTGACTCGGCCCCCACGCACGTCCAGGTCGTCAGGGCGCGCCTCGAGCGCACCACGCTGCGTCCATACTGCCAGCATGAAACGCCATCGACCTACGGCTTGGCCAGGCTGGCCTTCCCCTTGGCCACGCGCGGCGTGCTCGCTGGCACCGCCTTCGGCCCGCTGCTCATCAACTCCAACGAGCGTGGCGATCTGGTCGCCAATCGCGAAACCATCCGCAAGGCCATCGCACCAACGCTCCGCTTCGTCACCAAGAACATGCCCAATCTCAAGGCCATCGTCTGCA
>JGI12109J20283_10456356_pt1 | contig 10730 bp, 9 predicted proteins | sample ElkSlonscriptome_12_FD_20283 | JGI IMG/M metagenome (IMG submission 20283) | reverse complement strand
AATTAGCTGGCAAGGCAAGCTGGCCTCTGGCCCTGACGTCTCTCCAAGAGGCAATCCGGACACCGTCCGACCACGGGCCCCGCACAATCCGTATCCATTCCAACCGTATCTATTACAACCGTATCTATTACAACCGTATCTATTACAACCGTATCCAATCCAATCATTTTACAAGTCGAGCCCAGCCCAGCCTGAGGCCATTCACAGCAGACTCTGGCCCACGACTAGCGCCGTGGTACGTCGATGTTCGCCCCTATGCGATTCATCCCCGCTCAATAGCTCGTCATCGCCTTCGGGCTCGTCCTGTCGCCCAACGCCTGCGCCAGATGCCCGTGTCTCTGCGATGGTTGTCTGCAACACTTGCATCTTACGGGCTGTCTATATACTTATAACAACAGTAATCCGGAACTAATTCTTTACTTAGCCGTTAGGCACTGAAATCCATGGCCGTTTTACCAATGCCATTGTTAACGCAAGCGAGGTCAACATGAAACGTTTAAGCCCCCTCCATCACATCAGTATCATCGAATCCCGCGGCACCAATTGCGCCTGGGTTCGCATACGCTATGACGGAAAAAGCTTTCAACAGTCATTTCCGTTCAAAAAGTATGGCGGCAAAATGAAAGCCATTGCCGCAGCGAAGAAGAAGCGAGACATCGAGGGTAGTAAGATCTACGGCAAGAACTGGCCTTATGCCAGGTACAGCCCGAGAAAGATTTCGCCGCTGAACTCTTCGGGTGAGATCGGCGTCAGCTATTCAGAGAAAGACAGCTCCTGGGTCGCCACCTGGCAGGAAGGCATCGGCAAGCGCCGCAAGCAGCGCAACGCCTACTTCTCCATCAACAAGTATGGCGACGACAAGGCCAAGCGTCTGGCGGTAAAGACTCGAAAGGAAGCGGTACGGGAAAACGCTATTGGTTAACGATGCTATTACTGCGGTTGCTGGCGGAAATGCCGGTTGTCAAAATCGACAACGGACACACCTGAATCAGACAGACTGACACCAAGACCCACTTTCCTGCCGCTAACATCAGTCTCTCGAAACTCGTCCAATACATCAGGAATCAGATAGAGCCTGATGCGTTGACTATCAACCATCACGCCGTGTCTATTGCTGCCGGAAAGATCAAGCTGCTGATTAATCGGAGTCCATGCAATCTAAGATTCAATAGCGTCGATTTCCGTACCCCAGTAGGTCAGTAAGTCAGTAGGTCAGTGAATAAGACCCATTGGCAGAGACGCTATGCCCATAGCGAGCGCCTCTGGCGTCACCAAAAACCAGGTTGATGGCCGTATCGTCCACAGGACTCGACCAAGCTCGCAGCTCGTCGTCGCTGCGCCCAAACCCAGAGTGAACCTGAGAAGATTCCATGGTGTCTTTGCAGCCAACAGTAGACACCGGGCAATGCAAAATCGGGCAGAGCGAGGCAAAGGGAGCAACAAGCACAAAGACCACTGCCTTTCGAACGGCAAGACACCCGCCGAGCGCATTGCAGTCATGAGCTGGGCCCAGCGCCTGAAACGGGTATTCCAGCTCGACATTGAAGCCTGTGAGAAACGTGCGGGTTCGGTCAGGATCATAGCCTGCATGGAAGACCCGGCGGTGATCCGACAGATTCTGGAACAGGTGAGAAAGAGAGCGGCGATTGATTCCCAGGCGCAGCTGCCGCCCGAGCGGGCTCCGCCTCAGCTCAGTTTATTCAAAGAAGCGTGACTACCATGGGGAAAGAAGTGAACTGCAAGTCTGCCAGGGAGCGGCGGCCGGCAGGCGCTTGGCCTGGTAATCGCCGGGGTGGTATTTCGAGTGGTGCTATGGTCGGACCAGCGCTGAATAGCGGCTGACTTCACGGAGATTTTGACAGAATTCCGGATAGGCCGGATAGGCCGGATAGGCCGGATAGGTAGGAATCACCGACCACTAAACTGGACAACAACTTGCTTCAGAGATACCTTTTATAACCCTATTACTGACCTATTCGTACAGAGCTGAATGACCAATTGACTGCAGATCACTGGAATAACCAGGCTAAGAACTGGGCACATATTGGCGGTCCTTTGCGCCCGAGTCGGGAAGACCTACAGTCAATAGAATCTTTTCTAAGAACTCATGTCACGGGATACGAAATACACGCTCTGATAATGGGAGTTACCCCAGAGCTTGCCCTTATGTCATGGCCGGCGAACACACGGCTAATCGGTATCGACAGAAACCAGGCAATGGTGGACAACGTATGGCCACATAACAGGTTAAGTGAGAGCGCGAAGGCAATATGCGGAGATTGGCTCAGCACCAATCTGCCTGATGACAGTATCGATGTTGTCGCGGGTGATGGCTGTTTTACCCTGCTCTCCTATACCGAACACTATGAGAAATTTTTGCAGGAAGTGAGGCGAGTTCTAAAGTCCGAGGGATGGTTTATCATCCGCCTTTTTTGTCGTCCGGAGCAGAAGGAAAATCCGGCAGACGTGTACAACAATCTACTCGATGGAAAAATAGGCAACTTTCATGTTTTTAAATGGCGTTTGGCGATGGCGCTACATGGAACTCTTGAAGAAGGAGTAGTGGTAGGCGAAATCTGGGACTGGTGGAATAATCAGAACGTCAAGGTTGAGAGTCTTGCAAACAAATTCGGTTGGCAGAAAGAATCCATTGAAACAATCAACAACTACAAACATTCAACAGCACATTATACGTTTCCCACCTTCAAGGAAATCTCTAATCTTATGAGTCAGTATTTCGACATTCTGGCCTATCACCATATGAGTTATGAATTAGGCGAAAGGTGTCCGCTTTTTAAGCTTAGAGCTAAAGTCGATTGATGACGACCCTGAAAGATGAAAAGCAGGCGCAGAACCAATGGAAACTCCGTGCTGGCATAAAGCTGCAACATTTGTTTGATACGTTGTTAGAAAACGAATTTGCCGAAGTAGAAAAGCTGAAAAGTCATATTGACTCCAGGGTAGGCATCGTCACCGAATATGCGGCAACGTACTCACCTTATTATCAGTCTATTTTCAAAAAAGAGGGAATTTCAAGTGACCAGCTACAATCATTTGAGGATCTAGAACAACTACCGATTTTGACCAAAGACGATCTGGTTGACTATGAAGAAAAATTGGTAGTGCCAAATCTGCCTGCCGACGAAAAGAAAACCCTTACCTACACATTTACTTCCGGCACTTCGGGAAAACGTGGAAGAATCCTTCTTACCCGATATGGAGCAAACTTTTTCACTTTTTTAATGGCTCGAAATTACCGTTGGTTTCGTATGAACCCAATGCAGCGCTTTGCAGCCTTACGTGAACCTCGTTGGTTTACTTTTCAGAATGATGAAGCCCCGCCCATGGAAAATGTGCGCATAGAAAAGGCATGGCATAGTGTAGGTCAGATTTTTCACACAGGTCCTGCGCTGTATGTGACGAGCACATCTGCTCTGGAAAAACAGCAGGAGATGCTCAAACAATTCAACCCAACTTATCTTCAGGGTTATCCCAGTGTGCTCGAAGAACATGCATTCGCTGATCCTGATGCGAAAATCCTGACATCGCTGGAAAGCCTGCTGGCTATTTCAGCGCACCTGACAGAACCCATGCGAAATCGCATCGAGGCGGCTTATAAAGCCCCGGTGAATCAAAATTATGGTGTCAATGAAATCGGCATAATAGCCGCGCGCTGTGAGGCTGGAAGATATCATGTCCACACAGAACACTGTCTGGTAGAGATTACTGATTTTGAGGGTCGACAATGCAAGCCAGGTGAGTCCGGTCGAATTACGGTGACCGGACTGAACAATGCAGCCATGCCCCTGTTGAGATATGACACGGGTGACTATGCCGCGTTACCACTGAATAAAGATTGTGATTGTGGGCGGACATTGCCCTCGTTCGAAAACATCTACGGTAGATACAGAAGATGGTTGAATGTGCCACCAGGTACTAAACATCGATTCACCTCAATTACCAATTACTTTGAGACACTACCAACCTCATTGCTCGCCAATGTCAGGGGGTATCAGGTCCATTTAAAGACCAATGGTTGTTTCATCTTTAAAATTATGACTAAGGATAAGATTCCTGACGAGATTAAGCGTTTACTCCACCACAAATGGAATGAAACCTATCCTGAAGAGACTGATAAATTTTCGGTACTGCAAGTCAGCAAATTAGAGGCCCCAATGAGCCAGAAAGTGCCCGACTTCACGTCAGATTATGATGAAACACCTCGAAACTTTGAGCTTTCGTAATGGCAGCTCTCGCAGCGCACGCGCAGGAAGCCGTGCTCCAGACGGCCGCACTTGAGGCAGTCAGTGAACTCTGCGCTGCTTCTGGTCAGGAAATGGCGGCGGCTCTGAGAAGTAGGCAAGCCCCTGCTATGCCTGTAGTTTGCTGCGGCACAACCAGGGCCAGCGGCTGATCGCGACGACCTGGATAGACGATTGGACATGGGCAAGTATTTAGGTGCAGGTGTGAGCTTGGCCATACCGAGGTCAGCAGATTCGAATGGCGGGAGCTATGTGTGACCGGTGCGGCTAGTGACTCAGATTGAATTACAGTTCAGTGCAATGGCCATTCGATCGAGATTCCGACTAAGCCCGGTACACCTGCATCAGATTCGTTTCCTGTTCGCGGTCGCTGTGTTTGTGGCAGCGCAGCGATGACCTGGGATTCAACGCGGTTTGGTTAACTTCAGCAGGAAGCGGTCCGTATTGCGGTTAAGGCGCGGGTCGAAAATGCTGCGGGTTTTGGCATCATCCGGGTTTCGCAGCAGGTCGCTACTGACCGCGGTAAAGCCGGCTGCTTCCGCCACGGCAATCGCCTGGCCGATTTCCATGCGGTGCATCTGCCGGTTGTCTCGCCCCGGCAGTCCCACATGGTCGGTGACGCCGATCACTCCTCCTGGCTTGAGCCAATCATAGAGTCGTCGCAGCAGGGCCAGGGCACGATCGGGGTTGCCGTTGTAAAAATCATGCAGCGTCTGCGCCAGCATGACCGCATCGAGGGAATTGCTGGCAATGTCGATCTCGTCCAATGCGCCGATCAATTGGGTGACGTTGTCGAGCTTGCCCGCGCGGATCTTATTGGCCAGGGCCTCGCCCTGAGTAATGTCCTGACGATCCTCGATGAACTGGAGTCCGCGCCGGGTATTCTGAGCGTAGACGATGCCTTCGGGCCCAACCGCCTTCGACAGGATATAGGTGTAATAACCGCCAGCCGCATAGACATCGAGCACCGTCATGCCCGGTGCGATGGAAAGAAATTCCAGCACTGCTACCGGCTTGCGTGCCGCATCGCGCGCGTAGTCGGTCAGGTCGCGGTCGGGGTCCGACAAAGAACGACGCAACGCGTCGTAGTCCTGCGCCTGAGCCAAGCTGATGGTCAGAGGCACAAGCATCAATACGAGAGGTTTACCGGAGCGGAGAATTTTCAGGATCTTTTGCACGGGATTTCAACTTTTCGTTCAGGGACTGATGCCGATACCGCGCGCCATCAGCCCCGCGAGCAGGGCGGTTACGATGATCAGGATCAATTCGACACGCGCGCTGATGCGTATCAAAGCAGGTACTTTGACCTGTTCATCAATTCCGGCATCGCGCCAGGACCTTATTGACCCGGGTCAGATTACGGATGTCATCGCCGGAAATCTGTTGGCCCAGAGCCATTTACTTTATTAGCCTGCAGCCTGTATAAATCAGCAGGAATACAAGGTGCAGCAGTCGAAGCAGGGCCTAGAGCCTTGAGCCATGTTACTGGAGGTATACCGACTATGAAACACCTTGTTCACGGAGTCAGTATAATCAGGCTCCAGGCGCTACCGCCGACGCCTTCAAGTGCGTCGGATCTGACCGCTGCAAACACTATCCTGAGGTTTGAGGTTCCTTGAATCGATGAAGTGGCTAGTTTCAGTTCTGGCCGGCAGCTTTATAGGTTCGGCTGCCCTGTTGGGGTCGCCGGTCATCGCCCAAGCACCGCTCAGCGCTTTTTCGGTATGCATTGACAGGGATGGTGAGGCAGGACTCTGTTCGGTGCAGTCTGAACCCATAGCCACAGGTTATTCAGTGATTACTGCAGATTCACCAAATCTGTGGACTACAGATATACAAACTTTCTCTGCTGATGAAACATTCTGTCATTCAGGGACAGCAGTCAATGAGCTTTCAATCAGCCTTTTCAGATTCAATCTGGCAATTGGAGACAGAATCGAAATCGGCGAGTTCTCTGTTTCGGCCTTCGACGAAACTGGTCGAGGTATACCGAATGTTCCTGTAAGGCTAGAGGTAATGGCGCAAGAGGGAATGTTGCGAATAGACTCTGCAGGAGGTTTTCTGGAAATCGTATCGTTTGGTGTTGTTACTTTTCTGGCGAGATCCAATTGCCCTGAATCTTCCGGCAGGGAAAACTTCAGCATCCAGTTCACCGTCAAGCCATAAATTACCCCACAGCTTCACACAGCAAAACCCAAAGCATTGGCCATGGGAAACGAAGTGGTTTAGCGCTCATGCCAGCCATCTCGTTTTCTTTTCCCTCTCGGTATCGTTAAGTTGATGCAGGCAGCCGTCACATCCGTTACGATGGATTGACTACAATAAAATGCAGCTAACTGCAGCGGAGGTGCTCCATGTCCCTCGATTCTCTCAAGCTGACCAAACTGACGCGCCGCCGTTACCTGGGCGCCACCGCCCTGTCCACTCTGGCTCTGACACCCGCCGGCAGTCTGCTGGCGCAGCCGGGCAACGCCATGCGTGGCGCCCTGATGATTCTCAGTACTCCCTATACCGAAAATGGCGAGGTGGATTACGAAGACCTGGCGGGACAGGTGGCGTTTCTTGATCGTTGCGGTGTTCAGGGCCTGGTTTGGCCTCAGAACTCAAGTGAACAGCGTTTCCTGAGCCGGGAGGAGCGCCTGCGAGGGTTCGAGGTGCTGGCCGAGGCCAACCGGGGTCGAGATAGGGTACTGGTCCTGGGCGTGCAGGCTGACGACACGGCGGGCATGCTGGAGTACGCGCGCTTTGCCGAGGCTCTGGCGCCGGATGGCATGATAGCCATCCCCCCGACTTCTGCTGATTCCCTGGATGAAATCTATGACTACTACCGGCAGTTGTGTCAGGTTACAGCCAGGCCGGTTTTTGTTCAGACCAGCGGCGGTCCTGACCTGGAACTGACGGTTGAATTCCTGGTAAGGCTGGCGACGGATTTTCCCAACTGCGCCTATATCAAGGAGGAATACGGCAATGTTCAGCAACGCATCATCGAAGAAGTCAAACACCGGCCGAACCCAATCAAAAGTGTCATCACCGCGTCATTCGGGCGCAGCTGGCTCTATGAAATGCGGCTGGGAGCCGATGGAGTCATGACCGGCGGCGCCATGTACGGAGATGTCTATGCGCGACTGTGGGAACTGCAGCAGTCCGGGGAGGAAGATGCCCTGCGCGACTGTTTCAGCAAACTGTTGCTGATGTTGAACCTGGACAGCACGATCCCGGGGATTCGCCTGTATGTTCTACAGCGCCGGGGTATTTTTAAAACCACGAAATCTCGCCGAGGCGATTACCGCTTTGCCCCGCATCAGGTTGCCGAGATCGAGTACCGCCTTGCCGGTCTGGCGCCCTATCTGAAAATACCAATACCCGCCTAGCCTGTTCAGTTTAAGAACCTCTGATCCCAGGACGCTGCGATTGAACTGCCAGTTCAACATACTCCAGAGAGGAGGTCAGAATAATGCACGAGAAAGAGGGTTAACAAGGCGCCTTAGAATGAGCGGTTACGTCCATGTTTCATCTGTTGCTGCCCTAGACCATTCTCAAATCAAATTCGGGCGATAGCCCTTCCCTACCCTATACAAGTTCATTATGTTTGCAAAGCTTGCCCGCAGACAGCGACTAGTAATTCAACCCCGTCTCCACCACCCCGTGCCAGATGCGCTTGCTGTCCAACTGCTGCGAATATACGAGGCTGGCATCAAAATTCAGGCGGTCGACGCCATAGACTTCATACAGTGCCTCGAAGCTGGACAGCGCTGCATCGGTATCGTGGTCGATGGAAGCCACCAGCTCTTGAAGAGCTTCTGGCTCTGATAAGGCCTGGGCGGTGTGCATCAGGCCGGCATCGCGCATACCGCTTACCAGTATGACCTGGGTATCCTGGCTGGCCGGATAAGTGGAAAACAGTCCGTAGTCCTTAAAGGGCTGACCTTCCTCCGGCAGACCGGCATCGGAGGTGTAGTACTCGACACTGTCGCGATTGAGCAGCTCGTCGTAGCTGCGCCCGATCTCCAGTCCGGAGCCGGCAAAGGTCATGTCACGCAGTTTGTCCAGAGCGCTAATGTAGCCGATATAGACGATGTGATGGCTGCGAATGTCGGCGGTGGTGAGGTCCGACATCATGGCGATGCTCACCGGTTTGCCCGCCCGCTGCAGCACCGGCACGATACGCGCCAGGGCGAAGGCACTGCCCTCTGGCATGTAGCTGAGATCCAGATCCAGGTAATTTTCGGCCGCCTCGATGTCGGTAAAGCGCAGCTCTTCCAGGTCGCTGGAGGAGTTGACGTTGAATTCACGGACCATGCGGGCGATGTTGCCGTTGGCGTTGAGCTCACCGAAGATGTAGTAGTCCCCCATCACCAGCATCACCGGTGTCTCGTCGGCCAGTATCTGCTGCCACAGGGGATGCTCGGAGACGGCCTCGAAGCGGGTGTCGTCCGAGCTCGGCTGACTCAGCAGTAATAACAGATTGGTCAGCAGCAGCACGATAGCGGCGGCAAGCAGCGCGGTGTTGACATTGATCTGCGAAGACTGCCAAAGCCGCTGCCACCAGCCGACCAGACCGGCGGACTGCGGGTGTCGGGAGGCGACGGCGAGCCCGTACTGCCCCTTGGGAATCACCAGCTCATAGTCAGCATCCGGCTCGTGCTCGCGATAGTAATCCGCCAGCTTCTTGCGCAACTGATGCATATAGACCCGCACCGACGAGTCATTAGCGACATCGTAGTCTTCGCCCCGCCCAAGCCCGTCCACCGCGAGTTCGATCTCCTTCGGCGTCGTCCCGGCTATGGCGCACTCGACCAGATAGTCCAGTAGAGCGCTGTAATGGGCCGAACGGCCCAGCACGCCGCTGTCGACAATGCGTTGACACAGCTTTCTGAGCGCCTGGGCGCTGTACACGTCCTGGGTGGGCTGGGTGATGTGGGGCTCGGTGTTGGACATAGACCTGCCACGATGACCGTGACCGGCTTCGTGGACCCTGTGGGCAGAATTACGCAGATACCATAGCAGCTCTGACGACAGGACACGAAAACAACCTGCCCTGCGCCCGGTGCTGGATCAAAGCTTCAGCAACAACGATTTTAACTTGTCGCTATAGTGCACGTCGCCCTGTTCGGCGTAGCTTTCATGATTGCGCTCGATCACCTTCGGGTCGTACAGGTAATTCACCATGGCGCCCAGCGACTGCTCGATACCGCGCGCACTGCGATCAGCATCCGTGTGAATCTTATGGATAGAAGCCCCATTGCCCAGATGAAAGCGCGCCACCGAATCCAGTGGGTACATCCCGCGCTTGGCCAGTATCAGGTAGTTCACCACGCATTTGCGAATCAGCTCCGCATGCTTGTCCAGCTCCTCCGGTGAGCGCGCTAGCTGGCGTGTCTCGGTTTTCAGGTCCGCCAGCTCTGCCGGCTCTGACTTGTCTTCTTTTGCCAGCCAGCGGCCGAAACCAGGAATGGGTGACAGGGTGACGAACTGCTTGATGGAGGGAAACTCCGCCTGCAGCTCCATCACCACCTGCTTGATGAGAAAGTTACCGAAAGAGACATTTTTCAGGCCCGGCTGACAGTTGCTGATGCTGTAAAACGCCGCCACCTTGTAGTCACCGGCAACGGGCCCGCCGCCATTGAGTCGAGACTTGCCCGCCTCACCCACCAGGGCCCGGTCATCGAGGATAGTGGCGATGGAATCTGGTATCTCCTGCAGCAGCGCCACCTCGACGAAGATCAGCGGCTCGTCGACCAGAGCCGGGTGAAAGAAGGCAAAGGTCCGCCGATTGGGCTGGTCGATGCGGCTGCGCAAATCGTCCCAGTCCTTGATGGCGTGCACCGCCTCGTAGCGGATGATGCGCTCGAGCACCGCGGCCGATGTCGACCAGTCAATGGTCTTGAGCTCCAAAAAGCCCCGGCCGAACCAGGACCGGAATACACGATGAAAATCCTCATCCACCGCCCTGAGCTCGGGATGTTCCCTGAGCAGCCTGATCAGATCCGCCCGCATGGCCAGCAGATCATGAGCCGCACGGGGGGTCTGATTCAATCGCCGCAGCAGCTTGATGCGCAGCGGATCAGTCACATAAGACAGCTGATTCAGATTGATACTGCTGGGATCTGCCGCGTAGGCGTCGTAGGCCTCCTTGACGTCGTCAGGATCGGCATTGAAGTTCTGCTCCAGATCCTGAAAAAAGGCAAGCTTTTCCTCATCGCTGAGCTTGTGATAGTGGTCTAGCACCTGGCGCGCGGTGACAATACCGGAGACTTCGCCGACGCTACCCATAAGCTGCTCGAGAAGCTGATCGATCGGCGAGGATTCCCCGCTGGAGAACAGGGAGCGCTGGCCGGAGACCAGGTTGGAGAGGAAGTCTTGGAAGCGTTCGAAGGCCATAACTGCAAAAAACTAGTTCAACAATGAGGTAATCGAGCCAAATACAGCCCTGCACAACAGCCAAACAGTGCGACAAACCGGCAATCT
>JGI12109J20283_11578045_pt1 | contig 10731 bp, 11 predicted proteins | sample ElkSlonscriptome_12_FD_20283 | JGI IMG/M metagenome (IMG submission 20283) | reverse complement strand
CGCCAGGGACAGCAGCCCCGCCTCGATGGCGGTGATGAATAACTGGATGTCCAATCCGGCCAGATAATCCATGACCTTTTGCCGGTGGCTGGCGTCCAGTTCCGCCGGCAGATCGTCGATGAGCAGCATGCAGGACTGCTGGCGGTACTCGTGGAACAACCGGGCCTGGGCCAGGATCAGGCCGATCACCAGGAGTTTCTGCTGGCCCCGGGACAGCCGGATTTCCAGATCCCGGCCGTCCACCCGGACCTGGAAGGTGGCGCGGTGGGGGCCGAGGCGGGTGAAGCCCTGGCGGCGATCCTGCTCCAGGCCAGTGCTCAGCACCGTCTCCAGGGTCTCGTCCGGGCTCCAGCCCCGTTGATAGTCGATCGTCACGCCGCAGATCCCGAGGATCGCCTCCAGAACCGGCCCCAGAACCGCCTCCAGCGCCCCGCAGAAGCGCTGGCGGAAACAGTCAAGGGCTACCCCCGTCCCCGCCAGTTCGCGGTCCCATACGCCGATTGCGCGGGTGTTGCCGTTGTTGCGCAGGGCGGCGTTACGCTGGCGCAGCGCCGTGCGGAAGCGTTGCCAGGTGGGCAGGAACTCCGCCTCCCGATGGAAACACCCCCAGTCCATGAAACGCCGCCGCTGGCGTGGGCCGTCCTCCAGCAACCGATGGCTGTCGGGCGTGAGCAGTAGCACCGGCACCCGCTGGGCCAGCAATGCAAGATTGCTGGCGGGTGCGCCGTCCACCCGAACGATGAGTTCCCGGTGGTGGCGCTCCACCCCCACCCGGCCCGGCGGCTGGCCCTCGGGGGCATCCAGGGTAGCCACCACCCGGAAGAAGCGCTGGTCCTGCTGGATCAGGCGGGTGGGGTAGCGGGTGCGGAACGAGCGGGTGCGGCCGAGGAAGTAGATCGCCTCCAGCAGGCTGGTCTTGCCGGAGGCGTTCTCGCCGGTGATGAGGTTCAGGCGGGGGGAGCAGTCCAGGCGCACCTGGTCGAGGTTGCGGAACTGGACGATCTCCAGGGAGGTGATGGGCAAGGCTACAGCCGCATCGGCATGACCACATACCGCGCCGCCATGGACTCCACCTCGGTCAACAGGCAGCTACTGTTGGCATCGGTGAAGGCGAGCTTCACGTTCTCTCCGGTCAGCGCCCCCAGCGCATCCAACAGGTAGGTGACGTTGAAGCCGATCTCCAACGACTCGTCGCCGTAGCTCACCTCCACCTCCTCCTGGGCCTCCTCCTGTTCCGGGTTGTGGGCCTGCACCTGGAGCACATGGTCCTCGGCCCGCAGCCGCACGCCGCGGTACTTGTCGCTGGAGAGGATCGCGGCCCGGGCCAGCGCAGTGCGAAGCACCACCCGGTCGGCGACGATGGCACGGGCGGTATCCCGGGGAATCACCCGCTGGTAATCGGGGAAGCGTCCGTCGATCAGCTTGGAGGTGAAGCGGATCTCCCCCAGCACCACCTGGATGTGGTTGGCACCGATACGCACTACCGCCAGATCCTCGGCATTGTCCAGCAGCCGTAGCAACTCTTGGATGCCCTTGCGGGGCACGATCACCTGCAAGCCCACCTTAGCCGTCACCTCGGCGTCGGTCTCGGCATAGGCCAGCCGGTGACCGTCGGTGGCCACCGCCCGCAGACCGTTGTCGGTAACCTCCAACAACAGACCGTTCAGGTAGTAGCGCACATCCTGCTGGGCCATGGCGAAATGGGTGCGCTCCAGCAGTTGCCGCAGGGCCGCCTGGGACAGCCGCAACTCGCCCTCGGCGGAGATATCTTCCTGCGCCGGAAAATCCGCCGCCGGCAGGGTGGCCAGATTGAAGCGGCTGCGCCCACAGCGGAGCAGCGCCCGGTCGTTGTCGATATGCAGATGCACCGTGGACTCCTCGGGCAGTGCCCGCAGGATATCCAGGAGCTTCCTGCCCGGCAGGGTGATCTCGCCGCCCTCCTCCACCGGCAGATGTTCCTCGGCCTGCAACACCACCTCCATGTCGGTGGCCACCATGGTCAGGGTTTCGGTCTGCGCGGTGACCAGGACGTTGGCCAGCACCGGCAGGGTCTGGCGTCGTTCCACCACGCCAATGACCTGTTGCAGGGGTTTCAGTAAACGTTCCCGTTGGGTCTCAAGCTTCATGGTCTGCTCTCAGCGCCCGTCGTCAGTAGTCTTAGGCTTTCTTATATATAAAGACTTATTATTATTAGGGAAGCCCCTTTCTGTGGATAACTTCATGTTTTCACCTATTTATCAGTCAATTACAGAGTTTTTTTCTGTGGATAAACCTGTGGATAGCCTGTGGATAAAATGTGGATAACTGCTCATTGCCGATTTATCCACATTTTATCCACAGAGTTATCCACAGAAAATCGGCACTTATCCACAGAGTTATCCACAGTTTGGAAAACAGCCCTGTAAGTTACTTGGTTAATCGGATAACGTATTGAGAAGATTGGTGAAATCCTCACGAAGTCGGGCATCCCGCTGTTGCAATTCCTGAATTTTCCGACAGCCATGCAACACTGTGGTGTGATCCCGTCCACCGAAGGCCTCGCCGATCTCCGGCAGGCTGAGATGGGTCAGTTCCTTGGCCAGCGCCATGGCCATCTGGCGGGGCCGGGACACCACCCGTAGGCGACTCGCCGAGGTCAGATCCGACACCCGGATCTTATAATAATCGGCCACCGTCTTCTGGATATTTTCCACGGTGATCTGGCGATCCTGCAGGGTGATCAGATCGCTCAGCGCCTCCTTGGCGAAGGCCAGGGTGATCGGCCTGCCGGTGAACTGGGAATTGGCGTAGACCCGCCGCAACGCCCCCTCCAGTTCCCGGACGTTGGAACGGATCCGCTTGGCGATGAAAAACGCCACCTCGTCGGGCAGTCGGATATCCGCCTGCTGGGCCTTACTCATGAGGATCGCCACCCGGGTTTCCAGTTCCGGGGGCTCGATGGCCACCGTCAGCCCCGAGCCGAAGCGCGACTTCAGTCGCTCCTCCAGGCCGGTCACCTCCTTGGGAAAGCGATCGCAGGTGAGAATCACCTGCTGGCGCCCCTCCAGCAGCGTATTGAAGGTGTGAAAGAATTCCTCCTGGGAACGCTCCTTACCGGACAGGAACTGGATATCGTCGATGAGCAGGGCATCCAGCGAGCGGTAGTAGCGCTTGAACTCGCTGATGGCGTTGTGCTGGAGCGCCCGCACCATATCGCCCACGAAATGTTCGGAGTGCTGGTAGACCACCTTGGCGGTGCCGGCGCGGCTGCGGAGCGTGTTGCCCACCGCGTGCATCAGGTGGGTCTTGCCAAGGCCGGTGCCGCCGTAGATATACAGCGGGTTGTAAGCCGTACCCGGATTCTGCGCCACCTGCGAGCAGGCGGCCCGGGCCAGTTGGTTGGATTTACCCTCCACGAAACTCTCGAAGGTGAAATCCGGGTTGAGATTGCTGCCCTTGACCAGATCGTCCTCGACGATCTGCACCGGCGAGACCGTGACCTCCGGTTCCGGTGCCAGCGCGGGCGCCGGTTTGGCGGGCGCCGGGCGGTTGCTGCCGATCTCCAGATGGATCTGGATCTCCTGGTCCGGGAACAACTGCTCCAGGACCCGGCGAATGGTGCCCAGATGATGCTGTCTAACCCAGTCCAAAACGAAGCGATTGGGCGCGAGCAGGCGAAGGCCCGCATCCTCCTCCACGGCGTGCAGGGGGCGGATCCAGGTATTCAACTGCTGTTCGGAAAGCTCGTGCTCCAGGTTATCCAGGCATGCCTTCCATAGGGAGTTCTCCATGCCCTGCTCGCTCATAACTGGGGGAAAAGATCCTGATTCTAGTGGCTGGCCCGGAAGTTATCCACAACCATAACGGCTCCATCCGGGGATCACCAGGCTTGACAGAAAAATGACAGCGTCTTAATTTAGCGAACTTTGCTCAGATTTCCTTCACCACCACAACCACGCCGGGGATAAGCGTCATGAAGCGGACTTTTCAACCAGGCAATCTGCATCGCAAACGCACCCATGGTTTCCGGGCGCGCATGGCCACCAAGAACGGTCGTCTGGTGATCAAGGCCCGCCGGGCCAAGGGGCGGGCTCGTCTGACCCCCTAAGCAGTGTAGTGAACGCAGACTTCGACAGGCGTCGAAGGCTTACCCAGAAGGCGGAATTCGATGCGGTGTTCGCCCAGGCTTTCCGCTCCCGAGACGCCTGTTTTACCGTTCTGGCCCGCCACAACGGGCTGGATCATCCGCGTCTGGGTCTCGCCATTTCCCGGAAGATCGCCCGGTCCGCGGTGGCTCGCAACCGGCTCAAGCGACTAATACGGGAAAGTTTTCGCCACGCCCAAGCACGGCTCGCCGGTATCGATCTGGTGGTCATGGGGCGTCCCAGCGTCACCAGTCTCGCCAACGGCGAACTGTTCAGCTCCCTGGAACAGCATTGGAATCGACTAGTCAAACGCAGCGCACCGAAACGGTAACACAGCCGTCGTCGGGAGCGGGTAGACTGCGCGCCTTTCGCCCTACACCCATCGATATTCCCCGTTTACCGTGATTCCCAAGACCCCTGCCATGGAAAACCAACGGTTCTTTCTGGTCATCGCGCTGGCATTCGTGCTGTTTCTCATCTGGGATGCCTGGCAACAGGAGCAGCTAGCCCGACTGGAGCCCACCCCCGACGAGGTTGCCGTTTCCACCCCTGACGGGCGCGAGAGTGTACCCACGGCGCCCACCGGCGCAGCCGATGCCGGACCCGATGTGGAGGCGATACCGGGTTCGGTGCCGGTGGCCCCGGATGTCGCCGCCCAGCCGCAACTCCAGAGCGCGGGGCGGGTGCGAGTGGTCACCGATCTGATGAATGTGGAGATCGACACCCGGGGCGGTGATATCCGTCGTCTGGGTCTGCGCACCTATTCCCGCTCGGTGGATCAGCCGGATGAACCCTTCATGCTGCTGCACGACGGTGGCCCTGATCTCTACGTGGTGCAATCGGGGCTGGTGAGTAGCGCCGGTGCCGCGCCCAACCACTACGAGGTCTACACCGCCGAGGCTGGAGAGTACCGACTGGATGCCGGCGAGGAGACCCTTGTGGTGCCCCTGACCTGGACCCATGAATCCGGTCTCACCGTGATCAAGCGCTATATCTTTCACCGGGACCGCTTCGTCATCGACCTGGAGCACGAGATCGTCAACGCCGGCGGCGAATCCTGGCGGGGCGTGCAGTACCGGCAGTTGCAGCGCCGTCCTCCGGCGGAGAGTGGTGGTCTGTTCGGTGGTGGCGCCTACACCTACACCGGCGGGGTGGTCTCCACCCAGGAACAGCGTTACGAGAAGATCGACTTCGGCGAGATGGCCGAGGAGGATCTGGATCTGCCGGTGGAGGGCGGCTGGGTGGCCATGATCCAGCATTATTTCGTCACCGCGCTGGTGCCGGCCTCCCAGGAGGACAGCAACCTCTTCTACACCAAGTCGCTGGACGGCAATCGTTATCTGCTGGGCATGCGGGGCGCGACTCTGGTGGAGGTGGCGCCGGAAGAGAACACCGTGATCCGCTCGCAGATCTATGCCGGTCCCAAGGTCCAGGAGCGGCTGGCGGGAGTGGCCCCGCACCTGGAACTCACGGTGGACTACGGCTACCTCACCATCATCGCCCAGCCGCTGTTCTGGTTGCTTTCCGCCATCCACAGTGTGGTGCGAAACTGGGGCTGGTCCATCGTTCTGCTCACGGTGCTCATCAAGCTGGTGTTCTTCAAGCTCTCCGAGACCAGCTATCGCTCCATGGCCAATATGCGCAAGCTCGCGCCGCAGATGCAGCGCCTGAAAGACCGCTACGGCGACGATCGGCAGAAGCTCAACCAGGCCATGATGGAGCTCTACAAGACCGAGAAGGTGAATCCGCTGGGGGGCTGTCTGCCGATCCTGGTGCAGATCCCGGTGTTCATCGCCCTCTACTGGATGCTGCTGGAGAGCGTGGAACTGCGCCAAGCGCCGTGGATCCTGTGGATCGAGGATCTGTCAATACGGGATCCCTACTACATCCTGCCGCTGATCATGGGCGCCAGCATGTTCATCCAGCAACGCCTCAACCCCGCCCCGCCCGACCCGGTGCAGGCCAAGGTGATGATGGCGTTGCCGGTGGTGTTCACGGTGTTCTTCCTGTGGTTCCCGGCGGGTCTGGTACTGTACTGGGTGGTGAACAATAGCCTGTCCATCGCCCAGCAGTACGTCATCACCAAACGGGTGGAGGCGCAGAGCGCCAGAACCAAGGCCTGAGGCGGTAGGCGTCCGGCATGTCCGGCGACACCATCGCCGCCATCGCCACCCCGCCCGGACGGGGTGGCATCGGCGTGGTGCGGGTCTCGGGGCCGGCCTGTGGACGGGTGGCCGAGGGCGTACTGGGTGGTCTGCCCTTCCCCCGTCAGGCGGCGCTACGGCGTTTTCGCGACGCCGACGGTCATACCATCGACCAGGGGCTGGCCCTGTATTTTCCGGCGCCGAACTCCTTCACCGGCGAGGATGTGCTGGAGTTGCAGGGCCATGGCGGTCCGGTGGTGATGGATACGCTGCTGGAACGGGTGCTGGAACTCGGCGCCCGGCTGGCACGGCCCGGGGAGTTCTCGGAGCGGGCCTTCGTCAACGACAAGCTGGATCTGGCCCAGGCCGAGGCAGTGGCCGATCTCATCGACGCCAGTTCCCGGCAGGCGGCGCGGGCCGCCATGGCGTCCCTGCAAGGGGGATTCTCGGCACGGGTGACGGGCCTGGTGGAAATCCTGATCCAGCTTCGTATGTACGTGGAATCGGCGATTGATTTCCCCGAGGAGGAGATCGACTTCCTCGCCGATACCGGTATCCAGGAACGTCTTGCCGCTCTCCAAACCGATCTGGCCGATATCCTCGCCAGCGCCGCCCAAGGGCGCTTGCTGCGCGAGGGCATGACGGTGGTGATCGCCGGTCAGCCCAATGCCGGTAAATCCAGCTTGCTGAACCGGCTGGTGGACCGGGAGGCGGCCATCGTCACCGCCATTCCAGGCACCACCCGGGATCTGCTGCGCGAGTACATCCAGCTGGACGGGATGCCCCTGCACGTGGTGGATACCGCGGGCCTGCGCGACAGCGTGGACGAGGTGGAGCGGGAGGGGATTCGCCGGGCCCGAGATGAACTGGCCGGCGCCGACCGGATTCTGCTGGTGGTGGACGACGAGGCCGGGATCAGCCAGGCCGACCGGGCGCTGCTAGCACATCTGCCCGGAGATCGGCCCATCACCTGGATCCGCAACAAGATCGATCTATCGGGGCGGGCAGCGGGACTGGCCGAGACCGAGCACGGGGTGGAGATCGCCCTGTCGGCCCGCACCGGCGAGGGACTGGCGGCGCTGAAGGCGCATCTGAAGCATTGCATGGGTTTCCAGAGCGCCGTGGAAGGCCAGTTCATGGCCCGCCGTCGGCATCTGGATGCGCTGAATCGCGCCTGGGATTGCCTGGCGCGGGGGGAAGCGCACCTGGCTGTGGGTGCCGGGGAACTGCTGGCCGAGGAGCTACGCCTGGCCCAGCGACACCTCGGCGAGATCACCGGTGAATTCACCGCCGACGACCTGCTGGGCCGGATCTTCACCAGCTTCTGTATCGGTAAATAGCTCGTCGGTGCCGGATCGTGCCTTGATCGGTGGGACACAAACTCCCCATAATCACCGTCTATCCCACTACTAATAAGAGCATCACCATGCCAGTCACCGCCATTTACCCCGGAACCTTCGATCCCATCACCAACGGTCATACCGATCTGGTGGAACGGGCGGTGCGCATGTTCGACCGGATAATTGTCGCGGTGGCGGCCAATCCGGGGAAGAAGCCGTTGTTCTCCCTGACCGAGCGGGTGGGGCTGGCCGGCGAGGTGCTGGCCCATCTGGACGATGCGGTGGAGATCCGCGGCTTCGACAACCTGCTGGTGAATTTCGCCCGGGAAGCGGGCGCCCGGGTGATCCTCCGGGGGCTGCGGGCGGTGTCCGATTTCGAATTCGAGTTTCAACTGGCCAGTATGAACCGCCGGCTGCATGCGGACGTCGAGACCACCTTCCTCACTCCCGCCGAGCAACACGCTTATGTCTCCTCCACGCTGGTGAAGGAGGTGGCCAAACTTGGCGGCGACATCAGGCCCTTCGTGCATCCCCGGGTGGCCCGGGCGTTGGCGGACAAGCTGGCGAATCTTTAGTAAAATACTAAGGATTGATCGACGCCAGAGGAGTCTATGGCATGGCCCTGATGATCACCGACGAGTGCATCAACTGCGACGTATGCGAACCGGAATGCCCCAACGGGGCCATTTACCAGGGGCAGGAGATCTATGAGATCGACCCCGGTCTGTGCACCCAGTGCGTGGGGCATTTCGACAGGCCCCAGTGCCAGGAGGTCTGCCCGGTGGATTGCATTCCGCTGGACCCGGACCATGCCGAGAGCAAGGCCGAACTGTGGGAGAAATACCGGCGCCTCAGCCAGGCCAGCGAGGCGTCCTGAGGCCGGGGGATTGCGTCAATCGCGGTCGTTACCGTCGCCCCGGGTGAAGCGGATGATGCGGCGGCGTTCCTGCTTGTTGGGGCGGTGCTGGGGACGAGGTATAGCCTGGCGCTCGAATTTCAGACGTGCCGCCGTTTGCTCCCGGTGTTGCCGGCTCTCCTCGGTTTCCTCATAGAGTTCCGTCGCCACTTTGGCCGGTCCCCGCTGGCTGGACAGGCCCCGTACTACCACCACATGCTCGAAGGGTCCGATACGCACGGTGACGGTCTCGTCGATATGGACCTGCCGGGCGGGCTTGGGGCGTACCCCGTTCACCAGCACCTTGCCGCCGCCGATGGCCTCGGTGGCCAGCGAGCGGGTCTTGAAAAAGCGGGCGGCCCACAGCCATTTATCCAGTCGTACCGCTTCGTCGCGGCGAGTATCATCAGCCATGGCGTGTGTCGATGCCGTTGCTAGCGTACCGGACGGGGTTCGTCAGGCAGCGTGATGTTGAGTTCCAGGACCTCATAGTCGCCATCCCGGTCCAGGTGGACCTTCACCTGATCCTGTTCGATGGCCACATATTTTCGGACCACATCCAGCAATTCCTGTTTCAGGGCCGGCAGATAGTCGGGACTGTCTCGACGACTACCACGATCATGGGCGACCAGGATCTGTAGACGTTCCTTGGCGACAGCGGCGCTGTTGGTCCGCCGGGACTGGGTAGAACGAAAGTAGTCGAGTAGACCCATGCCTCAGTTCCCGAAAAAGCGCTTGAAAAAGCCCTTCTTCTCGGCAGTGATGAATCGGTGAGGGCGGTCCTCGCCCAGAAACCGCGCGACCATATCGCTGTAGGCCATGCCGGCCTCGGTGTCACCGTCCATGATGATGGGGGCGCCGGCGTTGGAGGATTGCAACACCGACTGGGACTCGGGGATCACCCCGAGCAGCGGGATTCCGAGGATCTCCAGTACATCGTCCACGCTCAGCATATCTCCCCGGTCGGCCCGCTCGGGGGCATAACGGGACAGCACCAGATGCTCCTTGACCGGCTCCTCGCCCCGCTCGGCGCGCCGCGAGCGGCTGGAGAGGATACCGAGGATGCGGTCGGAATCGCGCACCGAGGAGACCTCTGGGTTGGTGACGATGAGCGCCTCGTCGGCATGGTACATGGCCATGAAGGCGCCGTGTTCGATACCCGCCGGGGAATCACAGACAATGTAGTCGAAGGATTGCTTGAGTTCGTTCAGCACCCGCTCCACGCCGTCGCGGGTGAGGGCCTCCTTGTCGCGGGTCTGGGAAGCGGGCAGGATGTAGAGATTCTCCACCCGCTTGTCGCGGATCAGGGTCTGGTTGAGGTTCGCCTCGTTGTTGATCACGTTGACAAAGTCGTAGACCACCCGACGCTCGCAACCCATGATCAGATCCAGGTTGCGCAGACCCACATCGAAGTCGATCACCACCGTCTTGTAGCCCCGCTGGGCAAGTCCCACCGCGAAGCTTGCGCTGGTGGTGGTTTTCCCCACCCCTCCCTTGCCGGATGTGACGACAATAATTCGTGCCAAGCTGAAATCCTCCGAAAGCCCCGTCAACGAGATAGGGGCTCTATTATCAAGCGTTCTTCCGATAGATAGATCTGTACGAACTGGCCCCGGAGCGAGGCGTCCAGCTGCTCGATCAGCCGGTACTGACCGGCCACGGAGACCAGTTCCGCTTCAAGGCTCTGGCAGAAGATCCGCGCTCGCCGGTCTCCCCTGACCCCGGCCAGCGCCCGCCCCCGTAGTGGACCGTAGATGTGGATGCTGCCGTCGGCCAGTACCTCGGCGCCGGGACTGATGGCGCCCAGCACCACTAGATCCCCCTCCACCGCATAGACCTGCTGGCCGGAGCGCACCGGCTGGGTATGAATGCGGGTGTTGGTGGTGACCGTCTCCGGGGCTTCCGGCTTCTTCGCCGTCGCCGGGCGGGTTTCCGGCAGGGCGGGCAGGCCGGCCAGCAACGCGGCAGCCCGCAGTTCCGGACTGCCGTGGCGCACTCCCACCGGGATCATGTTGTGTTTGCGCAGCACCTCGTGCAGGGCGGAGAAGTCCACCGCCTCGTGGGGCTCGTTCAAGCCTTCCAGGTCGATAACCACCGGGGCATTGTTGAAAAAGCCGGGAGCCTGCTGGATCTTCTCTGCCAATCGCGCATCGATAAGGGCCGGATCGGGCTTGCGTAGGTGCAGCACGGTCAGGGTGAAGAGACTTCCCTTGAGATCGAAAGGCGCC
>JGI12109J20283_10633116_pt1 | contig 10733 bp, 11 predicted proteins | sample ElkSlonscriptome_12_FD_20283 | JGI IMG/M metagenome (IMG submission 20283) | reverse complement strand
CCCGGAGCGCTACGACAACGACCTGATCGACGATCGGTTCAGCGCCTGGATCGGGGGACTGGAGAATCCCTCGATGATCTATCGCGCCCGCCAGCTCGGCGAGCCGGTTGCGTTGATCGCCGATATCACTACGGCGCAAGGCTACAGCGGCGAGATCCGCCTGCTTGCCGCGATGGAGCCCGACGGCAGCTTGATCGGCGTACGCGTCCTCGAACACCGCGAGACGCCGGGACTCGGCGATCAGATCGAAACGAGGCGTTCGGACTGGATTCGACAGTTCGAAGGCAGATCGCTGGGTGCCCCGCCCGCCGATGCATGGGCGCCGGATCGCCGGGGCGGCAGCTTCGATACGCTGTCCAGCGCCACGATCACTTCCGCCGCGGTCATCGACGCGGTAGAGCGGCTGCTTGAATGGCACGCCGCGAACCGTGAAAATGTGTTCGAGATCAAGAGCGAGCCCGCATGAATTCCTCGACATCTGCGATCTGGCGCAACGGGCTGTGGGACAACAATCCGGGCCTTGTTCAGCTGCTTGGACTGTGTCCACTGCTGGCGGTCACCGCAACCGCGGTGAACGGCCTCGGTCTGGGACTGGCGACGCTGTTCGTGCTGACGCTCAGCAACCTCGCGGTTTCGGCTACGCGCGGGCTGGTCCCCGCCGAAGTACGCATTCCGGTGTTCGTGCTGCTGATCGCCACGCTGGTCACCGTCGTGGACCTGCTGATGCGGGCGTGGCTGGCAGGCCTCAGCGCCACGCTGGGTATTTTCATACCGCTGATCGTCACCAACTGCACGATTCTCGGCCGCGCAGAAGCCTTTGCTTCGAAGCGCCCGGTCAAGGACGCCGTGACCGACGGGCTCGCCCAGGGGGCGGGCTTCGCGCTCGTGCTGCTCGTGCTGGGCGGCGCGCGCGAAATGATCGGACGCGGGACGCTGATGGCCGACGCGCATCTGCTGTTCGGCGACTGGGCGCGCGCGCTGGAGGTCCAGGTGCTGCCGTTCGATCAGGGGCTGCTCCTGGCAATTCTTCCTCCGGGTGCGTTCATCGGACTGGGGCTCATGATCGCGCTGCGGAACCGGCTGATCCGTTCGAAGCCGGCGCCGCAGCCGCAGCCTTCGGCCCCGGCCGGGTCTCAGGCCGCATGAGCCGGCCCATGAACGCGGCCGACCGCGGGGAATTCTTCCGTCGTCTGGCCGAAATCAATCCCGAACCGAAAACCGAGCTGGAATATTCGAGCGCGTTCGAGCTGCTGATCGCGGTGATCCTGTCGGCCCAGGCCACCGACGTCGGAGTCAACAAGGCCACCCGACGCCTTTTCCCCGTGGCGAACACGCCGGGGGAGATCCTGGCCCTCGGCGAAGACGGCCTGAAGCAGCATATCCGGACGATCGGACTGTTCAACAGCAAGGCAAAGAACATCCTTCGCACCTGCGAAGCGCTGGTAGAACAGCACGGCGGCCGGGTACCGAGCGAACGCAATGCGCTGGAGGCCCTGCCCGGCGTCGGCCGAAAAACCGCCAACGTGGTCATGAATACCGCTTTTGGTGAGCCGACCATGGCGGTGGACACGCACATCTTCCGGGTTGCCAACCGAACCGGCCTGGCGCCCGGCAAGACCCCGCTGTCGGTCGAGAAAGGGCTGCTCAAACGCACGCCCGAACAATACCTGCAGCACGCGCATCACTGGCTGATCCTCCATGGACGCTACACCTGCAAGGCGCGCAAACCGTCCTGCGGCGCCTGTCCGGTCTACGATCTGTGCCGATTCAAGGACAAGAAGAAGTTCGCCTGACCCAGCACGCGGCGCTCGTCTCCATCCGGTTTAAGAAACCTCTGAATCACGATGCACCGAGCACCCATCGGCCTGTCTCGGATGGTCCGCCTGGGCAAGCTACTGAGAGATCAGATTTAAGCAACTCATAACCCCGGCTGTGATATTAATCCGGCATCCGGCGGCAGGAAAGCGGCTGCAAGCCAATCCCGCGCCGTCCGGTCTGATCGAACAAGCGTGCCTCGAAGCGCGCGGACTTCGGGGTCCCCAGGGACCCGCTCCATTCTCATCAATGCTGTTGGAGGCTATTCAAATGACGAACAAGACTCGACTCGTGACCGCAATCGGCGCTGTAGCCGGCGCATCCTTCGCCGCCGGCGCCATGGCCGCGGACCAGGCCGGCAATCCGTTCCAGGCCGACGATCTGGAGACCGGCCTGTCGCAGTTCGGCGACAAGGGAGAAAAGGAAGGTTCCTGTGGCGAAGGCTCCTGCGGCGAGGGGCACGACAAGGACGAAGAAAAGGACAAGGAAGGCGCGTGCGGTGAAGGCTCCTGCGGTGAAGGCAGCTGCGGCGAGGGCGACGCCGAAGGCGAAGAGAGCGAAGAGGACAAGGAAGGCGCATGTGGTGAGGGTTCCTGCGGCGAAGGCAGCTGCGGCTCGGCCTGATCCGGCGAGGAATCGATCGAATGAGGACCGCTGAAGATCACCCGATTTCGGGTGCGGGACTCGGTCTCAGGCGGGCCCTGCTGGGCCCGCTTGAGAATGCCGACATCTCGTCGATCGGCTTCATGGAAGTCGCGCCGGAGAACTGGATCGGCGTCGGCGGTGCGCGCGGACGGACGTTCCGCTCCTGGACCGAACGCCTGCCGTTCGTCTGCCACGGACTGTCGCTATCGCTCGGGGCGCCCGAGCCGCTGGATGAAACCTTTGTCCGACGCGTGCGAGCGTTTCTGGACCGGCATGACATTCAGATCTACTCCGAACATCTGAGCTATTGCTCGGAATACGGCCATCTCTATGACCTGATGCCGATTCCTTTTACCGAAGAGGCCGTGGACTGGGTCGCCGGCCGGATCCGCCGGACCCAGGACCTGGTCGGGCGCCGAATCGCGGTGGAAAACATTTCCTACTACGCCACGCCTGCCCGCGAGCTCAGCGAGCTCGAATTCATCAACGCGGTGCTCGAGCGCGCCGACTGCGCGCTGTTGCTCGACGTCAACAACGTATACGTCAACAGCGTCAACCATCGATACGACCCGGTGAGTTTCTTGGAGGGCCTTCCGTCCGAGCGGGTCGCCTACCTTCACGTTGCCGGGCACTTCAACGAAGCTGAGGACCTGATCATCGATACCCACGGCGCCGACGTGATCGACCCCGTCTGGGATCTTCTCGACGCGGCCTACGCGCGCATCGGCCCGGTCCCGACGCTACTGGAGCGGGACTTCAATTTTCCGCCGATCGAGCAGCTGATCGCCGAAGTCGAGTCCATCAATCGTCTGCAGCGCCCGTACTGCCGAACCGAACGTCAAGCCGATGTCCGCGCCTCCTGAGTCCCTCGCGCGACTCCAGAAACGCTTCGCCGATCACATTCGCGACCCGGTCAACAATCCGGCCCCGGAAGGTATCGAGGAGCGCCGGCTGGCGATTTATCGACGCCTGTTCTTCAACAACCTGTCGAGCCTGTTCGGCGTGAACTTCCCGATCGCGCGCAAAACGCTGTCCGACGAGCAATGGCGCCGGCTCATCCGCGCCTTCATGATCGAACATCGCGCGACCACACCGCTGTTTCCGGAAATCGGCCGGGAATTCGTTCGTTTCCTCAGCGAACACCCCGCCCGGGTGGCGGAGTGGCCCTGGCTGCCCGAGGTCTGCCACTGGCAATTCCTGACCACTCGCGTGCGAAACGATGAAGCCGACCTCGATGCCGCCGGTGTCGATCCCACGGGCGACCTGTCGAAGGATGCACCGGTGGTCAACCCGACGCTGCGGCTCGCGCAATACCAGTGGCCGGTCGACGAGATCGACGCGAGGCACCCGCCCGCGCAGCCCTCGAACACGGCACTCGCCGTGTTCCGCAAGCCCAACGACCGAATCGGGCGGCTGAAGATCAACGCCGTGACCGGCCGCATGCTCGAAATCCTGCAAGAAAATCCCGGAACGACCGGTCAAGAATGTCTGAAGATGCTGGCCGTCGAGATTCGGCATCCGGATCCCGGCGCGCTGATGGAACACGGCACGTCGCTCATGGCTTGGCTGAGGTCGAAATCGCTACTGCTGGGCGTCCGCCCGGTCGGCGACTCCACGGTCTGAGCCGGTCGGCCGGCGCCGGCCGACCGAAACCGAAACTCAAGCACCGCGAAGGAGCAAGACCGATGGGCAGATTCACCGAATGGTACGACCGCGTGACCGATCGATTGCGCGCGGCAGGCGACTGGGTCGCACCGCTGGGGCTAAGGCTGCTGCTGGCGTACGAGTTCTACAGCGCCGGCGCGATGAAGGCCGGTGTCGACGGCACACCGGGATGGTTTGCGAACAAGGCGTTTCCTCCACCCTTCGATTGGTTCCCGGCCGGGTTGAACTGGAGCATGGTGACCTGGACCGAGATCATCGCCGGTCTCGCGCTGTTGTTCGGTCTGTTCACGCGCTTCTTTGCCTTTTCTCTCGTGATGGTCACGACCATCGCCATCGTATCCACTCACTGGCCGGAATCCTGGTCCGGGCTCGGCCAGCTCTGGGAAGGCTATTCGGTCTCGCGCGTCGTCGAAGACGGTGAATACCGCGGCAACTTCCGGATCCCGCTGCTTTTTCTCGCCATGTTGATACCGCTGCTTTTCATGGGAGGCGGGAAACTGAGTCTCGATCAGCTGCTGCTTCAGCTCACCGAGCGGACCGACCTGGTCCAGGATCGACGCGGCGATTGGGCGGCCCTGTCGCTGGCGCTGCTGGTGCCCGGCGTCGTGCTTTTCTATCTCATCCCGATGGCCGGCATCCCGATGTTGCTTTTCGCTGTCGGCGCCGCTTTCTACCCCAGATTCCAACGCTGATCGACGTTCTGCTGCATCGAGGGCGCGACTTCAGTAGATCCCGATCACGTCCATCCCCTGCGCACGCAGACGGGCCGGCAGCCCCCCGGGGCCGGCCAGGTGCAGCGCACCGACCGCGATCAGCACAGAGTCTCCGGCAAGCAGCGGCAGCGCACGCTCGGCCATTCGCTGATTGCGAAGGTCGAGCGCATATCGCTGGAACCGGTTTCGAAGTTCCTTGGACGCGCCGGAAAGATGCTGCTCGGCCAGGTCGTCGAGTGCCGGGAGATCGCCTTCCAGGTAGACCGACACAATGTCGTCGAGATCCCGGTCACGGCGACCCAGGCGATCCAGCGCGGCCTGCAGCAACTCCTGCTGGAGCGCGAGGGTGAGGCCGCGGAAGAATTCAACCTGCTCGTCGATCGTTTCCAGCGCCTCGATCCGGATGCCTTGATGACCCGCCAAACGCGCCAGCGCTAGATCCATGAATCCCCCGGTCGCTTCGGGCGGCTGAGCCAGCACCATGGCCGCCGCCCAGGGTCTCAGCTGCGCCGCACGCTGCTCGGGCACGCCCTCTTCGAGAAGCGCGCTCAGCGCGCTCTGATACAAGGGCTTCGGTAAACAATCGGACAGGCGCTGGCCGTCGGGCAGGCGCATCTCGCGCTGGAGGTCTTCAAGCATCGTGCGGTCGGGCGCCAGTTCCATCGCCACCGTATCGACCTGCCGCAAGGCCTGGAGCAACACCGGGGGAAAGTCCAGAAGTCGCGCATCTTCGGCATGCACCGTGCCGAGCAACCAGTCGCGTGAGCCGTCCGGTGAGACGATTTCGTAGAATACTTGCGCCCGACAGGATTCTGCAAACGCCGACAGCAGCAGCGTGAGACCGACGACCGTGCCCACAAACCAGGATTGCATCGAAGCTCGCTCGACCTCCCAAATCTGGTAGCTTAACCAATCCTGCCCGGCGCCAAGCAGCCTGCCCCATGATTGAAATGAAAAACCGCTTCCGCGGCTTCCTGCCGGTCGTGGTCGACGTCGAAACCGGCGGATTCAATGCCGATACCGACGCCCTGCTCGAGCTGGCCGCTTGCCTGATCGAGATGGATGACGAAGGCCGGCTTCATCCGGGCGATCTGATCATGCGCCACGTCGAGCCGTTCGACGGCGCCAATATCGAAACGGCGGCGCTGGAATTCAACGGCATCCGGCCCGACCATCCGCTCCGGCTCGCGGTACCGGAGGAACGGGCGCTGCGCGAAGTGTTTCAGCCGGTCCGAAAACGCGTCCGCGATACCGGCTGCAAACGCGCCATCCTGGTCGGACACAATCCATTTTTCGATCTGTCGTTCGTCAACGCCGCGGTTGCACGCGTCGGCTACAAGCGCAACCCGTTTCATCCGTTTTCCAGCTTCGACACCGCGACGCTGGGCGGCTTGGCCTACGGGCAGACGGTGCTGGCGCGCGCAGTGCAGGCCGCGGGCCTGGAATGGGATCAGTCCGAAGCGCATTCGGCTCGCTACGACACCGAGCGCACTGCCGAGCTTTTCTGCACCATCGCCAATCGCTGGCTGGATGTCGGCGGACTGAACCCGGAAACGCTGGCAAAGACCTGAAGCGGCGTGACGAATCCACGCATCGGCCGGACGCGCCGATGATCGAACGAGTGCGCCGGGGCGGGAAAACCGCGATCACCCTCTTCACCGCGACAAGGCGCCGACTTTGGATTCGCCGAGACCGGTTAGCCTGCAGGCCCCGCGCGGATGGCGGAACAAAGTCCCGAGGGTCCCGACCCGAATCGCCGAAGAGGTGAAAGCTGACCGATGATCATTCGATCGCTGCTCGACACCGACATCTACAAGTTCTCGATGATGCAGGCGGTGCTGCACCAGTTTCCCGATGCCCGGGTCGAATACCGCTTCCGCTGCCGCACCGACGGCATCGATCTCCGCCCGCTCCGCTCGGACCTGATCGACGAGATCGAACGGCTCTGTTCGCTTCGGCTGGACCCGGAAGAGCTCGAATACCTGGCCTCGCTGCGCTACATCAAGCCGGACTTCGTCGAATTCCTGCGCCTGTTCCATCTGCAGTCGCGCTTCATCGAGGTCGGCGAGGAAGACGGACAGCTCGCAATCTCGATCCGTGGGCCGTGGCTGCACACCATCCTTTTCGAAGTTCCGCTGCTGGCGATCGTCAGCGAACTGTATACGCGCCAGCGTTATCCGGGCCTGGACCTCGCCGACGCGCGCCGGCGACTGGCCGAGAAGATCGGGCAGGTGAAGGCGCTCGATCGACCGGATGAATTCGTTTTCGCCGACTTCGGCACCCGCCGGCGCTTCTCGCGCGACTGGCACGATGAGGTGGTCGAAACCCTGGCTCGGGAAATTCCCGGCAGCCTGAGGGGCACCAGCAACCTTCGGCTGGCCCGCACGCTGGAGCTGGTGCCGATCGGGACCATGGCGCACGAGTTCATCCAGGCTGCCCAGGCGCTGGGCCCGCGGCTGGCCGAGACCCAGCGATTCGCTTTCGAAGTGTGGGCCCGGGAGTATCGCGGAGATCTGGGCATCGCGCTTTCGGACACCTACAGCCTGAACGCATTCCTGCGCGACTTCGACATGTTCTTCTGCAAGCTGTTCGACGGCGCCCGGCAGGATTCCGGCGATCCGATCGAATGGGGCGAGGCGATGATCGCGCACTACGAAGCCAATCGGGTCGACCCGGCAACCCGCAACCTGATCTTCTCCGACTCGCTGTCGATCCCGAAGGCCGCCGAGATCTGGCACCGATTCCGCGATCGCATCAACGTATCGTTCGGCATCGGCACCAACCTGACGCACGACACCGGCACCGAGCCGCTCAACATCGTCATCAAGATGACCGAGTGCAACGGCCAACCGGTGGTCAAGCTTTCCGACTCGCCGGGCAAGATCGTCTCGACCGACCAGCATTACCTGGCCTGGGTCCGGCAGGCGTTCAACGTGCCGGAGTAACGGTCGGGGCCGTAGCTCGGCCTCTGGAGCGTCTCGCGACAACCGGCCCGACCGAAACCGGTATTCTTGGGTCGTGATTTCGAACAACACCTCCGATTCGACCTCGGTCGCGCTGGTGCTCGGCTCCGGCGGCGCACGCGGCCTGGCGCATATCGGCGCGATCCGCGCGCTGGAAGAAAAAGGAATGTCGATCGACTGCATCGCCGGCAGCTCGATGGGGGCGCTGGTCGGCGGTATGTACGCGGCCGGAAAACTCGATGTCTATGCCGACTGGGTCGGCAAACTGGAACAGTCCGATGTCCTGCGTCTGGTCGACTGGACGCTGTCCGGCGGCGGGCTGATCCGCGGAGACAAGATCATCAACCGGCTGCGCACGATGGTCGGTGAAGCCCGAATCGAGGACCTTCCCATCGATTTCACGGCCGTCGCAGTCGATATCGAGCAAGGGCGTGAGCTCTGGCTGAGCGAGGGACCCTTGTTCGACGCGATTCGCGGCTCCATCGCGATCCCCGGGCTGTTCACGCCACATCGCTACCGCGGACGACTGCTGGTCGATGGCGGCATTCTCAACCCGGTGCCGGTGGCGCCGACATTACGCTCGATCAGCGACCTGACGGTGGTGATCAACGTCAACGGCCCGGAGGATCCTCGCCGACGCGGCAAGCCCAACAACGGCAGATCCTCGAAACGGCAACACGGCGAAGCCGAAGAGGACGACGGGATCATGGAACGAATCCGGCGCTTTTTCAACGACCTCGTTGATCACGACGCCGAATCCGGTGACGACTCCAGTCCGGGACTGGTGGCCATGCTGATGAAATCGCTCGAAACCATGGAATCGGTCATCACGCGACAGCACCTGGCGGTGTTTCGCCCCGACCTGGTGGTCGAAGTACCGAAGGATGCGTGCATGATCCACGAATTCCATCGAGCCGACGAACTGATCGAGCTGGGCTACATGCGTACAATCGATTCTCTGGAACGCCTTCGGAACGCTGCCGATGAATGACAACGATGCGCTTTTCGAGGACGCGGCCGATCAGGTCGTGGAACTCGGCAATCAGATTGCGGACGCCAACCCCGACGGCGATCTCTGGGCCATCGCCGACGGCCTGGTCGCCGGTGCGGTCCATTACTGGTTGTATGCGCATCAGCCCGACGCCGGCGCTGATTTCGAGGAAATGGAAGGCCTGATGACGGCATCCCAGCGGATCGAAACGCTGATCGGTCTGCTCCGCGAATCGGCTGTCGACAGCGAATACCTGCATTCCCCGAACGACCTCGACGCCGGGCGCGCCTGACCGCGGCGCCCGGACGGATCAGCCCGCGCTTTCCGCAGACTCGGTTTCAACCCGACCGCGACCGGCGTGCTTGGCCCGATACATCATCCGGTCCGCCCGCTTGACGAGCTCTGAAGCCGACTCGTCCTCGCGGTAGTCAACGACGCCGAAACTGGCGGATATGCCCCGGCCGTCCGGCGTCCGGATCCCGTCCATACGCTTGAGCAGTTCTTCGGCAAATCGAACCGCCCCGTCGCGCGCCGTACCGGGAAGAACCAGCGCGAACTCCTCACCGCCCCAGCGCGACGCGGTGTCGGTGCTGCGCGACCGCCCCTTGAGCAGTTCGGCAACGTCGGTCAGGATCCGGTCGCCGACGTCATGGCCGAACCGGTCGTTGACCGCCTTGAAGTGATCGATGTCAAGAAGGATCATGCTGAAGGTCGAGTCGTCTCGCCGTGCGCGCTCGATTTCGCTCTTCAACCGCTCCACGCCGTCCCGTCGATTCGACAGGCCGGTGAGTTCGTCGGTGGTGGCGAGCCGCTCCAGCCGCTCCTCGAGCTGCTTGCGACGGCTGATATCGATCAGCATCCCGGTTACACGTGACGGTTTGCCCTTCGCGTTCCACTCGGTGACGCGTGCGCGGAGATTGACCCATACGTAATCACCGGCTTTCCTGCGCATCCGGACATCGACCTCGAAATAGGTGCGTTCACCGGCGAGGTGAGACTCCATGGCCTCTACCATCCGACGCTCTTCATCCGGATGCACAAGGCTCCATACCGAGTCCAGGCGCGGCGCGACGTCGCCCTGTCCGAAGCCGAGGATGCGCTCGGCGATCCGATTGAACTTCAGCGAAGAACGCTCCAGATCCCAGTCCCACATGCCGAGCTTTGCGCCTTCCAGCGCGAGCGACAAGCGCTCCTCACTGTCCTTCAGCGCATGCTGGGTGTGGACCCGATCGGTGATATCGGAAAATGTGGCAACCACGGCCCTCAGGCCGGCTCCCGACTGCCCCCGGACCGGTTCGGTGCTGATCTCGATCCAGCGCTGCGGCTGGCCCGGATTCCGAAGCTTCATCGACACTTCGCGCATCGGCTCGCCGGTCGCCAGCGAATGCGCAGCTGGAAATCGCTCCGGTGCGCCGTCGCTTTCCCCGAATCCCCCGCAGCGCGCAGCCAGGTCGCGCAGGGTGAAATCGTGCATTCTGTCCTCGCCAAGCGCCAGAATCTGTCTTGCACGCTCGTTGGCGAGCGAGATCGCGCCATCGGCCTCGATCACCAGCACGCCCTCGCCCATCGAGCGAATCACCGAACTCAGTCGTGCCTCACGATCGGCCAGCTGCTCCTTGACGCGGCGACTGGCGCTGATGTCGTGCGCGTGCACGATGATGAAATCGGGCAACCCCAGATCGTCCAGAACGACGGACACTTCCAGACCGACCCAGATCGTGTCGCCATTGCTGCGACGGTAGCGCTTGTCGAACGCGAAGCTGCGGATTTCGCGATCCTGGAGACGTCTCAGATGCTCGATACTGCGGCGAACGTCGTCGGGATGGGTCAGATCAAGGAACGAGCGGCCGATCAGCGCATCCCGGTCGTAACCGAGCAACCGACAGAATGCCGGGTTGACCTCCAACCACTGCCCGTCGATCGAGAGCAGCGCCATTCCTG
>JGI12109J20283_11525512_pt1 | contig 10737 bp, 5 predicted proteins | sample ElkSlonscriptome_12_FD_20283 | JGI IMG/M metagenome (IMG submission 20283) | reverse complement strand
CGGTGTTGGCTTTCATTGAACCTCAGGTGGGTGATACCTACAATCCACAACTGGTAAATCAGGATATTCGCAGGTTGCAGGCTACTGGACGCTACGCGTATGTAGGGGCAGAGTTGCAACGTCAACCTGGCGGCTTGATATTGATTTATGTAGTGGAGGAGCGCCCTCGACTTCGAAGCATTACCATTCAGGGCGCTTCTCATTTCTCCAACGTGAAGATCCGTGATTTGCTTGAGTTGAATCTGAGTGACCGGGTGGATCAACAGCTGGTGTTTACTAAGCTCGAAAAGGTAAGGGAAAGTTATGTGAAGGACTTCTACACAGAAGTTGACTTCGACATCTCGTTTTCCGAACCCGATTCCGAAAACTTTACTCGATTAACCATCGATGTGGATGAAGGGGATCAGCGAAAAGTGAAGAAAATTACCTTTAAAGGGAATACCGCATATTCCCGTACGCAGCTTCGTAAAGCGATGATGCAAAAACAGACTGGGATTTTCAGTTTTTTTACGGGTAGGGGTAAATTTGATGAAAACCAGTTACGGCAGGACATGTCGACCATTGAGGAGTTGTACCGGAGAAAGGGGTATTTGGATGTTCGCGTAGGGCCTCCACAGGTAGACCAGAAAGAAAAAGGGATCTATATCACGGTTCCGATTGAGAAATATGAACGCTACCTGGTGAACAGCATTCAGATCAATGGAAACACGTTGTATCCGGATTCTCTTCTGGGAAATCAGGTCCGACTTCAAGTGGGAGGACCTGCAGAGTCGCATCAAATTCGTGGAGGCAGTCTTCGGATTCGGGATTATTACAATGAGAGAGGCTTCTCACAAACCCGGGTGGATGAACAGGTCCTGCTGAGTTCAGAGGGGAATGTGGTGGATATTATTTACACCATTCGTGAAGGACGGGTTGCTACGATTCGAAATGTAACCATTCTTGGTAATACACGCACTAAGGACAAGGTATTGCGTCGGGAACTGCTGGTGTTCCCCGGTGATACGTTAAATGAGGTAAAAGCTCGAAATAGTGCTTCCAGATTACGGAATTTAGGATTTCTGGATAATGCGAGTTATACCCTTTTACCTACCGACGATCCTTCGGTGTATGATGTTGAGTTTGACGTTACTGAAGGCCGAAGCGGTCAGTTTTTGGCGGGGGTAGGTTTTTCAAGCGAAGAAAGCCTGGTGGGATTTGTCGAAGTTTCTCAAGGTAACTTCGATCTTACCGACCCACCTTTGTTTGTGGGTGGAGGGGAAAAACTTCAGGCCCGGGTTCAACTGGGTACGGAACGAAATGATATTGATGTCAGTTATGCCCGACCTTGGTTTCTAGACCGCCGTATGACCCTGCGACTTGCGGGATTTCAAAATGAACGACAGTTTTTGAGCGACGACTATGATCAGCGAAACACCGGTTTTAATATCGGGCTTCGCAAAGGGTTCGGATCAAAATGGCGCGGAGGTTTTACCTACACCCTGGAGGAAATTAAGGTCTTTGACGTGGACGATACCGCCTCGGAAATCATTAAAATTGAAGAAGGAGAAACCTTAAGCAGTAAACTGGAACTTTCGTTTACCCGGGATAGCCGGAATCAAGTCTGGATCCCTACCCGTGGCGGACGGGTGGTGCTGAATACTGGATTCACGGGTGGGCCTTTGGGGGGCGAAGTGGATATTTATGAAGTGGGAGCACGAAGCTCTTATTTTTATCCAACCATCTTTGACCACACGTTGAACCTTCAGACCTGGATTCGGTCAGTTGATTTTCATGGTGATTCGGATCGAGTGCCTATTTTCGATCGACTTTTCCTGGGGGGTTCCCGAACCATTCGTGGGTTTGACTTTAGAGAAGTGAGCCCCGTTGATGACGATGGGGATTTTGTGGGTGGTCAAACCAGCATGTTTGCTTCTATTGAGTACACGATCCCTTTATCCGAAATGTTTCGTTATGCCATGTTCTACGATTGGGGGGTAGTGAATGCAGATGCGTTTGAGCCTTCCACCGATGAAGCGAATTCCAGCTTTGGTGTTGGTCTTCGTATCGATATGCCCGGTTTTCCTCTACGACTCGATTATTCCTGGCAGGCGGAGAATAACGAAAACAACGAAGAAGATAGTGGTGTGTTCTCCTTCTTAATTGGCTATTCTTTTTAAGGCTTATGAAAACGTATACCGCATCTGAACTCGCTGAAATTTGTAGTGGAGAGGTTGTAGGAGATTCAACGGTTGTTGTGACGTCTGTAGCGGGCCTGAACGAAGCGGTATCCGGCCAGCTCTCTTTCTTAGGAAATCCAAAATATCGCAAACTTTTGCATTCTACCGATGCCAGTATTGTATTGGTTGGCCGAGACGGGGAAGAAGAGGTGCCCGCTACGTTAATTCGGGTTGATCATCCGGATGCTGCATTTGCAAAAGTATGTGCGGAACTTTGTCCGCCGCCGGTTTCGTACAAACCCGGTATTCACTCCACTGCGGTGATCTCGGATAACGCTTCGGTGGGGAGCGATGTTCATATCGGTCCCCACGTGGTGATTGAAGAAGGAGCTAAAGTAGGGGATGGTTGTGTGCTGTTAGCCGGGGTGGTGATTTCCAGTGGGGCAACTCTTGGTTCACATAGTTTGATGCATGCTGGTTCCGTACTCCGCGAAAATGTGATTGTGGGTGAGCGAGCGATTCTCCATAATCATGTGGTCATCGGCAGTGATGGTTTTGGGTATACGGTGGAAAATGACGGATCCCGAACCAAAGTGGATCAGGTTGGAATTGTTCGATTAGGAGATGACGTGGAAATCGGAGCGCAAACCTGTGTGGACCGTGCCAGATTTGGTGAAACCCGGATCGGTAACCGGGTCAAAATAGATAATTTAGTTCAGGTGGCTCATAACGTCGTTTTGGAAGATGACGTAGTGTTGGTGTCGCAGGTCGGGATAAGCGGAAGCACGGTCGTGAAGAAAAACGCCATTCTTGCAGGTCAGGTAGGCGTAGCCGGTCACTTGACCATTGGTGAGAAATCTGTGGTGGGAGCGCAGGGTGGGGTGACCAAAGATGTTCCACCCGCCAGTTATGTCTGGGGAACTCCGGCCACAGACTTCAAAAAATACAGCAAAACACTCTCCAATGTGAATCGTCTGGAAAAACTTCAGGCACGGGTTGCAGAACTGGAGAAGAAGCTGGAGCGCGACTCCGCCTCTGGCGGATGAATCTCCTGAGTCGTAACTTCTCTCTGAACAAACGAACGTCTTTTTTTTTATTTCATCCAACTGATTAGGAACCCGCGGCATCTGCTTCGGAGATGTTTTTGTGAAATTTCTCATCATGCAGTGCGGATCGTTTCGTAACCAGTCTGCGAATGGCAAAGTTTGCGACCAGACAGATGGCGAGACCAACGATTTCCAGTTTGAAGAGAATCATTGCAGTTAGGCCTGAGGCTGCCATCGCTAATAATGCTCCTGAGAACCAGGAGAAGATGACCCAGATGGCTCTCCCGATCTTTCGATCACCATCTCCGCGGGTCAGTACGCCGTCGGCCATACCTGTGGATAATACACAGGCAAAGGTCACATAGGTGGTTGATACAGGAATGCCGCTGCTTGAAGCATAGGCGATGACTCCCGCGCTGACACTCATAATTACCGAAGCGCGAAGAGGATCAAAATGAACGCGTTTTCCCTGGTCATCTCGTTGGGGAGGAGGGGCCAGTTCAATTTCAGGCTGTTCTTTCATGAATGTTTTTGCGATTCGCCGACACCACTTTGGTGCATACAAGGCGACATGATCATACTGACTTCCAGTGTTCACGGCTGCCCGGGTGACGCGTTGGGCATTCTTGCTGAACATTCCCAACACCATAAGTATTCCACAGCCAAATAGTGCCCACATGGGAATGGAGATTTTACTGGCAATGGTCACGCCCATTTCCTGGTTTTGCCATAACCATAGGCTGGACAGTCCGGGAGAAGCGCAGTTGGCCAGGTCGTTTTGTCCAAAGGCAAAAGAAAGGCAGATCATGCCCACAATTGCGGTAGCTTTAAACAGGTTAGACGTTCCCCGTTCTCCCAGAACGGTAAGCACAACATGAATCACTAAGGTGAAACCTGCCCAAAGCAGGAGCATCATGGCTACCGGGCCAATCGCATCAAAACTAAGCTCCTTCATGTGGTTCACAGCAGGAACCGCTTTTAGTCCTTTGGTGACCATAAACCAGGTAAGGCCACTGAACATCAAACCCGCAATCCAAGGTCCATGGAGTAAGATACGCAGATGGTCATCCGGTTTATCCTGAATGGCACCCCGAAACATTCGTTGAATCAGCCACCCCGCAATCCCACTGATCACAATAGAGATGAGAATAGCGGAAATCACCACACCGACTTTGTCCCAGCTGACGACCTGATCCGGGATATTCGCTAAAAACGCAACGGCGGCCGAAGCCCCCACTAATTCAAACACCAGAGAAGCCGTGGTACTAACCGGCATTCCAAAAGCGGAATAGGTATGAAGCAGAACGGTGTCTACCACATAGGCCGTGACATAAATGACCATCACAGCCTGAACTGCGATCAGAGGATCGAGCCCTGCAAACCCGGAAGGAGAAAAGATTCCTTTTCGTGCGGTTTCCATAACGGGCGATGCAAAGGTTGCACCCAATACTACCGCAACCCCGGCCAACATCACGGCCAGGTTTCGGCTCATGACCCGAGCTCCGAAGACTGCATTTACCAGGTTGGCGGCATCATTTCGACCGACCTCAATGCAATCCCAAATGAGCATGGCCAATCCGGTTACCACTAAAAGTTGTAAAAATGTCTCTGTCATCGTTCCTTATGGGTGGGGTGGGGCTTAACCTATATCCATAATTTTCAGGATGGCTAATCCTTTAATTGCTAAACTCCTTCGACCTCCCGATGATACCTCCTCTTTTTTGTGAGAGATAAATGTCGTGGAGTCGTTATTTGGTTATTTTGCCAAATAACCAAATAGTTCGGTAATGTGTGCATATGGCATGAGTGTGAGGGCTGTTTTCGTTTTGTCACCAATTCCGACATGCGCGGTCTTTCATGATCTTGTCATTTTCAACGTTGAATTTAGGCACTCTGGTCGTACCCATAAGGAATGAACTACCATTGGATATTTTCAGTACTCGTCAGTTTCCTGTTTCTCGGCCCCGTTTGGGGCGAAGGTCTTCTTGTCCCACCTCCAGACTGGGAACCTGAGCCTTCTCCCCAAGCTTCCGAGTGGGCGGAACCCGGAGGTCGGATGCGTGTCTTTGCCAGTCAATATCCCAAAAGCTTTAATTACTACCTGGATGGGAATGTGTTCTCATCCAAACTATTTGGCCTTCAGTTTGAAACCATGCTGGGCAGAAATGGTTTAACCCTTGATCCAGAACCCGGGTTAGCTTCGCAGGTGGTGGTTTCGGAAGATAAAAGCACCTTCACGTTTACTCTGGATGAGCGGGCGCGATGGAGTGATGGTAATCCGGTTACGGCGGATGATGTCGCCTGGACCTGGAACGCCATTATGAACCCTGTCCATTTAACCGGCCCGCATAAAGTAGGGCTTAGTCGATTCGAGCCTCCAGTGGTACTTGATGAAAAAACGATCCAGTTCACAGCCAACACCGTTCATTGGAATAATATTTGGGCAGTAGGGGGTATGATCATTCTCCCCAGTCATTGGTGGAAAGAACAGGAATTCAACAAAGTGAACTTTGAATTTCCAGTCGTATCCGGTCCCTATGAAATCTCAAAACTGAACGAACCCAACTCAGTCGTTTTACAGAAACGGGATGACTACTGGGCTGCGGAGGATCCTCGGGGGGAGGGTCTGCAAAACTTTGACGAACTGGAATATTTTTTCTTTCCGGAGCGCAACCTGGCCTTTGATAATTTTCAGGCCGACAACATTGATCTATTTGCGGTGTATACCGCCCGGCGTTGGGCTGCGGAAACATCAGGGAAAGCCTATCAAAATAATTGGATTGTCAAGCAGGGCGTGGCCAACTCAAACCCGATTGGGTTTCAGGGTTTTGCCATGAACCTCCGACGAGAAAAATTTCAGGATGTCCGGGTGCGCAAAGCCCTGGCGCATTTACTCGATCGTAAACGCATGAACTCGACTCTGATGTTCAATCAATACGCACTCACGCCCAGCTATTACCCTGATCTCTATCCCAAAGGAAATCCAAACGCGTTGATTCCCTTTGATATAGAAGCCGCACGAAAGTACCTAACTGAGGCGGGTTGGATCGTGAACACAGAAGGGCAGCTCACTAAAGATGGAATTCCTTTTGAGATTACCTTTCTAAGTCGATCCGAAACCGCAGATCGATTTTTACTCATTTACCGGGAAGCACTTGAAGAGGTGGGAATCCAGCTAACCATTGACCGCAAAGATTGGTCAGCCTGGGCCAAGGATATGGATGAGTATAATTTTGATATGACCTGGGCCGCATGGGGAGCCGGATTATTTAAAGATCCAGAGGCCATGTGGCATAGTAAACATAAAGATGAGCTTAGCGGGATAAACATCACCGGTTTTGATAATCCAGAGGTCGATCAACTCATCGAATCCATCAAAGAGGAAATGGATGTGGAAAAACGACACGAGGTGGTTAAGCAGATTGATGAGATTCTGGTCCGTGAAGCTCCATATATCCTGCTTTGGCATACGGATATCGTTCGATTGTTGTATTGGAACCGATTTGGAACTCCGGATCATGTGTTAACCAAATACGGACGGGAAAGCGCCGCAGAGTTCCTGTGGTGGGAAGACCTGGATATGGCTGCTGATCTGGAAGCCGCAAAAGAATCCGATGACAAACTCCCGGCAAAACCCACTAATGTGGTTTTTGACGACGTTTTTGAAGTGAATCCGCTCAGGTAATTTCGTCATTGGTCATATGTCATTAGTCAGTTAGTCCTATTGACCAATGACCCCTGACTTTTGACCTGTTTTCCTCATCATGAACCGCACCCAATATCTCATTCAAAGACTTCTCCTGGTCGGAGTAAGCTTTATGGGGATCCTGATCGTGGTATTTCTGTTCACTCAGATCGTACCGGGTGGACCTGTGGAGCAATATATCGCATCCTTACGCGCGGTTGGTGGTGAAAGCGGAGCGACGGGTGCGGCCAGTGAGGCCATGTCCGCAGAGCAGATTGAGCAAATCCGCGAGCTTTTTGGCTATGACAAACCCATTCCCGAGCGCTTCAAAATTTGGCTGGTCGATAACCGATTTGGTATGCAGGCGGAATCCACAAAATTCACCAACAAGACCGCCTGGGAGATGATCTCGGAGAGTTTTCCGGTTTCGTTATCCTTCGGAATCCCCAGTTTACTTCTGACCTATTTGATTTGCATACCCCTGGGCATTTCCAAGGCACTTAAACATGGCAGCTTCTTTGACCTTAGCAGCAGCGTGGTGGTCTTTATCTTGTATGCACTTCCCGCATTTGCCTTCGGCATGCTGTTACGCTTGGTGTTTTCAGGAACTGCGGAATGGTCTCTGGACTGGTTTCCGCTGGGAGGATTTCGATCAGCCAACTTTGAGGAACTAAGCCTGTGGGGAAAGGTGACGGATCAGGTTCACCACATGTTTCTCCCCGTGCTCTGTTATGTGATTGGAAATTTTGCCGTGATGACCCTGTTGATGAAAAACTCCTTATTGGAACAAATCAGCCAGGACTATGTGCGAACGGTTCTGGCCAAGGGGGCGACCATGAACCATGCCGTGTGGAAGCATGCGGTTCGAAACGCGCTGATTCCTTTGGCCACCGGAGTAGGGGGAATCCTCACCGTAATGTTCGCGGGCTCCGTGCTCATTGAAAATGTATTTAATATTCCCGGACTGGGGAAATTGAGCTTGGATGCCATGGTTACCCGGGATTATCCCGTCTTCCTGGGAATCGTGTGCGTGCAATCTATTCTCGGGTTGTTGGGACGGGTTTTGTCTGATTTCTGTTATATGATCGTGGATCCACGTATTGATTTCGGAGGGGATTCATAATGTTCGAATTCACTCCGGCCACTAAGGACAAGTTTAGGCGATTTCGTCACATGAAACGGGCCTGGATCTCGATGTGGATTCTGCTGATACTTTTTGTACTTAGCTTGATGAGTGAACTCATCGCTCACGGAACTCCCTGGATGGTTCGGTTTGAAGGAAATACCTATTTCCCCCGGATTCAGAATGTGACCCGGGATACATTTTTTCATGACGGAGTACTCACACCTCCTGATTTCCATGAGCTTCAAACCCTGGAAGATTATTTTGGGACATCCACCAATAACTGGATGCTATGGGCTCCGATTCGTTTTAGCCCGGAGGATACCATTCCTCCCGAACAGATTGAACTAGACGAAGTTCTGGAGGTGGGGGTACGGCGGGTACAACGGGTGTCTGAACTACGGGTATCTTCCCGTGGAGCGATTCGTAAAGGTCGAAACCTGGACTGGTTTGAAAATAAAGGAGTCGAATCTTTTCCCTTAACCCTTCAGGATGCCATTGATCGTCGATTTACAAACGAAGCCTCGCCTGAGAAAACTGTTCTCTCGCCTACCGAGGCTTTTGAATGGCGATTATCCGCGTATGAGCCACGATCCAGGCCTCCACGCAGTGTGCGGATTCTGGTTCGGGAGCGGCTACCTGATGAAGAAACGTCCCTCACCGCGATCCTCCCTGTGGGTTCTGCCGATCGACCGGAGTGGTGGACATCGTTGCCGGAATCTGTTCAAGCACAAGCGGAACAACATCTTCAAGAAGCTCTTACGGTTCCTGTAGAAGGAATTATCTTCACGGATTCGGAAAATACCCTGCGGGAAGTAACCATTGAAAAGGAAACCGTTCAGTACCCATTCCGTCCGGTAAAACATCATCCGCTTGGGTTGGACCATAGCGGGCGGGATGTCCTGGTGTTGATTTTATATGCCACCCGCATTGGGTTGTTGTTTGGTTTCACCTTGGTGTTCTTCACCATGCTCATCGGAACCTTTCTGGGAGGGATTCAGGGATATTTTGGCGGCAGAGTGGATATGATCGCACAAAGAGTCATTGAGATCTATTCCTCCATTCCCTTTCTTTACGCGATGATCTTTCTGGGGTCGGTGTTTGGTCGAAGTTTTGGTCTTTTGCTCGGTGTCTACGCGGCATTTAACTGGATTAGCATTTCGTTCTACATGCGGGCTGAATTTTTACGCTTGCGCCGTCAACCGTTCACGGAAGCCGCAAAATCCCTCGGATTATCCACTCCCCGTGTGATGTGGAAACACTTGCTGCCGAATGCCATGATTCCCATTATCACCTTTTTCCCTTTCAGTCTTGTGGGTGCAATCGGGAGTTTAAGCGCGTTGGATTACCTGGGTTTCGGACTTCCAGTGGGTACTCCCAGTTGGGGAGACCTGTTGCGTCAGGGACAGGAATATCGCTATGCGTGGTGGTTAATCCTCTATCCGTCAATTATGCTCTTCACGGTGATCTTACTCAGTGTGTTTATCGGTGAGGGGTTACGCTCCGCATTTGACCCCAAACGGGAGGCTCAGTGGGACGCATGAGCGCGCAAACTCCCTTGTTACAGGTTTCGAACTTATCGGTTTCGTTCAAAAACGAAGACCGTCGGGTGCAAGCTGTGGATTCGGTATCATTTGAGGTTTATCCGGGTGAAGTGCTGGGCCTGGTGGGTGAATCCGGAAGCGGAAAAACGGTCACCGGTATGTCGATCCTGCGTCTGATCCCCAGTCCACCTGGTTCCATCGACAGTGGTGAAATTCTATTTGACGGTAAGGACCTGCTCGCACTTTCGGTAGACGAGCTACGTAAAATTCGAGGCTCCCGAATCAGTGCGATCTTTCAGGAACCCATGACCGCGCTGTCGCCGTTAAAGACGGTAGGGGATCAGCTCAAAGAACTTCTTCAACTCCATCGAAAGGAGATGAAGGATGATGAACAGACGAAGCTGGTTATCGAATGGTTGACAAAAGTAGGTATTCCAAATCCCGAAGTGCGGATGCATCAGTACCCGTTTCAGTATAGTGGGGGGATGCGACAACGGGTGACCATTGCCATGGCTTTGTTGCTTGAGCCGGAACTGATCATTGCAGATGAGCCCACCACCGCATTGGATGTCACTCTTCAGGCGCAAGTGTTTGATCTCCTCATGGAGATGAAAAGTGACAAAACATCCGTCATCTTTATCACCCACGATATGGGGGTGGTATGGGAGCTATGTGACCGGGTTGTGGTGATGAGTGATGCAAAACTGGTAGAAGAGGGGGAGACTACGGAGTTATTTAAGAACCCGCAACAGGACTACACCCGAACCCTTCTCAACGCGGTTCCACGGTTGGACGACACCCCGGTTCGAGAGCCTCCTTCTTTTTCCGAAACTCTGGTTCGGGCAGAAGGACTCAAAACCTGGTTCCCCATCAAAAAAGGAATCTTTGCTCGCACCGTGGATCATGTGAAAGCGGTAGACGGGATCGACTTCCATCTTCATGCCGGAGAAACGCTCGGCGTGGTGGGCGAATCGGGAAGCGGAAAATCCACTCTTGGTCGAACCCTGATCGGTCTTGAAAAATCCACAGATGGCTCTTTCTGGTATCAGGATACGCCTCTACATGAAATAAAAGGAAAAGCCTGGCAGCCCATCCGTCGTGATGTGGCCATGATTTTTCAGGATCCGTATTCGAGTTTGAATTCAAGAATGCGTATCTTGAATCTGCTTACCGAAGCTCC
>JGI12109J20283_10231499_pt1 | contig 10739 bp, 9 predicted proteins | sample ElkSlonscriptome_12_FD_20283 | JGI IMG/M metagenome (IMG submission 20283) | reverse complement strand
TCGCTGATGAAACGGTTAAGTGCAGCCACTGGAATTTTCCTCCTGCTTCTGGCTTCCGCATCCTATGCCCAAAACACCATGTATGTAAACGATGTAATCAAGATCACCATGCGAACCGGGCCGGGCATCGATCATAAGGTCATCGCCATGCTCCAGTCGGGGGAAACGGTGCAGGTGCTGGAGCGGAATTCCGACTGGTCCAAGGTGCGGCTTCCCGACGGAAAAGAGGGATGGGCCTTGACCCGCTTTCTCACCGGCAAAAAGCCGAATGAGGTTCGGCTGCGGCAGATCGAAGAGGCGTATGAAGACTTGTCACAGAAAGCCGATTCCCTGATTCAGGAAAATGCGGAACTTCAGGAAGAAAACCAGCGGCTGTTGTCTCAGACCGAGTCGACCCGCCAGGACCTGGAGCAACTGTCCGACTCCTATTCCAATTTAAAATCGGAGTCGGCCGATTACCTGAACGTAAAAACCGCCTACGAAGAAGCCTCCACCGAACTGAAAACCCAGCGGGAAAAGGCGGAGGTCATGACCGCGCGGGTTTCAAAGCTGGAATGGAAACGCAATGTAATGTGGTTTCTGAGCGGTGCCGGGGTCTTTCTGCTGGGATTCATCATCGGCGGCTTCAATGAAAAAGGAAAACGCAGGCGCTCTCCCTACCTATAGGAGATTTTCGGGATATCCTTCCCCGGACCGCTGACCGGCGACGGAATGTCGATGAACCGGCACAACACAGGAGTCACCCATGAAACATGAAACCGATTTTNTGGTCATCGGCAGCGGCGTCGCGGGGCTCACCTTCGCTCTCAGAGCCGCGGCGCAGGGACGGGTCGCGGTGGTCACCAAAAAGGAAACCCCCGACAGCAACACCGCCCTGGCCCAGGGGGGGATCGCCTCGGTGTTCGATAAACTCGATTCGTTCGATCTTCATATTCAAGACACCCTGGCTTCCGGAGACGGAATCTGCAATCGGGAGGTGGTGGAGCAGGTGGTCCAAAACGGCCCGGACCGGATTCGGGAACTGATCGATCTGGGGGTCCACTTCAACACCACCGATTCTGACGGATCGGAACCGGCGGAAGACGCCGACCACCTGGATCTGGGCCGGGAAGGAGGCCACTCCAAAAACAGAATCGTCCACGCCCTCGACATGACCGGCCGGGAGGTGGAGCGGGTGCTGGTGGAAAAAGCCCGGTCCCATCCGAACATCCGCCTGTTTGAAAACCACATCGCCGTCGATCTCATCACCTACTCCACCCGAATGAAGCGGGGGCTGATCACCACCGCCCAGGACGCTTACTGCTGCGGGGCCTACATCCTCAATCGGGAAAGCCAGAAGGTGGAGACCTTCAGCGCCGGCATCACCATTCTGGCCTGCGGCGGGGCGGGTAAGGTCTATCTGTATACCTCCAATCCCGATATCGCCACCGGCGACGGCATCGCCATGGCTTACCGGGCCGGGGCCACGGTGGCCAACCTGGAATTCGTTCAGTTTCACCCCACCTGCCTGTATCACCCCGACGCCAAAAACTTTCTCATCTCCGAGGCGGTCCGGGGAGAAGGCGGGGTGCTCATCGACAAGACGGGAAACGCCTTCATGGAAAAATACGACCCCCGGAAGGACCTCGCCTGCCGGGATGTGGTGGCCCGGGCCATCGATGCGGAAATGAAACGGAGCGGGGCCGATTCGGTCTTTCTGGACATATCCATGCGCTCCCCGGATTTTATTCGGGAACGATTCCCCAACCTCCATGAAAAATGCCTTTCATTCGGCATCGACATGACCCGGGAGCCGATTCCGGTGGTGCCGGCCGCCCACTACATGTGCGGCGGGGTGGCCACCGATCTGGCCGGGCGCAGCGACGTGCATCGGCTTTACGCCATCGGCGAAACCGCCTGCACCGGCCTTCACGGGGCCAACCGGCTGGCCAGCAACTCGCTTCTGGAGGCCCTGGTCTACGGACATGAGGCGGCCCGGGAAGCGGCCGAGGAACTGAAGCTTCTGAAGACCGAGGGCGTTCCCGATCTTCCGCTGTGGGACGAGGTGGGCACCTCCGACAGCGACGAGGCCATTATCGTAGCCCACAACTGGGACGAAATCCGCCGGTGCATGTGGAACTACGTGGGCATCGTCCGCTCCGACAAGCGCCTGGCCCGGGCCCAGCGGCGAATCGAAATCATCCAGAGCGAGATCCAGGAATACTACTGGGACTTCAAGCTTTCTCCGGACCTGGTGGAACTGCGCAACATCGCCATGGTCGCCGAACTCATCATCAAAAGCGCCCTTCACCGCAAGGAAAGTCGGGGCCTGCATTACAACATCCGCTACCCTTACCGGGACGACAATCGGTGGTCCAACGACACCCTGATTCGACGCCCGATCATGGGATAAATCATACTCGCGAGCGGGTCCCTCCAACCACTGAATCGCGTTGACAAGCCTGATTTCGGCCTTATTTTAACCAAAATTTCAAGTCATTTTTTTTCAAAAAGTATTGCCGTTTCCAATTTCCATTTCAGAGGAGTGAGTTAGGGGCCATTCATGACAACCAAAAGATGTTACTACGAAACACTCGGACTGAGCCGCGACGCGGATGACCGTGAAATCAAGGCGAAATACCGAAAACTCGCCATGCAGTTTCATCCGGACCGAAACCCGGGGGACAAATCGGCCGAAGAAAACTTCAGGGAGGCCGCCGAGGCCTATGACGTGCTTCGGGACCCTCAGAAGCGAAGCATCTATGACCAGTTCGGCCACGCCGGGCTTGAGGGTTCCGGTTTTTCTTCGAATTTCGGCGGTTTCGAGGACATTTTTTCAAGCTTCGGCGACATATTTGAAGATTTTTTCGGGTTCGGGGGCCGGCGCGGCCGGGCCAGGACCCAGCGCGGGGCCGATCTTCGCTATGACATGCAGCTCAATTTCATGGATGCCGCCTTCGGCACCGAAACCCATATTGATGTCGAAAAACTGGAGACCTGCCTGGATTGCAACGGAAGCGGCTGCACCCCGGGCACCCAGCCGGAGACCTGCTCTCAATGCGGCGGGGCCGGTCAGATCTCCCGGTCCCAGGGCTTTTTCACGGTTCGGACCGCCTGCCCCCACTGCCGCGGCACCGGCAAAAGCATCCCCAACCCCTGCACCGCCTGTCGCGGGGCCGGTAAAATCAAGGCTAAAAAGAAGGTGGCGGTCAAAATTCCCGGCGGGGTGGATACCGGTTCCCGGCTTCGGCTCACCGGAGAAGGCGAACCCGGCGGCAACGGAGGCCCTTCAGGGGACCTCTATGTATTCATTCACGTCAAGGCCCACGACTATTTTCAGCGGGACGGAGACCACGTCATCTGTCAGATACCCATCAGCTTTGTTCAGGCCGCTCTGGGGGATGAGATCGAGGTGCCGACACTCAACGGAGAAAAGACCCTGGAAATACCCAAAGGGACCCAGCCGGGAGATATTTTTCGGTTTCACGGAGAAGGCATCCCCTCGCTTCGGTTCGGCAGACGGGGAGACCAGATCATTCAGGTGAACGTCAAAACCCCCACCAATCTCTCCAAAAAACAGGAGAGCCTGCTGAAAGAATTCGCCAGCCTCGAATCCAAAAAGTTCAGCACCAAACTGAAGAACATGTTCAAGGGCGGAAACCAGTCGAGAGCCGCTCAATAACCCGGGGCGGCTTAGAAACGGATACGGATTATGTTTGAATTAAAGGTGACGACCCGGTTCGCCGCGGCCCATCAGCTCAAAATGGTGGGAGAAAAATGTGAAAACCTTCACGGCCACAACTGGAAGATCGAGGTCTATGTGGGGGGAGATCAACTGAATTCGGCCGGGGTGCTGATGGACTTCGGCGACATCAAAACCCAGGTAGCCGACATCATGAAGACCCTCGACCACAAGTTTTTGAATGAACTCGAGTTTTTCAAAGACGGCGCGCCCCCGTCATCGGAGCATATCGCCTGGTATATCGGCAGGGAACTGGAAACCAGAATCACCGAACCGGGAATCCGGGTGACCCGGGTTACGGCCTGGGAATCGGATGACGCCTGCGCCGCTTATATACCTGAATAGTACACACAGACCCGCCTAAACCGCCCCCCCCGTTTCAGACCACCGCTTCAGCAGTTCGTCCCGGGAAATCACAGCGGTGACGTCCGCCACATAATTCCGGATATTGTCGAGCCCGCCCTCCTGCCGGTCCACCAGGATGACCGCTTTGACTACATTCAAGCCTTCGGCCCGGGCCCGTTCGATGGCCTTGATGGTAGACCCGCCGGTGGTGGCCACATCATCGATAATCGCCACCCGTTCTTCAAGGGTCATATCCCCTTCGATCCACTTGACGATACCGTGGTCCTTTTGGGTCTTTCGAATGGAAAACGCCTTCACCGGCCGCCCCTTCAGTTCGGAGGCGAATGCCGCGGCCACCGCGATGGGATCGGCCCCGAAGGTCAGCCCCCCTACCCCGCTGACGGCGGCGTCTCGAATCGCCTCAAATACCAGGTGCCCTGCCAGATACATGCCTCGAGGGCTCAGGGTGGTCGGTTTGCAGTTGACGTAAAACCGGCTCATTCGCCCGGAGACCAGCTTAAAAGAAGGTTCTCGGGTATATTTGAAGGATTTGTCGCACAGCATGGCGATCAGTTCGGGCTTCAACTCTGATTCCGGTTCATTTACCATTTTTCCGATTATCCTTTTATTCGACGGACATCCGGTCCGGGTCGTTCTTTCCCGGCGTATGCGGAATCTTGAAAATCCCCGCCGGAGTGAAGTCTTATATAAGAAGCACTTGATTTTAAAGCAATCTTCCGATAAAAAAGCCTCCACTGGTATGGAAGAAGCATTGCTAATGGGATTCAGTGGAGGCTTTAGGCGAGGAAAACCGGAGACGGCACTCCCCGCGCGCATCCGTTTCTCATACCAATAAAAACCGGTGAGGTCAATTTTAAACTCAGGCAGGTTACCACTCGGGTTTCCACCCGGGCGCGGACTCAGGAGCGACATTCCTTTTGGAAGTCTTCGAAAAACCCAGCGCCATCATTCAGATGTTCCATGTTTCCAAGCGCTACAGCGCCAAAGCGGCCCTGGTCGATATTTCCCTGGAGGTTGCCGACAATGAATTCGTGTTTGTCAGCGGGCCCAGCGGGGCGGGCAAGACCACCCTGCTTCGGTTGCTGTACATGGGGGAACCCGCGACTACCGGTCAGATCGTGGTGGACGGGCTGAATCTCTCCCGAATCGCTCGCCGGCGGGTCCCGTTTCTTCGGCGCAAATTCGGAATTATTTTTCAGGATTATCGGTTGATCCCGAGCCGGTCCGTCTTCGACAACATCGCCCTGGTGGTGGAAGCGGTGGGAACCAGACGCCAATTGATCCGTAAAACGGTCATGAGCCTGCTGAGAACGGTGGGGATGGAGGACCGGTGGCGGGCGCTTCCCCTCAGCCTCTCCGGCGGAGAACAGCAGCGGGTGGCGGTGGCCCGGGCGATCGCCGGCGATCCCAAGATTATCGTGGCGGACGAGCCCACCAGCAGCCTGGACCATGATTCCGCGGAAATCATTCTCAACCTGCTGATCCAATATCATCAACGCGGGGCCACGGTGATGATCGCCACCCATGACACCGAACTGATCCGCAGCACCGGCGGCCGCGTGATCCTGCTCAAGGAAGGCCGTGTGGATGCCGCCGCCCATCTTCCCACCAGGGCTTCATGATTCTCTATTTTCAGAAGGCGGTTCGGGACCTTCGGGCCAATCTGTTTTTAAATACCGTGACGGTCATCACGATCGCCCTGTCGGTCTTGATTTTCAGCGCCTTTATGCTTTTTTTTGTGAATGCCGACGGATTTCTGCGCCACTGGATCGCCGACATGCGGATCATGGCATACCTGAAGCCGGGCGTTCGACCCGAGGCTGTCGACCGAATGAAATCCCGCATCCAATCCCTGCCCGGGGTTCGGGAGGCGGAATTCATTTCCAAATCCCGGGCCATGGACCGATTCCGTGACCAGCTCAAACGCCAATCCTCGCTTTTGGACGGGCTTGGGGAGAATCCGCTTCCGGAATCGTTTGAGGTCCGCATGGACATCACGGCCCGGGGGTGGCGGAACATCGAGCCGGTGGCCCGAGAGATCGAGGCCCTCACCGGGGTGGAAGAGGTCGAATACGGCCAGCAGTGGGTGGGGCGATTCATTCATGTGCTGAACCTGATCCGGGTGGCCGGGTATGCCCTGGGGGGGCTGTTTTTCGGAGCCGCCGTCTTTTTTGTAGCCAATACCGTCCGGCTGGTGCTTTACTCCCGGCGGGACGAGGTGGAAATCATGCGTCTGGTGGGGGCGTCCGAGGGGTTTGTCAAAGACCCCTTTTATATTCAAAATCTGATTATGGGAACCCTCGGGGGGCTCCTCGGAATCGCCATCCTCTATTTTCTGTACCGGTTTATCGCCGCCAATGTGGCGGCGGAGTTTTCGACGGTCTCCTTTCAGCTGATATTTCTGCCCTTTCGAATCTCCATGGCAATTCTTCTGGGAAGCATGTTTGTCGGATGGTTGGGATGTTTTATTTCTCTCAGACAGTTTTTAAGAACCTGATTTCGGGCCTGGCGGTCGGGATCATTATTCTTCTTGCGGGCGGCCGATACGGCCTCTCGGAAACCCCGCCCGAGGAGTCGCCGGCATCGGAGAAGGAACGGATCGAGCAGGAAGCCTCCGCGGTCAAGGACAAAATCGAGACCCGGCAAAAAGCGGTCCGTAAATTCACCCGAAAGGAGCTGGAAACGGTCGAGCGCCTCAACGAGATTGACAAATCCCTCAACCGGGTTCAAAAACAGGTCTCCGCATCCGAAAAGGAACTGGCGGACCTGTCGACTCAGATTGAAGCGACCGGAACCCGGCTCAAGGGGCTCATGGAGAAAATCGATCAGACCGAAACGACGGCCTCACGGCGGGTGGTCGGCCTCTATAAATTGAACAGCCTGGGCAAGATTCACATACTGGCCGGGGCCGACTCCATGAATGATTTTTTTCAGCGGAAAAACGCACTGGAGCGGATTCTCTCCCATGATGAACAGCTGCTGGCAACCCTTAAAAAACAGCAGGCCGAGCTCCAGGACTTGGCCGAACACCTTCGCAAAAAAAAAGAGGCCCGAAGCCGGCTACAATCGGAATACGACAGCCGGATGCGGGAACTGACACGGCAAAAGACCCGGCGGGCGGCCCTGCTGGAGCAGATCCGCACCCGAAAGTCCTTGGCCCGGGCCTCTCTTTTCGCTCTCAAGCGATCGGCCGACAAGCTGGATCAAAAACTCAAAGCCCTTCAGCAGGAACCCCGGCCGAAAGAACCGGCGGAGACCGCCCAGGGTCGGTTCGCCGCGTTAAAAGGCTTGCTTAATATGCCGGTAAGGGGTAAAATAACTTCATTTTTCGGACCTTACAAAAACACCGAATTCGATACCCTCAATTTTCAAAGCGGCATTCAAATCGCAGCGGACAGGGGAAAACCGATTCATTCGGTTGCGCCCGGAGAGATCATCTTTTCCAATTGGTTCAAAGGTTACGGAAATATGATTATAATCGATCATGGAAACCATTACTATACCCTCTATGCCCATGCCGAAGAACTGTTCAAATCGAAAGGTGAGCCGGTGAAAACCGGAGAAACCATTGCAAGCGTGGGAGATACCGGCTCGATTTCCGGCCCGGGGCTCCATTTCGAGGTGCGACACCACGGAAAGCCGGTAGACCCGCTGGAATGGCTCAAAAAAGGATAAAAGGAGTTTAATGAATGTTTCACAAAACCGAGGGATACACGAGACTGACATTTTTTCTGGCGATCATCGCCGCCGCCCTGTGCGGAATCATCGGCTCCGGGTTTTACCACACCCTGTCGGCCGGCGAGGAAGAAACCTATCAGGGCCTTAAAATATTCGCCGACGTCATCGACCTGGTGGAAAAAAACTATGTCGACCCGGTGGATACCAAAGACCTGATCCAAAAGGCGATCCAGGGGATGGTCGGCAGCCTCGACCCCCATTCTCAACTGCTGCCGCCCGAGGCCCATGAAGAGCTTCGCATCGACACCAAAGGCGAGTTCGGCGGCATCGGCATCGTGATCACCATGCAAAAAGGGCTGCTGACGGTCATCTCCCCCATCGAGGGGACCCCGGCCCAGGAAGCCGGAGTCGAAGCCGGCGACGTCATCATCGAGGTGGACGGAGAAACCACCAAAGACATGATGCTGTGGGAGGCGGTCAAAAAGATGCGGGGCCCCAAAGGGGAGGCGGTGGTCATTACGGTGCTGCGGGAAGGAGAAGCCGAACCCATTGAATTCACGCTGGTCCGGGATATTATTCCCATCGAGAGCGTCAAATACCTGGCCCTTCAACCGGGATACGGCTACATCCGCATCACCAATTTTCAGGAATCCACCACCGACGACCTTCAGGCGGCCCTGTCGAAACTGAAAAAGGGCGGCACCCCCTTGAATGGCCTGGTACTAGATCTTCGGGACAATCCGGGCGGCCTGCTGGACCAGGCCATCAGTGTGTCCGACGCATTCCTTCAGGACGGAGACATCGTCTCCATCAAGGGTCGCCAGAAACGACATACCAAAATATTCAAGGCCCATGCCGACCGGGATGACGCCCGGTTCCCCATGGTGGTGCTGATCAACGGCGGCAGCGCCAGCGCCTCGGAAATCGTTTCCGGGGCGCTTCAGGACCACAAGCGGGCGGTCATTCTGGGCACCACCTCCTTTGGCAAGGGCTCGGTTCAGACGGTGGAGAGCCTGCGGGACGGATACGGCCTGAAGTTCACCATCGCGCGCTATTACACCCCCAGCGGACGCTCCATTCAGGCCCAGGGCATCGTCCCCGATATCATCGTCAAACACCGGTATGTAACGGATGAGGAAGAGGAAGAGCCGGTTCGAATGCTCAAAGAAAAAGACCTGAGAAACCACCTGGACGCCCTGCCCCTGATCGAAGAAGAGGACGGGGCCGAAGAGGAGGCGGAAGACGTCGAATCCTCCGGCGACCGATCGAACCGCCAAAAAGAGCGCAAACGGAGATCCCAGAACCGGTACGGCCCCTTGACTATGGAAAATCTCGAATCGGACAATCAGGTGATGCGGGCCCTCGAAATTCTTCGGGGTTACCAGATTTTTTCCGATGCCCGGGGTTGATTTTTTCGGCCTATCCCGCCGGGCCGATTGAAGACCGATGCAAATACCGCTCCCGGCGCAAATAAAAAACGGTTCGGCCGCCCGATTCGGATGGATCGGGGCGGCCGGGCTTTTCTTAGGGGTACTCCTGGCGGCGGCCGGGTGTTCATCGAACCCGACGGCCGGTTATCGAACCGAAGTCGACACCATTCCGCCGGACCGGGGACGGCCGGTCTACGAGGTCTATTCACCCGACATCCTGATGCCTTCCAAGGAGATTCCCGGTGAAGCGATTCGAAAGGCGGAAGGCACCCCGCAGGTGGCGATTATCATTGATGATGTGGGATATGATCGAACGATCGCTGAAGATCTGCTGGCCCTGGACGCGGCGCTCACCTTTTCCGTTCTTCCCCACAGCCCTCACCGGGAAGAACTCATTTCGAAGATCGCATCCCGGGGGCGGGAGCTGATGCTCCATCTTCCCATGGAACCGATCGAGTACCCGACCGTCGATCCGGGTCCCGACGCGCTGATGATTCGGATGGACCCGAATCGGCTTCTCGACCGGCTCGAATCGCATCTCAACGACATGCCCGAAGCAGCCGGAGTGAACAACCACATGGGCTCCCGAATGACGGCCCGGTTTCCGGATATGTACCGAATTTTTTCGATTCTCAAAGAACGGCGGTTGTTTTTCATCGACAGCTATACCACGCCGGACAGCGCCTGCCTGCCGTCCGCACGCCTGATGCGGATTCCGTTTGCCCGGCGGGATGTTTTCCTCGACCATTCCCGGGAGCCGGCGGATGTCCGGCGCCAGATCAATCGACTGATCCGGCTGGCGGAGATCTACGGGGAAGCGGTCGCCATCGGCCACCCGCATGCGGTTACCTATGCGGTGCTGAAAAAGGAACTGCCGAGGCTTTTACAGCGGGTTGAGATCGTGCCGGCCTCTCACCTGGTTCATACCCTCGGGTGATATGCGCCGAATGAAAAAGGAAAATTCTTTTTCCCACACTACCGGCTTTTTGCATTATCCTTATTGGGGGGGTGAAACCCCTTGAGGCTTTCAGACAGATCAGCTGACCATTGATCAAAGGAGTGCGATTCATGTTCCACAAAAATGACGGCTACAGCAAACTGACCCTATCTCTGGCAATCGTCACCGCGGTAGTCTGCGGCATCGTCGGATCGGGGTTTTACCGAAGCCTTTCAGCCGGGGATATGCGGACCGGCGACGGACTGAAAATGTTTGCCGAGGTGGTCGAACTGATAGAGCGAAATTATGTGGACCCGGTGGAAACCAGGGACCTGATTCAGAAAGCGATTCAGGGAATGGTCGGAAGCCTGGATCCCCATTCCCAGCTGATGCCCCCCGAAGCGGTTGAAGAGCTTCGAATCGATACCCGGGGGGAATTCGGCGGCATCGGCATCGTGATCACCATGGAAAAAGAACTCTTGACGGTGATCGCCCCCATCGAAGGAACCCCGGCCCAGAAAGCCGGTGTGGAAGCCGGCGACATCATCATCGAGGTGGACGGGGAAACCACCAAAGACCTGATGCTGTGGGAGGCGGTCAAAAAGAT
>JGI12109J20283_10000002_pt1 | contig 10740 bp, 7 predicted proteins | sample ElkSlonscriptome_12_FD_20283 | JGI IMG/M metagenome (IMG submission 20283) | reverse complement strand
GATTAAAATGAGTCACTCATTTATTGAAAAGCCCCTATTAAGGGGGCCACAACAGAAAAAAGATGTCTGATTGAAAGTATTCCGGGGCTCGTCCGGCCGAAAAATATTTTTGCGGACTGCTAGCCTGCCGGGGCATAAATAATATTTAATGTTCTTAAAAATGTTGTTGAATAAACTCTATTTATACTCCCCAGAACTCAGACTTTTGACATCTTATTGTTGAAACAAGATATATGCTTTAGTGGGGGGGGCACGCACGTCCCACTAAATGGGTGTCAGAAACTGTTTAGAATAGACCAAAGGGCCAAAGAAAATTTAATGATCTTGTTTTGATATTTTCTTGCAAGAAAATGGCACCAAGGCACTCGGCCCCGTTTATAATTTTTTAGCCCCTGGAGACAAAAAGAAATTAGAAAGATAAACACAAGTTTATTACACAAGAAAGTTTCAAGAACTAGAATATTTTTAGGGCCTAGGGCCCAAAACTCTAGGCCGGGAAAACACAACCCGACAATAAAAATTGGTTCCGGCATTTTATTGCTTGAAATGAAAAACTCTCTGGCTCAAAAACAATAAGTATTGGGGGCTAAAACACACCATTGGTTTTTGTCGAGAGCTGAGCCCCCACAGTTGAAGATCGGATGAAAAATTTGTGGTTTCTGTTTGAGTTATTGTGGGGTGGGCCAAAACATTTTGGTTTGTTCTGTCTCGGAATAAATGCCGGCGGCGCACAGGAAATCACCAACTAACCCTGTGGCCGGAAGGGGAAATTAAGGCACCCAAACACAAAGTTTTAGGGTGGCCAGAGATATAAGGGCCCAAAAATTTTAAACCCCAAAATTGTTTATAAAAGTTATGCCCCTTTGGGCTCTAAAACTTAGTTGTTAGCGTCTTGTTTCTACGCGCCTGGTCCGGGGGCCAGAGCTTTTGAGGTTGTTCCCACAATCAGAAGATTATTGGTTTTCTGGAACCAATTGCTTTGTTTTTGGGCCCATACGACACCTTGGGGGCGCTTTTAGTCAACAAAAAAACTGTGAACACAGTTTTTGGGGGCTACCCCGAAAATCCTACTGCCGTGATCAAAAAAACTCTGAGAGGAAGCAGAAATAGCCAATACACCCCCATCAAAAAATCGTAGCGAAACCGCGGCAAAGTGCTACGCACTAGCACAACAAGGAAACTTAAAAAAAACGTGGTGGCCAAGGGGCCGGTATTGAATAAAATTCTGCTGAAGAGTCTCATAAAAAGAATCATCCCATACTCACCCAAAAACAAAAACACGAACCCCACACTGCTAAATTCAACATTGAACCCCCTAATTAACTCCCTCTCTCCTTCAGCGAAATCGAAGGGGGCACGGTTTGTTTCAGAGAGAATTAAGACAAATCAGAAAATAAAAAGGAAATATAGTCTCCCCCCTTGATTTCTCAAATTCAGAGAGGGCCAGCCCACAACAAAAGAAAAAATAAAAAACGCCAAACAAATTTCATACCTAATGGCCTGAGCCGCGGATCGTGTCCCCCCCACAAGTGCAAATTTAGAAAAGGAGTTAACCCCCGTTAGAAGGGAAGTGTAAATGCCCCCCCCCAAGACAACCAAAAAAAGAAAAATAAAAAGATTGTGGCCCCCCGCAAAGTACAAGAGGTCGCAGGTTGATCACAACAAAATTATAAGGCCAAAAAATGCAGCGGGGGCGACGAAGAACCCTCACACACTAACATTTTGGGGGAACAAAAATTCTTTTGTTAGAAGTTTGACCCCATCTATAAGTGGCTGTAAGACACCCCCCAAAAGAACCTTGTTGGGGCCCATACGACTTTGGGTTAAACCGAGAATTTTCCGCTCGAAGAGGGTAAAGAAAGCCACAGAAAGGAGGGCCCCCAGGATCACTACCACAGTTGACAACAAAAAAAAGATAATAGCTTCACTCAGAAACAAGATCACAAACCTTAAAATAGAAAGTTTTAAATGCACAAACACTGCTGATCCTAAGCCATCCTTCGCGCCAGCGGCAAAGAGAGTATCAAAAACACCCTCGCCGCTAAAAGCGCCGTCTCCAGTCCCCTCGCAGGGAATTTTCCTGCTCTTTCTTTAAAAATAAAAAGGTTGAGCGTCAGAAAAAGAGTGAAATATCTGACCAAAACAACATAGACGGCCACAAGAACACTGGCCCCTGGGAGCATTCTAAAAACAATTCTGATGAAACAAAACTCATGGAAAAATGAGAGGGCGGGGGGGACACTAAAATTTCTGAGCAAGACCAGAACAGACAGGCCCCTGAAAAAGACCCCCATTTGTGGCACTCTGCACAGGAAAATAATCTGTCGGGAGGCGGAGAGGTGGTAAAGGGTCCCCACCAGCCAAAACATTATACAGGACACCACATCGTGGGTGAGAAAAACTAAAATTCTGGTGGTCTTCCTAAGCCTCGCGCCCAGAAAAATCCTAATACAAGAAAAATTTATGTGCCTAATAGAAGAGAATGCTACAAGCCCCTTCACGTCTCTGTGAGAGGCAGCCCATAAGGGGGCTAGAATTGCCCCCAGGCACATTATTACAACAAACAGGGAGCTCCACCAACTCAACATGGTGAAATTCATTATTCGGATCATTCCCCACCCCCCCAACTTTAATAGGACGCCCGCCAAAATTATACTGCCCACAGTGGGGGCCTCCACATGCGCCTTGGGGAGTCAATAGTGAACAAAATAAACTGGTAATTTGACCATAAAGGCAAACAGAAACAAAAATCTTCAGAGGGACCCAACAAAAAAATTTTGGGATATCAAAAATCCGCCCCCTAAGCCCGCCAAAAGCGGGTAGGAACTCGCAGCCCTAAAAAAAATTAAAAAGTAGGACGCTTCGAACCGTTCAAAAGTGTTCCCGTAAAAAACAATCAAGACAACCACAGGAAAAATTGCGGCCTCGAAAAAAACATAAAATATGGCTTGCCTGTCAGTAAAAAAAAACAACATCGCGAATAAGCAAGTGAGAAACGAAAATCCCGCCACATTCTTGGATACAAAATTGCTAAAGTAGAAAGTGAGGATCGGGATTAAGACCAGTAGAACACTCCTGTCATTGCAGAAGGAAGAGGCGCCCCAACCACTGCAGAAAACAGACAACATGGCCAATAAAGGCAGTCCGACGTTGCCCAAAGGCCAAAGCATCAAAAAAAAAAGAATCTGCGGGGGGAGAGCGGCTCGTCGTGAAAAGCTGCAATTTTCTTTCTTCGCCCTCAATCAGATCCTAGCTAACCCAAATAGCTAATGCTATACACCCTTGATTGAAGAAAGAAAAAATCCGAGAACAGTCACAAAGTACAGCAATCTCCCCAACTGCCTTAAAAAAACATACGGGCTTTCCACAGGACAACTACCCAGTCAAGTTAATAGAACAAAACTAAAGAAAAATAGTCTCAGGTTGAGTAGGTGGAGCCCGGTGGGAACTGATTTTTTGAACGAAGAAAAAACAAACCCGTAGAAAATTGTGACTCTGATCACGAGGGCAATCACGCCCCCAAGCTTGTTGGGGATACACCGTAAAATTGCGTAGGCAAATAAAAAATATCACTCTGGCTGAATGTGGACTGGCCTGACCAAAGCGTTGGCGGGGATTCAGTTTTCTGGGTCCCCCAGTTTCCACGGGAGGAACAGAACGGTACAAAAAAATCAAAAAAAGGCCAGAAGATTAAGCCTGTCTTTTGATGTAAAAAATGGAGAAAATCTAACCCGGAGCAACGGGTTATTGGTTGTTAGTGGCCTAGAACTCCCTGTCTCGTGGAGAAAGATAAGATGGCCCCCCACAAAGATTAGTAGTGTGAAGGGCAGGAGGTAGTGAAGAGCAAAAAAAAAGGTTAGAGTCGGCCCCCCCACATTAAATCCGCCCCAGACTCATAGCACTAACATCCCCCCACAAAAAGGAATTGTAGAAATAAAGTTTGTGATCACCGTCGCACCCCAAAACGATATTTGCCCCCACGGCAACACATAACCTAAAAAAGCAGTGCCTATGGTGATTAGCAGAATGGTCACCCCCGAAACTCAAGTTTTAGTAAGTTTGAACCTTTGAAAAAATAGGCCCCGGCCCAAATGAAGAAAAAGAAAGAAAAAGAAGAGGGAAGCACCATTTAAATGAAGGATCCGAATAAAAAAGCCCCCAAAAACTTCACGGCCCAAAAAGTCCACAGAGTCAAAGGCCTGTGTGTGGGAGGACACAAAATAAAAAACGAGCAGAACCCCCGTGAGAATTTGACTGAAGAGAACTATCCCCAGGAACCTCCCCAGGTTCCAAAAAAGACTTAGTGAGGAAGACGCAGGGTATGAGATCACGAGCGAAGAGACAAATCTAAAAATTTTCCCAGCAGAAAAAACAATTGGAGAAAAACTTTTTCAGTGCAAATGAAACGTACTTGCAGTACTTAGTCCCCCCGGAGCTGCCGCAGCTGGTTTTGACTTCAAATCAAAAAAAGACTCCGGGGCCTAGACCAACCAGGTGGAATTTTTTAATTGCCTGAAGCAAAAAACACCCGCTATGAAAGAAGTTCCTAAAACAAAAAAATGTCAGAACCTGAATAAAAAAGAAATCATGGCTAGTTGCGCTTTTTTAAAAAGTCTACCTTTAGCAACAGATCAAAAAAACCATCGATAGCCTAATCCCGGCCGTGATTGCCCCCACAAGTTTGTTGTTTTTTATCAACCCAAAAAGCATAATGCGGCCTCCGCCGCTTATTGCGGACATCAAACCGGCATCCAATGTTTTTAATTGTTTATTGTTGAAAACACAAAAAAACCTTACCAGAGGGTCTAAAAATCCCATCCCCTTAAAGACCTGGGTCAGCCGGGACCATAACAAAAAAGTTCCCCCCAAGAACACCCAGATGAAGAAAGGAAAAAACTTTTCAGCCCCACAAAAAAAAAAAAAATAATCTAAAGCTGTTATGGGATAAAAAAAACCCTCCTCCGACACCAAGAAGAAGCAGCGCACTAGAGTACCGCGTAGCACTTAACCCGCCCGAGGAAAATAGGGAATTGGGGGCGCACCTCAACAAGCTCCAGATTAGGCGCAAAGAGTAAAAAAATGTGAGGACTATCCTGGCCCAAACGAAAAAAGTGCACAGTGCGCCTACACGGTAACTGCAAAAGAACATTAAGATAGCTTCTTTTGTGTAGAACCCCCTTAAAAAAAACAGACCGCAGAGACTTATTAAACATGTTAAAAGAGTAAAGCTGGTAGAAGAAGAAAAAGAGGCAGGCTTTGAGTAAAGCCGAGCATCCTGACTTCCAAAAAATGTCAGCATAATGTTGCCCACTTGAATAAACAAACAACTTTTAAAAAACGCATGAGAGACCAAGTGTCAAAATGTAAACACAGGCATAGACAGACCCAAACTTATAGTTATAAGACCTATTTGGGACAAAGTGCTGAGGGCCACAATTTTTTTAAAATCTTTCTCCAGTAATGACCTAAGTCCCCCCAACACAACGGTGCTGACGCCCAAAAGAAAAAGACTCAAGCAGAATACTTTCGCCTCTAAAAAAAAGTAATACCGGAGCATTAAAAAAATTCCGGCAGTTACCAAGGTCCTTCTATGAACCAGTGAAGAAACGGGTGTAGGCGCCGCCATGGCTAACGGAAGCCAATTTCTGAATGGGTATTGGGCCCTTTTTGTGGCTGCTCCCAGCACTATAAATGGAACCAGACAGCTTACCAGCATGAAATTTTTTTCGCTCAGGAAAGGAGCGAAAAATCAGAAAAGGCAAAAATCACCGAATCGGTTGGTTAACACTGTAACCATTGCCCCGTTGACCGAAACTCAGTTTATGTAGTAGGCGACTAAAAAAAACGATCTGACTCCCAGGCCATCCCAAGCTAAAAACAAAGTAAAAATAGAGCTATGGAAGACTAAGACTCCCATAGAGACCGCGAAGCAAAAAAAAATAATTAAAAACCGGCCGATGTCCAACCCCTCCCCGAAGTAAACAAAACAAAAACCCAAAATACTAAAAAAAATAGACACCAGAGAAATAAAAAACACTAAACTAGTGAAATCTCTGAGGTTGGAGAAAAGAAAACACCCGAATACGCCTCAGCTCAACATTATATTACCACCCACGGTAAGACCCACCAAAAAAAACATCAAGAAAAAGAAAATTAAAACTCCCAAGAGATTTTGCCCATGATAATTTCCAGCAGGAGAGTTCCTAACACAAAAGATAACAAAAAAAAAATATTGAGGTGCGAAACAGCCCCCCGAAAAAAAAACTCAGCAGCACCACTTCGACATCAAAAATAATAAAAAGGATTAAGAACAAAAAAAATTGCGTTCTAAACACAGAGAAGTCTTGGAAAAAAGAGTGGAACCCCCTTTCCAAGGGGGAGAGCTTGGTGCTTTTCCCGGCCCACAGCCCGTGCCTGAGGGCCAGTAGAATTATGACAGACGACACCACAATGACAAGAGCACAAGTCCTCAGCAAACCTAATATTTGACAAAACCCCAAAGGTCCAAAACCTTTTATTCATAAGAACTTTTTGTCAAGAATTTGGCCCAAAATACTAAGGTCTTAAGCCTTATACAATTAATCTGCCAAAGGGCCAGCCCTCTAACCTGTTGTTTACAAAACAACCATACTCTTTATACTACGTAGGCTTGCCCTAGAAAATAACCAGCCACAAAAAATAAACCACGGAAAAAAATCCTAGTACTTTATGTGTTCTAGGGCGCGATGGACAGGTGGTGGCAGAGGATCTGTTAAACCAGATAAAAAAAAGTACTGGGATGCTGGCCACAAATAATATAATCAAATAAGTCTGCAGCACTCCCCCCCTCAGGGCCAGGATCAAAAGAACTTTGAGAAAAAAAAAGGGGGAGGGGGGGAGAGCCGACACCCAAAAAAATTCCAAAAAGCCCAGGTTTTTCAATTCAGACAAAAATAAAATAACAAAACTTGTTAGAGTGTAGGCGCAAAATCACAAAAAGCAGGCCCCCCACCTCAGTTGTCCGAGAATCACCGCGAACAATACAGAAAAATTGCCCAGGTATATTATGATTGTTTTGATGTCTCTTGAACCAAAAATTTTTCTCACAATGAACCCGCTAATACAGAGACAAGCCGTGGCCCCCATAAATTTTATGGGGGCCCTGCAAATTAGCCAAACGGGGACAAATTTAGGGAGTGTTAAGACAAAAAATAAAAAGGGTCTTAGCTCCTCCAACAAAGATTCCAACCACCCACCCAAGGGGGCGACACCAAGTTTAAGTAAGACAAAAAACCACACACCTAAAAGAAAAAATGAGGCCCCCCCAAATGATACACAGGGCCACTGAGAATGTCTCTTGGAACAAAATATATTTCATAACCCCCAGCGAAGATTTTCTAGTTTCAATGAAGGGGGCCAGCGCCAACCTCATAAGAACAAGGCTTGCCCAGCTTAGCCCCAAAGACAGATTTCTGGCTAAAAAAAGTGTTCTGCCACAAAAAATAATCCCGCTCCTTATCCAAAACCGTCTCATTAGAATAACCAAAGATCCTTTTTATTGTAAGTAAAAAATACTAAGTAATTGATTGGTTGATTATGCAGAGAAAAATGTGACACTTTGCCTGAGCGTGTGCTGTGATGCGGGGCACCCTCAGCTTCACTCTGGGGTGGACATGTGGCCTCCTCTAACAACTGCCCGGGAAGCAGCAACGCTTTCGAACATGCCCCCCAACATTAAAAACATGGCAGTAATTCTCAAAATTCTGCCGAAACTGCAGACTCTGTTTCAGCCCGAAAAAAAATCTGGGAAATCTCTGTAGCGACGAGGTATTCCGTTAAGGCCTAGGAAGTGCATAGGGAAAAAGGTTAAATTAACCCCGACAAAAAGCAGTCAAAAGACGCCCCTTACCAGGAGATTTCTAAAGTTAAACCCAGAAAAAATGGGCATTCAGATGGTGAAACCCAGAAGCACCCCAAACACTGCCCCCAGAGATAGCACATAGTGGAAATGGGCCACTACAAAATAGGTGTCATGCAGCAGAACGTCTAGTGTTCTGTTTCTCAAAACAATTCCCGTCACCCCCCCCACAGTAAAAAGAAACAAGAACCCCAGCACCCAAAAAGTTAAAGGATTTCAAAATATGGGGGCCCCCAAAAGACTTGCTGCCCACCTAAAAATTTTAATCCCGGTGGGCACAGCAATAATTATAGTGGCGCTTGAAAAATAAGCTCGGGTGTCCAGGTCAAGTCCTACTGTGAACATATGGTGGGCTCACACGACACAGCCCAGAAAACCAATGCCCATAATAGCATAAACCATCCCCAAATGGCCGAAGACCTCTTTTTTCCCTGTGAGAAAAACAATTGTGTGGCTCAGGACACCAAAAGCCGGCAAAATCAGTGCATACACTTCGGGGTGCCCAAAAAACCAGAACAAATGTTGGAACAAAACAGGGTCTCCCCCACCCCTGGGGTCATAAAAAGAGGTTCTGAGATTTCGGTCAAAAAGCAGCATTGTAATGCCTCCCGCAAGAACTGGGAGAGACGACAACAGTAAAAAAGAAGTTACGACCACCCTTCAAACAAACAGTCTGACCCTGTCAAAATTCACATCTGACCCCCGGAAGCTTCAGAAGGTTGTCATGAAATTAATACTCCTGAGAATTCTCCCGACCCCAGCCAAGTGAAGAGAAAAAATACTGAAATCTACTGAAACGCCCCCGTGCCCCAAGATTCTTCTGAGAGGCGGGTAAAAAGTTCAGCCTGTTCCTCTGCCCCCCTCCCTGAGCATTCTTCCCATCAAGCACCTCAGCGCAGGCGGGAGCATTCAAAAACTTAAATTGTTGAGCCGAGGGAACATCATGTCAAAAGAAGACAGCATCAGCGGGAGCATTCAGTTCCCAAAACCTCCGATCGCGACCGGCATGACAAAAAAAAAAATTATAAAGATGGCGTGGGCGGTCACAATCGCATTGTAAAGCTGGTCATTACCCAATATACTGCCAGAAACACCCAGCTCTAGTCGGATGAGGAAAGAAAGCCTGGCCCCGAACACGCCGGATCAGAGCCCAAACATGAAATATAGCGTCCCAATATCTTTGTGGTTCACCCTTATTAATCATCGAGTTAGACCACCATGAATCAACAAGACTCTACCGGTTCATTTGAAGTGAACTAATCTTTGATATTTTGTCTTTTGGTTCCGAATTCTCTTGTTTGGAAGACAAGAATGGTTGACCACTTAAGAACCCCCGAGTGCTGAGACACCTCCTCGGCTTCAACAAGGTATTCTGAAAACTTAAACAGCGACTAGCAAAAAACCTTTGGAGTATGAATCCAATGCTCTTTCTTAAACTAAATTGCTTAAGAACTGGAAAAACCTAAAAAGATTAGAAGTCTTTAAATAAATTCTTTTAGCCCCGTTCTTTTGGTCCGAAGCCAAAAGCATTGGGTATGCTTTGGGCTACGTTATCTAAAAGAGGTAAGCCACCTACTAAAAAGGGTGGGGGAAGTTACTTCCAAGGAGATGGGTATAAAACTGTGGTTGGCCCCACAAATTTCTCTGCACTGGCCGAAAAACCTTCCAAAAATGGTGGGTTTGAAAAAAATAAAGTTCAGGCGCCCCGGGCAGGCGTCAACTTTGACTGACATGGCGGGGAGCGCCCAAGAGTGCAGAACATCCCCAGAGCTAACAATAAACCGCAAATACTGTTTTCCGGGCACAACAATTTTGTTGTCTACTTCCAAAAGTCGGAAATCTCCCCAACCCAATGTGTCTGTGGGGGCCATAAAACTATCAAATTCAACTTCGGGGAAATCTAAAAAATCATATGATCAGTACCACTGGTGCCCAGTGACTTTAACTGAAATCTCTCTAGAGAAATCAACCCTGTGGCAGTACAGCATAGAGATTCTAGGAACACCAATGAATAAAAGAATAACTGCTGGAAAAATTGTCCAAACAAACTCCAGAGAGGAGTTTTCGTAGAATTGAATGAAGACCCCCTTCCTCCCCACCAAAAACGCCAATACTGTCCCCACTAAAAAAAGAATGGCCACCAAAAAACAAAAAACATAATCATTGAGCCAATCATAATCCCAAAAAGTAGACGAAATATTCTGCATCGAAATCGGCCACCAAACTATTATTAGAGTTATTAAAGGCGGTTCTACAGGCCCCCTTGCCGAAGGCTCACTCTTACTCCTGGATGTTTAGTGCCTAAAACTAACGCAATTAATCTGCCAAGAGAGCAAAATTACTTTCCAGTAATGTTACTTTGCTACGACTTACACCAGCGGTGGTGACGGATGATAAGTAGTTGGTTTTTAAAAATTCATTTTTTATTTAATTACTTTTCAGTTCTTTTTATTTCTGTAACCCATAAATAAAGCAATGTGAATTGTATTTTGATCTGCCAAACTAGGAGCACCTAAAAACCCCCTTTTAGGAGGGCCGGGCGACAATACACAAACAAAAATTACTTCATAACGTGGAGTATCGTATTAAATCATAGGTTCCCCGAACAAAAAACCACCCCCTAGCATTTTTAGTGGGAGGGCTATGGGAAATTTGTAAAAGGGTGTCTAATCCTTGTGAAAAAACACATTTTTATATTTTACCTTAAGAACTTCTGTTGTTTGATGTTCTACTTCTTTAGGGCCATAGTGTAACCGATGGCTCTGGCACTTTGGCGTCCCCCCTAAAGCACAAAAAATGATGGTGTCCTTGTTGGATCATGGCTCACACTTTTTCTATTGCTA
>JGI12109J20283_10997805_pt1 | contig 10742 bp, 6 predicted proteins | sample ElkSlonscriptome_12_FD_20283 | JGI IMG/M metagenome (IMG submission 20283) | reverse complement strand
GCTGAAGCTAATCAATTTCACCCCTCACCTCACACCAAATTCAACTGAGTTAAACGGTTAAACAATCGCTGGGATATCACCTGCCAATCAAATTTCTCTTGAACATACTGTCGGGCATTTCTAACACGAAGTTCTTTATTTGTCAAGTTTTCGGCTGTTAGATCCGCGATCGCCTCAGCAAAGTCCTCGATATCAACCACGACACAGTGTTTTCCCCCTTCTACCCCCAAACCCCTGACACCAATGGGTGTCGAGATCACCGGAATCCCAGAGGCAAAGTATTCTAGCATTTTCAGATTAGTGCCAGAGCCAAAAGTGACAGGGTTGAGTGCCACATCAGCCAAACCTAGGATAACCGCTTTAGTTTCGTCATCAACGACATCCATAAAACCGACATTGGCAGGTCTTTTTTCATGCTTAAACGCCAAACCTACACTGCCAATAATTAGAAAATTCACTTGAGGGAGTTGCTCAGCTATCTGAAAAATAGAACCCACGGCTGCCAGATTTGGACTGTGCCAGCTTCCCATAAACAATGCCGTAAAACTACTAGCATTTAAGCCTAACTTAGATTTTTGGCAATGGCGCTCTTCTAGAGAAACATAATTCACCGTTTCTCTATCCACACCATTCGGCACTTCCAAGATTTTGCTGGAATCTACACCATAAATTTGGTTTAAACGTTGAGCATCCTCTTGACAACACACCAAAATTAAAGTACTAGCCTGACAGCATTCCTGCTCAACCTGGCGAGTCGCGTCAAGTAATTTCTGCCCCGTAGGATTATCAGGCAGAACTCTTTGTTTTAGCACCACTTCTACATCTTGGGCTTCATACCATAAGGGCTGATTACTAACCGCTTGAATCGCTGGCAATAGATAAGGGTGACAAGCCACAATAAAATCGGACGTTGCCGTAGACGCTCTTAACGCCTCAACATAAGCCGGCGTCAACTGATAAAGTTGTGGCATCACGATATCGGTAATTGGCACTCCAACCTGTTGCTCAATCCCTAACTCTTCCCGTTGATGCTGATCTGACTTGGGAATTCGTATTTCCCACACGCCTGGGGCAATTTCACCCCTAAACGGGACTTCATGAGCGTGAGTAAACGTGACAAATTCGATATCGAACCAACGGGCGAGATAACGGTATAGATGAAACACCCGAATTTGTCCGCCTCCCCGAGGCGGGAAAACAGGAAACGTGAGGGCAACTGTAATTTTTTTGCGCTCGTTTCGGGCTGTAGTCGTGATGTATGGCTTGGCGTCACCTAGCAGTTTGGCAACCGTATTGTCCCAGGTAATATCTTGCACCAACTTACGACCGATAAGCCCCATCTGTTGCGCTTCCTGTACATGTTCACACAGATAATCAATCCGTTGGGCGATCGCCTGAGGGTCAGGTGGAACACAATAGCCTGTTTCCCCATTCCGAACAAACTCATTCGGACCTCCGGCATCGGTGGTGGTGAGTACAGGCTTACCACTCATCATCGCTTCTATGGTCACTAGCCCATAATCTTCGTTGTCGGGAACATAGGGTACAACTAAAGCATCAGCATACAGCGCCGTGAGTTGCTGATCATTAACAAACCCCAGAAAAACAATTCGTTGATCATCGCCTGCGAGTTGCTTGAGACTATCCGCATCAGGACCAGTTCCAGCAATTTTCAGGTTGATATTGGATTTAACATACTGCATCGCCTCCACTAATAAGCGAACCCGTTTGGGTCCATCGAGTCGGCTGACGGTGAAGAGGTAATCGCTATTACCTGAGTGAAAAAACTTCAGATTTGAGGGAGGATAGATGACATGAATAGAACTATCAACTGGAAAGTAATTGGCGCGATTGGCTACAGTATGAGAGATGGCAGCATACTTGGCAATTGCGTCCGGTTTCAAGGCAATACCATCCAAAAAATGCACAATCTCTCGTGCGAGTGAACCGGGAAATTTGAAGGTATCTAGGGGTAAATCTGGGCAGCACCGTAGCTGTTCTAACCGATCAAAGAATTCGTTCAGTGCTGTTCTTAACCCTTGATTATGCCCCATGAATTCCTGTAGACCCCTAATCTCTTTATGCGGGGTCACATAGTTTTCTGGGCAACCCGTCAAGTGATAAGTATCATATAATCCGCGCAACCGATGTAACATATAGCAAACGTGGTTGCCATGTTGCACCATCCAAGCCGGATACTTTCCTGAAATGATCAGATCGAAATGAGTCAGGTCAAGGTTTGAGAAATGCCTGTAGCTATCGAGTAACTCCCAGAAATTTCGTTCTGGACTGGGTATTTTCACCAACTCAGCCTGATGGGGAGTGTCCTGGTTAATCGAATTTAAGAGTCCCCACCAGAGATTTTCTGCACCCCCAATTGTAAACGGAACTGGACTCGGAGCAATAATCGCAATTTTCATAGGCTATAGACGGGTTGCCGTGAAGGCAAAGCGGGCATATACTAACGGATCGACATCGGCAGCATTTTTCAGATAGTAAAACTCAAATTTGAACCGATCTTGGACTGGCTTGATAATTCGTTGGTAAAAAGAATCGGGACTATAAAATCTCCCATGTCGGTTTCCCCATCCTTGAGCGCAGTATAGGGTTGTGTCTGGATCAAAGACTACACCCGCCGTCGCGCTGACTGTGGGATCTGTTTGAGTCGCCGCTTGTTCATACAGGTAAAAAGGAACCACACACACTTTCCCACCGGGCTTGAGAACGCGAGATAATTCATCAAATAAGCGAGTATCTGCATCAGCTTCAAAATGTTCTAAAGAGCAAGTTAAAGCCGCCTTGGAGGCAAAATTATTGGGTACAGGCATGGAACAAGCATCTCCGCCAATTTGATTACCCTTGATCCCCGGTGGGTACATAATGTCTTGGCTATAGGTCGTCGCACCCGTTAGTCGGCGATAAATTTCTGGGATGGGAGATTGTTCACTGGCGATATCTATAAATATGTCTTCCGCGCTCACGTTTAATAGAGTAAGGGTAAGATAATGCTCAAGAGATTTTTCAACTTGATTACCCCGATAGTAGTCAGGATACCGGGTTTTGTATTCGGCATTATTAAAGTATTTTTGATAATTACCCCAATTCATCTCATACTCACAAAACTTCATCCCCGCCTTGTGAGCCAGTCTGAGAATGTTACGGACTTTTGCAGGGGAAGTATTGTCAATTGCTGTGGGGACAACGTTCCATCCAGATTTTTGTAGGGATGCCATACCTGCGGCAAAACTCAGAGGAATCACGTCGGGGCGATAGATATAGTTCGAGTTATCTGGTTTAATTGGATTGAGTTTGGAGAGTATTCTGAATAAAGCATTCATTAAATGAACCTCAACTTTTAATATAAAAGCTTCTGCACCACATTCTCCCAGGATATATTCAGGGACTGATACCGTTCTAATCCAGCTTTTCCCATTTCAGCCGCTGCTTTTTGATTGAAGTATAACTGATCAATAGCCTGCGCGATCGCCTCAGGTTCCGGTTCAACGACTAACCCAGTTTGCCCAGTTACAACAAACTCTAGCGGTTCTCCTGAGTCAGTGCAAATAATCACTGGCTTTGCCGCCAGCATTGCCTCTAACGTTATATATCCATAGTCTTCATCATAAGCTCCAAAAAAAATACCCAGGCAGTGAGCATAAAATCCCAACAACTCTGCATCTGTAATTCGTCCAATTAGACGAACTCGTTGATTAAGATAAAGCTGTTCAATAAGCGATTGTAAATCTTTTCTTCTGCCCCCATCACCTGCTAAAATAGCTGTAATTGGAGACTCAACAAAACTCATCGCTTTGATCAACAATTCTTGTCGTTTCAGACTTTCTAAACGACTAGGATAAAAAATATAAGGTTGAGCCGGTTCATTGTAGAAATGAGTCGTCAACTTAGGTGGATGATAGAGAGGGATTGATCGGATATTATTAAAACGCCAAAGACGAGCAGCAACTGTTTTTGAATTGGCTAGTATTTTTTTGCATTGTTTTAAGGATATATTGTCACTCTTAATAATTTCTTCTCTAAGCATTTCGCCTTCATTATTATGAGATAATGTTTTACTAAAAGACGTATTCCATAGTTCATACACAGGTCTATACTGATGAATAATCCAAGCAATTTTGTGATCATGCTTTAGATAGAAACTTGGGAATTGGAGACAGATGACTAAATCAATACTGTAGCCATTCATATTTCCAAAATTCTCACTTTCCCAAATCTTCATGCTCCGTAGCACTTCACTCACTGGGCTAAAGCGAAAGGGCATGGAAATTATTTCAACTTCGTGACCTAATTCGCATAAGAAGTTGGCTAAACCTGTCGTGTGATTATCCGCACCGCCACGAATAAAAGGAACTTGAACAGTAGCAATAGCAATTCTCATGGCTTGTACCCAATTAAAGCAAAGTCACGAGAAATGCTGAGATAACTCTCTAAGGTATCAAATTTCACGTTTGATGAGGCTAAAAGTTGTGACCGATTGTCTTGTTCGGCAAAAAAATAAGACTCGGCATTAATGAAACCTTTTAAACTAGCGATGTAAGCAATTGTATCAGGATGGATGGGATTGACATGAGTCGGATCGCGGTAAAAATCTCCTGATCCGACGAAAAGATTGCGGGGGTTTGGTGTTTCAAAAATGATCAACCCACCGGGCTGCAAAACTCGCATCGTCTCATCGAATAGTTTCATAAGAACGGCAAACGGTAAGTGTTCAATTATATGAAAGCCAGTGACTGCCCCCAAACTACTATCAGGCAAATCTTGTAAATACGCGATCGCCTCTGCTTCTATAACCTCAAAACCTATTGTATGGCATTGTTCTAGCATCACTTTATTTATATCTATCCCCCGCGCTGAATATCCCGATTTTCGCAGCAATTCTAGCCATTCACCCCTGCCGCACCCCACATCTAAAATGGGGGATTCAGGTGTACCAACTTTGGCATCTTCAATCAAGGGTAGGTAGACATTTAACGTATTCCGAACCTCCTCGCGACTTCCACGAAATTGGTCTTCAAAAGCCACATAAAGTGCATCGAGTTGGTGCGGCTCTTCATTTCTCAACGTTTGCAGTTGTTCTGCACTGAAAGGTTCTGGTAATCGCGGTCGCGCTGCTTCTAAAAATAAGGTAATTAGCCGCTTCTGTTGCGTTAAGTCATTCTTGAGATAGCTATCGTTTTTGATATAACGTTCATCCATCGCTTGCAACTGTTCATTGAGATGCTTTTCTGTTGCAGTAAGATAAGCGCTTATTTCCTTCACTTGCCCTTGAAGATCCATCACTTGATCAATGAGTTTTCGGTTTAGTGTCAGGGACTCTCTGATAGCTTCAATTAAAGAAAAATTAATTGCTCGTTGCTCTTTAAATAGAAACGAGTACAGCTGTAGCGCCAATTTCTGTAACGGTTGGCTTAGAGAAAACGGGAAACGGTTCAGTTTTTGAGGGAATTCGGTGCGAACTTGAGACTTTAACTGAGCGTTATGCAGTAAATTCTCGATATGGTTTATCGTTAGAGTATGATTGACTGAGGGAACTTTTATTGTCTCTAAATTTCTCTCCAAAATAGGCTGACGGCGAGCCACCTCTTCTCTAATTTTTTTGATCAATTGATCAACATTAATTTCTGAATTATTGGATTCAATCATAACCGGATAAGTCGTCGGACTGTCATTAAAGTTAACGGTTGAGATTAGGCAACAGGCAAAAGGCAAAAGGCAAAAGGCAACAGTAAGGATTGATCGGCTTTTTCACATTGCTTAGTACAGCACACCGAAGTTATGTCTAGGTACTTACCACCCTAAATTTTTAAGACATTAGACAAAGAACGTCATTAGTCTCTACATCAACTTTTATACTCGGATTTAGATCGACAATCCCTTCACAGTGATTGCCATTAACCACTTCAAAAACAACTAAATCATCAATCCAATCATAACTAAATCCTTCTTCAGAGTGGATACCTACGGTTACTGTGTAAACTCCTTTATGCAGATAACAAGGGAGTTGAAATCGAACACTCACCTTCTGTCCAATGTCTGATTTAGGTAATTGGCAGTTCATTAATTTGGTATTTGTTCCATACATCACTAACCCCATCAGATTTCTAATGGAAATACCTATGACCAGATCAGATAATTTGGCTTGGCTCTGTAAGCGAAGCAAAACCTGAAATGACGACCCTGTTTCGATAGTTTTAACCTGGCGGTTATTGGCATCTAAAATATTCACATCCTTGATGACAGCGAGTTGGTTTCCATGTCTATGTTTCTGTAAACAATCTATTTTTGTATAGGATTGTTTTTCCTGATTCAACTCAAGCCTTTTTCTGGGTGAAAGAATCTCTTGATTATTTCGTGTATTCTCTGAACTCAATAGAGCAATATAATGGTCAACGACTGTTTTAGGAGTACCCACCTCAATGATTGAACCACAATTCATCAGCGCCGCCCGATTACAGAGCATCTTAACGCTAGCTGAATCGTGGGAGACAAAAAGAATGGTCACTCCTTGCTCTTTAAGCTGGCGAATTCGTTTCATACAACGCGCTTGGAATCGGGCATCACCAACAGCCAAGGCTTCGTCTACGATTAATATTGTGGGATCGATATTCGCCACCACAGCAAAGGCTAGGCGAACAACCATGCCACTAGAATAGGTTTTGACCGGTTGATCGAGAAAATCACCGATATCAGCAAAAGCCGCAATGCTATCAAACTTTGCTGCTATTTCTTCCCGACTTAACCCCAGAATTTGACCATTAAAAAAAACATTTTGTCGTCCGGTAAATTCTGGGTTGAACCCACTTCCAAGTTCCAGCAAAGCAGAAACTCGACCATTAACCCACACCTCACCGGTGGTGGGTGTCAGGGTTCCGGCTATGATCTGTAGCAGGGTACTTTTCCCTGAACCATTCTGACCCACAATACCCAGAGTCTCCCCAGGGGCGACGTCCAGGTTGATATCACGCAATGCCCAAAACTCTTGGGCGCGGCTCTTTCCTGGCAGTACTATTTCTTTGAGTCTATCTAGGGGACGGTTATAGCGCTTATAGCACTTGGAGACATTTGTCAACGAAATCGCTATCTCACTCATCACACCATTTGGGTTTTAGTAACCTCTAGAGGACATCAGCTCACGCTAATCGCGTCGCTGTTCAATTCACACACCACACTAAAACAGTATCAAATAAACTTGCCTAGCGCACCTCGCTAGGTCTTGGGAGCATGTCAGAACAGAAAATGTTCTTGGAGGTTGGGTGGGGCGTAAACGTTACCCAGCCGACAAAGGTAATATGCTCCTTGGGTCTTGCCAGTACTGACCGATGCTTTCCCTGTGCAGTTCCAACATCTTTAGGACTTACACATAGATTCTACTTAGGGTTATTGGTATCCTCGATAAGCATTTGGGCAGTGTTTCCACCCTTGATATACCGTAGGGTGGGCATTGCCCACTAGCATACCAGTCAGTACCCTTCTACTTTGGGTAAGTCAGGTGTCGGGTGTAGTTTGTCTAGCAGTAGACACATCGATTAGGACTTTCCACACCATTGTAGAGACGTTGCATGCAACGTCTCTACCCAGAGGTAGCAAATTGTTGTTAAATTCATTGCATTTAAAAAAAAAATTGAGCCAATTATCTCTCTTGAAGTTATTTGCTATCCTGCAAAACCTTGTTTAACTGAATACCTAAAGGTCTTTTATCTAAACTAACTCCCAAATTTATCGGTGTGAAGCACCTTGATGTTTTAATTTGCAGTGAAATATTAGAACCTGTTTGTAATTGAGAGATATCCAATCTTTCCTGATACTCACCTGGAGAGTCAATCAGACGTTGGTCGTGAGCAATCCTTTGTCCTTGTTGTTCTAAGTTGAAGTCAATGGTCAGAGGACGCCTTTGAACATCAGCATGATGAACAATATAATTGAGGTTGAGATAATTCCCAGTTACTGTATAGGCTTCTTCAAACAGACCGCTAGTCTGGCGATCGCTGTATTCAGCAGGTTTGTAACAGAAAAACTTGGGTTGAAACGGCAGTTTACCATAGCTAGTTTTTACTTCATAAATCGCTCCGACGACTAGGGCTGTTGTCATGGCTATCAGGACATAACGCCAAGCTTTAGGCAACAGTATAAGACTGATTGTCGGGGAAATTGATTTTTCTGGTTGTTCATCTACATTGGATGCTCCTAGCAAAATAAATAGTAAGAAAAGCAGGTTAGGTATCAACAGGGAATGACCATAGAGATTTCCCGAAAATAGTCCCACGATCAGTACAGTGATAATTTCCGTGGATCGATTTCTTAGGTACAGACCTTGGTAAAGAAATAAAGAACAAAAAATAACCAACCCAACCAGACCCGTTTCCACGAGAATTTGCAGAAAATAGTTATGAGCATTTTCTCCATTATGTGTCGCAAAGAAATTAGACTGGCTAAACTCAGCAATTGAACTTTGGCGATAAAAAATGCCCTTACCTAAACCCAGAATGGGATAGTGGCTATACATTAATAGATTGGAACGAAATATGTCAGGTCGCTGACTTAGGGCAGTGTTAAAGTCTTCAAACGATTGAGATTGTAACACTGAATCAAGTCGGCTGAATAAACCTCTGTTATCCCAGTGAACACTTAAATAAGCTGTTCCTAAAACTAGAATAAACCCCAATAAAACTGTTGTTGCCTTACCTTGCTTTTTAGTCAGAAAAACAAAAAACAAATAACTAATAACGACAATACCTAACATGACAATCGCAAAGCGAGAAGCACTAACAACGACTCCAGCAACCGCCAGGAATGAAAAAGCCCCGGCTATCCATTTAATCAGGACATTAGTGCTGCTTAAATAATAGAGTCCCCCCATAACAGCGGCTAAAGCATATCCACCAAAAGGGTGAATATCGGGGAGAAAACTGTTGACACCCAGCGTGACACCGTCTCTGTTGTAACCCAATCCTGTTAGTTTTGACCACAGTGCATAACCTAAAATAATGGTTGTAGCTATAGCTAGAGGTATTAATAGGCTTTGTTTTAACTGTGACGGAGTGCGGATTAGGTTGAGTAACCTGATGCTGAGGGTAATCGCAGCGGTAAAAATAACCAGATCTCTGAGCGGAAAATAGTCATCATGAAAGCTGAGGTAGCGGATATTAGCAAGATTATAGAAAAATCCTTTAACCGAGTAGGGAGATACAGACTGATAAAGATTGCGAGATATAGCGATCGCGACGGTTATAATAATAACAAGGTGAAAAGCAATTAGCAGGGATTCAAGTATCCTAGCTTGATCCCAGTCTGTATTGCGCTCAATTTTTAATCGCTTGGTAAAAACATATAGAAGAAATAGCCCGAATAAAACCCCAATCACACAATCTAGGCTTAAAATATCAGCCATGGGAATGGCGATATTAAATAGGGCTTTAGTTTGAGGAAAAATACCTGCTGTGAAGGGAAGTAAAAATACTAAAATACCGATACCATAAAGAGGATAAACCACCGTTGATATCAATATCCCTAAAAATAGGACTACATTAACCCAAGGAAATACGTTATAAGCGTTGAAAAAAACTTGGATAATGAAGCAAGTAATCAGAAAAATCGTTGAAGCAAAAAAGTGAAATTTTATTACCTTAGTCATCAGCGAATATACATTGAATTTAAGTATTATCTGTTACCGATTCCCTGTTCCATTGCTGACTGTTTACAGACAGGGTAATCTTCCAGAACCGTAATACAATGCTGAGCGGTTTTCCAGAGACAGTCAGGAGGTAAGCTAGCCGTAGTCGCCTCTAAGAGAGTAGCGATCGCTTTTTCCCGAGATAAGGGTGCTGGCGGTTGACTGGAGACTGCTAAAATTTTGGGGTGAGCGGTGGGTATGACTTGTTCTTTCGCACAGACTAAGGATTCATGCAGTTTCTCACCGGGACGCAATCCGGTAATCTTAATTGGGATATCCAGGTCTGGGATGAAACCCGCTAGGTGGATCATTTGTTGTGCCAGGTCTAAAATTTTCACAGGTTGACCCATATCCAAAATTAGGGTTTGACCGGATTGTCCCACAGCAAGGCTTTGAATCACAAGCTGAGAGGCTTCAGGCGTGGTCATAAAATAACGGGTCATATTGGCATCAGTGACAGTGACAGGACCGCCTCTGGCAATTTGTGCCTGGAAAATCGGGATCACACTACCGCGACTCCCTAAAACATTGCCAAAGCGCACCACCAGAAAACGGGTTTGGCTTTTGGCGGCGCACGCTTTAACCAGGAGTTCAGCTAAGCGCTTGCTTAAGCCCATAAAGTTACAGGGATCAACGGCTTTGTCGGTAGAAATGAGGACAAAGGTATCTACACCCTGTTGTTCTGCTAGTTGTGCCAGATGAGCCGACGCTAAAGCATTGTTTTCTAGGGCTTCAGTCGGGTTATGCTGCATTAAGGGGACATGTTTGTGAGCCGCTGCATGGAAAACAATTTCTGGTTGCCAGGTTTGGAAGATGGTCTGGATACGACGCTGATGGCGGATATCGGCAATAATTGGCGTCGCTTTCAGGTGGGGAAAGTCGCGGCGCAATTCCTGTTCAATGTTGAAAATACTATTTTCCCCGCGTCCGAGTAATAGGAGGTGTTGGGGTTCGAGACGGGCAAGCTGGCGACAGATTTCTGAGCCAATTGTACCCCCTGCACCTGTAACTAGAACCGTGCGCTGATAGACTTGCGATCGCGCGGAGGGGAATT
>JGI12109J20283_10442839_pt1 | contig 10750 bp, 6 predicted proteins | sample ElkSlonscriptome_12_FD_20283 | JGI IMG/M metagenome (IMG submission 20283) | reverse complement strand
GCCGACATCGTTGCCGACGTGATCCACGCCGACGACTGGAATTCGGACAACGCCGGCGCACTGATCGAGAACGCGGCCCAGGTGTCGCATCCGATCCGGACGATGCCCAACGCGCTGCCCGCGTCGATCGACATCGACTACTCCAGCTTCGGTGACGAGGATGCGGTCACGCCGCTGGCCGACTCCTACATCGTCTACGGCACGACCAGCTACCCGGACGACGCGGGCGTCCTCGTCTACGACGACAACCCCGCGCCGCAGAGCGCACAGATCGTCTTCTGTGCCTTCGCCATGGACGCCGTCGCCGATCCCGCGGTCGCCGACGCGCTCGTCGAGAACATCGTCGAGTTCCTGCTGGCCGAAGAGACCGGCGCGAACGCGTCGCTCAGCGGTCGCGTGACCTTGGGCGACGGTGGGGCTGCCGAGGGCCTCAACGTGTCGATCGGCTCGGAGTCGACGACGACCGATGCCAACGGAAACTACTCCTTCGCCGACCTCTTCGCCGCGACCTACTTGGTCAGCGTCGAGGCACCGGAGGGCTATGCCGACGCCGCGCAGACCATCGTGGTCGGTGAGGGCCAGGACGTCACGGGCGTGAACTTCGAGCTGCAGTCGGTGATCAGCACCGACGTGGTCTGCAACGCCGCGGCGGTTCCGATCCCGGACAACGATCCGGCCGGCATCACCAGCGAGATCTTCGTCGCCGATGCCGGTGAGATCATCACCGCCACGATGTCGGTGGACATCACCCATACCTGGCGCAATGACCTCATCGTCTCCCTGACGAGCCCCGGCGGCACCGAGGTCGTGCTCCAGAACCGTTCGGGCGGTAGCGCGGACGATCTCATCGTCACCTTCGCGGACATCGGCGACTTCCAGGGTGAGGCCTCGCAGGGCGTGTGGACGTTGTACGTCAGCGACAATGCGGGCGCCGACACCGGCACCCTGAACGAGTGGTGCATCAACTTCGATCTGATCGAAGAGGGCGCCGTGTCCTCGCTCGTGTCGTACTTCGGTGCGCGCACGATCGAGCAGGGCGTCGAGGTCAGCTGGGAGCTGAACGGCAACGACGGGATCGAGGGCGTGCGCGTGGTACGTCAGGTCGACGGTGACGTCCGCGTCCTGAACGACAGCCCGCTCGCGGCCGAGATCGGTACGGCGCAGGTCGTCGATCCGGCCCGTGATCTGCGTGAGGGCGACGACGTCCGCTACGTGCTCGAGGCCGTCTACCCCGACGGGGACACGACGATCATCGGAGACGCATCGATCGTCTTCGAGCGCATCGCCCCGTCGCGGATGGCTCTCTCGCAGAACGCGCCGAATCCCTTCAACCCCAGCACGAAGATCTCCTTCGCCCTGCCGCAGGCCGGCCGGACGACGCTGCGGATCTACGACCTCGCAGGTCGCCTGGTGAACGAGCTCGTCTCCGAGGAGCTCACCGCCGGTCACCACGAGATCGTCTGGAACGGCACCGATTCCCAGGGCCAGGGCGTTGCCTCGGGCAGCTACCTCTACCGTCTGAAGAGCGGTAGCACGGTGCTGACCAAGCGCATGATCCTGCTCAAGTAGTCGGTTCCCTTCGTCAGGAGCCCGGGACCGAAAGGTCCCGGGCTCTTCACCTTCCGTTTCCCGGAACCAACCTCCTACTCGATCGCGGAGCTTCTCGATGCGTCACGCCGTCCTTCTTCTCCTGTTCAGCGCGCTTCTCCTGCTCGACTCCCCTGCCGCCGCGACACAGATCGTCGTTCTCGACGACGGCGTCGAACTCGAGGACGTTTCGGCCATCGTGCGCGACGTCGGTGACTTCCGTTTCGCGGTCCTTCCGGACGACGTGATCGTCCCGCAGCTCGAGGGCATGCGCCGTCTGCAACTTCGAGACGGCGAGGACGCCTTCCTCGTCGACGTGCACTCGGCATCGGCGGAACGCTCCGTGTTCACTTCGAGCCGGCGTCTTGTCGAGGGAAAGAACTTCTCGATCGTTGCTGCCGACGCCGCGCAGACCCGCGTGCTCGACACGCTGTCGGTCTGCCGTGAACGCCTGATCTGGATCGAACCGCGCGACGTCGATCCGCGCACCGCACTTCCGGGCCTCGCCCGAGTCGACGCCGAAGTGAAGAACGAGATCGTCGACGGCATCGTCTCGTCACGCTATGCGCAGATCGTCCGAGAACTCAGCGGCAACATCGTCTTCTGGCTGAACGACAATCTCGAATCGACCGACAATCGCTACACGCACACTGCGGGCACTGGCGACGACATCGACATTGCCGCGGCATACCTGCAGGACCGCTTCGAAGCCGCCGGCTACGACGTGATTCGACAGCCCTTCCAGGTGAACGCGACGACGACGGACAACATCATCGCCGTCAAGACGGGCACGACCTTCCCCGACGAGATCATCACCGTCGGCGCGCACTACGACGCGATCAGCGAGGACCCGAGCCTCCGCGCCCCCGGCGCCGAGGACAACGGGTCGGGCACCGCGGCCGTCCTGCAACTCGCCGAGGTCTTCGCGGACTACGAGACCGAACGCACCATCCACTTCGTCTGCTTCAGTGGCGAGGAGCAGGGTCTTTACGGCAGCCAGTACTACGTGTCCCAGCTCGGCGCGAACGGCTGGAACGTGATCAACGCGCTCACGATGGACATGATCTCGGCCTGGGAGAGCAACTACAAGGTCATCATCGAGGGCGAGACGCCTTGGGAGTCGTTGATGAGCGTCTTCGAACAGAACGTCGTCGAGTACGCTCAGATCGCGTCGCGGAAGGACTACTTCAGCTTCGGCAGTGACCACGTACCCTTCCAGAACGCCGGCATTCCCGCCTTCCTGGCGATCGACTGGGACTACGGGACCTACGATCACTACCACCGCACGACCGACCGGTGGCAATACCTCGACGCCAGCCTCGGGCACCGCATCACGCAAGCCATGGCCGGCGCGCTCGCGGACCTGACCAACCCCTCGCGGGTCGCGACCGATGCTCCGGCAACGCGCAGCGCCATCTCCCTGGCACCGAACTTTCCGAATCCCTTCAATCCGCGCACGGTGATCCGCTTCGCGCTCGATCGCGAGAGTGAGATCAGCCTGCGTGTCTACGATCTCGCGGGACGCCACGTCCAGACGATCGTCGACGAGACGCTCGGTGCCGGACCGCACCTGGCTCAGTGGGACGGAACCGATCTGCAAGGGCGCGAGGTCGCGAGTGGAACCTATCTCCTGCGTCTGATGCGCGGCGAAGACGTCGTCTCGCGACGAATGTCGTTGGTGCGCTAGTCGTCCAGACCGAGGGCGAGCGCGAGCCGGAGGTCGCGGCGGCGGACGACGACGTCCGCGACCTCCTCCAAGACCGGCTTCGCACAGAACGACACGCCGACGTCGGCCGCCTTCAACAGAGGCACGTCGTTCGCGCCGTCCCCGACGGCCACGAGGCTTCCCGACCCGCTCAACCGATGCGCGATCGTCGCCTTCGCCCCGGCATCGATGATCGGCCCTTCGATCTCACCGGTCAGCAACCCATCGCGGACCTCCAGGCGGTGGGCCGCCGCGTGCTCCAAGCCCAGCCGCGCGGCGACGTTGCCGACGAGCGGAAGGAATCCTCCGCTGACGACGGCGACCTTCCAGCCACGTTCGTGCGCCGCGCCCACCGTTTCTTCGGCGCCAGGCGACAGCGGAAGCCGCGCGGCGACCGCTTCGACTTCGGTCCACGGAAGTCCTGCGAGCCTCCGCGTCCGGTCGCGGAGCGACGCCGTGTAGTCGAGTTCGCCGCGCATGGCCGCGGCGGTGATCGCCGCGACTTCGTCGCCGACGCCCGCGACGCGGGCGAGTTCGTCGATCCCCTCCGCGTCGACGAGTGTCGAGTCGGCGTCGAAGACCAGCCATCCGGGTTCGAGACCTCGCTGTTGGGCATCGAGGAGCGCGAAGCTCGACCTCGTGTCTGCCCGGCGAAGGGAGTCGACGGCCGGACGGAGAACGTCGGACGCCAGAGGAAAGCCGAGCTGTACGGTCGCGTGACCGAAGGTCGTGCGCTCGTCGGCTTGGTGCGGAATGATCCCGTGCGCATGCAGGGTCTCGAGGATCTCGCCCCGGAGCGCGCGATCTTCGGCCAACATGCGGAACACCGAGTTCATGGCGCCTTCTCCTCGAGCTCGCTCCACCGCGCGTAGAGGGCCTCGACGTGATCTTGTGCTTCCTTGAGCTGCCCATAGACCTCGTGCAGTTTCTGCGGGTCAGCCAGGGTCCCGGGCTCGGTGCTCTCCGCTTCGAGTTCTTCGACCCGGCCCTCGGCCTCGAGGATCGACTCTTCCATCGATTCGAGCTCGCGCTTCTCCTTGTAAGAGAGCTTCGGTTTGGTCGAAGCGGACTTCGGTGTCGACTTCGCGGCCTGCGTCGCGGGCTCGGCCTTGGCCGTGTTCTTCGGAGCTTCTTGCTCCAGATCCGAGAGCATGGATTCCCACTGGTCGAGATCCGCGAGCTCGCGCCATCCGCCCTTGCCGTCGAGCGCGAGCAGATCGGTCGTCACGCGATCCACGAGGAAGCGATCGTGCGACACCAGGACGACGGCCCCCTCGAAGGCGAGCAGGCTCTGCTCGAGTTGTTCGAGCGTGGGAATGTCGAGGTCGTTCGTGGGCTCGTCGAGGAGGAGAACGTCGGCGGGTGTGCGCATGAGGCGCGCCACCAGCACGCGGGCTCTTTCGCCGCCGCTCAACGTCCGCACGGGCTGGTCGAGCTGGTCGTCGCGGAACAATAGCTGCCTCGCCCACGATGCGACGTGGATGCGCCGCCCAGCCACCTCGACCGTGTCCCCCTCGGGTGAGAGGGCATTGCGCACCGTCTGGCCCTCGTCGAGCTGCTCGCGTTCCTGGTCGAAGTAGACGATCCGGACCTGAGGTGCCGTGTCGACGCGACCGGACTTCGGTGGAAGCTCTCCGAGTAGGGTCCGCAGTAGGGTGGTCTTGCCACTCCCGTTGGGACCCACCAGACCCACGCGTCGGCCGGGCCCCAGGATCAGGTCCAGTTCGTCGAAGCACGCCGCATCGTCGTAGGACTGGCTCGCTTTCTCGACCACGACGAGGCGTCGCGTCCGGCGGCCGGTCTCGGAGAACGCACCTTCCATGGTGCGCTCGCGATTCAACGCACGCACGCGATCGAACTCGGCGATCGTGTCGTGCGCGCGGTCGACGCGCGACTGGGACTTGCTGCGCCGTGCCTTCGGTCCCTGGCGAAGATAGCGGATCTCTTCGCGAACCTGGGCCGCGAGCGAGGCCTCGGTCTTCTGCAACTGCTCGAAGGCTTGTTCCCGCTGCTCGAGGAAGGAACTGTAGTTGCCGTCGCAGGCGAAGAAGCTCCCTGGGTGACGCCGGTCGATCTCGGCCATGCGCGTGGCGACGGTCTCGAGGAAGCGACGGTCGTGGCTCACCACGACACAGGCCGCGCGCTCGCGCACGAGCGTCTCTTCGAGCCAGGTGATCGACTCGAGATCGAGATGGTTGGTGGGCTCGTCGAGCAGCAACAGATCACAGCCCGTCGCGAATTCTGCGGCGAGCGCGAGACGACGCTTCCACCCGCCCGAGAGGCTGGACACCGGCGCGTCCGCGTCTGCGAAACCACAACGCCCGAGCGTTCGTCGCGCAGCCACGTCGGCGTCGAGACCTGGCGGCGGTCCGGGCGTGCGCTGCAGGCGCTCGGCCACGACCTGCGCAACCGTGGCCTGTGGGTCGAGCACGAGTTCCTGGCGCGCCCAGGCTACACGCAGACCACGCTTGGCCATGCGTTCGCCTTCCCACGGGGTGTCCTCGCCGGCAAGTAGACGCAGGAGCGTCGACTTGCCGGCGCCGTTCGGTCCGACCAGTCCCAGTCGGTCACCCGACTGCAGGGTCAGGTCGACGTCCCGGTAGAGGACCCGGGGGCCCGCGTGGGCGCCCACGCCACGGAGTTGGAGCAGTTCGGCCATGCCGGACTGTCTAGCACGAAGTGGCGCCGGGCGCGACGGCCGGGTCGCTCAGGCAGGAAGGGATTCATCCACACAGATCGTTGAAGCCCCAGCAATTCGCGCAGACCGCCGAGACGATGCAGGAGTACATGGCGTCGGTACCGAAGGGATTCGTGTTCACACACTCCGTGGCATCGCGCACGAGACCGACGACTTCACAGAGCATGACCACCGGCCGGCGTGCCACCTCGAGCGAGGGACTGCCGTCCAACCAGGCGGCGAAGGCAGCGCCCCCATCACCCTCGCGCGAACCGGGCGGGATCGGGCCGAAGCGTGCCTCCAGATCGGCGAGCGCCGCCGCCATGCGGGCGTCCCGCGCCGCGATCTCGTCGTCGGTGTAGCCGATGCGACGCGACAGTGCGTGGGGATCGTCGGACGCCAGGGCATCGAAGACGTCGTCACCGTCGATTCCCGCAACGATGGCGCGAGCCCGGTAGTCGGCGAGGATTCCGGCGATCTCGACCACCGCCGGATCCTTCGAAACGTCGACGGCTTCGGGAGGCGACGAGTTGTCCTCGAACGAGGCCGTATCCTCCTGGCAACCGACGAAGACGAAGAAAGAGAAGAGAAGAACGAAGACAGATCGATGAGTGCGCACGAGCGAACTCGTTTCCGGGAGGTCGGACGAGCGCACGGTAGGCACGGCAGCCCGCGATTCTCCAGCGCGGTTGCGTGATCTCGATCAGAACGTCAGCGATGCGGACGGTGCGCCAGCGTCATGCTTCGTCTTCGTCGGCGGACGGGGGCATCCTCCACGCTCCACGTCCTCCGGATCGCGAGCTCGATGCCGGGCACGGCTACTTCTTCTTGGCTTGCTCGGCGACGGCCTTCGCCTTGGCCGCAATCTCCTCGGGATCGCCGAGGTAGCGGTGTGAGAGCGGCTGCAGATTCTCGTCGAGCTCGTAGACGAGCGGGACGCCGGTCGGAATGTTCAGACCGACGATCTCTTCGTCGCTCACACCGTCGAGGTACTTGACCAGCGCGCGGAGCGAGTTGCCGTGCGCACAGATCAGCACGCGCTTTCCCGAAACGACCTGCGGAGCGATCACCTTTTCCCAATAGGGAACGAAGCGGTCGACGGTGTCCTTCAGGCACTCGGTCGCCGGCAGTTCGCCCGGCTCGAGGTCGGCGTAGCGCAGATCACGCGACGGATGGCGCTCGTCACCGATTTCCAGGGCAGGCGGCGGCGTGTCGTAGCTACGCCGCCAGACGAGCACCTGGTCGTCGCCGTGCTTTTCGGCCGTCTCGGCCTTGTTGAGACCTTGCAACGCACCGTAGTGACGCTCGTTCAGACGCCAGTGTCGGACCACGTCGATCCACTCGAGCTCCATCTCCTCGAGCGCGAGCCACAAGGTCTTTATCGCCCGTCGCAGACGAGACGTGTAGGCCATGTCGAAGGAAAAGCCTTCGGCCTTGATCATGCGGCCGGCCTCGCGTGCTTCGGCTACACCCTGTTCGGTCAGGCCGACGTCTGTCCAGCCGGTGAAGCGGTTCTCGAGATTCCAGGTCGACTGACCGTGGCGGAGCAGGACGACGGAGGGCATGACGGTCTCCCGGAGTTCGGGGGGATGAGTGCGCGTCGCCAAGTCTACTCCGACGACGCCTCGAATCAACCCGTCCGTTGCTCGGCACGCACCCGGGCCCCGCCGATCACGATGGCGCCGACGATCGGTCCCAGGACCATCACCAGAAAGGTCAGCGGCCAACCGACGGCATCGGCCACGAGGGGCGTCCCGCGCACGGTCAAGATGGTCAGTCCGAAGCCGAGCGCGGTCTGGAGCGTCATGAGACTTCCCGTGCGCTCGGCGGGCGCGTGGTCGGCGACCAGGGCGGAGAACTGGGCCGAATCGGGGATCACCGTGATTCCCCAGAGCACGACGGCTCCCACGAAGAGTGGCAATGAATGGCCGAAGGCCAGCGCGGCCAGCATCCCGCTGATCGCGCTTCCGATCATGGCAGCGCGCGCGACGTTCGCCTTGCCGAAGCGGTCGGCCCACCACCCCGCCGGTAGACAGGCGAGCCCACCCGCCGCGACGGCGACGAAGGTCACTCCGGAGGCGAAGCGCACCGGGTCATCGCGCCCACCGGCTGCAGCCAGTGTCGCCGCGCCGATCCACGACCAGAAGGCGTAGAGCTCCCACATGTGACCGAAGTAGCCGAGATAGGCGGCACGGATCGGAGGGCGGGTCCAGGCGAGCCGGATCGCCGTCGGGTCGAAACGCGTCGCGCGCGCGTGGTAGGGCCCCAACTGCGTGCCCAGAATCACCGAGCCGCCCACGGCGCCGAGAACCGAGGTCACGACCAGCGTTACGCGCCAATCCGCACCACCGAACCAGGCAATCAGGTGTGGGGCGGCGGATCCCAGCGTGAGCGCGCCGATCAACAGGCTCGTGATCAGTCCGCGCTGCTTCACGCTCCAGCCGACGGCGATCTTCAGTCCCACCGGATAGACGCCGGCGAGAGCGGCTCCGACCAGCCCGCGCGAGAGCACCGCGAGCCCGCCGTCGCCGGGCACGACGAGTAGGGCGAGGTTGAAGACCGAGGCGGCCAGCGCCGAACCGGCGAACAGACGCCGCGGGTCGATGCGGTCAGGCAGGCCGGTGATCGCGAAGAAGAGTGCACCGACCACGAATCCGGCTTGCGTGGCCGTCGAGAGCCCTGCCAGGGCTCCTGGCGTGGTGTCGAGCGAATCCGCTAGCGAGGGCAGGACCGCGGCCGTCGTGAACCAGAGGCTCTTGCTGGCCACGATTCCGACCGCGAGAAGGGCGATTGCGCGGCGCTTGCGCCCTCGAAGGGCGGTTTCATGGTGCTCGCTCAGGGTCGGTCCGATCGCAGGAGGGCCGCGAGCATCCATCGAAGTCCTCTCCCAGGCAAGTCCGTAGGCGGACTGACACACCGCGCGTCGGCTGCTATCCTGTCGCGTCGGATTTGCCCGACCCCGCCTTCCGTACTCGTCCAAGGAGCCAAGATGCTTCGTCGTTTCCTTCTGCTGACTCTCGCGACCCTCTGGGTCGCCAACCCCGCCGTCGCTTCCGACGACGACCCCTATCTCTGGCTCGAAGAGGTCGACGGGGAAGAAGCCCTCGCCTGGGTCGAAGAACGCAGCCAGCGCGACACCGCCGAGCTCGAGGCCCACCCGACCTTCGAGGCCATCCACGAGGAACTGCTGTCGATCTACACTTCGCGCGACCGCATTCCCTACGTGTCGATGACCGGCGACCACCTCTACAACTTCTGGCGTGACGCCGACCACGTGCGCGGCATCTGGCGCCGCACCACGCTCGACTCCTACCGGACGGAGAACCCCGAGTGGGAGGTCGTCCTCGACATCGACGCCCTGGCCGAGGCCGAAGACGAGAACTGGGTGTGGAAGGGCGCTTCCGGCCTCTACCCGGAGTACGATCGCTTCCTCGTCAACCTCTCGCGCGGTGGCGGCGATGCCACGGTCGTCCGTGAATTCGACGTCACCACGAAGTCCTGGGTCGAGAACGGATTCCAGCTCCCCGAAGCGAAGTCGCAGCTGAGCTGGAAGGACCGCGACACGGTCTGGGTCGGCACCGACTTCGGTGAGGGCTCACTGACGGACTCCGGCTACCCGCGCATCGTGAAAGAATGGACGCGCGGCACCGACCTGAGCGAAGCGAAGACCGTCTTCGAGGGCGAACAGACGGACGTCTCCGTCGGCGCCTACACGCAGAACACGCCCGAGGGCGCCTACCACGTCGTCTACCAGACACCAATGTTCTTCAAGGGCACCTACCGGATGTTCCGCGACGGCGAACTCGTGAAGATCGACATTCCGATCGACGCGGCACCGCGCGGCATGTTCAAGAACCAGATGCTCGTCTCGCTGCGCACCGACTGGGAAGTCGGCGGCACGACCTACCCGGCCGACGCACTGCTCGCGATCGACGTCGACGCCTTCTTCGACGGCGACCGCGACTTCGATGTGCTCTTCGAACCCAGCGATCGCGTCTCGCTCGGCGGCAGCACGTCGACGAAGGACATGCTCCTGCTTTCGACGCTCGACAACGTGCGAAGCCGTGTGTTCGAGATGCGCCTCGAGGACGGCGAGTGGACGCGTAACGAGGTCGAACTGCCGGGTCTGGGCTCGGTCGGCCTTGCGGCCACGAGCGACTTCACCAACACCTACATGCTGACCTACACGGACATGCTCACGCCTTCGAGCCTGTACGTGAAGGAACCCGGCGAGGCGCCCGAGCAGATCAAGACCACGCCGGAGTGGTTCGACGCCACCGGCATGGAGGTCGCCCAGTACGAGGCGAAGTCCGCCGACGGAACCATGATCCCCTACTTCGTCATGATGCCGAAGGGATTCGAGGCGAACGGCAAGAACCCCACGCTTCTCTACGGCTACGGCGGCTTCGAAGTCTCGATGCTCCCGCGCTACTCCGGCGGCCAGGGTAAGGCCTGGGTCGAACGCGGCGGAGTGTACGTGCTCGCCAACATCCGCGGTGGCGGCGAATTCGGTCCGAAGTGGCACCAGGCCGCGCTGCAGGAGAACCGCCAGCGCTGCTACGACGACTTCGCAGCCGTCGCCGAGGACCTGATCGAGCGCGAGATCACCTCGCCCGACCATCTCGGCATGGCGGGCGGCAGCAACGGCGGTCTGCTCGTCGGTGCGGTCATGATGCAGCGTCCTGAGCTCTTCGAGGCCGTCGTGTGCCAGGTCCCGCTGCTCGACATGAAGCGCTACCACAAGTTGCTGGCCGGTGCGTCGTGGATGGCCGAGTACGGCA
>JGI12109J20283_10016037_pt1 | contig 10757 bp, 6 predicted proteins | sample ElkSlonscriptome_12_FD_20283 | JGI IMG/M metagenome (IMG submission 20283) | reverse complement strand
GCGGGCGCAGCGTGAAGAGATAGCCGACGGTGCCGATCTGCACGTCGATCATGAACAAGAGCGTCACCAGCAACATGCCCAGTTCAACAGGATTGTTGATGATTTCGTGCGGCTGCGCTTCGACAATCACGGCAAACCCGCCCGGAATGATCGAAATCATGAAAGCGCTGAAAAAGCCTTTGATGATCCAGGCGCGCCAGTGTTTCTTGACTGGCTCGATTTCCCATGCTTCCCGTCCGACCAACATGGCGCCAAAGTGCCAAGTCCCGTCGCGCTGATCGACCATGAAGCGATCGAGCCAGATGACGTAAGGCACGCTCAAAACCACAATGGGAATGATGGCCACACCAATCACGCGCATGGCGAAGAGATAGTCGCCATCCCAATACCAGCGGCCAAGGCAATAGAGCGAGCCGATCACTGCCCATGTCGTCCAAAGCCCTGCGATCTTGACTGTCGAGACAGGCAACACTTCAGCGATTGACCGCTTGAGGCTCCAATCAAGCCCTGTCGATGGGCGCAGGTGCACCTTGTCCACCAGGATGCTCCACAAGGCCATGGGACCAGCGGTGAAAACCATAGCGGTAAGCGCCGCATGGGGACCCGAAAGCACTGCACGCGGGCCGGGGAATGCCAGCGTTTCGGCGATCAAGGGATAGGTGCGGCAAAACAGCACCCAGACCGCAAGGCCCAGCAAACCTGCCAGGCCAACGCTGGCCGAGACATCGCTTTGCGGTCGCTCCGGTGGCGCGGCTATTGGCCCGACCACTGACGCACCATGGCCTTCAACCGATCCATCGGGAGTTTTTCCAGACGCGCTCATCACTCTCGCGCCTTTACCCCACAAGGGTTAATGACTGGTCCACCCTTTTGCGCAATGTCCCGAAAATCAACACCGGCTGCCCAAGTGTTTAACCGTTAATTCCAGGCGTGAATTGTTCCGCTATCATCAAGAACATAAAGGAACCCATCGGCAACAATGGGGGCAAGGCTCACCGGCTCATCAAGTTCGGCATGAAGTTGTGCAGAGCCCTCGCCCACACTCACGCGCCACAATTCGCCCCGCGAGCTCGCAACCCAAAGCTGGTTGCCGGCAAGCACCGGACCCGTCCAGAAGATCGGGTCTTTCTTCTTCTCTTCGTTGCGGAATTGTTGCAGCTGGGTAATCCAGCGAACGCGGCCCGTCGAACGCGCGATAGCAAGCAAACGCGCATCATCGGTGAGCGTAAAGATCCATTCGCCTGCAATTGCCGGGGTGGAGATACCCGCAAGATTAAGCTCCCAGATGCGCTGGCCTGTTACCAGTTCATAAGCCGCCATCCGGCCGCCCTGCCCCAATGCATAGACGCGGCCTGAATCGATAATGGGATCAGCGTCAATATCGGTCAGTGAGGAAACCTGCGTGGAAATATTCGTCCGCGCCAGCGCATCGGCCCACAACTCACGCCCATTTTCGTAGCGATAGGCTGATAGCTCACCGCTTGAATATCCTGCCACAATCGTGCCCTGACCGGCTGAGGGCGCCGCAACGCCGAACACGCCGCTCTGTGCGGTAGAACCGCTCTTGTTCCACAGCTGATCGCCGCTCTTGGCATCCAACGCAATGATCTGGTTGTCCTGCGTCATCACATAGACCTGGCCGAATGCAATAGTGGGCGATCCGCGCAAGGGCCCGGCAGGCTTGACCTTCCACAAAAGCTCACCCGTCAGCGCGTTCTTCGCTTTGACCTCGCCCGCGCCATTCGTGGCATACACAACGCCATCATCATAGCTCACTCCGCCGCCAAAGGCGCTGGGGCGCAAATCATCGCTCATCTCGTCTTCGGCGCGCTTCCAGACGACTTCGCCGGTTTTCTTGTTAAAGGCGTGGATGACCCCTTCTGTATCTTCAATATAGAGCTGATTGCTGCCAACAACCGGCGATGCGGCCAAGCGCTCGCGATTGGAGGAGCCGGCAATTTCAGCTGTCCAGACCTTCGTCGGGTTCTTGGCCAATTTGAGGTGCCCGTAGGATTTATCCGCCGAACCGCCGACTTGCGACCATTCGGTGTTGGCGATCGGGGGGGGCAGAATAACCGTTACCTCCGCCAGCGCCGGATCCACCTTCGTGCCGGTTTCGATGCGGGAGAGGATCGGCGTGCGCTCACCCACAGTGGGCGTAGTGCGCTCGCGCTTGCCAAACAGGCCATTGCCCGCGCACCCCGCGAGGATCGCTGCACAAACGCCGATCAGCAATGCGCTGCGCGCGGCATGCCGGGCACTCGAGGTGGTTGTCGTCATAATCGTATTTTCCGTCCGTTTATCTTACCGCGAAGGACCAACCGATCCCGCAGCCACCCTTCCATCTTGTGCCCCATCTTGCGAAGAAACCCCCTGCTCCTCCAGCAATTCTTCAACATCCTCGACCGCATCGACGCCTAGTTGCCCTGTCATCTGCAACGCACGATCACGCAGCGAACCGGGCAGGTCCTCATTTTGGGCGATAGCGGCAAACAGTTCGCCCGCTTTTGCGCGATCACCCGCTTCGAGATGTGCCAGAGCGGTAAGCTCGGCAGCGCTCGCGTAGAATGCGTGTTCCGGCTTCACCAGCGGCGCCAGCTTGGCGATCACGTCTTGCGGGGGAAGATCGTCAAATCCCGTTGTCACCTGACGGATCAGAGCCAAATCACGCAGGGCCTGCGGGGCCTCGGTGTCTGCGGCGACTTGCGCATATAGCTCAATCGCACGATCGGGTTCATCAAGTTCAAGCGAAGCCGCCGCCTGAAGAAGGCGCGCCGATGTGCGCACTCCAGCGGTTTCGGAATCGAGCAAAGCAGCAGAGCGATCCTTGACCGAGGCAAAATCCTCAGACTGCGCATAATCGATAATCTGTACGATCTGCTCTGATTCAGCTTCCAACGCGGCTTCAACTTGCGAATCCCAGAACAGATATCCGCCGAGCCCCAGCAAAATCACGCCCAGCCCCGTTCCAATCGCGATACCATATTTGCGTGCAAATTCAGCAGTATCATCCTGCCGCACAGCCTCATCGATCTCGCGCAGAGCGACCTCGTCCTCGGCCGAGAGTTTGGGAGGGTTCTGGCCCGAATCATCAGGTTTTTTTGGAGAGAGAGCCACGGAAGCCGATATTCCTCGTTCAGTCTGTTTTCGCGTTTGTCAGGTGTGTGCGCGGGGCCTTACTGTGTGCCTGCACTGCGCGCAATGCCAGCGAGGCACGAGGCAGCGCAACATTGTCACCCTGCACAGCGAGAACGCCTGCCAGACGCTGGTTGAACGCGGCGTTAAGCACGAATTGACCGATGTCTCAATCAGCGATGCTAACCAGCCATCCCCAGCAGCCGTCAAAGCTCGCGTCCCATGGCGCCGGAATACAGCGAACGGTACCGGTCAATCATCGTTTTCGCGTCAAATTGCTCTTGCGCTTTCTGCTGGTTTGCCCTGCCGATATCAGCGCGGCTTTCCGGATCGTGCGCAAGGCTCTCCAGCGATTTGCCAAGCGCTTCCATATCACCTGGCGGGGTAATGTAGGGCGCGTTGGGCGAGGCAACAATTGACGCGACATCCCCCACTGCGGGCGCCGCTACAGGAAGGCCGGCTGCCATCGCTTCAACCACGGAGAGTGGAAATTGCTCGGACGCGGAGGAAAGCGCGAAGATATCGAACAGCCCTATCACCTTGGCCGGATCGCTGACCGGGCCAGGCAGGTGCACGCGGTGCTCTATACCCTGCCGGGCGGCAGCCGCACGGATCGCGGCCTTTTCCGGCCCGTCACCGATTATGACAAGATGCCATGTTTCCGGCATTTCGCCAAAGGCGCCCACCAGCTGGTCAAGCTGCTTCACCGGGCGCAGGCCTGCGAGGCTGCCCACCCACCGCTCACCCGCCCGCTTCACCAGCCGGATGACGTTCGGGTCAGCCTTTTTCGCCAAGGCCTGTGTATCGATGCCATTGGGAATACGGGTGATGCGATCGGGCGGCTGCGCCCATTTGGTGACGGCGATCTTCTCCAACACGCGGCTGGGCACCACAAGACCATTGATGCGCAACAGCGCCGCGCGGCGATAAAGATTGCGGCTCATCTTCAGTTGGCGCGCTTCATCATCGTTGAATCCATCTTCGTGATGGATCAGCGGTGGTAGACCGAATTGCTGGCCAAACATGGTGTGCGCCATCACCACGTCCATCGCGCCCCAATTGTAGGTGAGGATGAGGTCGTACCCCTCCAGAGCCCGCGCGATTGCCACGAGGCGTCCCGGCGTCGGGCGTCCGGTGAGGCTGGGAAAATCATCTGGAAAGCGAACAGGAACACGCGGATCGATCAGCGAACGCGCACCCATTTCATCCGGCATGGCCGAGACCACAATGTGCTCGGCAGCCCTACCAAACGCGTTCATCAATTGCACCGCACGGCGTTCCTTTCCGCCCGCGCTGAACGTGGAATGGCAATGAAGGATGCGCGCGCGGCTGCCTGATCTGGCTTTTGTCATGCTAGATCATGCCTCCAATCGAGAGCTGCCCTGCAATCAGGCCAGGCCGGCCAGGAATTCATCGATGGCAGCGCGCGCTTCCGGTTCATCGAGGGTCGGCGCATGGCCCACGCGCGGCACTGTCACCAGCTTCATTTCCGGATTGCGCGCGCCCATTTGCTTTACGGTATCGGGTGATAGCAAATCTGAAAGCTCACCTCGAACCAGCAGCATCGGCACATCCGTCAAAGCCTCGTAAGCAAGCCAGAGATTGTCAGGCGCCGCATTGCCGGGTTGCGAAAATGGTTCGGCAATCGCCATGTCGTAATCATAGCTGATCCGCCCGTTCTGGCTGACAACAAGGGTGCGCTTGGCCATTTCCAGCCATTGATCAAGATCCCAGTCTGGAAAAGCCTCGCCGTGCACGGATTGCAGCGAGCGGGCAGCGTGCATCCAGGTAGGATAGCTGCGTCCCTGCCCGACATAGCCACCGATGCGTTCCAGTCCGGAAACATCGACGACCGGCCCGATGTCATTCATCACGACGCCTTCGATGCGCACCGCCCGGTTTGCTGCCATAAGCATCGTCATAAGACCGCCCATCGACGTGCCGATGGCGATAAACCGATCAAAACCCAGCTCACCCAACAGTTTTTCTACATCAGCGACATATTGAAGCGGGTTATATGTGGTCGAATCAGGAGCATAAGCGCTCATCCCGCGCCCGCGCATCTCCGGAACGATCACGCGGCGGCCCTGCTCCGCAATATGTACGGCAAGATCAGCAAAATCGCGAGAATTGCGGGTGAGGCCGTGCATACAGATGACTGGCAGGCGATCATTCGAAGCGCTTTCGGCATACCCGCCAGCTGGGTAATCACGGTAGAACAGCTCAAGACCATCGTCGCTGGTCCAGTACTTTTCTTCGTAGCTGTTGGCCATTTTGGGCAATTTTTCCCTGTATTTGGGGCTGTGTCTGCGGCCATGTTCGCGGCGTGGGTGGGCTTTGCTCGCCTTACTGCGTGCTTGCAAGAGGCTTTCTTCAGCCCCACTATCGCCGCATGAGCAATGATCTGCAACCGGCAAGCTATTCTCCCGATCCCGCCATTCTAGCGCTGTCCGATTGGCTCGGCTCACCGGTGGAGCCAGCCGAATTTCCCCGCGTCGACATTCGCTTTCGCAATGATCGCGCTGCCTCCAGCGTCGGCCTTGCGAATTTGAGCGATGAGCAGTGGGCAAGCCACTTTGGCCGGTTCTCCTCGCTTGAAGGCAATTTGCCCCAGCCTCTCGCGCTCAAATATCACGGCCACCAATTCCGCGTATACAATCCGGAAATCGGCGATGGCCGCGGCTTCCTGTTTGCACAGATGCGTGATGAGCAGGGCCGTTTGATGGATCTTGGCACCAAGGGCTCCGGCCAAACACCCTTCAGCCGCGCTGGCGATGGAAGGCTGACGTTGAAGGGGGCTGTGCGGGAAATCCTGGCAACCGAAATGCTCGAAGCGCTCGGCGTCAACACGTCTAAGACCTTCAGCGTCATCGAGACGGGCGAGCAATTGTGGCGCAGTGATGAGCCTTCCCCCACCCGCTCTGCGGTCATGGTGCGCCTGTCGCATTCACATATCCGGATCGGCACGTTCCAGCGGCTACTGGCGCTTGAAGAGCCTGAACAGATGAAGGCGCTGGTAGAATACTGTCTGACACAATTTCCCGGCCCGCCTCCCCCTGCGGATGCCCCGGGCAGTGATGAACCGGCAGTGCGCCTTATGCATCAGGTGGTTGAGCGAATGGCTGATCTTGCGGCGAGCTACATGGTCGCAGGCTTCGTTCATGGTGTGCTTAACACCGATAACATGAACATCACCGGCGAGAGCTTCGATTACGGCCCCTGGCGCTGGCTGCCGACATGGGACCAAGCCTTTACCGCCGCCTATTTCGATCATGGCGGACTGTATGCCTTTGGCCGCCAGCCTGAGGCGCTGCACTGGAATTGCGGTCAACTCGCGGTTGCTCTCAGGCTATTGGCAGATAGCGAACCACTGGTTGCCGCCATGAACCGGTTCGGCCCGCTCTACATGGAAGCCATCGCGCGGCGCTGGTGCTGGCGATTGGGGATTGAACCCAAAGGGACACAGGCTGATGCGCAGCTTGTTTCAGTGTGCGAAAAGGCCATGCGCGAAAGCGGCGAGCCACCCGATTGCTTCTTCTTTCGTCACCGAAGCGAGCCGCAGTCAGGAGAAGCAGGCGATCTAATCAAGACCTATACCCACACAGGTGAAAGGCACGATTACTGGTCAGAAGAGGGCCCGCAAACCATGCTTATCGATGAAGTCGAGGCGATCTGGGCTGCCATTGACGAGCGCGACGACTGGTCACCGCTTCGAGAAAAGGTGAGTGCCTTGCGCCGTATGGGAGAAGCCCATGGGCTTTTGCCCACGCCTCGGGGGCATTCAGGCTAGACCACGGACTGTTTTACTGCCCGGGCGCTTTCGTAGCCGACATTTCCGCCGGGCTGATATTGATGCCAGCCAGCTTCCAGCGCCCCTGTTCCCACTGGAATACCATATCGAAGGTGATCGAGATCGGGCGCAGTTGGAACAGCCCTTTCACTCTGAAAATGTCTTCGCGCACCATTTGCGGCGCTTCGTAATACGTGGGCGGTACCAGCAGCGCGGTTGACAAATCGATGTTCGAATTGCGCAATCCTGAAAATATCTCGGTCAATCGCGCAGGGTTGAAATTGATCTGAAACGCCTGCGACGAAATATCGCGAAGGACTGAATAATTGCCAGATCGGTTGGCGTGATCAACAGCCGCGACCGTTGACCAGATCATACGCGAAAGTTCGAGCTGGCTGGGCGTAGGCCTTAGCGAAGGCGGGGGGGTTACACTTGGCTGTTGCAGTGTCTGGCCGGGTTGCACCGCTTGCTGTCCAGCTTGAGCATGCGCCTCGACCGCACCAAGAGTAGCCAGGGAAAACGCCGCGGCAGCTCCCCACACGGCGGTCAAACGAAATGCCGGGGCGCTGGGCCCCGGCATTCTTGATTTGGCAGTAATCATTTTCATGATCAGGTGTTTATCGCCTTAGAACGCAACTTGGAAGCCGCCACGTGCGCCAACCTCACCGCTATCCAGACCAACGCCAAGGCCGGCCGAGAACGAAGCGTTGTCGCTGATGCGCGCGCTCATTGCGATTGAGCCGGCGCCCTGATCCTGGAAGTAGCCAACGCCGCCCGAAAGCGCGAAGGACGTACCTGCCGGAAGCATCGGGCTTTCCATCGCCAGAGCCATGGCAACACCCTCATTCGCCCGATCGATCAGATCGCGGTTCTGAGCGGTCTGCCCGAACAGCGTGTTGATCTGGCCCTGCTGGGCCTGCGTCAGCGTTTGCAGCGAAGTGATGTTCGCCGCGTTGGTGCCGATCTGCGCCGTATTGGCGGCCATCGAGGTGTTGATGGCAGCAATATCGGTGGCATTTACACCGATCGCCGTCGTGTTGGACGCGATGTTGCCGGCGTTCACACCGATTGCGGTCGTATTGCCAGCAATGTCCGTGGTGTTGGTGCCGATAGCCGTAGCGTTCGCTCCTATGGCGGTTGCATTGGTGGCGATGTCGGTGCTGTTGGTACCGATCGCTGTCGTGTTGGCAGCGATGTTGCCTTCGTTCACGGTCACGCGGCTGGTTACGCCGGTGATCGCCATCGCGTTGGCTCCAATCGTCGCGGTATTGGCTGCGATGTTGCCGGCATTGGTGCCGATATCGGTAGCGTTCGTTGCAATGCCAGCGGCGTTGGCTGCGATGTTGCCGGCATTGGCGGTGATCGCTCCCTCGTTCGCTGTCACCCGCGTATCGAGACCGGTGATCGCCATTGCGTTTGCACCAATATTGGTGGCGTTGGTTGCAATATCGGCCGAGTTGGTCGCGATAGCGCCTTCATTCGCCGTCACCCGCGTATCAAGTGCTGCGACATTTCCATTGATCGTGACGATGGCCGCTTCGTTGACCGTCACCCGGTTATCAAGCCCGGTAATGGCCGTTGCGTTGGCCGAGATCGCTGTCACGTTCGCGGCAATGCCCGCTGCGTTCGTAGCGATATCCCCGTCGTTCGACTGGATCGCGGCAAGGTTGGCTGCGATGTCCGTATCGTTCGATGTGATGTTGGTGGCATTCGTCGTGATGTCGTCAAGCACAGCCTGAACCGCCGGCCCGCTACCAACCGTGCCGCTGGCATCAACCGTGGCGAAGTTTGTCGCGCCCGTCTGCGCTGCGGTGCTGGAGGTGATATCACCCACAGTCACTGAAGTGCCCGCACCGCCCAATTTCACCTGATCAACACGATCGGTGGCCACGCCCGCGCCGACAGCTGTCGAGCCGCTGAACACCGCATTCGCACCCGTGCCCAGAGCAACCGAGTTCACACCGCCGGCCTGCGCGCCGCTGCCCAGAGCCATCGAGTTCGCGCCATTGGCCAAAGCCTCAAAACCGAAGGCGGAGGAATTGACGCCAGCAGCCCGGGCAAAGTTACCCGAAGCCGTTGCCCCATTGGCAAAGGCGCGCGCGTTGCGACCGAAGGCAGCAGCATTCACGCCGGTCGCCTGCGCTGCGCTACCAACAGCGACCGAGCCAAAGCCCGTTGCCGAAGAACCGCCGCCCAGTGCCGTGCTGGTCTCGCCGGCTGCGTCGGCATCCCAGCCAAGCGCTGTCGAGCCGAAGCCCGAAGCGGTTGCGCCGGTTCCGTCACCGTCTGCGTCGTTACCAATCGCGACTGCGAAATCGCCGGTTGCCGTCGTCAGGTTACCCTGTGCGATGGCTTGCACGCCTGAGGCATTGGCAGCCTCACCCACTGCGAGCGAACGAACGCCCGAAGCGATGGCGAGATGGCCAAGAGCCTGTGCACGAACACCGGTGGCTTGGCTGAGCCAGCCGATAGCTGTTGTGCCAGCTTCGCTAGCCACTGCCTGGCCGCCGACAGCCGTGCTGTTGAGGCCCGATGCGACGGTTGGGTTGGCCTGATCGTTATCAGAGCCGATGGCGACCGCATCAATGCCGGTCGCCTGCGCGCCGACGCCTAAGGCCACACTGCCGTCTCCTGCTGCATTCGAGCCGCTACCAAGCGCGGTCGCTTGTTCCCCAACTGCTTGGGCGAACTGGCCAAACGCACTCGCTTCGCGGCCGGTTGCAGAGGATGAATCGCCGACAGCGGTGGAGCTCGTTCTGGTGGCCTGTGCGAAAAGACCAACAGCGACCGAGCTGGTGCCCGACGCATTTGTGCCAGTACCAAAAGCCGTGCTGCCCTCACCGGTAGCTAAAGCATTCTGACCGAACGCCGAGGCAAACGTACCAGAGGCGATCGCATCGGTTCCGACGACAGTGCTGTTTGCCCCACTGGCTTCAGCATTCACACCGCCAGCAAAGCTATTGTCGCCTTGAGCGCGCGAGAACTGACCAATGGAAGTCGAGCGGCTGCCCGATGCGGTGGAATCCGTACCCACAGCGGTGGTGTCCTGATTGGTTGCTTGCGCCGAGTTACCAAGAGCGGTCGAATTGTTGCTATCAGCAAACGAACCGCCGCCGATTGCGCTGGAACGCAAGCCGGTTGCATTGGCACCCATGCCGAAAGCTGCGGCGTTATCAGCCGTGGCGCGCGCCACCGAACCGACAGCTGTGCTGTTCAGCGCTGTCGCTTGCGAGTTCTGGCCGAATGCTGCGGCAAGCTCTGCCGAAGCGACAGAGATTGTGCCGACAGCGGTGGAGTCCCGACCCGACGCGTTGGAACCCGGGCCAACAGCGATTGCCGAATTGCCCGACGCGTTTGAGAAAGCGCCACTCGCGAGCGAGAATGTGCCTGAAGCTTCCGCACCGCGACCAACCGCTGTGGAAGTATCCGCAATGGCGCGCGAACCATGACCAAGCGCAGTCGAATCGAGAGCTGTCGATTCAGCGACTGTGCCGACAGCAGTCGAGTTTTGGCCCGAGGCGTTGGAACCAGGCCCCACAGCCACGCTTGAATCACCTGCGGAACTCGAGAAAGCGCCAGCGGCAAGCGAGAAATTGCCCGATGCATTTGTCCCGCGACCAAGGGCTGTCGCTGCATCACCCGAGGCGATTGAAACTGCGCCAAATGCGGATGCATCGAGCGTTTGCGCCTCCGCGCCGCTGCCCACAGCCGTTGTGTTGTCAGCAAGCGCATCAGCATTATCGCCAACGGCAACACCGCCCTGTCCACTCACGACCGTTGAGTTACCAACGGCAACCGCGCTCTGGCCGGACACGTTCGAGGCCTGGCCGAT
>JGI12109J20283_10613726_pt1 | contig 10760 bp, 5 predicted proteins | sample ElkSlonscriptome_12_FD_20283 | JGI IMG/M metagenome (IMG submission 20283) | reverse complement strand
CCTGCTGCCGGCGAACCTGGAAAGCAGCATTGGCTACACGCAGCCCCTGTGCGATGTGGTCATCGTGCAGACGCACAGCGGCAGCGAGTACCTGACGGCGCCGGACGAATCGCGCGCGGCCGGAGGTGTGACGCCGGCCCACCTGGAGGCCGACGCCATCGGGCCGGATGACCCGCCGTTTGAATTCCGGGTGGAACCGACGCCCGGTGAGCGCGGGCTGCGCCGCCTGGCCATCGACCACGGGGCCGATGTGCTGATCAATCACCACCCGCACGTACTGCAGGGATTCGAGTCGTATGAAGGCAAGCTCATCGCCCACAGCCTGGGCAATTTCGTCTTCGATCTTTATTACACCGAGACCATGCCCACCCTCGTGCTGACGCTGGAGGTGGAAAAGAGCGGCATCACCGGCTACCGCTTCACGCCCGCCTGGATCAACCACTACATCCCCGAGCCGGCCACCGGCAACCTGGGCCGGGAGATCATCGGGCGTTTGGCCGAATACTCGCGACCCATGGGCGCGCTGGTCACGCCCATCGCGGGTGCCGACGAGGCCCGCATCCACCTGAGCCGCGCCGACCTGGACTCCACCGTCCTGATCACAAGTGCCGAGGTGGCGCTGATGCCCGCCGGCGGGTATGCGGTCTCCGCGCCGGTGGAACTGGCCGGACAGGGCAGCCTCTCGGGTCTGGACGCCCTGCCCGCGGGCTGGGAGGCACGCTGGGGCAAGGAACTGCTCTGGCTGGGCGGCTTCGAGGACGAGGGCGCCGATCTGTGGGAGATCAATACCCCGGACGAGGCCCTCGTCACCGACACGGCCCACCGCGGGGCGCGCAGCCTGCGCCTGCGCCGCTTCTCCACCGACACGGACCAGACGGGCACCGACCTGGAGAAACACCTGCCCTGCGATCCGACCAAGGCGCACTCGGCCGTGGCCTGGCTGAAGGCGGAGAACGCCCACCAGGCCCGGGTCATGGTGCGCTTCTACGCGGATCGCTACGCCAACGTCCCCATCACCGACACGGATCTGGAGGCGCGTTTCGACGGCACCTGCGACTGGCAGCACCAGTGGGTGGACCTCGAGACACCCCACGATGCCACCTACTTCGACATGCGCTGCGGCCACGAACCGCCCGCCTCGGGCACGGCCTACAGCTGGTTCGACGACCTGGCCCTCATCGAGTGGGAGCCCTGGACCACCGTCCAGGACGGGGCGGCCATCCCCACACCCAACAACCACCGTTTCCTTCAATTGCGGCACCCGGACACCGGCATGACGGTCCAGACCGTGGTCTACCGGGAGACGGCCTTTGGCCAGCAGCCCGCCAGCGCGGTGCCTGATCTGCCTCCTGCGGGCACCGGGCCGACGCTGCGCTGCTTCCCCAATCCCTTCAATCCGCGCGTGACCATCGAGCTGGATCTGCGTTCGGTGAACAGATCCCTGGCTTCGGGCGGCGTGGCCGTGGAGGTGTTCGATGTGCGTGGGCGGAAGGTGCGCACCCTTCATCTGGCCAACCCCGAGGCAGGCAAGATCAACGGGCTGACGTGGGATGGCCGGGATCAGGCCGGAAAGGCCCTGGCCAGCGGTATCTATCTGGTGCAGAGCCGGTTGGGTGAGCAAACGGTATCCCGGAAGGTGACCTTGGTGCGATGAAACAGGGCAACCATATATCAGACGTTCGCGTTTCGTGATAGTCTTCCCATTGACGTGACACTTTCAAATGCAGTAGGATCCATCTTGACGAACTAGCGTCCATTCTCGTCCATCGTTCCTTTTGTACCAATCCCATACTGGAGGAGTTAAGACATGAAGACCGTGCTCACGACCCTCTGCATCCTCGCTGTGGCCACCATGGCCCTGGCCGAGAAGCCCGTCATCCCCAGCGGGGACTGGACCCCCGCCCGCATCGCCTGCCCGTTCGAGGTTGTGACCTACGACTGGGATTTCGCCCAGGGCGATCAGGGTTTCACCACCAGCGTCTGTGACGATACCGGCGGAGCCCCCGTCTGGGCCCACGGCACCGACGCCAATTTCCCCGCCACCGTCTGGGGCACGGTCCTCAATGGGGACTACATTTCCGACGCCGGCGAGGCCCTCGTCTCTCCCGAGTTCATGGTCGACACCAGCACCAACCTGGTGCAGGTGACCCACTTCTTCGAATTCGAGAACAGCTACGACGGCGGCAACCTCATGGTCAACGGCACCGTGGTGGCCCCCATGGACGGCTACAACGACGACGAACTGAGCGACAGCGTCAACTACTATGCCTTCTGCGTGGACGGCCAGCCGGGCCTCACCGATGATCCGCTGGTCCCTTACGAGATGATCACCAGCTGCTTCGACCTGAGCGCCTTCGAGGGCGAGACCGTCTCCCTCGAGTTCCAGTTCGGTAGCGACAGCAGCGTCACCTACCTGGGCTGGTACCTGGGCGGCGTGAAGGTGGGCGGCACCGAGCCCGTCGGCACCACCGACGCCAGCTGGGACGCCATGAAGGCCCTGTACCGCTAGTTTGATCGAATCGCATCGCCCCGGGACCCGGCCTCCTGCCGGGTCCCCTTTTTTGTGGAACCTGTCAATTGATTGGGGTTTCTCATGTCAGTCAGACTATGGAGGATTCTGACACTCACCCCCCTGAGATTGCGAGAGTTGCCCATGCGACAAGGCTACCTGTTTATCGTTTGCCTGTGCCTTCTGCCGACCGTAGGCGCCGCCCAGACCAGCGTGGGGTTTGCCCAACCGGAAGATGTCCAGACACTGCTGGACTACCGCCTGCCGGGCTGGAGTTTCCGGACCTTCGACGGGCGCCTGGCCCTGGATGGACGGGAGGAATCCTCCCGCTTCAGGGGAGAGGCCTCATCCGGTTCCCAATTCCAGGGAAACCTGGGCCTGGACTACCAGCGCACCTGGGAGAGCGAAGAGCGTTCCCTGCAGTACGGGGGAAACTGGGACACGAGATTCCGGCACATGCGGAACACCGATGATGATTCCGAAAGCCGTACCTCGCTCTATGACAACCTCTTATCGATGGACGGGTCCTACGAGCGCTACCTGGGCGGAGGTCCGCTGAGCCTGAGAGGCTCGGGCACCCTGGAACACGGCTACAGTGAAGACCACCGGGAGTCCACCCAGGGTGAAAACACCGATGAGCTGGATCGGTATTCCCGCACCCATCGGCTGCGTGCCGCCTTGGGCGTTGGGCTGGGCCGCATCCGCAACGTGAGGCTCTCTCCCCCTACGAGGTCCTGTATCTGCAGGAAGCCCTGAACGAGAACCTCGGATCCCGTTACGAGGGGTTCCGTCTTGGTATCAACGCTGTCTGGATGGAGAGTTTCAATTCTTACATGGACCAGGACAGGTACGATCATGATCGGCAGATCAGTGTAGGCGCCAGCTACTACCAAAACCCCAGTCTGACCCGGCAGTACAGCGCCAACCTGTTTTACAACTACCACTGGCTGCGGGATGATTCCCCTTCGGAAGAGTATGCCTACCTCCGGGCCACCCTGGGGCACCTCTGGAATGTCGCGGATCGCATCAACTGGAACCTGACCCTGAGCCACAACGGGCGCCGTGCCTTCGATCCCAGAAGGGACAACGCCTCCAGCGCATTGGTCTCGGATTTCGATTTTCGGATCGAGGACCGGCTGACCCTCGGCTGCGGTGTGGATCTGCGCTACAGCCACACGGAACGGGACGACGCCGTGGGCTTCGGCTGGAACCTGGTCTACAACGTGGGCCTGACCTACGACCTGGGTGCCGGCATCCTCAACTGAGGCGGAAAACTCGTTCCACCAAAACGGCTTGGCGGCCGTGGGCATATTCCCGCTCACGGCCGCTCACCGTTCGATGGTCCCCAGAATCTCCTCGATGCGCTCCCGCTCCGGATGCTCCGGATCCAGCGCCAGACAATCCTTCAGCAATTCCGCCGCCCTATCATGGCGGCCCAGCTCCTGATACGCCACCGCCAGATGGTAGGTCACGATGGGGTGATCCGGAAGCAACTCGTCCGACTTCTTCAGCTCGGCGACGGCCGCCTCGAACTGCCCCTCCCGCAGCAGCGCCCAGCCCAGCGTATCGCGGATCATGCCGTTTTCCGGCAGCATCTGCGTCGCCCGGCGGGCCAGGGGCAGGGCCTCGTCGCAGCGGCCGGCATCGCACAGCACCGAGGCCAGGGCGTTCATGGCCAGGGCGTTGTCCGGGTGGCTGTCCAGCATGCGGCGGTAACGGGCGATCTCCTGCTCGGCGCAGAAGACGTCGGGATCGGGGATCCGGCCGCCGGTGGCCAGACCCATGAAGTAGCGGGCATTGCCGTTGGTGGCGTCCAGGCAGAAGGCGTCGTGCAGTTCCTGGTCGTTGTTGTAGAAGGTGTAGCGGGAGACGTGGCCGGCCACCTCCTGTTCCTGCCGGATGGCAGCCATGTCAGCCCGGTCCAGGCCCCGGAAATACGGCAGGGCGTTGGCCTGGAAGGCGGGCAGCTGCCACTGCTGGGGCAGGGGCCACACGGCGGACTGCTTGTCGAAGTAATGCACGTCGTCGGTATTGATGCGCGTCTCGCCGGCCAGCATGGCGTCCAGGGCGGGGCCGTCCATCCAGAAGAAACCCGCCACGTGGGGCACCGTATCGATATCGAAGTAGTCGGCCTGGAACCATTCCGGCAAGCGGTCCAGGCGCTGCCGCAGCTGCGCCGCGTCGATCTGCAGGGGCTCCGGGGTGGCCAGCAGGAAGGCCTGATCCGAACCGTAGATGTACCACACGGTGGTGTGGGGAAAGACGGTGCGGAAGGTGTTCAGGTGGATGCGCATCAGTTCGCCGCGCATGCTGCCGGTCACCGGCACCCACTGGGCGAAGATGCCGCCCGGCTTGAGGCGCCGCTTCACCAGGTTGTAGAACTCCTCGGTGTACAGGATCCAGCTGTCATAGGCCCGCGGATGCGTGGAGTCGCTGATGATAAGGTCGTATTCCTTGCCGCTGGTCAGCAGATAGTTGCGGCCATCCTCGTTGTGGAAGTGGAAGCGGTCCTTGTGGAAGACGTCCCCGTTGACCTCGGTGAACAGATCGTTGATGCCCTCGATGTCCGGATTCAGATCCGCAACATCCAGCGAGGCCACCTGGTCGCTGGCCAGCACCGAGCCGGCCGTGATACCCGCCCCGAAGGCGATGACCATGGCATCCTTCGGGCCCTCGGGCTCGTGGATCAAGGGGGGCAGCACCCCCAGCAGCTTGAAGAGTTGCACGTGCCAGTAGCGGGTGGAGGCCTCCTCCACGCCGTTGAGGTACATGTCGCGGTAGGTGCCCAGGCGCGGGTCGGCCTGGTCGATGACCGTGACGGTGGCCGCCTTGCCTTCGCGCACCAGCTTGACCCGCGCCGACCGGGCGCCGGTGGCCTGGGCCACCTTCAGGGCATACTGGTGCATGATGGGTGGCAGCAGCAGGTTCAGCACCAGCACCACGGCCAGGGTCACGCCCAGAGGCAGGGCCACCTTCAGTTTGCCGCGGCCCGGGATCAGGGGCCCGGCCGCCGCCATCAGCACCAGCACCCCGGCCATGCCGATCAACACCCACTGGATACCCACCAGCGGCACCAGGAAGTGGTTGCCCAGGGCCGCGCCCAGCAGGCCGCCCATGGTGTTCAGGGCGTAGAGGTTGGCCGCGCTGCGGGCCGTCTCGCCCTTGCTCCGGGGGTTGAGCATGCGGATGGCCACCGGTAGCATGGCGCCGACCATGATCAGCGGCAGGATCAGCACACCCAGGATGGGCAAGGGGTTCAGAGGCGCCGCATCGGCGAAGCGCGCGTAGTGATCGGGGCCGACAACGCGGTCACTCAGCAGCAGGTACGGGGTCAGAAGCATGAACAGGGCCGCCAGCAGGGCCAGGATGCCGAAGAGGCGATCCGCCCCCGCGCCCATCCGGCGCAACCGCCCGTAGAGCCACGTGCCCACCACCGCACTGAGGCCGGTGCCCAGCAGGAAGGCCGTCAGCACCAGCGGAAAGACCGAGACCGAGTTGCCCAGGAATAGGATGCTCATGCGCGTCAACAACACCTCGTAGGACAGGGAGACCAGTCCCACCACGAAGGTGGCGAACAGGAGGTACCGGCGCAGGGAGACCGGCGCGGGAGAACCTTCTTCGGACGCCGGGGCCGGGTTCTCGGCGGCGGCATCCCGACGGCCGGCCACCGCGTTGGCCACCAGGGCGCTCAGGGCCGCCGTCACGTACAGGCCCAGGGACACGTTCAGTGTCACCTGGACGCCGAATTCCAGCAGCAGGTGGTATCCCGCCGCGAAGCAGCCGATGGCCGCGCCCAGGGTATTGGTGCTGTACAGGTAACCCGTGCGCGCCGTGCGCCGGACGCTGCTGTTGAGGGCCGTGCCCGCGACAATGATGGGGAAGGTGGCCCCCATCAGGGTGGCCGGCAGCACCAGCGCCGCCAGCGTCACCAGGATGCGCACCAGCGCCAGGGCCCCCTGGTTGATGCCCCCGGAGGCAAGGTTGGCGAACAAGCCGGCCAGCCCCCCGAAGAGCCAGGGCGAGACCACCACGAACAGGCCGATGACGATCTCCAGCAGGAGGTAGGGTTTCAGGGTGATGCGCCGATCGCGCACCCAGCGCCCACCCAGATAGCTGCCCAGGCCCAGGCCGCCCATGAAGACGGCCACGATCATGGCCGTGGCGCTCAGGCTGTTGCCCACCACCACGATGAGCATGCGGTTCCAGGTGACCTCGGCCACGAGGCTGGCCGCCCCGCTGCAGAAGAACGCGATATAGATGAGCAGGGCAAAGAGGCGTGAGCGGGCACGGACGGACATGGGCCGAAAACTCCCTGTTTGAGCAGAAACGGTTGATGCTGATTATATTTTAACAAATAGGTGGTAAAAATGACAGAAATTCCCGCAAAAACGGTGGGAAATGGGCCGATCCCGGGTGGGACCGGCCCCATGAGGAAGGCTCAGCGCGCGGAGCCCAACGGCATCGGCCCCAGCCACGCGTTCAGGATCAACATCAATTCCTGCGTGGTGAAGGGTTTGGTCATGTGCACGTCCATGCCCGCGTCCAGGCACTTCTGCCGGTCCTCGGGCCCCGCGTGCGCCGTCAGGGCGATGATGGGAATGGACGCATTGGGGCCATCCGTTTCCCGGATGCGACGGGAGGCCTCGTAGCCGTCCATGACGGGCATCTGGCAATCCATGAGGATGAGCCGGAAGCTGTTTTCCCGGACCCTTTCCAGCGCTTCGCTTCCGTCATTGGCCAGCTCCACCTCGTGCCCCAGTTTGAGCAGGCATTTGCGGATGTACAGCTGGTTGATGGGGTCGTCCTCCACCACCAGGATGCGGTTGCTGGTTTCATCGGCCAGAGGATGGGTCCCCGGTTCCGGAACCGGCTCATCCAGGCGTTCGAAGGGCAGGACAAACCAGAATTCGGTCCCGCCGCCGGGGCGGTTCTGCAGGCCGATCCGCCCGCCCATCATGCTGACCAGCTCCCGGCTTAGGGGCAGCCCCAACCCGACACCTCCGGCCGCGCGGGTCATGGACCCATCGGCCTGGGCGAAGGTGTTGAAGATGTCCTTCTGCTTGTCTTCCGGGATACCCGTCCCCGTATCGCTCACGGCGAAACGCACCCAGTCCTTGTCCGCACTCGAGTCAAACCGGCTGATCTCCACCGCCACCGAACCCTGCTCGGTGAACTTCACCGCATTATCCACCAGGGCCAGGGCCACCTGGGTGATGCGCCGGGCGTCGCCCACCACACGGGAGGGCAGGTCCCCGGCCATCTGCAAACGGAACTCCAGGCCTTTCTTCCGGGTCAGGGGTTCGGCCGCTTCCCGGATCTTCTCCTCGATCTGCTGCAGGGATATTTCCAGGTTGTTCAGCGTCAGTTTGTGGGTGGTGACGGCCGAATAATCCAGAAGATCCCCCACGATGCCCAGCAGCTTCCGGGCGGAATGGCGCAGCAGGTCCACCAGATCCGACTGGTCCGTGTCCAGGTCGGTCTGACCCAGCAGGTCGGCCATGCCCAGCACACCGTTCAGCGGCGTGCGCAGCTCGTGGCTCACATTGGTCAGGAACTGGTCCTTGAGGGCGGACGCTTCGCGGATCTTGTGCTCCGCGCGCTTGCGTTCGGTGATGTCCTGGATGAATCCGTAGTACCCCTCGGGGTGGCCATCACCCGGGCGCGCGGGTTCGCCATACAGGTGGATGACGACCCTCCGCCCCTTCACCGTGGTGATGTTGTAATCGAGGTTGATGAGTCCCCCGGTCTTCATGTAGTCCAGCAGACCGTCATGGGCGCCCGGGTTGCCGTCCACGGGCACGATGCGGGGCAGTTCGTTGAGGCCGAAGGTGTCCCGCTCCTCGTCCAGATCCAGGATGTTGCGGACCTCGTCCGAGACCACCAGCGTCTGATTCCTGGTGTCGATGGCCCAGGACCCCAGACCCGAAGCCGCCTGGGCCCAGGTCAGTCCCGAAACCTTTCGCCGGGCCGCCAGATAGTCCTGCTGGATGCGCAGGGCGAACTTCACCCGCATCACCAGCATTTCCCAGTCCACCGGCTTGGTCATGTATTCGCTGGCGCCGGCCTGATAGGCCTCCTGCACCATGGCGGTATCCCCCTGGCCCGTCACCAGGATCACCGCCACGCCATCCTCGCCGGCGATGCGCTTCATTTCCCGGCAAGCCTCCAGGCCGTTCTTGCGGGGCATGTTCACATCCATCACCACGAGCATGGGCTGCTTTTCCCGAAAAACCTGCAGGGCCTCCACGCCGTCCTCGGCTTCCAGGAGGTCCAGCCCCAGATCCTCGAGGCAGTTCTTGAAGAGTTCGCGCTGCAGGATGTCGTCGTCGACGATGAGGATGGCATCCTGGGCCCAGAACGTATTATCCGACATGAGATGTCTCTCCGACCATGGCCTCGAAGGCCTTTTGGGTGGCGTCACTGGTTGACTTGAATTCCTCTTTCAGGCCCCGGGCGGAAGGATCTTCGGCCCGACCCAGTTCCTCCAGCCGGCGGCACAGGCCGGACAGGGCCAGGGCGCCCAGGGTGGCGCTGCTGGACTTGAGGAAGTGGGCGGCCGCGACCAGGGAGGGGTAATCCCCCGCGTCCAGGGCCGCCAGGATGGCGGTGCGCTTCTCTGCGAAATTGATGAAGTACTTCTCGATGGACATCTGCACGATGTCCGGGCGCCCCGGCCGCTGGAACTGGCGCAGGGTGTCCAGGGCCGACGGATCCAGGATCGATTCCCCGGATTCCGCCGCGCCGGATTCTGTCCGGAAATTGGCCGTGGTTGCGGGTTTGTCCGGGGCCGCCAGGCTGCGTTCTGCACGGTCCTCCTCGAGCCATTCCTGCAGCACCTCGGCCAGCTGCTCCGGCGAGTAGGGCTTGCTCAGATATCCGTTCATGCCCACCTCATGGCACTGCCGGCGAATACCTTTCTGGACATCGGCCGTCAGGGCCACGATGGGCAGGGGCCGTCCCTGGGCGGACATCGTCTTCTTCTCCCAGGCGCGGATCTTACCGGTGGCCGTGAACCCGTCCATGCCGGGCATGTGGCAGTCCATGAGGATCAAATCGAACACCTGGGCCTTGACCTTGCGCACGGCCTGGAAGCCGTCCGAGGCCATGCTCGGCTGCAGACCCATGTTGTCCAGCATGGCCGCCGTGACCTCCTGGTTGACGGGGTTGTCATCCACCACCAGGATGCGGCCCCGAAAACGGGGGCCGGTGGCGCCGCCCTGCACCGCGGTGCTGTCCCCGGGCAGAGGCTTGTCCATGAGAACGGATTCCAGCAGGGAACCCAGATCCTTCTTGCGGATGGGTTTCTGGACGTAGTGGTTGACGCCGCAATCCAGGGCCCGCTGCACATCCTTGTCGTCGGTGATGGACCCGATCATGATCAGGGGAATGTCCTCGCCGCCCGGCAGTTCGCGTATGCGGCCGGCCAGTTCCACCCCGTTCATGCCCGGCAGGTGGAAATCCAGCAAGGCGGCGTGGCATGCGAAACTGTTGCCACGCTCGCCCTTCAGCTCTTCGAGGGCCTCCTCGGCCGACCCCACACCCCGGCAGCCCATCCTCCAGCTGTGGGCGAACTCCAGGAGGATGTCCCGGTTCACGTCGCCATCGTCCACCACCAGGAGGTTGAAGCCCTCCAGGTTGCAGGCCTCGTCGGCGGCATGCTCGGGCGTCTCGACCATTTCCAGATCCAGGTGGAACCAGAAGGTGGAACCCGTCGCCTCCCGGCTTTCCAGGCCCATGGTGCCGCCCATCAGTTCCACCAGCTGGCGGCTGATGGACAGGCCCAGTCCCGAGCCCCCGAAGTTGCGGCTGGTGGAACCGTCCGCCTGGGTGAAGGAATCGAAGATCCGGCCCTGGGCGTCCTCGGGAATGCCGATACCCGTATCCTGCACCTCGCAGCGGAAAGCCAATCTCCCGGTGCCGCCTTCCTCCGGAATGACCCGCATGCGCACATGCCCCTTGCGCGTGAACTTGATGGCGTTGCCCACCAGGTTGACCATGACCTGGCGCAGGCGCGAGGGGTCGCCCTTGACCCGGCGACGCGCCCCGGCGGGCACCTCCAGGTTCAATTCCAGGCCCTTGCGCGCCGCCTGGTCGAACATCATGACGGTGATGTCCTCGAAGAGCTCGCCCAGATGGAACTCCGTCTCCTCGAGACGCAGCTTGCCCGATTCGATCTTGGAGAAGTCCAGGATATTGTTGATGACATCCAGCAGGGTGGCGCCGCTGCAGAGGATGGTCCGGGCGAAATGCG
>JGI12109J20283_10196966_pt1 | contig 10771 bp, 10 predicted proteins | sample ElkSlonscriptome_12_FD_20283 | JGI IMG/M metagenome (IMG submission 20283) | reverse complement strand
TGGTGATCTACGCCGGGAGGACGGGGCGTGGCGGGGGCATACCCGCCAGCGGGGGGTGCGCGATCCCCTGCGGCTACGGCTCAACAGCTACCGGGTGCTGCTGTCCCGGGGGCGGGACGGGATGATCGTCTGGGTGCCGCCGGAGAAGGTGCTGGACGAGACCTATGGGTGGTTGCGAGAGGTCGGGATTCCGGAGTTACCGGCCTGAGGCAACGCCCTCCCTGGGATCGCCGAGTTGCACTCGGCCCCGCGCCAGCGGAACAACGGCGAGTGCAACTCGGCGATCCCACAGGACAATCATCGCAGACAATCCCAGTCCCCCTCATCCACGAGAGGCGCGGTAAGATCACCCAGCGTTTTACCTTTTCCGGCAATAGCCGGATGGGGAACCCGCACGGGCTTTGCCGATAACCGCGGTTTGGTGTTTTCTCCATCATGTTCGCCGGAAAATCCGAATCGGGGCAGCAATGCATCGAAGCTATCGAGGGAAATTCCCAAAAACTCGCACGCCTCGGTCTTCGAGAGTTTCCCGCTACGGTGTAAAACCATGACGAGCGCGGTTCTGGCGAACTCCGGATCCAATCCGATGAGATTGGGTGTATCGGGTAATTCCACTGAGATTTTCACGGTTCAGGAACTCCATGGCCGGTTCTGGCAGGTAATAATCTCCTGTCAAACCGGCTCCATCAACACCAGCCGCAACCGCCCCCCCCGGGCCAGCAGGCCCACCTCGACGCGTATCCCCTGCCCATCGGCCTGGACCTCCACCACCTCGCCCTCCAGTTGCGCCGCCAGCACCCGCTCCGGCTCCACCCCGGGTAGCGTGAGCCAGCCCGGTCCACAACCCGGCGGCAGGTCCAGGGCGATCAGGGTGGGGCTGAAATGCAGATGCCGCAGGCGCCCCCGCAGATTGGTGCCGAACAGCACCGCGCCATCCACCCGCAGCGTCAGCGCCCCCCGCTGGATCTCGGTGCGCGCCTCCCCCAGGGGACAGCGCAGTGGCCCCACCGGGGTGGTGTCCTCGTCGAAACTGAGATTCCAGCCCTCCCAGGGGTTGAAATCCAGCCGTTCGGCCACCGCCAGATAGGGCATCAGGGCGCCCCAGCCGTAGAAGCGGTCGGTGTCGGGCTGATCCAGGGCCTCACCGGTGTCGGCGTTGTAGTTCTCCGGGCAGTGGCGATCCCGCCAGGCCCGCTGGAACAGTTCGCTGGCCTGGCGGGCCAGTTCCTGGGCATCCCGCTGGTAGCCGTAGCGGCGCAGACCCTGGTACACCAGAAAATGTAGCGGCGGCCACACCCGGCCCCGCCAGTAGCTGTTGTCCCGGTGGGCCGGGTGGGCGCGCTCGCAGGCGGGCAACCACCAGGGGTCGCCGAAGCGATCGGCCCGGTGCAGCCAGTTCACCACCAACGCCTCGCCCTGTTCGCGGCTGGCGGCGCCGGCCAGCAGGGGGTAGAAGCTGGTGGGCGCCAGCGCCTGCACGAAGCCACCCACCGGTCGGCGGTTGGCGAACACGCCCCGCTGCTCATCCCAGAGCTTGCGGCGAATGTTGCCGCGAAGTTCCGCGTCCAGGCTCTCCAGTTCCAGTTGCTCCTCGCGTCGACCCAGCACCCCGGCGATCCGCGCCAGCATGGCCGCATCCACCGCCAGCAGACTGTTCAGACCCACATCCCAGATATCCAGCAGCCCCGCCTCGGTGAGGCGGCCCTCCTCATGCACCGGGGAGTTGTCCATGCTGGATTCGTTGCGGGCGGCCAGCCGGGTGCCCTGGTAGAGCCCCTGGCCCAGGGCCGAGGTGCCATAGGCCATCAGCCCCTCCCCCAGGCAGCGCTCCCGCCACCACCAGCGGTGGTTGCGCAGCAGCACGGGATAGGCCAGCTCCAGCCAGCTGCGTTCCCCGTGGCGCAGGTACAGCAACCACAGGATCAACCCGCCGATGGGCGGCTGGCTGCGATCCACCCAGGCATCGAAGCCGGTGAGCAGACAGGGCAGATTGCCCGCCGGGGTGGCCCCCGCCAGCACCGCCATGAGGTTATCCCGGGCCAGCTCCCCGTCCAGCGCCCCCGCCAGCAGGGCATGATAGAGAATATCGTCCAGCCACAGCCCGTAGCCGCCGAACTTGCGGGTGTTCCAGTGGCGGCTGAGGGCGGTGTAGGGGCGCTGGTTGATGGGGTCGTGGACCGTGTTCCAGCCCATCACATCGCGGATCGCGGCGCTGTCCGGGTCGCTCTCCGGGAGTTGCGGCAGGGGATCCGCCAGGGCCGCCCGGTACTGCTCCCGGGCGCGGTCCGGATGATCCGCCAGGGCCAGGGCCAGGCGCCCCTCGGGAGTCTCCTCCAGGTTATAGCGCAACGCCCCCAGCGGACCTGCGCTGCCCCGGGAGCCCAGGTAGGCATAGCCCCGCTGGTGGAGTTCCTCCGCCAGCGCCTCGCGGTCCGGGTGAAAACTCGCCAGCAGCGGGGGCTCGCCCCCCAGCAGTGCGTGGCGCCCGTCCACCGTGAGGGCCAGATCCCGGTGCCGGGGGTCGTAAACCACCTCACTGCCGGGCGGACCCTCCAGGCACCACAGTAGCCAGAAGCGCAGACCCCACTCCCCGTGGGCCAGGGTCCGCCAGTGGATCACCACGCTGTAGGGATCGGGACGGGCATAGTGTAGCGCCACCCGGGTGTCCCCCAGACTGAAGCTCAGATGTATCACCGCGCCGTCCAGACTGCGCGGGCCGGGGCGGATCTCGGCGGGGGGCAGGCTGCTGGCCCGCTGCAGGCTGTCGGCATAGGCCATGGGGGCGAGGCGCAGGCCCAGGGGCAAGTGGATCAGGCTCGCGGGCGCCGCGCTGTCCCAGGTGTTGAAGGCCCGCTCCGGGAGTATCGCCGGGTGGCGCCAGTTCACGGTGGCCATGCCTTCAGCAGTTGCTCGCTACCGATGATCTCGATCTGCTGGTCGAAGCGCGGCAATACCGCCTCCAGGGTGGCCCGGTGGCCCTCCGGGGAGGAACTGGCCACGGCGTCCGCCACCACCACCGTACGATGGCCCTTGTCCACCGCCTGCATCACCGAAGCCAGCACGCACACATCGGTCTCCACCCCGGTGAAGATCAGGGTGTCGATCTTGCGGTGGCGCAGTATCTCCTGGAAGCTCAGGCTGTCGAACACCGAGTGGACCCGCTTGTCCACCACCAGCGCCGGCGGCGTGAAGCGCGACAGCGGCGACACCAGCCCCAGTTGCCCGGGGTCGATGCGGGCCAGGGTCAGATCCCGCCAGTGGCGGTAGTAGCGTTGCCAGCTGCCCACCGCCACCTCGGGGTTCCTGGGCGTGATGAAACGGCTGAACACCGTGCGCTCGGGACTGGCGGCGGTGATCCGCTCCACCAGCGGCAGGATCGTCATGAGTTCCGGGGTGTGCCAGGCGGTGGGCTCGGCGAACAGGCGCTGCATATCCACCGCCACATGCAGACTGTTGGCCCCCAGCGGGCCGAAGCGTAAAGTCGCCATCTTAGCGAGATCCCCCAAAGCGATAGAGTCTGGCCACCATCAACAAAAGCGCCATGGACAGCAGGATGATCAACGTGGAGATGGCGTTGATCTCCGGGGTGAAGCCCTTGCGGATGGCCGAATAGATCTCCACCGGCAGGGTGCTGGTGCCGGGCGCGGCGAGAAAATACGAGATCACGAACTGATCGAAGGAGACCGCAAACGCGAACGCTGCGGCCGCCGCGATGCCCGGCAGCAGGCCCGGCAGGGTGACCCGCCACAGCACCTGCCAGGGTCCGGCGCCGAGGCCCCGGGCGGCATCCTCCAGTTCCACCCCCACCACGGCGAGCCGCGCCCCCACCAGAATCACCGTGTAGGGCAGGGCCAGCGCCACATGGCCCACGAGGAGCGCAGGCCAGCCCCGGGGCAGGCCGATCCAGAAGGTGAACACCAGCAGGCTGGTGCCGATGATCAGCCAGGGAATGGCGATGGGCGGCAGCAGCAGGATCTGCAACAGGCGCCGGCCGCGGAATGTATAGCGGGCGAAGGCCAGCGCCGCCAGGGTGCCGAGACTGGTGGCGATGAGGGAGGTTGCCAGCGCCAGCCCCACGCTGGTGCCGCTGGCCGACAGCAGCCTGCGGTTGTCCATCAGCGCCACGAACCAGCGCCCGCTCCATTCCATGGGCAACTGGTACAGGGGCGAGGCGTTGAAGGCCATCACCATCATCACCACGATGGGCGCGTACAGGAACACCAGCACCAGCGCGAGGAACACCCGTCCGAGGAGGATCATGTGACCCGCTCCAGCCGCTGGCGCAGCGGATAGGCCAGCAGCAGGATCAGCAACACCACCGCCAGCAGGATGAACGACAGCGCCGCCCCCAGCGGCCAGTTGAAGGTCTGGGTGAACTGATCCTCGATCACCGTGCCGATCACCGTGCCCGCCGGCCCGCCGAGGATCCGCGGCTCCATGAAGGCGCCGATCACCGGCACGAAAATCAGCACCGACCCCGCCACCAGTCCGGGCAGCCCCAGCGGCAGCCACAGCCGCCGGAACACTGTCCAGTGGGAGGCGCCGAGCCCCCGGGCGGCCAGGATCAGGCTATCGTCCACCGCCTGCAAGGCCAGATAACAGCTGAGGATCATGTAGGGCAGATAGGCATGCACCAGCCCGATCACCACCGCCTGTCGGGTGAACAGCAGATCCACCTCGGGCGCGTCGGGCCACAGCGCCTGTAACCCCCGATCCAGCACCCCCCCCGCCCCCAGCACCATGGTCCACGAGAAGGTGCGCACCAGCCCGTTGCTCCAGAACGGCAGCACCACCAGCAGGAACACCACCTCCCGCCAGCGCCCCGGCACTGCCCGGGACAGGGCCAGCGCCGCCGGGAAGCCGATCAGGGCGCAGAAGGCCGTGACCTCCAGGCCGATGCCGAGGGAGCGCCAGAGCAGATCCCGGTACACGGATTTTTCCAGGAAGGCCCGGTAATGCTCGCCGGTCAACACCGGCTCGCGGTTGCCCAGCGGCGTCTCGCTCAGCACGCTGAAATAGAGCATGGCGGTGAGCGGCAGGAACACCGCCACCAGCAGCCATAGATAGGCCGGGCCGGTGAGGCCGAGGATGGCGAGTCGGCAACGCACGACGAGCGGACTTTTACTGGACGATGGCCGCCTTCACTTCCTGCCACAGTTCCAGGTAACGGTTACGCCGCTGGTCGGGAATGGGCGCCATGAAGGTGAGCCGCCCGGTCACTGCCGGGTCGCCCATCACCGCCCGGTTGAAGGCATCCTCGGGAAGCTCGGCCATGGCCCCCCGGTTGGCCGGCGCCGGCGCCCCCACCTCGGTGTCCCAGCGCACGTAGAATGCCGGGCCGATGAGATAATCGATGAAGGCGTGGGCCAGTTCCGGGTTGGGGGCATCCACCGGGATGGACAGCCCGTCGAACCAGCCGATGGCGCCCTCCTCGGGGATCACGAAGCGGATGGGCAGTTCGAACGCTTTCCGCGAGCGCGCCGCCGAGCCGCTCCAGTAGGTGGCGATGTCGAAACGTCCCGCCGCCATGTACTTGTTCCACTGGTCCTCGGAGGACCAAAAGGTGCGGATCTGCGGGCCGAGCGCGATGAGCCTGGCCTTGATGGCGTCCAGATCCGTCGGGCTGTTCATGTCCTGACCCAACGCCAGCGCCGCCAGTTGCACGGACTCCACGGCATCGTCGCGCCAGCCCAGCCGGTCGCTGAAGCGCGGCGCCCAGAGCGCCTCCAGCGTGGTGGGGATGGGCGTCACCTCGTTGACGTTCACCGCATAGGCGGTGGCCCCCCACACCCAGGCGGCACCGTAAAGTTCACCGTCGGCGCGAAGGTAGGGGTGATCCCGCAGGCTCTGGTCCAGTTGTTCGAAGTGGGAGAGTTGATCCGGGTTCAGCGGCTGGATCAGCCCCTCGCTCACGGCCTGCTGGGTGTAGCTGCTGTTGATCAGCACCACGTCATAGACCCCGGGATTGGTGCGAAGCCGGGTGAGCATCTCCTGCTCGGAGTTGAAGTAGTCGTGGACCACCTCCACCCCATGTTCCTCGGCAAAGGCTTCCACCGCCCAGGGCTCGTCGGTGCCGTAGCCCTGCCAGTTGAGCACCCGCAATTGCTGCGCCGTCGCCACGCCGCCGAGGGCCAGTAGCAGAGCCAGTCCGGCGCCGAGGCGCTGCATGGTCGAGATCATGGTCATCGTCTCCTGAACCCAAGGTTGCTTCGAATATTAGGTGTAAACCGCCTATCATTGTAGGGACCATGAATTCAGCCAACGAATCCGCCCATTGCCGAACCCGTGATGCAGGAACCCACCACCATGCCGAAGGCTCCCGGACAGTCCGGCGCGAGGCGACCATCCCCGTGCCAGGAGTGAACTGATGCAACTGTATCTCGACCCGGATACCGGGATCTGGCGTGACGACGATTATTTCTTCGATCCCCAGGGCGGCGGCTGGCGCCCCCGCGAGGAGGCCACCCGCGGCGAGCCGGTGAGCGCCGAGGCCGCCGCCCGCTGGCTACAGAAACGCTCCCAGACCCCCTGCCGGGTGCCGGTGGGGGTGATCGGTGCCCGCTCGGCCAGCCCCGAGCGGCTGGCGGCGGCCGAGGCGCTGGGCCGGCGGCTGGCCGAGATCGGCTTCACGGTGCTCTGCGGCGGCCGCCAGGGGGTGATGACGGCGGTCTGCAAGGGGGTGGCGGCGAAAGGCGGGATCAGCGTCGGGATCCTGCCCGATGCCGAGCCCGATACCGCCAATCCCCACGTCACCATTCCCATCGCCAGCGGCCTCGGTCTCGCCCGCAACGCGGTGATCGCCCACGGCTCGCTGTGTCTGGTGGCGGTGGGCGGCAGCTACGGCACCGCCGCCGAGGTGGCCTTCGGGCTGCAACTGGGCAAGCCGGTGTTCGGACTGATGAGCCCGCTGTGGTTGCCGGGGCTGATTCCCTGCGCCAGCGTCGAGGAGGCGGTGTCCGGGGTGGTGCGCACGGTGCTGGATCTGCCCCTCGGCGAGGGCGCCGAGACCGGTGAGACCTGAGTAAGACCATTTCGGAGGTTTGTATGTCGGTTGTATCCTCTTCCACCCACTTGCGAGACTGCGGCGCCGAGGAGCGCCGGCTGCGCGAGGAACTGGCCGCCCTGTACCGGCTGTTCCACCACTACGGCTGGACCGATCTTATCGACACCCACCTGTCGGCGCGGGTGCCCGGCACCCAGGACCAGTACCTGATCAATCCCTACGGGCTGATGTTCGAGGAGATTCGCGCCTCGGATCTGATCCGGGTGGATTTCAACGGCAAGGTGCTGGCGGGAGATCATCCCTTCAACCGGGCCGGTCACCTGATCCACACCGCGGTGTTGAAGGCCCGCCCGGAGATCGACTTCGTGCTGCACTCCCATACCCGCGCCGGCGTGGCGGTGTCGGCCATGGCCTGCGGGGTGCTGCCGCTGTCCCAGCACGCCGGCATCGTGCTGGGCACGGTGGCCTACCACGACTACCAGCAGGTCACCCGGGCCGAGGACGAGTGTGAACTACTGGGCCGGGATCTTGGCGATAACTATCTCATGGTGCTTCGCAACCACGGCCTGCTGGCCTGCGGGCGCACCGCCGCCGAGGCGTTTTTCTACCATTATTTTCTGGAGATGGCCTGCAAGATCCAGGTGGACGTGCTGGCCGCCGGGAAGGACTACGTGCTACCCGCCGGGGAGGCGGTGGCGGGGCTGAAGGCCGGCGGACTGCCGGGCGACGATCCCCATGGCGAGAATTACTGGCCGGCGCTCATGCGATTGGTGGAGCGGCGCTACCCAGATTACCGGGATTGAGCCGGCGTTCGGTATCATCGACGCCAGAGCCTCCTATTGCCCAACGGTGGAACCATGATCATAACGACAGCCACCCGTCTAGCCCTTCCTGTGCTGCTGCTGGTGGTGGCGCTGCTGCCGGGCGCCGTTTGGGCCCAGTCCAGTGAATCCGCGCCGCCCGGTACCGACAACGATCTCCAGTTCTGGGAGGAACTGGCCTTCTGGGAGGCCATCAAGGACAGCGACAACCCGGCCGAGTACGAGGCTTATCTGGCAACCTATCCGGCGGGGCGCTTCGCCGATCTGGCGCGCTTGCGGATCCAGACTCTGAGCGCCGATACCCCGGATGAGCCGGTCGCTCCCGAGGAGACGCCGCCTGCCCTGTCGGCACCGGTGATCGACGCCGCCACCGCGCCGGGGACGGTGTTCCAGGACTGCCCGGACTGTCCGGCCATGGTGGTGATTCCCGCCGGTGAGTTCAGCATGGGTTCCACCGAGGACAGCGACGAGCAGCCCGTGCATCCGGTAAGCATTCCCCGACCGCTGGCCCTGTCGGTCCACGAGATCACCAATGCCCACTGGGATGCCTGCCTGCGCGAGGGCGGTTGTCGCTACAGCCCGGATCGCGAGGGCGAGGGCGAGAACCACCCGGTGAGTAATCTGAGCTGGGACGATGCCCGGGAATACGTGGTCTGGCTCAGCGAGAAGACTGGCGAGAACTACCGTCTGCCCAGCGAGGCGGAGTGGGAATACGCCGCCCGCGCCGGCAGCGGGAGCGTCTACTGGTGGGGCGACGATCCCATGGCAGGGCAGGCCAACTGTCAGGGTTGTCAGGGTGGCGCCGACGGCGAGGTGCCGGTGGGCGGTTTCGAGGCCAATCCCTTCGGCCTGTACGATGTCCACGGCAACGTCTGGGAGTGGACCGCCGACTGCTGGAACGATTCCTACGAGGGGGCGCCCCTGGATGGCACGCCCTGGACCCAGGGCGATTGCATCGCCCGGGTGCTGCGGGGCGGGGCGTGGCGCTTGGGGCCGGAGTACATGCGCTCGGCTCGGCGTTATCACTACGACCGGGACGTGCGCTACTACCTGCATGGTTTGCGGGTGGCGCGGGAGTTGGCGGAGACGCCCTGACCTCCCCCCTGGGATCTTGTAGGGTGGGTGAAGGCCCCAGCGGGGCCGAAACCCACCATCCGGAATCTGGCCACCGTGCCCGAATAAGCCCACCGGAAACGCCGCGCCCGTTATTTCTCCTCCCGGAAAATATCCACCCTGGTCTCCAGACAGCGCCGGAGCGAGTAATCGTTCGCCCCGATCCCGAACCAGCTATCCGGCTTCTGGTAAAAGCGGTATTCGGCTATTCCGGTGCGAAGCAATCGGTGGGTGTCCTAATCTTTTCCTTAATCTTTTCCTCGGCGATGTTTGGCTTGCCAGGAATGCACCTTTTTTGGTACATCATGCATTATGACAGACACACCCGGCATACCGATCATCTTCTGGGCTTCCGAAACTGGAACTGAGCCAGTCAGAGATTGGCTGAGATCACTGGATAAGGAGGATCGTCGTCGAATCGGTGAGGATATCAAGACAGTTCAGTTTGGTTGGCCTATCGGTATGCCAGTCTGTCGTTCCATGGGGCAGGGCTTATTTGAGGTCCGGAGCCGAATTTCCGACGGACGGATCGCGCGGGTTATGTTCTGTTTTCAAGAGAACCAGATTTTCTTACTGCATGGGTTCATCAAAAAATCGCAGAAGACCCCAAAAATCGATCTTGATCTGGCCCTGAAGCGGCAAAAGCAACTGGGATAAACGAGCGCAATGGACAAGCATGGAAATCATATCGGTTCGTCTTTTGACGACTTTCTGGAAGAAGAGGGTATCAGGGACGAGGTTGAAGCCAGAGCACTCAAACGAGTGCTGGCCTGGCAGGTTGAGCGGGCAATGAAGGAGCGCCGTCTCACTAAAGCAGCCATGGCGCGAGCCATGAACACCAGTCGGACGCAGCTGGACAGGCTACTCGATCCAGAGAATGACGCCCTGACTCTGCGTACTTTGACCAGCGCCGCCCGTGCGCTCGGTATGCGGCTGGAACTCAGCCTCAGCCTACATCCCGACAGTGAAATCACCTGAGAAAACAATCGGTGGACTTGCCGGAACTCGATTATCCCGCCATCGGATTGGACTGCCGATAAAACCGCCGACTGGCGCCAACCCCCTGGAGCCAGTACCGGCCCAGTTGCTGACCGAAGGCTTGCAGCCGATCCACCGCCCCCGCTGCCAGACGATAGCGCCGTCCGAAGTTCTGCACGATCTCTAGCCATTCCTCGTGGTTGATGCCCATGCGCTGGAAGATGGGCTGAATGTGGGACGGGATCGCGCCGCGCTTGTCGTCGCGGACCGCCCTGCCGGTCCAATCCACCAGTTGCAGGTAATCCGGCAGGGTGAAGGCGATGCCCTTGCCGCTATCGGTGTGCTCCCCACCGATGAAGGGTAGCAAGTCGGCGGGTTGCTCGGTGATGGAGTCAGCGGGTGTTGCGGCCTCGGGCTGGCGCGATTCGGCGAACTGGCGAAGACGCGCCTGGATGGAGGTGAAGTCACTGTCTTCGGGGGATTCGGCCATCCCGGCGCGGATGGGGTTCAGGTCCACATAGGTCATGCAGGCGAGAATCGCGGCGTCGTCCAGGAGTGCCTGGGAACGAAAACGCCCTTCCCAGAAGCGACCTGTGCAACGGTCCTCGCGGTTGGCCTGGCGGGCGATGGATTCGTTCAGGACACGCATGAACCAGGAGATGTCGGTGAGGCGGTTTCGCCATTGCTCGATGATTTCACAAGCCTTTTTGTCCGCAGCCTCGGAGTTGTTCTGGTTTTTCAGATAGCGTTCCACCAGCAGAGGCGCGCTGAACAGGGTGGTCCAGCGCTCGATCACCTCTCGCTCGCTCCAGGTGGTGGCGGCGTCGGCATCGACGTGAAGGACCAGATGGTAGTG
>JGI12109J20283_11166693_pt1 | contig 10780 bp, 8 predicted proteins | sample ElkSlonscriptome_12_FD_20283 | JGI IMG/M metagenome (IMG submission 20283) | reverse complement strand
CGGCGCTCCTCGACCTTCTCCGCGAGCCGATGGAGCGATTCGCTCGGGAGCACGTCGAGGAAGCCGACCGCGCGAAGCTCGTCTTCGAGGTGCTCGACCCGAAGCTCCTCTTCGTGCTCGAGGGTCTCCTCGGTGACCTCGTGCAGGTGCACCGTACGCATGGGCGCCGGGATCCGGACTCCGAGCCGGTCGAGGGCGTACCAGACCCGGTCGCGGACCTCGCCAGCGATGATGTCCCGGCGCTCGAAGTCTCGGATGAAGTAGCGCAAGGCGTAGGCGACGCCCCGCTCGGTGAACTCGAGGGTGACCACCGAAGGCCGCGGCGAGGTCAGCACGCCCTTCAATCCGTCGAGGGCGAGCACCAGGGCGCGCTGGATCTCCCGAGGCGAGCGCTCCGGCGGTGCCCAGACCACGACCTGCCGCCGCGCCTCCTTGGCCGGGGCGGAGAAGTTGCTGAGCCCCGCCTTCGCGAGGGTGGCGTTCGGCACGGTGATCTCCACGTGCTCGAGGGTGACCACCGTCACCGCGCGCCAGTTCATCTCGGTCACCCGGCCGATGTTGAGCTCCTGGTCGTCCCACTGGATCCAATCGCCCACTCGGAAAGGCTGCTGCAGCTGGATCGCGAGGCCGGCGAAGAGGTTTCCGAGGGTGTCCTGGAGGCTCAGACCAATGACCGCGGTGAGCAACGCCGAGGTGGTCAGGATCGACCCGAGCTCCACGCCGGCGGCGCTCATGGTCGCCAGCACCGCCATGAGGAAGAAGATGGCCTGGATCAGGTCGCCGACGATGCGCGGGAGCGGTCCGGAGCTCATCCGCTGGACCAGCGAGTGGATCAGGAAGAGATGGGTGCTCCGCGCGATGGAGGCGAGAAGGAAGAAGACCGAGGTGATGTAGAGACCTCGCTGCGTGACCGCGTCGTCGGAGACGAGGGTGCGCAGCGCGAGGACGCCGATGTGAACTCCGAGGAGTAGCGCCGGGAGCTTCGCCTTCTTCCGCTCGCCCCGAGGCAGCAGGGGCAGGAGGAGCGAGACGAGCACCAAGCCGGCGACCAGGCCGACGCCGCCGTAGGTGGTAATGTGCTCGCGCCATGCGTCCATCGCGCGCGGAGCATAGCGCGCCCCGCACGTGGTGCGACTCCGTGGCCGCGCGGGCCCGAGATGCGGAATGGAGCGTAGCGCTCGACCGGTCTCCCCGCGCGCCGGCTGGTGAGCCGTCAGCTGTGCGAGAAGCGGCGCATGCTGATGTTCATCAGCAGGCCGAGGCCGATCATCGTGGTCAGCACCGACGAGCCGCCGTAGCTGAAGAGCGGCAGGGTCATGCCCACCACCGGCAGGAGGCCGCAGACCATGCCCACGTTGATGATCGCCTGCCAGAAGAGCATGGCGCTCACGCCCACGGCGACGACGGCCCCGAAGCGATCCTTCGCCTGCGAGGCGATGCGCAGGCCCCAGAGCACGAGGAAGACGTAGAGGCCGAGGATGAGCAACGAGCCGAGCAGCCCCTGCTCCTCGGCCCAGACCGAGAAGGGGAAGTCCGAGTGCTGGTCGGGGAGGAAGCGGAACTGGTTCTGGGTGCCCTGCATGAACCCCTTGCCGGTCACGCCGCCGCTGCCGATGGCCACCAGCGACTGGTGGGTGTGCCAGCCGGTGTCCAGGATGTCCGCTTCGTTGCCCGTGAGCCGAGCCCAGAAGGCCTCGAGCCGGTCCTTCTGATAGTCCTTCAGCAGGTAGGCCCAGGTCAGCGGCGCGCTGAAGATGAAGGCGGCCGCCAGGGTGATCAGCGAGCGGAGCTTCAGGTTCGTCAGCACCATGATCGAGCCGAAGATGAAGGCGCAGATCAGCGCGGTGCCGAGATCCGGCTGCGCGAGGATCAGGCCCATGGGCACCGCGAGGATGAGCCCCGGCACGACCAGATCCTTGAGCGTTCGACCCTCGGTCTTCGGGTCGTGGTGCAGGTACTTGGCGAGGGCGATGATGAGGAAGATCTTCATCAGCTCGCTCGGCTGGAGCGAGAAGCCACCGATGGAGATCCAGCGCGTCGACCCCCGGATGCTCCGGCCGAGCAGGAAGACCAGCACCAGCAGCACCACGCCCGCGCCGTAGATGGCCCAGGCGTTGCGCTCGAAGTTCCGGTAGTCGATGGCCACCACCAGCACCGCGACGCCGGCGCCGAGGGTGAGCCAGTAGATCTGCTGGATGTAGATGTCTGCGCGGGCCCCGGCGGCGCTCGACGCGCTGTAGAGGTTGACCACCCCGAGCACGGCGATGGCGCAGCTGGTCACGAAGAGGCCCCAGTCGAACTGGTCCCGGAGGGTGCGGACGAGGGCCATCAGCCGCCGCTCCGCTGGCGGGCGACGTCGGCCGCGCTCGCGGTCACCGAGGCCGTGGTCTGGTTGCCGAGGTACTCCTGGAGCACCTGCATGGCGATGGGCGCCGCCGCCCGACCACCGGCGCCGCCGTGCTCGACGATGATCACGATGGCCACCTGCGGGTCCTCGGCCGGTGCGTAGCCGGCGAACCAGGCGTGGCTGCGGTTGAAGTACCAGGCGCGGTCGGGGTCGATGTCAGTGCGGGGCCGTCCGGGCGCGATCTCCGCGGTGCCGGTCTTGCCGGACACGGTCACCCCCCGCTCGATGCGCGCCTCGTAGGCGGTGCCGCTCTGAGCGTTGACCACGCCGAAGAGCGAGCGGGTGACCAGATCCATGTGCTCGGCCGGGACGTCGAGATCGCGGCGCGCCTGCGTCGGGAACTCCTCCACCAGGGAGCCGTCCGGCTCGCGGATCGACTCGACGATCTGCGGCGACCAGAGGGTGCCGTCATTGGCGAGGGCACCGTAGGCCAGAGCCAGCTGCAGGAGCGTCGCCCGGGTGTTGCCCTGGCCGATGGCCGTGTTGAGGGTGTAGCCGACCCGGTAACGGCCGTAGTGCTCCTCGTACCACTCGCGGCTCGCGAGGAAGCCGCTCGCCTCACTGTTGATCCCGATGCCGGTGCGGGAGGCGAGGCCGAAGCGGCGCGCCCAATCGTTGAGCCGCTCGAGGCCGACCTGCTCGGCCAGGTGGTAGAAGTAGACGTTGCACGACTGCACGAGCGCCTGGTTCATGTCGACCTCGCCGTGGGCCGAGGTGCAGCGCTTCCGGTCGGTGCCGATCTCGTAGTAGCCGATGCACTCGACGCGCTCGTTGGGATCGAAGTCGTCCATCGCCAATCCGGCGAGGGCGCTGATCGGCTTGAAGGTCGAGCCGGGGAAGTAGGACTCGTAGAGGGTCTTGTCGATGAGCGGACGGAAGGGGTTGGACTCGAGCTCGTGGTACTCCTCGTGGCTCAGGCCGGCGATGAACCCGTTCAGGTCGTAGCTCGGCTTCGAGTAGAGTGCGCGGATCCGGCCACCGTTCACGTCGACCACCACCGCCGCGCCGGAGGGATGACCGGCGAAGGCGCGCCGGAGCGTGTTCATCAGCTCCATGTCGATGGTGAGGACCAGGTCCATGCCCGGCTGGGGCGGCACGTGCTCCTCGCGGCTTCGGGCGAGGCGTGGGTCGATCATCTGTCGCCGTCCGGTGGCGTCGACGAGCATGCGCCGATAACCGGCGCGGCCACGGAGGAAGCGCTCGCCCCAGGCCTCGAGACCCATGCGACCGACCACGCTGCCCGGCCGATAGGGGGACTCATCGGCCCCCTCGGCGCGGGTGCGGCGACCGCCCCGCAGCGGCTCGGCGACCAGCTCCACCCCCGGCAGCGCCGAGGTCGTGTAGAGGCGCCAGAACTGCTTGGGGGTCGGCGGCCGAAGCACCTCGATGGGCTCCCGGGAACGCTCGGAGAGCTTCGCGAGGATCGCCCGGCGCTCTTCGCCCTCGAGCTCGAGGAGCTCGACGAGGCGCTGCCCGTCCTCGGTCTCCATCTGCTCGGGCACGGCGTAGACCACGTAGTCGTCGGCGCTGACCTCGTTGACGTAGCCGATGAGGTGGGCGCCGAGCTCGTCGTAGGGGTACGTGCGCACCGGTCGGGAGACGACGTCGATGCCCGGCAGCTCGTTCTGGTGGGTCTCGAGGGCGGCGAGCTGCTCCCGGTCGATGTCGTCGAAGAACTCGATCTGGTGGGTGCGCCGCTTGTTCGGCACGTCGCGCAGCCGGCGCTCGAAGTCCCGGCGCGCCTCCCCGTTCATGTTCATCAGGTCGGCGAAGAGGTCCACGTGCTCGTCGGTCATCAGCTGGGGCGTGACGTAGACGAGATACGAAGGGCGGTTGGTGGCCACGACCCGGCCGGCGGTGTCGCGGAGCACGCCGCGGGTGGCCGGCAGGGGGATGGTCTTGGTGATGTTCTCCTGCGCCCGCTCGGCCCATTCGCCGTGCTGGGCGATCTGCAGCTGGATCACCCGGCCGATGAGCACCGAGAAGACGATCACCGCGACCAGCCCCATCCACTTGTAGCGCTTGCGGAACTCGCCGACCTCTCTGCGGGGGCTCAGCAGCATCAGGAGGGGGCCTCTTGCCGCTTCGGTGCGGCAGCCTCGATGCGCTGCACCGCCGGGAAGACCAGCGGGGCGGCGAGGGCGGTGGCGATGGCCGGGGCGACGAGCAACGTCGCGGTCTCACGCACCCCGCCGTAGGGAAAGGGCGCGTTGTCGGCGAAGATGGTGCGCAGGGCGATGGTCGCTCCCCCGGCGAGCAGCGCGACGATGAAGGTGAGGAGCACCTGGAAGCTCGGGCTGCGCAGGAAGAGCCGCAGTCCGGCGCCGCGGGCGAGCATGAAGGTCGCCACGGCGATGAAGGTCTGCAGGCTCATCAGGTTCCCGCTGAAGAGGTCGTAGAGATAGCCGAGGAAGAAGGCGAGGAGCGCCCCCCGCACCAGGTGCACCTCCGGCGACACGCCCAGGTAGATGAGCACCGGGAGGATCAGCATCGGGATGAAGGGATAGATCGGCGCGACGGTCGCCAGCACCGACTGGATCAGCAGCAGCCCGAGGCCGAGGAGCACGAGCAGCGCGCTGCGGGTCCAGGGGCTCACGGCTCTTCCCGGTCGCCGCCCTCGTCGCGGCTGGTGTCGCGCGCTCCCTCGGTGAGCACGAGCACCTCTTCGAGCGCGGAGAAGTCGACGGTGGGCGAAACCTCGACCTCCTGGTAGAGACCGAACTCGGCGCGCTCGACGCGGTTGACCCGGCCCACGAGGATCGACGCCGGGAAGCGGCGGCCGAGACCCGAGGTATAGACCTCGTCGCCGACCTCGATCTCGTCGTCCCGCTGCAGATACTGGATGCGCGCGGCGTAGCGGTCGCTCTCGCCGGTGCCGCGGAGCACGCCCCGGGCGCCGGTGCGCTGCACGATGACGTCGACGGCGCTCTCCCGGTCGACGGTGAGGTGCACGTCGGCGTGGCGGCCGAAGGTGCGGCGTACCTGACCCACCAGCCCCTGGGAGCTCACCACCGGCATGCCGGCGCGGACGCGGTCGCGGGCCCCGCGGTCGAGGCGGAGCCGGACAACCCGGAAGTAGGGGGAGATCTCCTTGGAGATGACCCGGGCGGCGATGGTATCGCCCCGAAGCCGTTCGCGGAGCGCGAGGAGATCGCGCAGCCGCTGGTTCTCGCGGGCTTCGGTGCGCAGCAGCCGGTTCTCCTCCTCGAGGCGCGCGGTGTCGAGGCGGAGCCGCTCGTTGTCCCGCTTCACGTCCACAAGATAGACGTACTCCTCGACCACGCCGCTGACCGCGTCGGCGGTCTCGGTGGCCAGGTACTGCACCGGCCGACTGAGCTGCAGGAAGGCGTCGTCGATGATGGAGGTGTCCGCCGGATCGCTGAGGTTCGCGCTCAGGAAGAGGAAGGGGATGATGAGGAGCGCCACGCTGATGGCGGCATCTCGAAATCGGCGGAAGTAGCTCATCGGAGCCGAGTTGGGTTCGAACGCGCCGGTGAGCGCGTGGATTCCAGGGTGCCCCGTGTGTGCTCAGCCCGCCCGTGGCTCTTCGTTTCGGGCATGGGCATGGGCATGGGCATGGGATAGGTGCGCCGCAGCCCTACGAAATGGTGACTTCCTTCAGCAGCTCGAGGTGGTCCAGCGTCTTGCCGGAGCCGAGCACGACCGCGGAGACCGGGTCGTCGGAGACCATGACCGGCAGGCCCGTCTCCTCGCGAAGGAGCACGTCGAGGTTGCGGAGGAGCGCGCCACCGCCGGTGAGCACGATGCCCTTGTCGACGATGTCCGCGGAGAGCTCGGGCGGTGTGCGCTCGAGGGCGGTCATGACCGCCTCGACGATGGCGTTGATCGGCTCGCTGAGGGCGTCGCGGATCTCGTCGCCGTTGACCAACACCGTCTTCGGCACACCGGCGACCAGGTCGCGGCCCTTCACCTCCATGGTGGTGGGCTCTTCTTCCGGGTGCGCGTTGCCGATGGTGCACTTCACGCGTTCGGCCGACTGCTCGCCGATGAGCAAGTTGTACTTGCGCTTCATGTACGCGACGATCGCTTCGTCCATCTTGTCACCGCCCACGCGGACCGACTGGCTGTAGACGATGCCGGCGAGGGAGATCACGGCGACCTCGGTGGTGCCGCCGCCGATGTCGACGACCATGTTGCCGCTCGGCTCGGTGATGGGCAGGCCGGCACCGATGGCGGCCGCCATCGGCTCCTCGATCAGATAGACCTCTCGAGCGCCGGCGCCTTCGGCCGACTCCTTCACCGCGCGCTTCTCTACCTCGGTGATGCCAAAGGGCACGCAGATGATGATGCGAGGCTTCACCAGCGTGCGCCGGTTGTGGGCGCGGGAGATGAAGTAGCGGAGCATCGCCTCGGTGATCTCGAAGTCGGCGATGACGCCGTCGCGGAGCGGGCGGACCGCGTGGATGCTTCCGGGGGTCCGGCCGAGCATCTCCTTGGCGTCCTTACCAACCGCCAGCACCTTCTTGCCGCCGCGGGGGTCGCGCTGCACCGCGACGACCGAGGGCTCACAGGAAACGATGCCCCGACCCTTCACGTAGATCAGTGTCGTCGCGGTCCCCAGGTCGATCGCGAGGTCGTTCGAAAACAGTCCGTAGAGCCAGTCGAAGATCATGGTCCGGTCTCTACACGCGCCCAAACCGGTCCGAGGGGGCGACCCTCGGGTCGGCTAAAGCATCGATATGATGAACTTTTCGGCGCATAACGCGCCACGCGTGCTCTCGGTATTAACAGATCCCCACCTGGGGATCAAGCGACCCACACAACCCCAAAAAGGGGTCAAATTGGATCGAATCGGGAATTCATGCGTCGAGATCCCAATTGACGGGCACGTTATGTTTCCAAGGAGCATGGTGAAGATGCGAGAGGACGAAGCAGCGCGACGCGGTCGAGAGGCGACCGCGCTCGTGGAAGCCGCGAAGAGAGGCGACCAGCGCGCCTTCGAGGCGCTCTTCCGACGCTATCGCCCGCGCATCTACGCTCTGGCCCTCCACCTGACCGGTGAGCCGAGCGACGCCGAGGACATCACCCAGGACGCCTTCCTCAAGGCCTACAGCAAGCTCGGGGAGTTCGAAGGGCGCAGCGAGTTCTTCACCTGGCTCTATCGCATCGCCCTGCACCGAGCGCTGAACATCAAGCGCAACCGCGGACGCCGCACCCTGGTCGGCCTCGAGGACCCGCGCGTCGCCGCTGCTATCGAGGTAGACGCCGAGGGCGATCCCCGGCGAGCCCTCGAGCTGCAAGAGCGCTACGGTCATCTGCTCGCCGCCTTCGACCGCCTCTCCCCGCTGCTTCGCACGACCGTCGTGCTGACGACCTTGCAGGGCCTCTCCTACAAGGAGGCCGCGGTGGTCCTCGAGACCAGCGACGGCACCGTCGCCTGGCGGGTGCACGAGGCGCGGCGGCAGCTCCGCGAGCACATGGACCGGCTCCAGCGCGAGCCGACGCCCAAGGCGGTGAAGATCCGCGCGCGCAAAATCAGCGAGGAGCGCGACGTGGGTGAGCGCCTCGAGCAGATCGTCGCGGCGCTCCTGCCGGGCGGTACCCCGGCCTGACGGCAACATCCGTTACGGAACCCTGCTCCAGGCGCAAATGCCGCCCATGGGCATCACCCACCTCGGCGTCTCCGGCGAGATGGGCGGCGCCGGCCGCGGGGCCGACCTCCCCGAGAGCGACCGCCGCCTCTACGCCGGCCGCCTGCTGATGCAGAAGTCAAACCCGAGTGGCCCTGACCTTCCGCGGAGGCGTCCAGGCCACCGACGGACACGTCCGCCCCGAGCTCACCCACGGCCTCACCGTCTTCTGACGCTGCACCCCTACACCTCAGGTCGTGAACACGTCGGCGCGCCAGTTCAGATGATGACCGCCGTTCACAACGGGCATGTGATCGAGCTTCCGCTGGTGGCCCGGGGCGAACCCCCGGTGCCAGTGTTGGTGGAGTGCGAGCCACCCGAGCTCGTGGAGGCATGCGCGAAGGTCGTCGGCGTGGCTGTCACGGAGGTCCGTGGAAGGAGCCGACGGCGCAGGGCATCACAGGCGCGCGCGCTGGCGCTCTACGTCTGGTGCGGCGTTCTGCAGCGTCGCGCCGTCGTGATGGCGACGTACGTCGGAAGGTCCGAGTCGGCTGCATCGAGGCTCTGGAGCAACGGGTCCCCCGCCCTTCGGAGCGCGCTGCCCAAGCTGGACGCGGTGCTCGCAGAGCTGGGCATCGGGCAGGGAAGCTGAAACTGCAAGAATGCAAGAGCGTCCCTCGGGTGTAAGCGTGCACGGGAGGCGGACGCTTGGTGAACACTGCAAGAATGCAAGAGCGTCCCCCGGGTGTAAGTCTGCAGCGCTGGGCGGGGGATGCAGCCGGGGTCAGCGCTTGACCATGGGGACGTAGTCGCGCTGGTCTTCGCCGAGGTAGACCTGGCGGGGGCGGGCGATCTTCTGCTCATCGTCGTCGAGCATCTCGCGCCATTGGCTGACCCAACCGGGCGCGCGGCCGATGGCGAAGAGCACCGGGAAGATGTCCATCGGGAGGTCCATCGACTGGTAGATGAGCCCGGAGTAGAAGTCGACGTTCGGGTAGAGGCGCCGCTTCACGAAGTAGTCGTCGTCGAGGGCGATCTTCTCGAGCTCGAGGGCGATGTCGATGAGCGGGTTCTTGCCGACCTCTTCGAAGACTTCGTAGGCCATCTTCTTGATGACCTTGGCCCGCGGGTCGTAGTTCTTGTAGACGCGGTGACCGAAGCCCATGAGCCGCACTTCGCCGCTCTTCACCTTCTTCACGTAGTCGGGGATGTTCTTCACCGAGCCGATGTCCTCGAGCATCCGCACGACCGCCTCGTTGGCGCCACCGTGGAGCGGGCCGTAGAGCGCCGAGCAAGCCGCCGCCATCGCGCTGTAGGGGTCGACGTTGGAGCTACCCACGCTGCGCATCGCCGAGGCCGAGCAGTTCTGCTCGTGGTCCGCGTGCAGGATGAAAAGCACGTCGAGGGCCTTCTCGATGACCGGGTTCGGCTGGTAGCGCACCTCGACCATCTTGAAGAGCATGTTCAGGAAGTTGCCCGCGTAGCTCAGCTCGTTGTCCGGGTAGACGTAGGGATAGCCGCGCCGATGGCGGAAGGCGAAGGCGGCGATGGTGGGGATCTTCGCCACGAGCCGGTGAAACTGCAGCTCGCGATTCTCCGGCGAGTGCACGTCCTTCGCGTCCGGATAGAAGGTGGAGAGCGCACCGACGGTGCTCACCAGGATGCCCATCGGGTGCGAGTCGTAGCGGAAGGCGTCGATCAGCTCCCGAATGTTCTCGTGGAGCATCGTGTGGTGGGTGATCGAGTGCTTGAAGGCGTGGAGCTCGTCCTGCTTGGGCAGCTCGCCGTGGTAGAGCAGGTAGGCCACCTCGAGGAAGCTCGACTGCTCCGCGAGCTGCTCGATCGGATAGCCGCGGTACCGGAGGATCCCCTCGTCGCCATCGATGAAGGTGATCTTGCTCTTGGTCGACGCCGTGTTCTTGTAGGCCGGGTCGTAGGACATGACGCCGAAGTCGTCGTCCGCGACCTTGATTTGCCGCAGGTCCATCGCGGAGATGGTTCCGTGGGTCAGGGGCAGCTCGTAGGTCTTGCCCGTGCGGTTGTCGGTGACGGTGAGGGTGTTCTTGTCTTCGGCCATGGCGCCGGGAGCATAGCGGATCGAGGGCCCAGCGATCGACTACCTTTAGATCCCCGTTTTTGCGGGCGATTCCGTCGCATCGCCGCGCGATGACGCCCCCCTTGCCAGGGGACCGATGCGCCCCCAGGGTCGGGGGTGGACCTCGCGCAGCCGACCAATGCAGTCCCTCCCCTCCTGACTCACGGCAGCGCGGGGTCTCTTTTTGCCTTCGCGCTCAGCTCGAGCGGTCCCCGGCGGCCGCTTCGGGCACGTGGTGCCTGAGCCATTCGGAGAGCTCACCGGGAGCGTCGGCGTGGACCCAGTGGCCTGCCCCCTCGATGACGTGGAACCCGGCGACGCCCCGCGCGGCGAGAGCCTCGGCCCGCGCCCGGTCCTCGGCGTCGAAGACCGCGGACTCGCCGCCGATCACGATCTCGATCCCTCCGCTTTCCACGACCGGCCAGAGGTCGAGGGTGAAGTAGTCCTCGAGCATCCCGTGGACCACGTCCATCTCCACGCCGTACACGTAGCCGCCGTCTGCGGAGCGGAGGTTCATCGCCAGCCACTGGGCGATCGGTCGCGCGAGCCCTCGCTCGCTGGCCGCTCGCACGAAGGCTCGCCGATCGCCGAAGCGCTCGGGCAGGTCCCCGAGCACCGCGAGCACGTCGGAGACCACCTCCGAGCCGCGACGGTCCGGTCGAGCCGACGGGGTGGAGTCGATGACCC
>JGI12109J20283_10457324_pt1 | contig 10780 bp, 9 predicted proteins | sample ElkSlonscriptome_12_FD_20283 | JGI IMG/M metagenome (IMG submission 20283) | reverse complement strand
CGTCCAGATGCCGCCTGCGCGCTCGATTCCGTCGATCAGGGCCCGCGCACGGGGACCATGCCGGAGCGCGGTCGGGCCTTCGCGGCGCAAGGCCAGGAGGGTCTCGGCCAGGCGTGGTCGGCGTACGGTCTCCCCGGCACGCGGCCGGTGCCCGTCCGGCAGGAAAACGGCGCGGGTCGACGCATAGCCCTGGAGCCGACGTCGATGCGTCGTCATGGCCTCGGCGGTCGCCGACGACAAGGCGAATCCGTCGGCCGCGGCGCGGAAGGCCGGGCGAAGGAGTCGGTCCCATTCGAAGGACGCGCCCCGCGACCAGAGACCGTACATGCCGTCGACGAATCCGGGCACCGCGGCCACGATCGGACCGTCTGCCGTCTCCGTCCGGATCCCCTGGGCAGACAGTTCTTCGAAGAATCCCTCGTGCGCGGACCACGGGGCGCGGGCCCGGAAGTCGATCCAGCGGCTCCCACGGCGGGGATCGTGGACGACGGCCGTGCCCCCGCCTCCGAGTCCCACCGCATCCGGGCGCGTGACGCCCAGGACGAAGGCCATGGTCACCGCGGCGTCGAAGGCGTTGCCGCCCTCGCGCAGGATTGCCCGTCCGGCGCGCGTGGCCAGCGAGTCCTCGCTCACGACCATGCCGCCGCGACCGACGACCCGCCGTCCTCCACCGTCAGGTGTCGGGCGACGCCAGAAAGTCTGGAGAACCTCCCCGCTCGGTTTGCCGACGATCGACACGCTGCGTGCGCGTTTGCGCAGAGCCTCGGGGTCGCTGCCGTCGAGGTCGACGTGGCGCCAGAGGACACCCCGCAGCCACGGCCGATCGCGCAACGACTTCAGGACGCCGCCGATGGCGCGGGCCTGGGCTCGGTCGTCGGGCGGTGCGAAACGATCGATCGGTCCGTCGACGATGCGCCAGGCTCCGGACACGGAACGGATACCGATCCCGGTCGCGATCACCGGCCGTTCGAAGCGCTGGACGACCACGTCGAGGTTCTCGATCACGGGATCGAGCGCGCGTGCGATCTCATGGACCGCCACGCTGTCCTCGTCGGCAGCCGACCACACCGAGGGTTTCGGGCGCGGGCTCGGATCATCGTCGCTCGGACGTCGGACCGGTGGGACGGTCGTGACGCCGATTGCGTCGAATTCGTCCCAGAACGCGATCCGTCGGACTTCGTCGACCGGTTCGGCCCCGTAGGTCAGCGGGCCGCGGTAGCGCGCTCGAACGGCCGCGACGAGCCGGCGCCAATCGGCCTCGCGGTGGGTCGTACCGCCGAGGTCGGACGGCAGCACGAAGAGATCGAATCCGAGGGCTTCGGCCTCGCGTGCCCATTCGGTGCACCACGCACGGAGTTGATCGAAGAAGCGCTCCCAGGCTTCGTCGTCGGTCATGGCGATCGCGCTGCGCGGTCCGCCGTCGAGTCGATCGACGCGGGCGCGCAGCACAGGTCGCAGACCGTGGTGCCGCGCGCGCTCGACCGTCCAAGCCAGTCGGGCACGTTCGACTTCACGTGGGGTACGCGGGTTCTCCAGGAAGGGGCTGTCCGCGCGGGCGACGAGGGCAACCACGTCGACGGCCACCGCGCTCGCTCCGGCACGCGCCAGCGAGACGAAGGCCTCTTCGGCGCGGCGCGAACCGGGGCTGGACGCCTCTGCTTCGTTCCAGCCACGCGCGATCACGGCGCCGTGGAAGGTCGGGAGGCGATCGACGGCTCCGGACGGGGCGACGTCGACGCCGGCCAGAAGCAGGAAGAAGAAGAGGGTCCCGAACGCCGCGCGGGTCCGCGGTTTCCGATCGATCAAGGGCGAGGTCCTTCTCGGAGCGGCGGGGTCGGGCGTGGAACGCGGACGGCGCGACCGAGTTCCGGCGGAAGCGGCATTGCCGTCAAGGGGCCTCGGGCCGATACTGCCGCGCATCATGTGGATCGTTCTCGAACGTCTCGGCGGATCCGTGCTCAGCACCCTGGTCGACCTCGGTCGACTCGGGCTGTTGCTCCTGCAGATCCTGCGCGCCTTCCTCGCGATCCCGCGAAGCATGGGGCTGATCTTTCGCCAAATGCTCATCATCGGGAACGGTTCGATTCCGTTGGTCCTCGTGACCTCGGTCTTCACCGGTGCGGTCGCGACGGTCCAGGCCCACTACCAGTTCCAGGACTACGTGCCGCTCCGCTTCCTGGGAACCGTGGTCGCCAAGAGCGTGATGATCGAACTCGGGCCCGCGCTGACCGCGCTGGTGGTCGGGGCCCGTGTCGGCGCGAGCATCGCCGCCGAGCTGGGCACGATGAAGGTCACCGAGCAGATCGACGCCCTGGAGATGATGGCGATCGACCCGGTGCGCTACCTGGCCATGCCTCGCTTCGTGGCCGCCTGCATCATGCTGCCCATGCTGACCATCTTTTCCGATGCAGTCGCGATCCTCGGCGGTCTTTTTGTCGCGATCAACGCCTTGGACGTCGCGCCGAAGATCTTCATCGACGGTCTTCGCTTACTCTTCCAGGCCCAGGATCTCTGGGGCGGCCTGATCAAGGCCTTGTGCTTTGGTGCGATCATCGCGCTCTCGGGTTGCGTGCACGGCCTCAACTCGCGCGGCGGCGCGGCGGGCGTGGGCGAGGCGGCGATGCGCGCGGTGGTCATGTCCTCGTTGCTCGTGCTGGTCACGAACTACGTCCTGGCCGCGGTCATCTTCCAGCTGATCTTCGGCAACTGATTGGAGGACGGAACCGTGGCCGACGGCATCACGATCAAGAACCTGCACAAGAGCTTCGGCAGCCTCGTGGTGCTCGACGGCGTCGACCTGCGGATCGAACGCGGGGAACAGCGCGTCATCCTGGGTCGGAGCGGCCAGGGCAAGAGCGTCATGCTGAAGCTGATCGTGGGTCTGCTCGAAGCGGACCAGGGCACGATCGAGGTCGACGGCGAGCTGGTCACGGGAATGAAGCGCAAGCAGCTCTACGCGATGCGACGGCGCTTCAGCATGGTCTTTCAGGGCGGTGCGCTCTTCGATTCGATGACGGTGCTCGAGAACGTGGGTCTGGGCCTGAGCGAGCACACGAAGCTGCCCACCTCGGAGATCCATCGTCGGGCCAAGCGGGCCCTCGACATGGTCGAACTGCCCGATGCGGGTGAGAGTCTCCCGGCCGAGCTCTCGGGCGGCATGCGCAAGCGGGCGAGCCTGGCACGGGCGATCGTGACCGAGCCCGACTACATCCTGTATGACGAACCGACCACCGGACTCGACCCGATCACGAGCGACGCGATCAACCGCCTGATCCGTCAACTCGACGACGAACTCGGAGCGACGTCGCTGGTGGTCACGCACGACATGACCAGTGCCTTCACGGTGGGCGAGCGTTTCGCGCTGCTCAACCACGGCGAGGTGATCTTCGAGGGTACGGCCGACGAGGCCCGTTCGGCGACCGAAGGTCCGATCAAGCAATTCATCGACGGTGACAGCACCGGCAGCATCGATTCCTTCTGATTCACGGGCCCCCACCCAGGAGCGAGGACACGACGTGAGCACATCGAATCGACGCGGAACCGAGGCCCAGGTCGGACTGGCCCTCGTGGCGGCCCTGCTCGTCCTGGTCTTCGGGCTGATGTGGTTCCAGAAGTACTCGCTCGGTGCCGAATACACGCGCGTCCAGGTCCTCTTCCCGAAGGTCGGCGGCCTGGGCGCCGGCGATCCGGTCATGGTGCGTGGCCTCGACATGGGCAAGGTCACGAGCGTGGACCTGAGCGACGAGGGCGTTCTCGTGGGACTGCGCCTGCCCGGCGAGATCGTCTTGCGCGAGGATGCCGAGCTGCGGCTCGGTTCGGCCGGCATCATGGGTGAGCGCATGGTCGCGGTGGAACCCGGGGTCGGCAACATCGTCGACGCCGAGAACACGGTCTTCGACGGCATCTACGAAGCCGCGACCACCGAGCTGGTCGGCACGGTCGAGGTCCTGAACGAAGCGGTGCTCAGCTTCCTGAGCCGCACCGAGGAGCTGATCACGAGCCTGCAGCAGGACGACGTGTTGATCCGCACGCTCGAGAACACGTCCGAGACGACCCGGATCGCCGGTCAGGTCCTGGCGGAGAACCGCAAGGAGATCAGTCGCGCGACCGAGAGCATGGCCGCACTGACCGAGCGCATGGGCACCTTCCTCGACGAGAACGAGGACGATCTCTCCAAGGGGATCAAGGGTCTCGCCCGCGCCACCGACACCATGGACACCCTTTCGATGCGCATGGCGAAGGTGCTCGACGGCACCGACGAACTGTTGACGGCTCTGCGCGATCAGAAGGGCGCGGCCGGCAAGATGATCTACGACGAACAGGCCGGTGAGGACCTGGTCGAGAGTCTGAAGCAGCTGCGGTTCCTCGTCGAAGACCTGCAGCGCAACCCCGAGCGCTATCTCACGGTGAAGATCTTCTAGATCCGGCGTATGCTGCCTCGCCTGGAGCCTTCCGCATCGACAACGCGCCTCCCGCGAGGCCTCGTCCCTGGGCGGGGTCACTGGAGGAATTCATGGCCAAGGACACCACGCGCTACCAGTGCAGTGCCTGCGAGCACGTCGAACTCCGTTGGATGGGCAAATGCCCGTCGTGCGGTGCCTGGAACACGCTCGAAGAGACCCGTGTCGCGGCGAGTGGCGGGGCCGACAAGGCACCGGTCCGTCGTGCCGCGGCGCAGCGCAGTGACACCAACCGCGTGCTCGCACGTCCGACTCCGATCGGCCAGGTCCCGCGCCCGGAGATCGAGCGCCGACCGGTCGAACCCGAGGAATTGTCCCGCGTTCTGGGCGGCGGACTCGTCCCCGGCAGTCTGCTGCTCCTCGGCGGCGCCCCCGGGGTCGGTAAGTCGACGATCCTGACCCAGCTCTGCGGTCAGCTCGCGCGGCGCGGAGACCGGGTCGTCTATCTCAGCGCCGAGGAATCCGCCGCGCAGGTACGAGGCCGGGCCGAACGTCTCGGGGCCGAGCACGAGCGCTTCCTGCTGGTCGAACAGCCCGTGCTCGAGCGGGTGCTCCCGGGACTCTACGACGATCCACCGCAGCTTCTCGTCGTCGATTCCATCCAGACCGTGATCAGTGAAGAGCTCGAGTCGACGCCGGGTCTGGTGTCGCAGATCCGGTCGTGTGGGAGCCTGCTGGCCGACTTCGCGCGGACGACCGGCTGTGCCGTCGTCATGGTCGGGCACGTGACCAAAGAAGGCGAGCTGGCCGGTCCGCGCGTGCTCGAGCACCTGGTCGACACCGTCCTCTATTTCGAGCCGCAAGAAGATGCCAGCGTCCGCATGGTACGCGCGTTCAAGAACCGTTTCGGGCGTACGGGCGAGTTGGCCGTGCTCGAGATGACGGAGAAGGGCCTGCGCCCCGTGCGCGATGCGAGCGCACTCTTCCTCGCCGGCCGGCGTCAGGGCGAAACCGGATCGGCGGTGACGTGCATCGTTTCCGGGACGCGGCCTCTCCTCGTCGAGGTCCAGGCCCTGCTCGTTCCGAGCCAGTACGGGACGCCGACGCGCGTGGTCACCGGGATCGACACCAAACGGGTCGCCCAGCTCGCGGCGATCCTCGAGGCCCGCGGCGACATCCAGCTGATCGGCAACGACGTCTACGTGAAGGTCGCCGGCGGATTGCGTCTGGCCGACCCTGCCGCGGACCTGGCACTCGTTCTGGCAATGGCGTCGAGCCTGCGCGAGATGCCCTTGCCGGCGGACCTGATCGCGCTCGGCGAGGTCGGTCTGACGGGTGAGCTCCGGCGGACCGCTCAGGTCGAGCTGCGTCTCGAGGAAGCACGCGCACACGGATTCCGGCGCGCGCTGGTCGCCGGTCACGATCCGAAGGCGGCACCCCGTGTCGACGGCATTGCGGTCGAATTCGTCAGCACCGTGCGCGACGCGCTCCGGATCGCCTTCGAAACCCCTCCCGTCGCCGGACGAGCCGCGGGGGAACGGTCGTGAGCAAGGCACCGCGAACCGTGGCCATCGTCCTGGCTGCCGGCGAGGGCGTGCGAAGCGGGGGACGCAAGCAGTTCCGCGAAGCGAGTGGACGCAGCGTGCTGCGCCACGCCGTCGACGTTCTCGTCGCCATGCGTGAGATCCAGGGGCTCGTCGTCGTCGTTCCCGTCGACGCGATCGACGACACGCGGGCTCAGCTCGAGGACGTCTCCGGGTGGTTGCGCGTCGTCGCCGGGGGGGCGACACGCCATCTCTCGTCGCGCCGCGGTCTTGCCGCGCTGCCCAAGGAAACCGCCTACGTACTGATCCACGACGCGGCGCGACCCTTCGCGTCGCCGCGGATGATCCGACGCGTGCTCCGCAACGCGCGTGATCACGGTGCCGCCGTACCCGCGGTTCCCGTGAGCGACTCGATCGTCGAGCTCTACGTCGATGGGGGGCTCCGTCGCTACCACGACCGGGGCATGCTACGCGCGATCCAGACGCCCCAGGGATTCGCGCGCGAGGTGATCGAGGAGGCCTTCGCCCGGACGAAACGCAAGGACTGGACGGACGATGCGAGCGTGGTCCGCCAGCGGGGTCACCGGGTCGAAGTCGTCGAAGGGGACGAGGCCAACACGAAGATCACCTCGGCCGAAGAACTCGAACATGCACTGCGCGTCCTGGCCCCGCCGGCCACCGTCACGCCCATGCCCAAGCTCCCCCGGAACCGGAGGAAGAAGTCGTGAGCCCGGGATTCCGGATCGGACAGGGAATCGATCGGCACCGACTGGTCGAGGGACGAGCCCTCGTGCTCGGAGGCGTCACGATCGAGCACACGCACGGTCTCGAAGGCCACAGCGATGCCGACGCGTTGCTCCACGCCATCGCCGACGCCCTACTCGGCGCGATCGCCCAGGGCGACATCGGTCAGGCCTTCTCCGATACGGATTCCTCGAATGCCGGCCGCGACAGCCGCGAGTTCGTGCGTGCGATCGCCGCCCGCGTGCGCCAAGCCGGCTATGCCGTCTCGAACATCGACAGCACGATCATGGCCGAAGCTCCACGTCTGGCGCCGCACGTCGAGCGCATGCGGGCGAACATCGCCGCGGACCTCGGCATCGGGTCCGACCGGGTCTCGGTGAAGGCCACCCGCGGAGAGGGCATGGGCCCCGAGGGGCGGCGCGAGGCGATCACTGCGCAGGCGATCGTGCTCGTCCAGAAGGAGCCGACGTGAACGATCGACTCCGGATTGCCGTCCTGATGGGCGGTGGCACGCGTGAACACGACGTGTCCCTCGACACGGGAGGCGCCGTCGCGCGCGCTCTCGCGAACGTCGGCCACCTGGTGTCCGCGGTCGAACTCGCAGCGCCCGGGGCGCGCGCGATTCTCGATGCGGTGTCCGACGTCGACGTCGTGTTCGTCGCGCTCCACGGCGGGGCAGGTGAGGACGGACGGGTGCAGGCGGTGCTCGAACTCGCGGGCGTTCCCTACGTCGGCGCGGGTCCGGGACCGTCGGCCATCGCAATGGACAAGGTCTGGACGAAACAGATCGCCAGGGAGATCGGTCTGCCGGTCACGCCGGAACGGGTTCTCGACACGTCGGCCTCCGCCGACGAAGCCCGCCACGCGGCCGATGCGCTCGGCGGTCGGGTCGTCCTGAAACCGACCGACGAGGGCTCCGCGGTGGGCGTGCATCTCTGCGACGATGCCGACGCCCTGGCCGCGACCTGGACCGCGCACGCGGGCGAAGCGACGACCTGGATGATCGAACCCTACGTTCCCGGTCGTGAGATCACCGTCCCGTTGCTGTGGGACGAGGCCTACGCCGTGATCGAGATCCGGCCGCGCGAGGGCTTCTACGATTACGCGAACAAGTACACGGCGGGGAACACCGAGTACGACTGCCCCGCCGATCTGCCGGCCGCCGACGCCGCGGCGTTGGCCTCGCACGCGTCGAATCTGTATCGTGCGCTGCACCTGCGCGACATGGCGCGGATCGACTTCCGCTTCGATCCCGACCGCGGGCCCTTCCTGCTCGAGGTCAACACGATCCCGGGCATGACCGGAACGAGCCTGCTGCCGATGGGCGCGGCCCACGCCGGAATCGACTTCGACGCACTCTGCGACCGCCTCTGCCGGGGCGCGTTCGCGAGGGGAGCCACGACGTGACCGACAGCACGACCACGCGCCCGCCACTGCGTGTCCAGAACCATTTCACGGGGAAGAAGGAGGACTTCGTTCCCCTGAACGCCGACAAGGTCACGATGTACGTCTGTGGCATGACGGTGCAGGGACCACCGCACATGGGGCACATGCTGGCCTTCGTCGCGGCGGATCTGGTACGCCGCACGCTCGAATTCCTCGGCTACGACGTCCTGCACGTGCAGAACTTCACGGACATCGACGACAAGATCATCGTTCGCGCCGCCGATATGGGCATGACCGCGAAAGAACTGGCCGAAAAGAACATCCAGCAGTTCTTCGACGCGGCCGACGCGCTCAACATCACCCGAGCACACAACTACCCGAAGGTGACCGAGCACATCCCGGAGATCGTCGCCTTCATCGAACGGCTGATCGACAAGGGCCACGCCTACGCGAGTGGGGGCAGCGTCTGGTTCGACGTGCGCAGCTACGACCCCTACGGCAAGCTCAGCCGACGAAATGTCGACGACATGATCAACGCCGTGCGCAAGGAACTCGACGACAGCAAGCGAGACCCTCTGGACTTCGCGCTGTGGAAGAGTGCCAAGGAAGGCGAACCCCAGTGGGACAGCCCCTGGGGTCCGGGGCGCCCCGGATGGCACATCGAGTGCTCGGTCATGAGCACCAAGTACCTGGGCGAGACCTTCGATTTCCACGGCGGCGGCCGCGACCTCATCTTCCCGCATCATGAGAACGAGCTCGCCCAGAGCTGCGCCCTGGGCGGTGACTTCGTCCGCTACTGGATGCACAACGGTCTGCTGACCCTCGACGGTCAGAAGATGGCGAAGTCGACGGGGCACTTCTTCAGCGTCGAGGACGTGCTGGGCGAATTCGACCCCGACGTCGTGCGCTACTACCTGATGCGCGGCCACTTCCGGAACCAGATGGAGTACAGCCGAGAGCGTCTCCAGGAGGCCGCGGCGGCCTACGACCGGATGAAGCGTGCCCTCGTCCAGCTCGACGAACTCGATGGCGATCCGCGCCTCGGGACGGAGATCGAGGCCGGGATCATCACGGCGGCCGGCGTCGAGATGGAAGACGCCGTCGCGCGCGCACGCGCGGCATTCGTCGCCGGCCTGTGCGACGACTTCAACGCCGAATCGGCGATGGCGGCGCTCTTCGAGCTGGTCCGGACGGTGAATCCCGTCCTGGCCGGATCTTCGCCGGCAGCTCTCGATGCCGGACCGGTCCGAGCGGTCAAGGCCGCGCTGCGCGACAGCCTGGGCACGCTGGGACTGTTCGAAGCCGTTCGAGGGGGCGAGGACGAGGTGCCGGCCGAAATTCACGATATGGTCCGTCAACGGACCGAGGCGCGGACCTCGAAGGACTTCGCACGCGCGGACGAGCTCCGCGACGCGATCCAGGCCCGGGGATTCGTGCTCGAGGATGGACCGGACGGTGTGCGCGTTCGCCCCGCAGGTTCAGCCGGAGCTTGACCACCCGACTTCGCGTGCCTATCATCGCCGGTCCGTGTCGAATCGGGGCGATGTCTTCGGGAGGGGACTGGTCCGATCGAATCCGGCTGGCGTAGCTCAATTGGTAGAGCGTCTCACTTGTAATGAGAGGGTTGGGGGTTCGAGTCCCTTCGCCAGCTCCAGTGAGAGCGGGTGCTTCGGCGCCTGGACCGGCCGCCGGTCCGGCTGGCGCCTCCGGGCGCACGTTGTTATGACTATGGGCTCCCGTGCCCGGCGGCGCCCCTCTTTTCGAGGGTGTGGCGACGACGAGCGGGATGCCCCGTGGGGAGGTTCCCGAGCGGTCAAAGGGGGCAGACTGTAAATCTGTTGCGTAATGCTTCGGAGGTTCGAATCCTCCCCTCCCCACCAGTTCCAGCACGCATCGATCGGTGCGTGGACGGGAGTTCGAAGAGCGAGCACGCTCCGGACTCCAGCCCCAGCGCGCGGGGCTCGCGGTCGAAGAGACCGCACCGGTTCGAAAAGGGATTGGGAAATCCGCCGAGATCGGGCCCGGTCTCGGAGAAGCAGAATGGGAGTCGCCACCTCCGGGTCGCGACGACGACAAGAGCGGGAATAGCTCAGTTGGTAGAGCATCAGCCTTCCAAGCTGAGGGTCGCGGGTTCGAGCCCCGTTTCCCGCTCCAGATACGACGCAGTGACCGGTTCGGGCCGGTCCCTGGGTCCGAGACGCGGCCGGCCCCGAGGGGCGGACGCGCAGGAAGGGAGTCCGAGCCCTCGTAGCTCAGCAGGTAGAGCACTTGCATGGTAAGCAAGCGGTCAGCAGTTCGAGTCTGCTCGAGGGCTCCACTTCACTACCAGAGATCGCTCCCGAGGCCTCGCCCCACCCGGAAGCCCGCCAGGGTAACCGAGAGGGCCGGGAGACCGCGATCGAAGGCGACCAGGCCACGCTTTCACTGCGTGTGAAGCGCGCCAGGTCGAATTTTGCGCCGCGCCGCGGAAGGCCCTCCGCGTGCGGCGCTTTCGTGTGAGACGCCCCCTGGGCGCCACACCGATCAATCCGAGGGGCCGGCACGCCGCCGGTCCACGTTGTCGTCGGGGGAGACCCCGCATTCTCGGCCCGTGACGGCCAGCAGGCGACCGACCTCAGACGTCGGAGACTGCAGGAGGCTTGCGAATCCATGGCTCGCGAGAAGTTCGAACGCACGAAGGACCACGTGAACGTGGGAACGATCGGT
>JGI12109J20283_10472660_pt1 | contig 10790 bp, 9 predicted proteins | sample ElkSlonscriptome_12_FD_20283 | JGI IMG/M metagenome (IMG submission 20283) | reverse complement strand
ATTTCAAGATATTATTTGAGCTGAATTATCCATGCTATATTTGTTTAGCACTATTGATCATCTCATGCTTAAAAACTCCCGGCACTTTCTAGTATTCCTCAACCTTTGTCTCATCAGCATTCAATTCTCTTGCGGAGATAGTACTGAAAGCGCTGAGTTGGATAATGAGATCCGGATTAGAGAATCCGCTGAACCCAACTCGATCAATCCTTTCTTTATTCGCGATGAATTGGGATTCTACCTATGCAGTCAGATCTGGCAACCATTGTTAGCCATAGATTACGAAAGTGAGCGTCTGGTAGGAGTGCTCGCAGAAAGCAGGCCGCAAATCAACTCTTCTGAAGCATGGCCCATGATGATCAACTATCAGTTGCGAAAAGATGCACAATTCTCAGACGGCTCAATGCTGACTTACAATGATGTGCTTTTTTCAATAAAAGCCAACGTATCGCCATTGGTCAACCCCTTTTACAGCAGTTATTACGACTTCATCGATAGTATTTCTGTCGACTGCCCCGATAGCAGCTGCTTTACGATCTATAGCCGGGATACATATTATTTATCAGAATTCAGCAGTGGTGACTACTTCATCGTTTCTGAAGATCAGTTCGATCCCTCCCATACACTTCGCAATTACAGCATTGCCGAATTGAAGCTGGCAAAAGAAGAAAGCAATAGCCTGCTTAGCCAATATGCCAGGCAATTAAAATCCATCGATTTCAGAGACTCGACCCCAACGGTGGGCACTGGTCCCTATCAACTTGACGAGTGGAGGGCCTCAGAAAAAATGAGTTTAAGCAGACAAGATACATGGTGGGGCGACCAGCACAACGAACTTCATGTCTACTTCAGAGCCAAAGCAGCTTCGTTTTCCTTCTACTTTATAGAAGATGCTACCACTGCCATGAACGCCCTGGAGAATGGCGATTTCGATATAATGCGGGCCATTCCGCCAAAATCATATCAGCGCTTGAAAGAAGATAAGCGATTCAATCAACAATTTGAGTTGAGCTCCACCCCTCGTTTTGCTTATCAATATTTAGGTTTTAACCTACGCAAGCCCAAGCTTCAAGACATTAATTTTCGCAAAGCGATCGCATTCTCCATGCCCACCAAAAAGATCATCGACAACCTTTATTATGGTCTGGCCACTCAAAGCAGTTCCCTGCAACCTCATGCAGATCAGTCAAAAAATGAAAGCCCGCTCCCCTACTACCAAAACCTCGACTCGGCCAAGTGGTATCTTGATCAATTTAAATCAGAACACCCTGATCCATCCCTTAAACTAAGCTATACCTACAATGCAGGCAACGAAAAACGCAAAGCGATCGGACTCATCCTGAAGGAAAGCCTTAAAAAGATTGGTGTGGAGCTGGTGATCGAGACTTACGAATGGACTGTCTATTTAAAGAAATTAAAAGCAGGAGAAGTTGAACTTTTCCTGAATGGTGCCGTCAACTCGGCAATCACCCCCGACCTCTCCAATAGTTTCCATTCATCTGCAATCGGTTCGGGGAGAAACTATTTTTACTACCAGGATGAAAGAAGTGATCGACTGCTCGACAGCATTCATGCTTGCTTAGACCCAAACAAAAGGAATCGGCTTTTTGAACAGCTGGAAAGGCGAATTTTCGATCAACTCCCTATTCTGCCTTTGATCCAACCCATGGAAACCATTGCCTTTTCCAAGCGACTTAAAAACGCCAAGGCCTACCGACTGCGACCTAACTATTGGGTGGCTGAAATCAGCATCGATTAAGATGAACTACTTCATCAAACGCATACTGCTCCTTGCCCCCAGCCTCTTTTTGCTTTCGCTACTGATTTTTGCCATCTCACTGAGTGCGCCTTATTTGCCCGAGGCAGCGATGGAAGAATATGCAAACCGAAGTATTCCCGAATCTTTCATAGAGAAAGAAGACAAACTCGATCAATATCGTATTCAACACGGCACCTTTGCCCCTCCCTTTTATATTGCCTTCCATCCATTGTCCCTTGCCGACACCCTTTATAAGATCAGTGACCCACTAGTAAGATCGGGCTTAAAACGATGGGCCCTGGAGCTTGGCAATTGGCCGCCGATTGGTTTACTACATCAGAAAATCAATGATGCCGCCCAAAGAGACTCCACACGTCATTATCAGTACTATGCCCTATTTGAAAGTGAAAGCATGGATCAACTTATTCAAGACGGCAGGGCATTAAATCCCAACATGATCAATGCGCAATTGCAAACATTGCTACAAAGTCCAAGCACCGTAGGCAATTTGATTCCCCGTTTTAGTTGGCATGGTAGTAATAATCGCTACCATCAATGGATCGGAGGGCTGCTAAGTTTTGATCTTGGTAAGTCGATCGTCAACGGCAGACCAGTGAGTAAGACCATTGCCAAGGCGTTGAAGTGGACCTTAAGTCTTGGACTTGGCTCATTGCTAATTTCCTTACTCATTGCCATTCCTCTTGCGGTGAAGACGGCCCAAGATCCCGGTGGCATCTTGGACCGCTTTTGCCAGTTGATCTTTTTTGGCCTTTACTCCATTCCATTATTTTGGATGGCCACTCTTCTGCTTATTTTCTTTGCTTCAGTGCATCATTTGCAGTGGTTTCCAACCTTTGGCATTGGTGAGATTGAAACCCAGATGAGCGCTTTTGAGATCCTGAGGTTGAGGATCAATCACCTCACCCTCCCTTTGATCTGCTGGACCTACGGATCCTTGGCCATCCTATATCGTTTTATGCGTGCCAAGCTAAAGGAAGAGATGACCAAAGACTACATTTTGGCAGCAAGATCAAAGGGACTGTCCTACCAGAAAACCATTTGGCAACATGCGTTCAAGAATAGCGCATTTCCGCTAATCACTTTATTGGGAGCGAGCCTTCCAGGCTTAATCGGAGGCTCCTTTGTGATTGAAAGTGTCTTTGCCATACCTGGCATGGGTAAACTTACCTTGGATGCTTTTCTTCAAAGGGATTACCCCCTAATTTTCAATCTTAGCTTTTTGGCTTGTGTAGCCACCGTTCTGGGCGTGTTTTTAGCGGATTTAGCCTATCATCGGCTAGATCCTCGATTAAATGATCGTCAAAATGGGTAGGCAGATGGCAATTTTAAAGCTGCTTTGGCGGTCATGTCCCTTCAGCGTAACCATCGTCGCGGTTTGGTTACTTATTTCTTGCTTTTCGGTTATTATCGCCAATGAAAACGGTCTGCCGGCATTGATCCCCTATTCCTCCACCACCATCGACTTTGCCAATTCCGGCGCGGTAAGCCCCCTAGAACCTCAAGATGTGGAAAGTGCATACTACCGCCACTGGCTAGGCACCGACGAATTGGGTAGAGATGTCTTTGCCCAATTGATTTACGGCAGTCGCACTGCTTTGTTAGTGGGATTTTTCTCGGTTTTGATCTCGGCCTTTATAGGCATCTGCTTGGGCATGTTAGCCGGATTTTTTGGAGATCATGCACTCAAAGTATCCAAAACCAACGCACTTTTTGTACCTCTGGTGCTTATACCCTTTACGCTTTACTTGATTTTCGTAGTGCCCTGGTCTGCAATTGGTTTTACGCCAATTGGTTTACTTCTCTTGGGCTTGGTCCTGATGATTTTTCTGCTTGCCAAGTTTGAGCAGTCGAAGAACAGAGAGAAAAAGAATGTGGCCTTAGACCTTATCATCGGCAGGATGATCGAAACCATGGACGCACTTCCGGTCTTATTCATCATCATCAGCCTTTCCGCCATCATCCGCCCATCGATCTTTTCGGTGATCTGCATCATTGGAATTAGCAATTGGGCTCAAATTGCCCGCTATGCCAGATCTGAGACCCTGAAAATAAAGCAAACGGCTTACCTTGAGTCTGCAAGAGCCATCGGCATGAGAAAGAGAGCCATACTCATGCGACACATTTTGCCAAATGCGCTTCCTACCTTAGGAGTAGCTTTGGCATTTAATGTCGCAGCGGCCATCCTGATAGAAGCCACTCTGTCTTTCTTGGGGGTAGGTATTGGGGTAGAAGAAGCGAGCTGGGGAAGCATGTTGGCAGAAGCCAGAAGAAGTCCCTTCGCCTGGTGGATCGCAGTTTTTCCCGGACTTGCCATTTTTGCCGTCGTATTTGCCTGCAATCAAATCGCGGAAGCACTTAGTGATTAATCGGGATATTCTACTCTTACATGATAAATGCTCATCAATTTCTTCTTAAAGATCTTTTTGGTAGTAGTAATGTCGCTGAAGGTGATGTTTGACATCAGAAACTGACCTTCTTGGATCTGATGATCGATGATCTGATCGATTAGGATATCGATTGCTTTGCCGTCGTAAGAACTTAAGCTTCTAGATGCCGCCTCTACTGAGTCGGCCATCATCAAGATCGCTGTTTCTTTCGAATAAGGAATCGGCCCCGGATATTGAAATCGTTTCACATCTACCTCCTCCTCGGGATGCTCTTCCTGGAATTTCTTGAGGAAGTATTGAGTTTTGGTGGTTCCATGGTGCGTACGAATGAAATCGATCAAAATATCAGGCAACTTATATCTTCTAGCCATCTCTATGCCGCGTATTACGTGCTCAATGATGATCTTAGAACTCTCCAAAGCCGGTAGATCGTCGTGGGGATTGTAATCTGAATTTTGATTCTCAATAAAGTAATTTGGGGTATTCATCTTGCCGATGTCGTGGTAGAGCGCTCCGGCTCTTACCAAAAGTGCATTACCGCCTATTGCTCTTATCGCTTCCTCTGCAAGGTTGGAAACTTGAAGGGAATGTTGAAAAGTGCCTGGCGCCTTTTCGTTCAATTTCCGCAGCAATTTACTGTTCGTATCCGCCAGTTCCATTAAGCTCACATCGGAAACGAAGCCGAATACCTTTTCAAACACGTAAACCAGCGGATAGGTAAATAAGGTAAGCAGTGCGCTGATGAAGAACCAACTTAAAAACTTCCAGTTCGCCTCTGCGATATTTCCTTCTTGAATCAGACCAATGGCCAAATACACGGCAGTATATACCCCAAAAATGATCAGGGCAGAAACAAAAAGCTGTGATCGCTTTCTCAAGGTAATCACAGAGAAGACTGTGAGGATACCGGCCATCATTTGGATGATAATGAATTCATAAGGATTCGGAGCAATGAATCCCACAATCAGGATGGCCACCAAATAGGTAAACAATGCCACCCGCACATCAAAAAAGGTGCGAATGATCAGAGGAAACATACAAAAGGGAATCAAATACAAATTGATGCTCTCGCTATCAATGGCATATTTAGAAGCCGTGACGTAAATAATGATCATCAAAAGCAGAAAAATGATCTTCAGGTCTGAACGTAAGATCTCCGCTCTATAATTGAGTAGAAATAAGGCCAGGGAGAGGATCATCAAACTGACCAATAAAATTTGCCCGATCAGGATGTAACTCTCTTGACTTTCTTCTCCTGTTTGTGATTCGTATTCCTTTTTTAAAGAAACTAAGAGCTGAAAACGTGCCTCATTCAAAATATCTCCTTTATCGATGACTCGCTCCCCTTCTTGCACCATCCCTGCGGTTGGGGATAATTCGTCGATGGCCAATTGAAGAAAATGCGCATTGGTTTCCTCATCGTAACTGATATTTCTTTTTAGACTTTCCTCAAGGGTATTTAGGAGCAGCTCCTGTTCCACTGAATTCAACTCACTAATCTGATCTTTGATGTATTCATAACTCTGCGATATGGTAAAAAGCTCATTCAGGCGATAGCTTTCTGCTACATTGTTCTTTAATACCAAAATCTCGAAGTCTCCCCTCTTCCCTTCAATTTTAGGGTGAAGCTCGATCAAGCCTTTGCGATAGATCTCTTCGATCAAGGCTTTACCCCTAAGGTAATAGTCCTCTTTCTCTTTTATTTTCAAAAAATAATTACTGCTATCGGCATTGCCGATCACTCTTTGCCATTCACTTTCAAAATTGTTCCGATATGCTTGAAAAGCCTCGTCGACTTGTCTTGGACTCTCAAAAAAGTAAATAGCTTGCTGCGACCTGATCCTTTCTTTTTCTCGCTCGAGTTCCTCTGCAGATTTATAGATCGGGAAGTCAAAGTCGGCAATGAGGTCTTCGTGAGGCCAGGGTTTACCTTTTTGGAATTCGTACTTGAACTTTCCCTCTCTTGGAAATACAATTACAATCAGGATGATTGCCAAAAGAAAAAGCATCACCTTATAGATCTGGTGGTGATGATTTCTCAGAAATTCGATGATCTTCTTCATAATTTAGAGCCTAGCGAAAATAAGCAAAGCTGTTTTGATACTTTCTTTTGCGATGTAAATTCGACCTAGATATTCCTTGCGCTTTTGGTTAATTTTGTTACCGCATTAAAGACATAGAATCAATGAAAGAAGTATATATAGTTGCTGCCAAGAGAACTCCCATGGGCAGCTTTAATGGCAGCCTTTCCGGAATCTCTGCTACAAAGCTAGGGTCAATCGCTATAAAAGGCGCCCTAGATAGCATAGGAATTGACAAAAATGAGGTCCAGGAGGTATTCATGGGCAATGTGATCCAGGCCAATCTTGGCCAGGCACCTGCCAGACAGGCTGCCATTTTTGCCGGCTTGAGCGAAAATGTACCCTGTACCACTGTGAATAAGGTATGCGCATCGGGCATGAAAGCGGTAATGCTAGCCGCTCAGTCGATTATGTTGGGTGACAATGAAGTGGTAGTAGCCGGAGGGATGGAGAACATGTCACAAGCACCCTATTACTTAGATAAGGCAAGAACCGGTTATAAGTATGGTAATGGAACCTTAGTAGATGGACTCACCAAAGATGGTCTGATCGATGTGTATCATAACTACCCCATGGGCAATGCGGCTGAATTGTGTGCCAAAGAGTGTAATATCAGTCGTGAAGCGCAAGACGAATTTGCGATCAACTCGTATAAGAGATCAGCCAGCGCCTGGGAAGAAGGTAAGTTCAGTGAAGAGATCGTCCCGGTAGAAATTCCACAGAGAAAGGGTGATCCAGTGATCTTTGCAGAGGACGAAGAATTCAAGAATGTCTTTTTCGATAAAATTCCCAACCTTCGACCAGTTTTCGATAAGGAGGGTTCAGTAACTGCCGCCAATGCGTCTACCATTAATGATGGTGCATCTGCCCTGATCTTGATCAGCAAAGAAAAAATGGACCAATTGGGTCTCAAGCCACTGGCCAAGATCGTTTCATTTGCCGATGCAGCTCAGGCGCCCGAGTGGTTTACCACCGCACCGTCCAAAGCATTGCCTAAAGCAGCAGAAAAAGCTGGGATTTCCTTAAAAGACCTCGATGCCATTGAATTGAATGAGGCTTTCTCAGTAGTGGGCATTGCCAACATTCAAGAAATGGACTTAGACCCGGAAAAAGTAAATATCAACGGGGGAGCCGTTTCTTTGGGTCATCCCCTGGGAAATTCAGGATCTAGAATTTTGGTAACTCTGATCAATGTATTGAAGCAAAAACAAGCCAAACTGGGCGGCGCCGGAATTTGCAATGGAGGAGGTGGTGCTTCTGCCTTAATTCTTGAAAACGTCTAAGCTACTTCTGAATGAAGTATGGCATTTGTCATCTAAGTGTGGTTCCGTGTCGCGCGGAGGCCTCAGAACGCAGTGAACAGGTAACTCAGTTGCTATTTGGCGAATTGATCAAAGTCTATGAGAAAAAGTCGACTTGGTATCGCGTGAAACACGCAAATGACGGTTATGAATGCTATGTGGATGACAAACAGTTCAAGTTTATCTCCCAGAGCGAATACCAAGCTATCCAAGATAAGAAGCCAAACATTCTACACGAGTTGGCAGATGTCATCAGCAATCTATCAAATGGCGAACGAATGAGCATTCTCATTGGCAGTCAGCTGAGCGGTTACGCTTCTGATCAGGGCAAGCTCAATTTTGCCGGAATGGAATTTGAATTGTCTGCCAAACTCGGAGAACAAATAACGGTGCACAGTAAAGCGCGCATAAAAGACAATGCCCTATTGCTGCTCAATTCCCCCTATCAGTGGGGAGGTCGAAGCCCTTTCGGGATCGATTGTTCCGGTTTTGTGCAATTGGTCTATAAGCTCAATGGAATTCAACTCCCCCGCGATGCTTCCCAACAGGCCAAAATGGGCCAAAATCTTTCTTTTATTGAAGAAGCAGAAGAGGGCGATCTGGCGTTTTTTGATAATCAAGAGGGTCAGATCACACACGTGGGCATCCTCTTGGAAGGGAATCGGATCATCCACGCCTCAGGAAAAGTACGAATCGACAAATTGGATCATCAAGGTATTTTCAATCAAGAACGGAATGATTACACTCATCGTTTAAGATTGATCTCTAAAATTCTTTAAACGGCCTAAAAATTGCTGTAATTTTCTAAACTTAAAATAACACTCATGATTAAACGACTATTCAATGTGCTGTTGCTGGCACTTTTGAGCATTAGCTTCACCAATTGCACTGCACAAGAAAAACTCAATGACGGCATGTATGCCAAGATCAATACCTCCAAAGGAAGTATCACAGTAGAGTTAACCTTTGAAAAAACTCCGCTCACGGTAGCCAACTTTGTAGGATTAGCCGAGGGCAAGATCAAAAACAACGCAAAAGCCGAAGGAGAACCGTTTTATGATGGCCTAAAATTTCACCGGGTGATCAAGGATTTCATGATTCAAGGTGGCGATCCGAGTGGAACGGGAGCCGGCGGACCCGGTTATAGTTTTAAAGATGAATTCGACCCTTCACTAAAACACGATCGTGCCGGGACCTTGTCGATGGCCAATGCCGGACCAGGTACCAACGGAAGTCAATTTTTCATCACCCATAAAGACACTCCCTGGTTAAATGGGAAGCATTCGGTATTTGGATATGTAGTTAGCGGACAAAACGTGGTCGACCTTATTGAGCAAGGAGATATGATCAAATCCATTGAGATCATTCGAAAAGGTAAGGAAGCTAAAGCGTTTGACGCTCCCAAGATCTTCGCTGAAAAGAAATAAGTTAGCAGACACATTTTAAAAAAAGGAGCCTCGTGCTCCTTTTTTTAGTTCAAAAGCTCGATTCTTCGGATCGTTTCATCGCATAATTCGAGCGACAAGGCCAATTCTGAATTGACCAGGATCAGATTTTTCTTGTAGTTCGACTTGATCTTTCGCAACTCTTCAGAAAAGGAGAATAAGATATTGTTCATCTGTTGCAGACTGGCGATCTTATTTCTAAATTGCCTGATCACCGCATCCAAATACAGCAGGCGCTTTCTGGCTTCCAGAATTTTACTCAACTCCCCTTTTTCCGCCTTGTATTGATCGCAGGCCCGATTGTAGAGGGCGGCAATCTCTTTGAGTTCTTTGCTAAAACTAATGATTTGATCTTCTATCGACTCGTTAAAGGTCTTGATGTCGATGCTCAAAGCCTTGATATTCTCCTCCATCGATTTGATGTCCTCATCTGGATCCAATAATCCATCGTCTATGTTGGCTACCTGATTCATGTAAATTCTCGACCTGTTTTTTAATCTGTCGATCAGGTTGGCGGTAGATTTATACAGCTTATTCAATTTTAGTTGAGCCTGTTTGGCCTCGTCGATCAGCGTTATGAAGTTTCCCAAAGGATTTGATTTACAAGTAAATAATCAAGAACTCTAAAGATAAGAAAATGTTAAAACAGGTGAAAAAGCACTAATGCGTATAGGTAGAACCGTACAATTCGGAAGGCACTGTATACCATGAAGTGATAGATTGGAAAGCGCACCGAACCTGCAGCAATGCAAATTGGAGAGAATGGTAGAGGAAAAAGTGCAGCCAGAAAGATGAGTAAAGCTCCCCACTTTTTGATCATTCCCACATGCTTGACCAGCTGTCTCTCAAGCCAAGCTTCCAGCAGGTTCAAATGACTTAGACGGTTTCCAATTAAATAACTTACCAATCCACCCAGGTAAGACAATCCCGCGAGTATGGTTACTCCCAAGTAGGGAGAAGGAAGCTTTTGTGACCAAAGAATAAACAGGTCGGGCGGGATCAAGCCAAGAAAAGATTCAGAGATGAAAAAGATCAAATAGATCAGGTGAGTCGGATAATCATTGATACGGTCGTCTATTTTTTTAACCGTATCGGGAAGTAGATATTCGATTAAACTCACGATCCCAACGAATAAGATCATCACGACAACTAGCTTGCTTAGGTTCTTCCAAAGAAACTTCCCTCCACCTTTAAGCTTATAGTTTCGGTAGTATACTCTCCAACTTCTCTTTAGCATCATAAAACACTTTTAACCGTTCGCTTTTATCGATCGGCTAAGTTAGTTTCATGTGAATTAACTTAGCGTTTAAAATCAAAACAAAAAGGGATAAAGTTCTGTTAGGGTGTTCGTGATGTATGCAGTTTTTCCCCTTAATCTAGTTGTTCTTCCTGAAGAGAGTGTTGCGCTTCATTTATTTGAACCCCGTTATCGTCAATTATTCCAAGATCATAAAGACGGGCAAGAGTTTGTGATAGTCCGTCAGCATCAAAATAAACGCTCCGATTATGGAACCCTTGTCTATGTAGAAAAGGTCGTCAATGAATTCCCAGACGAAACTGTGGATGTGATCGTAAAGGGCAGTTCTTTGGTGAAAATCGATGATTTTCATCAACTCTATCCTGAAAAGTTATATTCAGGGGTTGATGTCCAGATCAACGAAATTGACACCCAGCCTTCTGCGGCATTGATTGAAGAATTTGAGCAGTTTCTCGTCGCGTCCAATAAAAGAAAGATTAAGGAACACAGCAACTCTTTATTTTACATTGCCAATCGATTGGAATTGGATACGGAATCG
>JGI12109J20283_10006750_pt1 | contig 10790 bp, 11 predicted proteins | sample ElkSlonscriptome_12_FD_20283 | JGI IMG/M metagenome (IMG submission 20283) | reverse complement strand
GGGGGTGGCGCTGGCCGTCTACGTGTTGCGCCCGGCCTCGAATTCCCATCCCGACCCCGAGGGAGCGGCGAGCGAGGTGGCCGCCATCCCGCGCCTGCTCGACCTGGGGGCGGACAAGTGCGTCCCGTGCAAGATGATGGCCCCCATCCTGGAGGAGATGAAGGAGACCTACGCGGGGGATCTGAAGGTCGAGTTCATCGATGTCTGGAAGCACCCCGAGGCTGCCGAGCCCTATGATATCCGCGTCATCCCCACCCAGATCTTCTTCGCCGCCGACGGGACGGAGCTGTTCCGCCACGAGGGGTTCTACTCCCGCGAGGACATCCTGTCCAAGTGGCGGGAGCTGGGTATCAGTCTCCCCGACAAGGAAGCCTGATCCGTGGGCGGTCTCTTCGAAAGCCTGACGACGGCGGTGCAGGGCGCGCCCCATGTGGCCCTGGGCGCGGCCCTGGCCTGGGGGGTGCTGAGCATCGTGCTGAGCCCCTGCCATCTGGCCAGTATCCCGCTGATCGTGGGTTTCATCCAGGGGCGGGGCGAGAGCGCTCCGCGCCGGGCGGCCCTGCTGGCCACCCTCTTTGCGACGGGGATCCTCCTGACCATTGCCGTCATCGGTGCGGTGACGGCGGCGGCCGGACGCCTGATGGGGGATGTGGGGGCGCTGGGCAACGTGATCGTGGGCGTGGTCTTCATCCTGGTGGGCATGGCTTTGCTGGACATCGTGCCGCTGGCCTGGACCGCCCCGCAACCGGCGGGCGTGAAGGGGCGCGGCGCGCTGGCCGCCTTCATGCTGGGCCTGGTGTTCGGCATCGCCCTGGGACCGTGCACCTTCGCCTACCTGGCGCCCATGCTGGCGGTCACCTTCAAGGTGGCGGGCACGAACCCCCTGTACGGAGCCGCCCTGCTGGCGGTCTACGGCATCGGGCACTGCCTGGTGATCGTGCTGGCGGGTTCGAGCGCGGCCTGGACCCAGCGGGTGCTGGACTGGAACACGACCTCGACCATCGGCACCCGCATCAAGCGCGGGTGCGGGGTGCTGGTCATCGTGGGCGGATTGTACATGCTGTGGACGGCGCACTAGGAGGAAAACCATGCCCAGGCTGATACGAAAATTTTTGGCGGGACTGATGGGCCTCCTGTTCCTGGCCGGAGGTGCGGGGGCCGGGACGGTGACGGCACCGCGTGTCGTGGCCACCTACTTCCACCGCACCCTGCGTTGCCACACCTGCATGCACATCGAATCCCTGGCGCAGTACGATGTGACCAATGTCCTGGCCCGGGAACTGGAAAGCGGGCGGCTGGAATGGCGTCTCCTGAACTTCGAGAAGGAGGAGAACGCCCACTTTGTCGACGATTTCGATCTGGAAAGCCCGACACTGGTCATCGCCATCGAGGAGGATGGTCAGGTCCTGCAGTGGACCCGCCTGGACCGCGTCTGGGATCTTACCGAGGACGTGGAGGCCTTTGACAGCTACGTGCTGGGCTCGGTGGAGCGATACCTGCAGGTGGCCTCGGATCTCGCCTCCCGGGAGAACGGGGCTCCCAGGCAGGAAAAATAAAATAAGGATAATCATTTGCGGATTGGACCCAAAAGTGCGATTCTAGGTATATAGTCTCCATCGGTTCACCGCCATTCAGCGGGTGCCGCCATCCTATGGATTACCCAGAGACTCACCAGATCCGGACCCAGGAACCTTTTCGTGAAGGTGATGGTGTCCACGCCGAATTCCTCCGACCGTCGGAGGATACGGTCCGCCAGTCGCTGGGAAGTGTTTTCCCTTGAGGACCGCCGGGCCAGAGAGAAGCGGAAGGGGTCACCCGGAACAAGCCGGAATCCCTGACCGTTTGCATTTAGCCGGAACGCCGGCACATGGAGAGATGATTGTGAAGAAACTGTACGTGGGCAACCTGCCCTTCAGCGCGACCGAGGATGAGATCACCGAACTGTTCGGTCAGCATGGCACCGTCCATTCCGTGGCGCTGATCAACGACCGTGAGACCGGCCGTCCCCGTGGCTTCGGCTTCGTGGAAATCGATGACGATGCTCTCGAGGGCATGATCAGTGCTCTGGACGGCAAGGAGATGGGTGGCCGTGCCCTGCGTGTCAACGAGGCCCAGGAGCGCTCCCGCGGTGGCGGCGGCGGCGGTGGCCGTGGCGGCTACGGCGGCGGCGGTGGCGGCGGCCGTTGGTAGGTTGATGAATCAGCCCACGGGTTGATGATCCGGACCCCGCTGCTCTTTCGTGGCGGGGTCCTTTTTGGTTTTGGCGAAAGGAAGAATCTTGGCACGCTCCCATTTCAGCTTCGAGAAACGTCGCAAGGAAGTCGAAAAGAAGAAGAAGAAGGCCCAGAAACGTGAGGCCAAGGCCGAACGCAAGGCCGCCGGGATCGATGAGGGCGGAGCCCCCATCGCGGCCCTCGATGAGTGGGGCAACGTGATCCCCGAGGATGTCGAGGAAGAGGACACCGCTGAAGAATCCGCGGAAGATGACGAGACCGCGTAGCCCGCACGCCCCCAACTCCCCCATTCCCAGACGACAGGGCCGCTACGGGACCTAGCCCTCCCGCCGGGTGCAGAACCAACCGGTGACGCTGAGGCGTTCCCGTGTGGTCGGCAGGACCTCGTGGGGGAATTCCCCGCTCAGGAAGGTCACCAGGGTGCCGGCCAGAGGTGGCACGTCGCAGGTTTTCTCCGTCCCGTCCGCCTGGGGCAGGAAGATCCGCAGCATGCCCCAGTCGGCAGCCTGCCATTCCGGATTGAGGTAGAGGATAACGGTTACCGCCCGGTGCGGCGCATCCTGGAATCGGTCCAGGTGACGGACGTAGAAGCTGCCGGTCGGGTAGACGGCCCACGTAGGCGGGACGAAAATCTCCCTCTTGCCACCAGGCGATGGCGCGTTGCCGCAAGGCGGCGGCCGCCGCGGGGCCCAGGAATGCGGGGTGTGTGGACCAGCCCTGCCGTTCCACATCGGTCACAATGGCTTCAAAGCCAAGGGCTTGGGACGTTTTCAAGGAACCTCCGTCCTGGGGGTGTCAGCCGCAGGAACCTAGCTCCGAACCCGTCACCCCACCTCTTGTTTTTTCGGTATATCGGTTCCGGTTGTTCCCCGGGCAGGGCCAAAATGAGCCACCCAGGAGGGGGGACAATCGGGAGGAAATCTGACAAACCGACCATTTACCACTAGGTTATATAACTTGTGAAATGTGCCCTGGTAATCCCCGTTGCGGGACGTTCCGGGCGTGGGTGCGGTTCGGTCGGATGGATGTTCATGGCGGTCAGGATTTCTGGACCGCCATCCTCGTTTTTATCCCCGAGCGTGGATTTCCACCTTGAAGGAGTTGATCGGTACCATGTCCGGAATCCTGGACGACCTATCCATCGAAGACAGATCATGGGTCATGGATGAGCTGCGCGCCATCCTCAGCGAACCCGATGAGAAAGAGGCCCTGACCCGGCGCCGGAAGCTGGCCGATGGCCTGCGTGAGCGCCACCCGGCGGTGGCCACCTGGGTCGAGGAGACCAGCCGGCCCGATAACATGGCCAGCAAGCAACCCTCCGTCCTGGATGAACTCCCCTTCGATTCCGAGCGCATCAAGGCCCTGAAGGGCCAGGTCGTGGTCGTGAAGTACGGCGGCAACGCCATGGTCGACGACGCGCGCAAGCAGAGCGTCATCTCCGACATTTGCACCCTGCGCCACCTGGGCGTGGTGCCGGTGGTGGTGCACGGCGGCGGCCCCGTCATCAGCGAACTGCTGGGCGAGGTGGGGGTCGAAACCCCCTTCGTGGGGGGCCACCGCAAGACCGACCGGGACGCCATGGGCTACGTGGAGATGGCCCTCAGCGGCAAGGTGAACAGCGAGATCGTCAAGCTCATCGGTTTCCACGGCCACCGGTCGGTGGGCATCAGCGGCAAGGACGGTTCCCTGGTCACGGCGGTCAAGCGCATCCACCGGGTGCAGGAGGCCGGTCGGACCCGGCGTTCGGATCTGGGCCAGGTGGGGGACGTGACCACCGTGAACACCCATCTCGTGGAGACCCTGCTGGCCGGTGGCTACATCCCCGTGATCGCGCCCATCGGCGTGGGGGCCGACCTGGAAGACTACAACATCAACGCCGACATGTTCGCCGGCCACATCGCCGCGGCCCTGGATGCCGCCGTGTTCATGGTGCTGACGGATGTGGACGGCATCTACCTGGATATCAACGACCCCGGAACCCTCATCCCCGAGTTCACCCCGCATGCGGCGCGGGGAGAGATCGGACGGATCATCAACGGCGGGATGATCCCCAAGATCGAGTCGTGCCTGATCGCCCTGGACGGCGGCGTCCGCGAGGCCCGCATCGTCAACGGCATGACCGAACATTCCCTGCTGACCGCCTTGCTGACCCCGGAAAAGACCGGGACAACCCTTCGGGAGAGCCATGAATGACCCGGACCATGCCAGAGAGCGGCTCAAGGACCGCCATTTTCCCATGTACAACCGATACCCGATCACCCTGGTCGAGGGCGAAGGTTCGCGTGTGCGCGACAGCGAGGGCAAGGAATACATCGATGCCCTCGGTGGGATCGCCGTCAACGCCCTGGGCCACTGCCACCCGGCCGTGGTCGCGGCCCTGCGCGAGCAGGCCGGCCGCCTGATCCACTGCACCAACCTCTACAACATCCCCTCCCAGGCTGATCTGGCTGAACGACTCACCGAGGCGGTGGGCCTGGACCGCGTCTTCTTCACCAACAGCGGCACCGAGGCGGTCGAGGGCGCCCTCAAGCTGGCCCGTCGCCACGCCAAAATCCGGGGCCGCGGCACGCAGGTGCTCTCCTTCGAGGGCTGCTTCCACGGCCGCAGCACAGGCGCGCTGTCCACGCACAACGCCGATCAGCGGGAAAAATTCGAACCCCTGCTCGAGGGATTCCAGCAGCTGGCCTTCGCCGATGTGCATGCGCTGGAATCCGCCCTGACCAGCGACGTGGCCGCGGTCATCATCGAACCGGTGCAGGGTGAGGGCGGCGTCCGGGTGGTGCCCGACGACTTCCTGCGCGCCGTGCGCAGCCTGTGCGACAGCAGCGGCGCGCTGCTGATATGCGACGAGATCCAGTGCGGCGTGGGCCGCACGGGCCGGTTCAATGCCTGCGACCACGCGGGCGTCAAACCCGACATCATGGTGCTGGCCAAGTCCCTGGGCGGGGGTGTGCCCATCGGGGCGGTTTTGGCGCGCGAGGAAATCGCCGCCGCCTTCGAGCCCGGCGATCACGGCACCACCTTCGGCGGCAACCCCCTGGTCTGCGCCGCGGCCAACGCCACCCTCGAGGTGATCCAGGAGGAAAACCTGATCGCCCGCGCCGAGGAACTGGGCGCCGAGACACGCGCTGCCCTGCGCGAGGCGGCCTCCTCCCACCCCTCCATCGTGGAGGTCCGGGGGCGTGGCATGATGATCGGCGTCGAGTTGAACTGGCCCGGTAAGAACCTGGTGACGGACCTGATGCGCCGCGGCGTGCTGGCCAATTGCACCAGTGAGAACGTGATCCGTTTCCTGCCCGCCCTGAACATTCCCCGGGTGGACCTGGAACGCACGGTGAAGATCTTCCTGGAGGCCCTGCAGGCCGCCGAGAAGGAAAGGAGCGCATCATGAACCGCGCACGCATAGCCGTCGTGGGCGCCACCGGATACACCGGCAGTGAGCTGGTGCGTCTGCTGCACGGCCACGACCGCATCGAGATCGCCGCCATCACCTCCCGCAGCGAGGCCGGCCGGCCCTTCAGCGCCGTGCACGGCTCCCTGCAGGGCATCGCGGACCAGAAGCTGGTCACCGTCGAGGATCTGGAGGGCATGGAACTGGACGCCGTTTTCCTGGCCCTGCCCCACGGCGCCAGCATGGATTACGTGGCCGCCCAGCCGGCCGACGGGCCCCTGATCATCGACCTTTCCGGCGATTTTCGGCTGCCCGATGCCGGCGAATACGCCCGCTGGTACGGGCTGGAGCACGTGGCCCGGGAACGCCTGGCCGAGGCCGTGTTCGGGTTGCCGGAGCTTTTCCGCTCCCGCATCCGGGAAGCGCGGCTGGTGGCCAATCCGGGGTGCTACCCCACAGCGGCCATCCTGGCCCTGGGCCCCCTCCTGAAGCGCAACCTGGTGGAGCCGGGCAGCATCGTCATCGATGCCAAGTCGGGTGTTACCGGGGCCGGGGCCAAGGCCAAGGCGGCCACCCACTTTCCCGATCTCTTCGGCGATTTCAAGGCCTACGGGCTGGGGAGCCACCGGCACACGCCGGAGATCGAGAACGTGCTCTCGCAGCTGGGGGACACCGAGGTGCAGGTGCAGTTCCAGCCCCATCTGCTGCCCATCGACCGGGGCATCCTGGCCACTTGCTACGCGCGGCCGCGCGCGGGGCTGGATGCGGCCACCCTGGAGAAAGCCTACCGGGAGGATTACGCCGCCGAGCCGTTCGTGCGCTGGCGCACAGAACCGCCCACGGTCAAGCAGGTGCGCGGTTCGAATTTCTGCGATGTGCACGCACATCTGGACGAACGCACCGGTCGTGTGATTGTATTGTCTGCCATCGACAACCTGGTCAAGGGGGCCGCCGGTCAGGCTCTCCAGAATCTGAACCTCATCATGGGCTGGCCCGAGACCGCCGGCCTGGAACAAGGACCATTGAATCCATGAGTGCCAAGAAAGGGTCGGGGAAGAAACCCCCGCAGAAGGCCGACGCCTCGGTGGTGTCCCACGACCGCAAACCGCCGCGCACGGCCTCCGGGGACGAGCTGTCCATCCAGCGCAACCTGACCACCGTCCAGGGTTTCCAGGCCTGGGGCGCGTACACAGGCGTCAAGAAGAAGCGGCGCGACCTGGCCCTGATCTACTCGGAGGTGCCGGCGGCCGCCGCGGCGGTCTTCACCCAGAACCAGGTGGTGGCCGAGCCCATCAAGCTGGCCCGGGAAAACATCCGGGATGGCCGGGCCCAGGTCTTCGTCATCAATTCCGGCAATGCCAACGCCTGCACCGGGGAGCAGGGCCGGCAGGGGGCCGAGGCCATGGTCGCCGCCGCCGCCGAGGCCCTGGATCTGGATCCGTCCCTGGTGATCATCGCCTCGACCGGCATCATCGGCCAGGCCTTCCCCACCGCCAAAGTGGTGGGAGGCATCCACGCCTCGGTCCCGAAGCTGTCCAGCATGCGCCTGGCCGGGTCGCTGGCGGCCAACGCCATCCTGACCACGGACACGTTCCCCAAGGAGAGCTTCTCCACCTTCCGGTCCGGCGACGTGCCGTGCAACATGGGGGGCATCGCCAAGGGGTCGGGCATGATCCATCCCAACATGGCCACCATGCTGGGGTTCCTGGTCACGGATGCGGCCATCACATCGGAATTGCTGGACGAGGCCCTGCACGAGGCGGTGGACGATTCCTTCAACATGATCACCGTCGACGGCGACACCTCCACCAACGACATGGTGGCCGTGATGGCCAACGGCATGTCCGGCGCCCCCCTGATCGAGGACAAGGGCCCGGAGTATGATACCTTCCGCGAGGAGCTGAAGAAGCACTGCGTGGAACTGGCGCGCCAGATCGTGGCCGACGGCGAGGGCGCCACCAAGCAGATCCAGTACACGGTGCAGGGGGCGCCCGACCGCGATGCGGCGCGGCGCATCGCCCGCACCGTCTCCGATTCGTCCCTGGTCAAGGCGGCGTTCTTCGGGCGCGACCCGAACTGGGGCCGGATCCTGGCTGCCGCGGGCCGGGCGGGTGTGAGCTTCGATCCGGACAAGGTGGATCTTTTCCTGGGGTCATCCAAGAAGATGCACCATATCGTCTCCGGTGGTCAGCCGGTTCCCGTGGATCGGCGCAAGCTGAAGAGCATGATGCGCTCCAGCTTCCTTTACGTGATCCTGGACCTGCACGCCGGACCGGGCAGCGCCCTGGCCTGGGGGTCGGATCTTTCCTACGAGTACGTGCGCATCAACGCCGAGTACAGCACCTGATCAGGCGCCGGTCTTTTCCTTCTCGGCCCAGCTGGTGCAGGTGCCTTCGGGATTGATGGGACCCTTCACCAGGGTGCAACCGCCGCAGGGGCCGTCGCCGGAGGGCTCCTGCCAGAAGTTGCATTTCCGGCAAGTCTTGGCCGGATCCTGCGCCTTCGCCTGGTAATTGAAGGTCTCGCGAGTTGTGCGGGCCGCCTCGTCCAGTTTGGCCGGGTCATCACAGGGACCGTGCCCGCCGTCGGCGGCCGGTTTCGCGTTGGCGGCGGCCGTGCTCTTTTCTTCCCCACCACCGCAGGCGGTCAGGCCGAACAGGAGACCCAGTCCGGCGAGGCTCACCGCGCCCGTCTGGAGGATGAAGCTGCGGCGGTTTGTGTTTTCATTTTTTGCGAGGGATTTCATCGACAACCTCCCGGATAAATTTTTGAAACGGATCCACCAACAACCCCATGATTGGGAAATAATCGAGGAATCGCCAGTCGAGGCTGCGGGTGCAGGTGGCCTCGCGGGATTCCTTGTCGTCCCCTGCTTGAATGGTGTAGAATCTGACCTTTCAATATCTTCCGGGGAATTGAGGTGGATCCTTGGCCGATGATTCTGATGGAAAAGGCCTGAAGCCGGAGCACCAGCAGAGTGCTGCCGAATTCAATGTGCTGCTGGAAACGGGGCGCCGTCTGGCCGAGACCCTGGCTTTACCGACCATCCTGCAGGTTTCCGTCGACGGAATCACGAGTCTTGCCGGTCTGGACACGGCGGCCGTATATCTGCTGCATGATGACCAGCTCCACCTAGGCGCCACGTTCCCGGCCCTGCCTCCCGATTTCCCCTCCTATCTGCGCACCGCCCCCCTGGCCGACCATCACCACATCCAGGATTGCCTGCAGCGGCAGGAATACCTGGTGGTGGATGATCTGCAGGTGGCCGCGGTGACCCCGGCGGAGCAGGAGGTGGCCCGTCAGCGGGGATTGCGCACGGTTCTCTATGTTCCGATGATCGTGGAAGGGGAGGCCATCGGGGCGTTCCTCGTCGGCTCCACCAGCGGGGTGACGACCATCGCCGAGAACCGCATCGGGCTGGTGGAGGCGCTGGCCAATCTGGCCGGCTTGACGACGCGGAACGCCATGCTTTTCCGGGACAGCGAGACCAAGTCCCGGGAACTGGAGGCTTCCCTGGCCGAAAGATTGCGCATCGAGAAGGAGCGGGAGGAGCTACAGGTGCAGTTGGTCCGCGCCCAGAAGCTGGAAGCCATCGGGCGTCTGGCGGGAGGCGTGGCCCATGATTTCAACAACATGCTGCAGGTCATCCAGGGTTATACCGAACTGGCCATGGACGAGGTGACCGACGGTGGAATGGCGCACCAGCATCTGGGGGAAGTCCAGTCCGCCGCTGAACGTTCGGCCAGCATCACCCGCCAGCTTCTGGCCTTTGCCCGGCAGCAGACCATCGCCCCGAAGGTCGTGAATCTGAACAAGTCGGTGGATGATACCCTGCAGATGCTGCGACGCCTGGTGGGTGAAAATCTGGACCTGGCCTGGGTCCCCGCATCCGAACCCCAGCCCGTTTTCATGGACACCTCCCAGATGGATCAGATCCTGACCAACCTCTGTGTCAATGCGCGCGACGCCATCGCGGATGTGGGCCGGGTGACCATCGAGACCCAGCCCGCTTCCTTCGACGAGGAGTACTGCCGCCTGCATGAGGGGTTTCGACCGGGCGAGTACTGCATGCTGGCGGTCAGCGACGACGGCTGCGGTTTCGACGCGGATGTGCTGGCCAATCTTTTCGATCCGTTCTTCACCACCAAGGAAGAGGGCACGGGTCTGGGCCTGGCCACCGTGTACGGCATCGTGAAACAGAACGACGGCTTCATCAACGTCTACAGTGAACCGGGCGAGGGCACCACCTTCCGGATCTACCTGCCTCGCCACGGAACGGAAGAACTGGTGGAACCCACGCTGGGCCAGCCTCCCGTGCGGTCCACCGGAGGCGAAACCATCCTGGTCGTGGAGGATGATCTTTCCATCCTGCCGCTCCTGGAGCGGATCCTCAAGAGCCACGGGTACGAGGTCCTGACGGCGGATTCCCCCATCAAGGCCCGGGAGCTGGCGGCCCGTCATGAAGGCGATATCCAGCTGCTCATCACCGACGTCGTCATGCCCGATACGAACGGGCGCGAGCTGGCCAACCAGCTCAGGGAGACCCAGCAGAACCTTCTGGTCCTGTTCATGTCCGGCTACACCTCCAACGTCATCGCACACCGCGGAGTGCTGGACGATGACGTGTGCTTCATCCAGAAACCCTTCGATTCCCAGGAACTGGGCGCAAAGGTGCGCAGCCTGCTGGACGGCACCCTCTGACCGGTGCCTCGGATCAGGCCGCCGGGCCCGATCCCGCCAGGGGAGACAGCTTGTCCACCACACGATTTTCCACATCGTCCCAGAACAACTGCAGATGCGGGAAGGGGATCTCGATACCCGCAGCGTCCAGGGCTCGCTTGCTGGCCTCAATCACCTCGAAATTCACGCTCTGCCGTGTGCTGGCCTGGTTGACCCAGACTCGCACCAGAAGGTTCACGCTGGAGTCGGCACAGGCCTCGACGACCACCTCGGCAGCGGGGTCCTCCAGAACATTCTCCAGGTGGGCGACGGCCTTGAGCAGGACTTTGCGCGCCGCCTGCGTATCCTCCTTGTAGGCGATGCCGATGGGCACATCCACCCGCAGTTCCCCGTGCTTGCTGTCGTTCTCGAGCACCTCGTCAATTATGCGCTTGTTGGGGATGACCACGTAGGAGTTGCGCGGTGTGCGGATGCGCGTGGACCGC
>JGI12109J20283_10620396_pt1 | contig 10801 bp, 9 predicted proteins | sample ElkSlonscriptome_12_FD_20283 | JGI IMG/M metagenome (IMG submission 20283) | reverse complement strand
CCGAAGTTCGCAGGGTTAAAGAAGTGTTTGTGACTCCAGCGAAAGAGGAATTTACTGGCAATGGCAAGGAAGGCCGCGATCGCCATTGTGCTGGCTTCATTTGCCCGTAAAAGCAAGCATAACCCCAAACTGGTAATCAAGGCGCTGCGTAAGCTAGAAAAAGAGAAATTAAAGCGAGATAAAGCGAAGTTAACCGGATATTCCCTGCGCCACCACACTGGCCAAAAGGCAAGGAAAGAGGTAAAAAACCATTGGGCGATCGAGCAAGTTAGAACAGTCACCAGTAAAAATTCGGGGTGAATTGTCCAATCGCGGGTACTGATTCCCAGGATTAAAAAGCTAGAAAGGAAAAGAATTTGATAGTCGCGAGCATCTTGAAACATAATTCGCGTATGACAATGAACAAGTCGCTCTATTATGGCCGCTGGTAAGGGGAAATGGGGCGTTCGTTACAGTTTTGTTAACGACAAATTTTGATGCTCGTCGTTGACAGACTGTCGTAATTTCAATCAAAGGCGATTACAGTTTTTCGATAGAATTAAGCCTTTCTAGCTGTTTTGCAACCATGGCAGACAACTGTCACCGAAAACGATCTAAAATAGATAATAGTGGGACTACTAGCGAATCATCAACTAATTTTCGCCTGGCTCTAAACCCCATCCAATCTCAGGATATCTTTCTCAACTGACGGGGAAGGCAAAGCGCTCTTGGTTGCTAAATTTCGTGAATTAGCCGTTACTCGACAGGAGGATGGTATCAATGACAGGAAAAGTCGAAGCTCGGTCAGTTTACGAGATTTTGAGGGGTGACCAACTTGAGAGATTGAAGTGGGGTGCGATCGCGCAGGGGTTCTAGAATCTAAGCATTGCCCGCACAATCGCCCCTTGTCAACTTTGCCCACCTTGAAAACTGAAAATAACTGCTCTTTTACGTTTCTGAGCCAAAGACAAGAAACTTAATCATAGTAAAGGGTGGTCTGTGGCTTATTTTACTAATTTATATCATGTTGCGTCGTAAATTGTAGCCATCTCTACTTAAATCACGGCTTTAATTTTCTCTGGTGGGTGGCCAAAGACTGATGTCTTATGTCACCCTAAAAGATATGGCTAGATTAGCCGGGAGGATCATTTATACACTGCCTTAACTTTCAGTTCTTTAAGTATTTCCACTAATGACGATTTTGAGTTTTCCTTATTTTTATCTTTATATTCCCCACGGCCATTGTTACTTATGGCAAACGCCGCTTGTGAGTCTACACTTGGTTAGCGATGCTTTGATTGCGATCGCGTATTTTTCGATTCCGGCGATGTTACTGTACTTTGTCAAAAAGCGTAAAGATACGCCGTTTTCTAAGGTCTTTGTGCTATTCAGTGCTTTTATTATTTGTTGCGGAGTTGGCCATTTACTCGAAATTTGGACGTTATGGTATCCTAACTATTGGCTGTCGGGAATTGAGCAAGCTATTACGGCTTTAGTGTCTTGTTATACAGCCTTAAAACTCAGTCAATTGTTACCTCAATTTTTAACCTTACGCAGTCCAGAAGAACTCGAAAAAATTAATCAGGAATTAGAGGAACGAGTCGAAGAAAGAACCAATCAATTACAAAAAAGCAATAAAATTTTAGCCATAGAAGTTCAAGAAAGAGTCGTTACAGAAGCAGCAATGCGTTTAATGGCAGAACGGGAAAAAGCCATTAATTATATTATTTTACGAATGCGCCAAAGTTTGGACGTAGATTCTATTTTTACCGCCACAACTCAAGAACTACGCCAAGCTTTAGAATGCGATCGCGTATTGATTTACCGTTTCAATCAAGATTGGAGTGGTGTTGTCGTTTGTGAATCTGTGGCAGAAGGTTGGATTACCATTAATGAAAATCCGGCGCTACAAAGTGATTTATCTCAGGGGGTGGCAGGAGAGTCGAATTGTACGGTTTCACAATTACAAGCCTCTGAATTAGCGATTGAAGATAGCTATTTAAAAGATAAAACGGGCGGTAGATATCAAGATAAAAATTATTACTGCCAAGTAGATGATATTGACGCGATGAATTATGACGAATGTTATCGCAACTTCTTACAAAAACTACAAGCGAAAGCTTATGCGATCGCGCCGATTTTTTGTCGCGATCGCCTCTGGGGATTATTAGCCGTTTATCAAAATAGTCAACCCCGGTCTTGGCAAGCCGCAGAAATTGATATTATTACTCAAATTAGCAAACAGTTGGGAGTTGCGGTACAACAAGCAGAATTATTTGCCAAAACTCAAAATCAAGCCGCAGAATTAAAAATTGCTAAAGATGCTGCCGAAAAAGCCAATCAAGCTAAAAGCACGTTTTTGGCCAGTATGAGTCACGAATTGCGAACACCTTTGAATGCAATTCTAGGCTTTGCCCAACTCATGCAACGAGACCCCATTCTCAACCCGCAACATCAACAATATACCGAAATTATTAATCGGAGTGGCGAACATTTACTCAACTTAATTAATGATATTCTTGAAGTTTCTAAGATTGAAGCAGGTCAAGTGGTTCTCAATCCAACGAGCGTTAATCTGCGGGATTTGTTATTTAGTTTAGAATCTTTGCTCAATTTGAAAGCTCAATCTAAAAACTTGAGCCTCAACTTCTTAATTGCTGAAAATGTCCCGACTTCGATTGAAGTAGATGCCAAAAAACTACGGCAAGTCCTACTCAATTTATTAGGAAATGCCTTAAAATTTACGGAGGTAGGTTACGTCAACTTACGAGTTGAGGTGGATTATATTGGCGATTTTGAGCCGCAGTGGGTGAACTTACATTTTGCTGTCGAGGACACAGGGCCCGGTATTGCAGAATCCGAATTAAATATGTTGTTCAAAGCTTTTAGTCAAACCAAAACGGGTCAAAAAGCCCAGGAAGGAACGGGTTTAGGTTTATTGATTTCTCAACAGTTTTTACGGTTAATGGGGGGAGAAATTACCGTAGAATCTCAACTCAATGTCGGTAGTTGTTTTAAGTTTTTTATTGAAGCGAAAGTCGTAGAATCAGCACCCCCTTCTTTAGAATCTGATTTCGAGCGCGTCACCCAGTTAGCCCCCGGACAAAAGCAATATAAAGTTTTAATTGCTGAAGATCATCCGGTGAATCGTTTATTACTGGTCACAGTTTTAGAAGAATTAAACTTTACGATTAAAGAAGTCGAAAATGGTCGCGAAGCCATACAAATCTGGCGAGAGTGGCAACCGGACATTATTTTTATGGATATGTATATGCCAGAAGTTGATGGCTATAAAGCCACTCAATCCATTAAAGCAGAAGCAAAAGATTTTCCGCAAAATGAAGTTCCTATTGTTGTTGCCATTACGGCCAATGCCTTTATCGAACAAAAACAACGATCTTTAGATGCCGGATGCGATGATTTTATCAGTAAACCTTTTCGTCGTAGCGAAATTTTAGAAAAGCTGAACCAACATTTAGGAGTTGAGTTTGATTCTGCTACCCCAGAAACTCAGGGGAATGGCTCTGCTCAAGATTCAGTCCAGCAACAGCAATTACAGACCAGTGATTTGCAAGTGATGAATGACGATTGGGTGCAAAAGTTGTACTTTGCCGCTTTACAGTGTAACGATCGCCTGTGTTTAAATCTAATTCAAGAAATTCCGAGTGAGCATAAAAAGCTGATCGATACTCTGAAACAATGGTTAAATGGGTATGAATTTGATCGAATTATTGAGTTAGCCGATCTTCAGGAGTGATGAGTTGATGACAGACTTCGACGCGGCAAAACAACCGGGTTGCGATATTCTGATTGTGGACGACTTAGTAGAAAATATCCGCTTTTTGTCGGACTTTTTGACCGAGCAAAATTACCAAGTTCGTAAGGCTATCAATGGTAAAACGGCATTGATGGCGATTCAGGCCTTTCCACCGGATTTGATTTTGTTGGATATTAATATGCCGGGTTTGAATGGTTATGAAGTGTGTCAGCAGTTGAAAGCGAATCCGACAACCCAGGCAATTCCGATTATTTTTTTGAGTGCGGCCGATGCAGAGGAAGATAAAATCAAGGCGTTGCAAGTGGGTGGGGCTGATTATATTACGAAACCTTTTCAACTTGAAGAAGTGTTGGTACGGGTGCGATCGCAATTAATGATTCAACAGTTGCAACACCAGCTTTCTACTTGTCGGGAAGTATTGGCGCAAACCCGCCAAGCATTACAAACCGCACAAGCAGATTTAGCAGCGTTGCAAGCTCAATAAATCTCAAGCCAGGGGGTTTGTCAAGCTAATTGGGTTAAAATCACATGAGTTCGGGTGAAGAAATGAGGGTTTGTGGTTTGAAATTAGCTTGTCTGTATTGTAGGCTTATTGGGGAGACTAGCCCCCCCAAACCCCCCCACTGGTGGCGTTACGCCAATTCACAGACCCCTCGCGTAAAGGGGCTGGGGGTAAGTTATTAAACTGTCAGGTTAGGGCAAGTTCGGAGGACAACCGATCGTTGTTTGGTGTTCAATTTGGCTACTACATCAGACTTTCAGCTTCAGCTTGTCCCGAATTGACGTTAAGATCAACAAAAAGGGGAACTAATGGTAACAGCGAGTCCGATTTACCGGGATTCTCAACAAGAAGCGGTGTTGATTGCCGAAATCAATCAGTTGCGAGGCGATCCGGTTGCTTATAGCTCGATGGTAGCAGCTTGGGCGGCGCGATCGCCCGATATCAATACTGCCGCAACCCAGGAAATCTTGTGGTATCTACGCTCGGCGCGTCCGGTACCGCCTTTACAAATTGCCCCTGGCTTAACGATTGTGGCTCACAAACGCGCTCAAAGCGGGTTAGAGGCAGCAGTTCCCCTCAGCCGTCAACTCCAGCCTTACGGCAAATTATCGGGTCGTGTGGGGGAAAATAGCAGCAGCGAGGCGGCAAATCCTCAAGAGGCGATCGCCCAATGGTTGATTAATGCCGGAGATCCCCGCCGTCAATCCCGCCAAAATCTACTCACGGCGACTTGGGGATATGGGGGCGTTTATGTGGGAACTGATGGGCAATATCGAGTTATTTTTGCCGAAGATTATGCCGATTTTTCGGTGTTAGAAAATGAGCAAGCCGCAGCGTCAGATCGAGCGGTGTTTAAGGCATTGAATCAACTGCGTCAAAATCCGCCATCTTATCTGCCGATTTTACAAGAATGGCGCGATCGCTTTCTCGATACGGTACAAATCCAGCAGCCCGACGGCAATATTTACTGTACCCAAGAAGGGATCGATGCGGTGACTGAAGCAATGCAAGTTCTAGAAAATACTCCACCCCTGACGGCGTTGGAGTTGTCTTGGGGGATGACTCAAGCAGCCCGAGATTTGGTACGGTATCAAGGAGAAACGGGGAATAGAGGGGCAATCGGACGCGATCGCACCAGTCCTCAAGACCGTTTAGAACAATACGGAATCTGGCAAGGCCGTTGGGCAGAAAGTCTGTGTTACGGTCAACCGAATGCCCAAGGGGTGATTTGCGATTTATTGATTAGTGATGGCAAATTAGAACGGCGCGATCGCGATTATTTACTCAATCCTCAATGGCAAAAAATCGGCATTGCCACGGGGTCTCATCCCTTACAAACTTCGGTTTGTGCATTGTTATTTACTCAGAGTTATCGCGAGTCGCGGTAGCCGTTTAAAACTGTAAAATCGGGGGAGTATTAACTTCGAGCCAATAGCTTCTAATCAAGTCTACCATCTGCACTAAATCTCCGAAATTAATCGGCTTAATCACATAAGAATTAGCATGAAGCTCATAGGCTCTGATGATATCTGTATTATCACTCGAAGCGGTTAACACTACAATAGGAATAACTTTGAGTTGAGGATTTTGGCGAATCCAGGCTAAAACTTCTAGTCCAGAACGACGGGGTAATTTTAAGTCTAATAAGATCAGCCAAGGTAGACTCTCAAAAGCCGTAGCAGAAGGGGAGTTTTGGGAGAGACGGCGCTCGAGATATTCAACGGCAGCATCCCCATCTCGGGTGATGTCTACATTTATGTTCAGTTTGGCTTTGCGAAAAGCCCGTTGCATCAACAAAATATCATTTTCGTCATCTTCGATCAGGAGAAGATGACTTGAGTTTTGGGCGTTCATGGTTTTGTCAGAAATGGGACTAGAATCATAAAGTCAAACAATACCGTCACAATTGGGTAGGAAAGAATATGACCAACTCAATTTTAGCAATTTTGCCTTAATTTTTTTCCTCTTTGGGAAAGTCTAACCAAAAGCGACTCCCCACCCCCAATTCAGACTCTACTCCCACTCGTCCCTGTAGGCGTTCTATGCCTTTAGTAACAACGGCTAGACCGATACCCGTTCCCGTGTAGGTTTCCGCACCATGCAAGCGCTCAAACAGGGTAAAAATGCGTTTTTGGTGTTCGGGTTTGATGCCAATACCGTTGTCTTCAACCCACAATCTGCGGGTATTTTCAGCGACCAATTCACTCCAAATTCGGATGCGGGGTGGGGTGTCTGGGGCTGTAAATTTTAGGGCATTGTGAACCAGATTCATTAAAATTTGGGTCAGAATGGTGGAGTTACTATAAACCCAACCCAAAGGACGTTCGAGGACGATCTGAGCATTCTTTTGTTGAATTTCTGAGTCTAAATTGTCGAGGACATTGCTGAGTGCGTGTTCGAGATCGAGATTTTTGAATTGGATTTCGGTACGACTCAAACGACTGTATTTCAGCAGGTCTTGAATTAAACCATCGAGATTTTGAGCGGCTTCATTTAAGCGCAGGAGATAGCTGCGACCGAGTTCGTCAATGTTTTCTTCATAATCTTCATACAGGGCGGTAGAAAAGCCTTGGATGGCTCGTAGGGGCGCTCTGAGGTCATGGGAGACCGAGTAGGTAAAGGCTTCAAGTTCTTGGTTAATTTCTTGGAGTTGGGCAGTACGGTCTGCGACTCGTTGTTCGAGTTCTTTGGTGTAGTGTCTGAGTTCTTCGTTGAGTTCTTCTTGTTGACAGGCGATCGCGATTTGGTTGGCGACTTCTTGGGCAATTTCAATGGTTTCTGTGGGAATTTGAGCGATGGGGTCAGACCACAGCAACAACAGTCCGAAACAGCCTTGGTTCGCACAAACAGGAAGCGCGATAAAGGCCTGACAATCCGATTGGGGGGGGAAAATATCGGGGTATTGTTCGCGATCGCCCTCTAGATAAGACGAGTTATCTTGGGAGACTTGAGACATTAGCGATCGCAAGGATGAGCAGTTACGGGAGTCGTAATCCTCTAAGTTTGGGGTTCTCAGCCAACGAGCTTTTTGAGCATCTAGGGATAAGATCGCCATATTCACTTGGACTTGCTCAAATAAATCCTCTAGGCGTTGACAAGCTTCCGTGGCAATGGTGTCGATGGACTGCAAGCTTAAAATCGCTAAATCCAGACTGCGGAGATTTTCTAAACGACGAACAGATTGTTGTAAAGAATGTTCGAGAGCTTTGCGATCGCTGATGTCCAGAGCAAAGAAAAAGCCTCCCTCAGACCCCTCAATCGAACAAGCCCCAACCCACACGGGAATTAAGTTACCTTGGCGATCGCGATATGCTTTTTCGTAGGGTTGATTGACACCAAACTGGGCGATCTGCTCTAAAGAAAGGCGATCGCGATCGGCGTATTGAGTCGGGGTAATTTCGCGCCAATCAATCCCCCCGGCTTCGAGTTCAGCGCGACTGTAGCCCAGCAAGCGCAACAAGGCATCATTGGCATCGACGATTGTACCCGAAGCCTCCCATTCGCCAATACAAATCATTTCTGATTGAAACAAGCGTTGTAAGCGAGCTTCCCGTTGACGCAGGGTCGTTTCTAGCCGTTTGCGCTTGGTGATGTCGTTGGCCATGGAAATCACGGTGCGCCGACCATCGGGCAACACTTCTAGGGGCGCAGAGCTAAAACACCAAGTTAAAAGGCGATTATCGCGGCTTCGTAGGGTAAATTCCCCTTCATCCACCCGTTGAGTTCGAGAATAAAGATCGTCAATCTGAGAACGAACTTGGTTTTGGCGATCGCCGTAAACTTTCGCAGTCCAAGCCTCAATCGTGGGAATCTCGTCAAGGTTGTAACCGGTGAGGGTAGACACAACTTTATTAATTAACAGAATTTCGCCATCTTCGGCATGAAGTAAAATCGGAAACGGTGCATCCATTAAAGCTTGGCGAAAACGGGCTTCTCGCTCTCGCAGGGAAAGCTGGTTTTGGCGATTTTCGATGGCAATACTGGTCAAAGAGATAAACTGATTAAGCTGTTGCCATTCTGAAAGTCTGGGTTGCCGGGGGGTGCGGTGAAAAACCGAAAATGTTCCTAACAGTTCGCGTTGGCTGCTAAAAAGGGGAACCGTCCAACAAGCCGCGAGTTGATAAGTTCGGGCTAAATCGCGATAATCTTCCCAGAGGGGATCGGTTTGAATATCGGAGACGATTACGGGTTTTTGGCGATAAGCCGCAGTGCCACAACTTGCCGCTTTTGGGCCGATGGAAAATTCTGAGATTTGGTCGATCAATTCGGTGGGTAAGCTCGGAGCCGCAGCACACATCAAAGCCGTTTTACGCTCGTTGAGGAGCATGATCGTACAGATACTATTGGGGATATAGGTTTCGAGGGTCAGGGCAATGGTATCTAGAATTTCAGGTAAGGGGCGATCGCGAGCCACTTTTCGCAAAATCGAGTTGTGGTCGGCTAGGATACTTTGAGCAACATCTTTTTCTTGGATTTCTTGTCCGAGTCGCTGGGTAGCGTTGTTAACGGCTTGGGTGAGTTGGTTTTCTCGCAAGACGCGATCGCTGATATCCATAATTGACCCGACCAACTGCACGGTTTCTCCTTGGTCGTTGGTAATGGTTTTACCCCGCGAGTTAATATATTTGGTCTTGCCGTCGGCTCCGATAATGCGGAGATCGAGGTTATATTCTGATTGGGCTGCGATCGCGGTTTCGACGACTTGCACAAATCTTTCCCGGTCTTCGGGTTGAATACGCTCGATCAGTTCGGCGTAACTGGGGGGGGGTTGATCGGGGTCATAGCCGAAGATTTCGTAGGTTTGCGGCGACCAATGGATCTGCTCGGGGTCAATGTCGAATTGCCAATAGCCCACTCCTACCATTTCTTGGGTTGTTTCGAGGAGTTGTCGGGAAACGTATAGTTGTCGCTCGGTTTGAATGCGTGCGGTAATTTCTTGGGCGATCGCGGCGGCTCCAACGAGGGTCTCAGCTTCCCACAAGGGCATAAACCTTATTTCATAATAGCGGTTGGTTTGTGAGGAAGTGGAACATTCAACCGCGCGGTCGAAGCTTTCTCCGGTTAGAGCTTTTTGCCACAAGGTCAAAAGGTCTGAGCCGTTGGGAAGATTTGCTAAACTTTGTGCGAGATTATCTCCTAGGGCAAGGGATTCACCCATTAAAAGTTCTTGTTCTCGTTGGGCTTGGGCGTTGTTTAGTATGAGATTAAAATCGCAATCGATCGCCACGATGAGGTAGCGATCGCTGTCAAGCAGATTTTGTAATAGGGTGGCCGATGCTAACATTGGGAGTTCTCTCTTTTTCCAGTCTTGAGGGCAAGACGGCGGTTTTTTAAAGGACGGATTAGGTGCAAGTTCTCGGCTTCACCCATGAAGCTTATTTCTCAACAGTTAAGTTAGAGATGGTGAGTGCTGCGCCATGGTTGCTTTTTGAAGAATTGACTTGAGTTCTTATTTACATTTGCAACATCACAACTTGTCAAGTTAATAATTCTATTGTAGGGCGAGAGAACCCTTTAGGTTAATCTGCGAGAATTTCTGCGGCTTTGGCAATTTCGGCTTCTGTTCCTTGCACTTTGAGCAAATGACGACCTGCTTCGGGGTTGGGTGGGTTGGCTCGTGCTGCTGCTCCCATCACGCCAAAGCCGCCTGCTCCTAATAAGCCGCCTGCTAGGGTCCAGGTTAGCATATACAAGCGAGCATCGGCTGTTCCGGCGGCCAAACTCTCGATAAAGCTCACGGCGATAAAACTCGCTAAAAAGCTGCTCAAACTGCCCAGAATTCCCCCGGCGATCGCGGCACCTTTAGCACTTTTACCGATTTGCGAACTGGCAACAGCATTCCCTATTTTTCCTTCTTCAAATACGCGGAAAATACGCTTGGGTGCGAGTTGTTTTTGCAGTTGCGCGATCGCGGCTTCGGCGGCTTCTGGGCTTTCATAAACCGCGACGGTTTGTTCTTTTAAAGTTTCGGTGAATTGTGTCATAATTTTGAGTTAAATTAGGATTTTTAAATAATAAAGACGATTGAGCCGCAACTATCGTAAAGTTACGGCTACAGCCTGGGTTGAGAAAGGGATTAACGGGGGTCGCGATCGCGATTTTCGATGTGAGCCGGAGGGCTGGTTGCTTCTACAGCAGTAAAGGATTCTAGAATATTATAGGTGTGTTTGGCATCGGCAGGAACCACCCAAGAATCACCGGGTTCTAAGATTACTTTTTGATTTTCTAGCAGCAACTCGGCTCGTCCTTTAATCACATAGCCGATGGTTTCATAATCGCGGCTAACTTCTGGTTTGGGTTCGCTGGGTTGCTCGTTTTGCCACAATCGCATTGCTGCTTTTGTACCAGAAGCCAGATATTTTTGACCCATTTCACCATGAGGAGAATGAGTTGCGCTTACTTTTTTGATAGTTGTGTTGGCCATAGGTAAATTCCTCGATAAATTCAGCTTTAATAGGTGTTGATGATGAATCAACGTTGTAAGCTGTCAATCATTTAAATTTCTGTCTCGATTCAAGCCCACCAAAGGGTTCAGTAAGTGA
>JGI12109J20283_12017543_pt1 | contig 10804 bp, 7 predicted proteins | sample ElkSlonscriptome_12_FD_20283 | JGI IMG/M metagenome (IMG submission 20283) | reverse complement strand
GTGATCGGCAGCCCCTACGGCATCGGCTACTTTGGCTATGCCTACTACGACGAGAACCAGGACCAGTTGCAGGCTCTCTCGCTCAATGGCATCGAGCCGTCCGCGGAGAGTGCCGAGAGTGGCGAGTACCCGCTGTCGCGGCCGCTGTTTATGTACTCGACAGCACAGATTATGCAAGACAAGCCGCAGGTGGCCGGGTTCCTCAACTATGTGCTGACGAATGTCAACGATGAGATCCGTCCGGTCGGCTACTTCCCGATGAGCGAGGAGAGTATCAACGAGGAGAAGCGCGAGTTCCTCGAAGCGACCGGTGAGATGACCGAGGGAGCTATGGAAGCGGGCGAGGACACAACTGCGGTAACTGGTGGCGAAGCCGTCGAGTTGCCGCCGGTCGATCCGGCCAATCTGGAAGGCGAGATTGTCGCCGCCGGCAGTTCGACGGTCTTCCCGCTGTCCGAGCGCATGGCCGAGCTCTTCAACAACGAGGGCTTTGGTGGCGAGATTTCGGTCGCCAGTATCGGGTCGGGGGCCGGGTTCGAGCGCTTCTGTGTGAACGCCGAGACCGACATCTCTAACGCCAGTCGCCCGATTAACGAGGAAGAGGTCCAGGCCTGCCAGGAAAATGGCCGCGACCCGGTGGAGTTCCAGGTCGGGATTGACGCGATTGCGGTGACGGTCAGCCAGGACAATGACTTTGTCGAGGATGTGACGCTGGAGGAACTGGCACAGATCTTCACCACCGCCGAGACCTGGGCGGATGTGCGCCCCGACTGGCCGGCGGAGCCGATCCAGCGCTTCAGCCCGGGTACGGACAGCGGGACGTTCGACTTCTTTGTCGAGGAAGTGCTGGAGGAAGAAGAGGAGCCGCTGCTCCAGGCCGGCAACCTGCAACTCAGCGAGGACGACAACATCCTGGCGCAGGGCGTGATCGGCAGCCCCTACGGCATCGGCTACTTTGGCTATGCCTACTACGACGAGAACCAGGACCAGTTGCAGGCTCTCTCGCTCAATGGCATTGAGCCGTCCGCGGAGAGTGCCGAGAGTGGCGAGTACCCGCTGTCGCGCCCGCTGTTTATGTACTCGACAGCACAGATTATGCAAGACAAGCCGCAGGTGGCCGGGTTCCTCAACTATGTGCTGACGAATGTCAACGATGAGATCCGTCCGGTCGGCTACTTCCCGATGAGCGAGGAGAGTATCAACGAGGAGAAGCGCGAGTTCCTCGAAGCGACCAGCCAGTGATCGATGAAAGCGGCTGACACGCCACACTGAGTGGAACTGTCAGCGGAATGGTAGGGATAGAGCAAATATGGGGAGAGGTGTGCCTCTCCCCATACCGTGCGAAAAGCGCAGATGTATCCGGGAACAAGATAGAGATAACACGAATATAGTAAGTCATAAGTACGCTTTTCTGATCTTAATTTGTTTGCGTTTGTTTTGCTGGTTGCATACATCATTATGTTATGCAAATGATTTCCAGCTTGATGAATTTTGAAAAACAGTCCAGATATGCAATGACCGCGAGTCCCGGCTTTAGCCGGTGGATGCTTGCCGGGACTGCGGCATATTGATAGAGAAAGCCTGGACCGGCTGAAGCCGAGACTCCAGAGCAGTGATGTCCGGATTAAACATTCTAAAGTTTATCAAGACAGGGATCTAGAAAGAACAAGTAGCCTCAGAACCAAGAAGAGAAGCAATTTCACTATAGAAATACAATAGGCCTTCTTCTCTCTGTATTGTTTGGCTGCTTGTTCTTCGTGGCATGATTTACTTGTAACAGCTTGTGGTATCGTAACAGGTGCCGTTAGTAACAGGACGTACGCGGTGGGCGTTCAAATGTCCCGATTCGCCTCCGGCAGCATGGTACATTATGGTGCCGCAGGCGAAACCGGCGTTCGGGTCTGGCACCAGGCCGGAATTGGCAGCACTGCGTACGTCCTGTTAGTAACATATATCGTAGAACATGGAGGGAATAATGGCAGATCAAATGCGGGTGAGGGCGAAAGGACGCGCTTACCCGGCAAGCGGTCAAGCAACACCAATGGACCTGACAAAACAGCGGCGCTGGGGGGAGAGTGTTATCCAGGGCTTTCTGTTTGTATGTGGAATTATCTCGATCTTTACAACGATCGGTATCGCCGTTGTGCTGATCGAGGAGTCGTTTCTCTTTTTCGGGAATGATGAAGTAACATTTATGGAGTTTTTTACCACGACAACATGGCAGCCGGTCATCGATGAGTTTGGTGTGTTGCCGCTGGTAAATTCGACGTTGATTGTCTCGTCTATTGCCATGCTGGTGGCAATCCCACTGGGCCTGGCTTCGGCGGTTTATCTCAGCGAATATGCGACTCCGCGCGCGCGCCGAATCCTCAAGCCGACGCTTGAGGTGCTGGCCGGTATTCCAACGGTGGTTTATGGCTACTTTGCCCTGACATTTGTAACACCGCTGCTACGGGGGGTCTTTGGTGCCGGTACGGTGCAGATCTACAATATGGCTTCGGCCGGTATTGTTGTCGGTATTCTGATTATTCCGCTGATTGCCTCGCTGAGCGAAGACGCGCTTAGTTCTGTGCCGCGCTCACTGCGTGAGGCATCCTATGGACTGGGGGCGACCCGTTTTGAAACCGCAACCAGAGTGGTGGTACCGGGAGCGCTCTCCGGGGTAGTTGCCGCGTTTATTATCGGTATTTCGCGGGCCGTTGGCGAGACGATGATTGTCGCGCTGGCTGCCGGAGCCGGCCCGGCCTTTACGTTTAATCCCTTTGAGGCCGCTGAGACAATGACCGGCTATATTGTTCGTATCAGTAGTGGTGACGTGAGCTATAACACGCCGGACTACAATAGTATCTTTGCGATTGGTCTGCTGCTGTTTGTCATTACCCTGACGCTCAACATTATCAGTCAGCGGATCGTCCGGCGCTTCCGGGAGGTGTACGAATGACAGCCGAAGTTAGTGGGAAGCCGGAGCGCGCTGAGGGCCGCCTGCCCGAAGGCGCGGAGCTTCATAAAAATGTTGCCATGCGGCGAACGATCGGCAAAGTCTGGCATGGTATTTTTGCAGCAGCCACAGTGTTTGGCATAGTCATCCTGATCATTCTGATGGCAACAATTATTGACGAGGCGTTTGGTGTGATTGCGGTGCAGCCTGAGATTGACCCGGCAACGCTTGCCGATGGTCGTCCAATTGAGGAACTATCCCGCCCGCAACTGATCGATGTGATCGAGGCCAATGTTAATGATCGCGTCATGCGTAGTCTGGAGCGGGACGGGCCGTTGGCCGAACGTAGTCCCAACGAACTGCGCGCGATTATTGAAGAACACATTCTCAACATCGAAGTCGTCGAGAGTTGGCCCCTCCATATGGCGCTGTTCAACCGGGGCCAGATTCAGCAAACCATCACCGAGGAGTATGAGCGGGCCGAGTTGCGCTTTACGTCCTGGGTTGACTGGGAGTTCCTGACCGAGTCCATGTCGAGTATACCGGCCAACTCGGGCATACGTACGGCACTCCTGGGTTCGCTCTGGATCATTCTGGTTACCCTCGTGGTAGCAGTTCCGCTCGGTATCGGAGCATCACTCTACCTGGAAGAGTATGCCGGCGATAACTGGCTTAATCGTATTATCCAGACCAATATTAACAATCTGGCGGGGGTGCCCTCGATTATCTACGGTATTCTGGGGCTTGCCGTCTTTGTGCGCGTGCTGGCACCGATAACCAGTGGCGCATTCCTTGCCCCCGGCGAGGTTGCTTCGCCCAATGGTCGCACTATCGTGTCGGCCGGGATTACGCTGGCGCTACTGATCCTGCCGATTATTATCATCAGCGGGCAGGAGGCGATCCGGGCGGTACCGAACTCGCTGCGTCAGGCCAGCTATGGTCTGGGGGCAACCCAGTGGCAGACGATCTGGAACCATGTGTTGCCCAATGCTATTCCGGGTATCCTCACCGGCACAATCCTGGCAATGTCCCGCGCTCTGGGTGAGACGGCCCCCCTGATCGTGGTCGGGGCGGCGACGTTCCTGCCGAATAACCCGGAAGGGCCCTTTTCCAGCTTTACAGCGCTGCCAATCGTGATCTATAACTGGACGGCCCGACCGCAGGACCAGTACCGGGATATTGCCGCAGCAGGAATTATTGTTCTGCTGGTTGTGCTTTTGAGCATGAATGCAACAGCTATTTTGCTGCGCAACCGCTTTAGCAAGAAGTTGGGATAGTCATGACTGAACAACAAAACGGTAAACATGTTCTAAAAGCGCACGATATGCATATCTATTACGGTTCATTTCGCGCGGTCAAGGAAGTCAACCTGAATATCGAGCCGCAGAAAATCACGGCGCTCATTGGCCCCTCGGGCTGTGGGAAGAGCACGGTGTTGCGCGCATTCAATCGTATGAATGACCTGATACCTATCTCGCGGATTGAGGGCCAGGTGATTTTTCATAATAAAAACATCTATGATCCTGATGTTGATGCGGTTGAGGTGCGCCGCCGCATCGGCATGGTCTTTCAGAAGCCCAATCCCTTTCCCAAATCGATCTATGATAATATCGCCTTTGGGCCACGGATCAATGGCTGGAAGGGATCAAGTTCGGATATGGATGAACTGGTGGAGCGCTCACTGCGCGGTGCGGCCCTCTGGGACGAAGTCAAAGATAAGCTTGACGAGAGCGGCCTGTCGCTCTCCGGTGGACAGCAGCAGCGTCTCTGCATTGCGCGGGCCTTGGCCGTCGAGCCGGAGGTCATTCTGATGGACGAGCCCGCCTCGGCGCTTGATCCCATCTCGACCCTGAAAATCGAGGAGTTGATGTTCGAACTACGCCGGGAGTATACCATTGTGATTGTCACCCACAATATGCAGCAGGCTACCCGCGCCTCGGACAATACCGCCTTCTTCCTAATGGACGAAGATCGCGCCGGTATGCTGGTGGAGTATGGTCCCACCGAGGATCTCTTCCAGAATCCCAAGGACGAGCGCACTGAGCAGTATATTAGCGGACGGTTCGGTTAGGCATCAACATACAACATACATCTTGTCGTAGAAGAGAAAAACCACCTGCAGGTGTAAAACCTACAGGTGGTTTTTTGTTCGGCCTGATCTGGGTTCTGGATTGATTATGTAGATCTGGTCCGCCATTACTCCTACGCCGGTTGAACCGTTGCAGTGGCCGATGGCGCTGCTTCCGGGGTGGCCGACGGCGCTGCTTCCGGGGTGGCCGACGGCAACGGGGATGGAGATGGAGATGGTTCCGAGGGGAGTCCTTCCGCGGTAGCGGATGGCCCGGCGAGAAGATCGGCCGGTTCCGCGGTGTCGGTATCTGTCGGGTCAGGCTCCATCTGGAGAATTGCCGTTGGGGTAGGTTCCACAGGTAGCAGTGCAGTTGCGGTTGGTGTTGCAACTACCTGCGGCGGCGCGGTTGCGGTCGGCACTGGTGTGGCCTCAACTCCCGCTGGTGTGCCGGTGGTTGAAACCGCAACGGTTGGTCGGGTATTGGTAATCGCTGTTCCTGGAGGCGGATACTCCGGCGGTGCGGTTGCCGTCGGCAATTCCAGGATTGGCGTTATCGTGGGTGGCGCGACTGTCGCTGTCGGTGGCTCCAGCGTCGCAGTTGGCGGCTCCGGGGTGGCCGTTTCCGTCGGCGGCACCGGCGAGGGCGGCACGGGCGAAGGTGGCACGGGCGAAGGTGGCACGGGCGAAGGTGGCACGGGCGAAGGTGGCACCGGTGAAGATGCCTCGGTTGGCGGCGCAACAGTAGTGCCCGGCACCTCGGTCGTGGCCGGTGGCGGAACGTCCGTGGGTGCCACCGGCTCCGTCATTTCTGTCTCGATCACCGGTAGCGACGCCGTTGGCGCGACATCTATCCCCGTGTCACTATTGCTGCCCCGTACAAACAGCGCCAGCAACGCCAACCCAAGCAGGGCCAGCGCAACTGCCACTGCAACCTGGTTGGGCGAAAAGCGGCTCTGGCGTGGGCTACGCGGCGGGTAGCCCGCGCTGCCGGTGCCGGGAGGCGGCGCGGGTGGCTGGGATGGTGGTATCGGCGGCTGTACCGGCGGCGGCACCGGCCGACTGTTCGCCGTTTGTGCCGGCGGTCGCTGCCGGGGAATCGGTGCGGGCGCGGGTGCTGCTGCCGGTTGTTGCGGTGGAATGGGTAACGATGCCGCCGGTGTCTGCCCTTTCCCCAGCGAGATCGTTGGTTGCCCCGCCGAGTCCTGTGGGCGTACCAGTGTGGCAATCTGCTGGTTGGACGCCGGCGGAATACCGTGATGCTGCGCCACATTCCGCAGAGCCTCAACCAGCGTGGCCCCATTGCGGAAGCGCTTGTCGGGATCTTTTGCCAGCGCCTGCATCAGCACCGCATCCAGCTCCGGCGGAAGATGGGGCGCGATCCGGCTGGGACGGGGAGGCGGCGTCTGCGAATGCGCGATAATCAGTTGCGGCGTTGCCCCGGAGAAAGGCACCCGCCCGGTGATAATCTCGTAGGCGACCACGCCGAGGGAATAGAGATCGCTGCGACCATCCACGCGGCGCGCTTCGGCCTGTTCCGGCGATATATACTCGGGCGTTCCCATAAACACACCCGTACGCGTCAGCCGTTCGGTATCCGCGTCAGGGGGTTGCGCAATCCCAAAATCAGCCAGCAGCACCCGGCCATCGGTAGCGAGCATCACATTGTGCGGTTTAACATCCCGATGCACCGCCCCCCGGCTGTGGGCATAATCCAGGGCGCGGCCCAGTGGTTCCAGAATGCTAACCGCGTAGCCCAATCCCAGCGCGTCACGGTCGTCCAGAATAGCATGCAGCGAGCGCCCCTGAATAAACTCCATGGCAATATAATGGAGCCGGACCTGATTTCCCACATTATACTCATCAATATCATAGATGGTCACAATCGCCGGGTGGTGCAGGTTCGCAGCAATAACCGCCTCACGGTTGAAACGTCGGGCAAATTCCGGGTCCATACTCAGTTGGGGCGCCAGCACTTTGAGCGCAACCGGACGCTGGAGCACCGTATCCAGGCCCCGATAGACACGCGCCATACCGCCGCGCCCTATTTCTTGCTGAATCTTATAGCGACCAAGCTGTTTTCCGACGAGTTGGGTCAACCCTGGGTCTCCTGCTATTTGTTCCAAACGGAGCATGCGTGACACGCGGAACATGCTAGACCGGCACTATCTTATCATGCTGGGAACACTCCTCAGTGTCATCATACCTGCGTCTGAATTATAATGACTCCTGCTCCTGGACGACATGGGGCAAAAGTACGATGGTATTTTTACCGTCCTGATGGTATAATCGATGATAACTGCGGCGATTGTACCATATTGCGAGATGGGTTTCAAAACAATGACTGTTTGTCAATATGGTTCTAACATTCATTCAACGCTACTGGTTTGTGCGCACATGCTGCCATACGGCACGCGAGTAACTGAAATGCGCCGGTTCTTTTTGTCAAGATGATAGTACAATGGCTTTATCACTAGCGGACAATGGCTCGGAGGACGTCGATATGCAGCCTGTCCCCGCCCCCAAGTTGACCATCAAGCGTCAGACAGGTGACTATCGTGAACTGGAGTGGGAGCGTGATGAACTCACCGTGGGCCGCGATAGTGCCAATGATCTGATCATTGATCACCGGCTGGCATCACGCCGCCATGCACGCTTTGAACGGGATGAGAGCGGGTTTTACATTCGTGATCTGGATAGCACGAATGGAACATTTGTCAACGGCGACCGCATCCAGGGCGCGCGGCAACTGCACAATCAGGATCAGGTCATTATTGCCGATACCATCATTACCTTCCAGGACCCGGAGGCGACCGTCAAGGGGATTCTGCCGCCCGAAGTGTTGCGCGCTGTGCGTGAGGAGTTGCGGGTAGATAGCCGCTCGAAGGAGGTTTACATCAAGGGGCAACCGCTGGACCCGCCCCTCACAGTGAAGGAGTTTCAACTGTTGGAACTGCTCTACAATCGCAAAGGGCAGGTTATTAGTAAGGATGAGATTGCCCAGGCGGTCTGGGATTACGAGGTTTTTGATTACAATGCGATTGATGCCCTCGTCTACCGGTTGCGCCAGCGGATCGAACCAATCCCGACCAACCCACGCTACCTGGTGACCCAACGTGGCTTTGGGTACAAGTTATTTACAACACCCGAATAGAACGTGAAGCGTGAAGTGTGAAGTGTGAAGCGTGAACTTTACGGACTACGGACTACAGCATACGGACTACGGACTACAGCATACGGACTACAGCATACGGACTACAGCATACGGACTACAGCATACGGACTACGGACTACGGACTACAGCATACGGACTACGGACCATGTACACCTTCCGTATTGAAATCTACACAAACGGATTGCTCATCAGTGGCAGTTATGATCTGCCGCTCTACCGGCGGGTAAGTGGTGCGCTGAATAGTGGCATCTACCGGTATATCACCCTGTATGATGCGACTATCGCGCCCTTAACCCATCCCCAGCAGATCAAACGGGTATCGCAACTGCTGGTCGATTGGAGCAGTGCATTGCTTGTCGCCGTACTCGATGAGCCGCCACCACCGCCGGATTTTCAGATCGAAGAACCGGCCCGGCGGGATACGCAGCCGATGATGTTCTTTACCCCGGCTTTTGCATTACGTGCCGATTTTTACAAGCGGCCTGATCTGTCGATGGGCGAAACGTTGGAGCGAATGAGCGAAGATTTTATGTCGGTCACTGCCGTGCAGATCTTCCCGCTCAATGGTGGACAGCCGGTTGCGCGTGAATTTGCCTGTCTCAGTCGGAATCACATTCAGGCAATGTATACGATTGGCGCGGCGACCGTGCCGGTCTTTACGCCGGCTGCACCCGCACCCGCACCCACGTCGCCCAGTCCGCCGGCACCGGGTGATGTAACCGCTCCTGCCGAGACCTCACCGCCGGAAAATGCAGCAGCAGCGGACGAATCCCCCGTAGACGAGCAACAGTAGTTTGACAGCCGTTGATCATACTGAGCCGTGCCCGACATTGTCCGCGCGCTGCTCCAGGGCATACCTCAGGATGGCAACACCTATCCGGGATCTGTAGATGACAGGAGTTACGTGGTCACGAACCCGGAAGGACATTTCGCCTCCAGCAGGGCGGAACTGGACATCCCTTTTCACAAAAATTTGGCTCGCAGAGCCAAATTTTTGTGAAAAAGAAAAAAAGTACCATGCTGCCGCAGGCGAAGCGGGTTTTCATCGGGTCAAACGCCCGGTTTGCATGCCGACCGCGTAAGTCCTGTAGATGGATGATGAATAAGTTGTTATCTGCGGTGTGTCCCTGTGACAAGAAAACGTAAAAGAGACACGGTACAACCAGGAGTGTCCTGATTATGCGCCTGCATACGGTGTTGTCTGCGTTTGTACCGCGTCTTGCGCTACCTGCGGTAATTGCAACATGCATACACGGAATGTTGGCGGTAACATCTCCTCAAACATGAGAACCAGCAAGGAGTATTGAGTGAAAATTCTGGTAACTGGTGGTGCCGGCTATATTGGCAGTATTACCACGGCAGAACTGGTACAGGCGGGGCACGATGTGGTTGTGTTTGATAATCTCTACCAGGGCCACGCCGATGCGGTGCATCCGGATGCGGCCTTTGTGCAGGGTGATCTGGCTGACCGGGAAGCCCTGAAGCGTCTCTTTGCCGAGCATCGCGGGATTGACGGCATTATGCATTTTGCCTCCTACACCCTCGTTGGCGAGAGCATGGAACAACCACTGATGTACCTGCGCGATAACCTGGTCAATGCGGCCAACCTGCTGGAGCAGGCCGTCGCGCACGATGTGGGCCGATTTATCCTCTCCTCGACGGCGAACCTGTTTGATGATCCGGAACGGATGCCGATTGATGAAAACGAGCGGATTGTGCCCGGCTCGCCCTACGGCGAGTCCAAGTTCTTTGTGGAGCGCCTGCTGCACTGGTTTGCGCGCATCTACGGCCTGCGCTACGCCTGCCTGCGCTACTTCAACGCCTGTGGCGATACGCCTGGCCGGGGTGAGGATCATGATCCGGAAACGCACCTGATCCCGATTGTGCTGCAGGTCGCTCTCGGTCAGCGCCGGCATATTACCGTCTTCGGCGATGATTATGACACGCCGGACGGCACCTGCGTGCGGGATTATATCCATGTGGTCGATCTGGCCCAGGCGCACATTCTGGCAATGGAAGCGTTGGATAAGTTAGGCAGCCGCAAGTACAACCTGGGCAACGGCTCCGGCTTCAGCGTGCTGGAGGTGATCGAAACTGCCCGCCGCGTGACCGGCCATCCGATCCCCCATGTCGTTGGCCCCCGCCGCCCCGGCGACCCGGCCGTCCTGATTGCCTCCTCGGAGACCATCCGCCGCGAGTTGGGCTGGCAACCCCGCTACACCGAACTGGAAGATATCATTCGTAGCGCCTGGGAGTGGCACCAGGCCCATCCCCACGGCTACGCAAAGTAGTAACGTAGCGAGATTGTAATGTGTGCGACCCGGGTATAGTGCTCTGTGCTATGCCCGGGTCGCTTTGTCTGCGCCTCATACCGATTTGTTATCATAGCCACAGAGAACACCGAGGACTCAGAGGTGATGAACAGGAATGTGCCGCCCCTGCGCCCGTGGCCCACGGTACGGTAGATTGCTGTTTTGATGGCAAACTGGTATCAAGCTAAGAGACTGTCTGAAAAGATGATTCGCGTCGGTCACACGGCATGCTGGGTGCTCTGCGACACCGGACAGCGCCCCAGGAGTCCCGGCTTCAGCCGGTGTGTGGCCGGAACCGGCTGAAGCCGGGA
>JGI12109J20283_10796013_pt1 | contig 10804 bp, 8 predicted proteins | sample ElkSlonscriptome_12_FD_20283 | JGI IMG/M metagenome (IMG submission 20283) | reverse complement strand
GCTTGCCCGCCTGCCGTGATGGACAGCGCTGCGCCAGCCTGTGGCGCCGCCAGAGAATATGCGACCCCTGATGCGGTGAGCGTCTCGAGGACCTTGCCGCAATCTGTTTGCTCACGGTCAAACAGTTCGGCGAACGGATCGGTCACGCACTCGGCGCCAGAGACGATGATCGGCGTGCGCTCTGCTGCTTCGTCCAGCTTCGGATTGGCAAGGCTCCCCAGCCCCCAGAAGGCAGGAAACAGGAGCGCCAGCGTACCAAGCGCACCGATGATGATCGGCAATTTGCGTCCTACTCGATCAGACCATTTGCCGACGATCACGTAAAAGCTCATCGAAATCGCGCCCGCGACAAGCAGGATGATCTCGACCATCTGTGGATCGACATTCATCGGTCCTCGAAGGAAGCCGAGAGCGGAGAAGAAGGCGGTGTACCAGATCGTTGTCAGGATGCCTGTGACCCCGAAAAGGGCAACAAAGATGCGCTTGGGATTGCCGGGATAGGTGAAACTTTCAATGAAAGGATTGCCGCTCGTCTCGCCCGCTTCCTTCATAGCCTGGAACACCGGGCTTTCAGACAGCATCAGCCGCATCCATAGCGAAATGGCCAGCAGCGCGATGGACAACAGGAACGGCAGGCGCCAGCCCCATGCCTCGAAATCTTCAGGGGAAAGCAGAGCGCGGCACCCCAGCACCACGATAATCGAGAGGACGAAACCGCCGGCAACGCTTGCCTGGATAAAACTGGTGTAAAACCCGCGCTTTTCAGGTGGCGCGTGTTCGGCAACATAAATCGCCGCCCCGCCATATTCGCCGCCCAGCGCCAGCCCCTGTATAACGCGCAGCAGAATGACGATTATGGGCGCTGCCACTCCGATCGTGTCAACCGTAGGGATAAAGCCCACCCCTGCTGTCGCAATGCCCATCAACGTGACCGTGACAAGGAAGGTGTATTTTCGGCCTAGACGGTCTCCCAGAAAGCCAAACAGGATCGCCCCAATCGGGCGAAAGGCGAAGCCCACGGCAAAGGTAGACCACACCAGCAGCAAACCAAGCGTATCGTTATCGACGTCGTAAAACGCGTCCTTGAGAATGTAGGCGAGCGTCCCGTAGATGAAGAAGTCGTACCATTCGAAGATTGTGCCGGCGCTGGATGCGCCGATCACCAGCTTGATTTCCTTGCTCGTCGGCTCGCGCGCGGCCAGTGCCTGCGCTTCGACTTGTGCAGCGCCGTCTGCGCCCGTGCTTGCCATGATGCCCCTGAAATCCCTTTATCTGTGGCCTTTTTGTATGACCCGGTGCGCCCAAGCAGTCGGCCCGCGCGCAGCCATCGAATGCGCGCCGAAATCACAGCCTAGCGAGAGGCACGGTGCGATGAAAGTGCCAGTGCCCCGTCATCTGCGGATAGCGCTTTGGCGGCGGCTTGCCATGGCATCAGTAACGCGCCGTGACGGCCCGGACGGGTGCGTGCAGGCGCAATCGCATCAAGCCCTGGCCATTCGGGCAATTCAGCCTCGCCCGCCAGCCACAGGTTGAGACCATTCAGAACGCCGGTAATCTGGGATGCGCTTGCGCCTTTTGCGCCATTGGCAAGGATCGCGGCAGAGCTTTGCCCGATTGCGCAGGCCGACACTTTCATGCCGATGCGGGTCACATGGCCGCTTTCGTCCAGCTCAAGCCCGATTGCAATCTCGCTGCCACACGTCTTCGAGCGCGCTCTCGCCGCGCGGTCAAACTCACCTTCAAGCGGGACATTTGCCAGCTGCGTCGCCAACGCCAGCATTTGCGGCGTGTAAAGTGTGCTCACTGTGTTTTCACCGCGTTTTCACTCGTCTGCATCACTGTCAGCGTCAGCGGCCTGATCCGCAAAGAATTGCGCCCTTCGATCAGCGATGATCTGCACCAGTTCGCGTGATGCGGCGTCCGCGATCACGTAAGTGCGCGCCTGCGTGATCCAATTGGGCCGCCCCTTGTAACCCCAGACCGTATCAAAACCCATCACCAGCAAAGCAAAGGCGAACACTACGATTAGCGCGCCTTTCAACGCTCCAAAGCCAAGCCCCAGCACGCGATCTATCGGGCCAATGATCGAATTGCGCGATGCCTCCCCCGCATTGTTCGCAATCACTTTCATCGCGGCATAGGGGATCAGCAGGAGCAGTGCAAAAGCGAGGATCGGGGTCGCCGGCTCTGCATCGTAATAATCGCGCAGCGCCTCTGTCAGCAGGGTGTGCAGGTAATAGATCGCAAAGGCAGAAAGTACCCAGGCGGCAAGCGAGAGAACTTCCTGCACCAGCCCGCGCATGAAACCCCCGATGGCGGCGATGCCCACGATGATGAAAACGATGATATCGAAACCGGTCATGATCCGTCCACGATTATTGCGTGCCCATCACTTGGTCAACGAGGTTGGCGATATGCTGCACGCCCTTGTAATCGATCGAGGGCGAAGCGGGGCCTTTTCGCGGTGGATCATCGGGCTTGCTCTCAGCGGGGCCATAGCCGCGTGCAAAGCCCAGCTTGGCCGCCTCGCGCATGCGCAATTGCGAGTGGGCGACCGGGCGGATCTGCCCGGCGAGCGAGATTTCGCCAAACCACGCCGATTTTTGCGGCAATGGCTTGTCCGCCAGCGCTGAGACAAGCGCAGCGGCAACGGCCAGATCTGCCGCAGGATCCGTCAGCCGGTATCCGCCGGCAACGTTGAGATAGACCTCGGCTGAGGAGAAATTGAGCCCGCAGCGCGATTCCAGCACGGCAAGCAGCATCGCAAGGCGGCCATTATCCCAGCCCACCACCGCGCGGCGCGGGGTTGCGCCTGATTGCAATCGCACGATCAGCGCCTGAATTTCGACCAGAACCGGGCGTGTACCTTCCAGCGCGGGAAAGACAGCACTGCCCGCCAGCGGCTGATCGCGGCCTGACAGGAACAGCATCGAGGGGTTGGATACCTGTTCAAGCCCCTCATTCGCCATTGAGAATACGCCGATTTCATCCACTGCGCCAAAACGGTTCTTGAGCGCGCGCAGGATGCGGTATTGATGGCTGCGCTCCCCTTCAAAGCTCATGACCACGTCAACCATGTGTTCCAGCACGCGCGGGCCTGCAATGCTGCCGTCCTTGGTGACATGGCCCACCAGAACCAGAGCAGTGCCGCGTTCCTTGGCAAAACGGATCAATTCCAGCGCGCAGCCGCGAACCTGGCTGACTGTGCCTGGCGCACCTTCGATCGTGTCGGAATGCATGGTCTGGATCGAATCGATCACCAGCATTGCGGGCGGATCGCCCTGCCCCAGCGTGGTGAGGATATCGCGCACCGAGGTCTCAGACGCGAGCCTGATCGGCGCATCAGCCACACCCAGCCGTGTGGCGCGCAACCGGACCTGGCCTGCCGCTTCCTCTCCGCTCACATACACAACATCATTGCCACCACGCGCAATCGTTGCTGCGGTTTGCAGAAGCAGGGTCGATTTGCCGATCCCCGGATCGCCCCCCATCAGCACCGCGCTGCCCGGCACCAGCCCACCGCCCAGCGCCCGGTCAAACTCGGCGAGGCCAGTGGATTTGCGCACCGGCAATTCGGTTGGCTGGTTGAGCGCCACAAACTGGATGCCGCGCCCGCCGGTGGAAAGATCGTGCTTTTGGGAAAAGACCGTGGCCGGCGCTTCTTCGGTGAGTGTGTTCCACTCTTTGCATTCAGGACACTGCCCCTGCCAGCGCGGTGTCACCGCCCCGCAATTCGCACAGACAAATCGCCGCTTTGTTTTCGCCATAACGCACAAAGTAGTAACCAGAACAAAGGTTGAACGCAATTGCACATCAATGCATTTTTTCGTTACACACAACCTTGAATACATCGCCAGCGCGCCCGCGCGCCCGCAGCTGCCCCGCAGCGCAAGCGGAAGGACTAGCAGCGAGGAAGAAAACGAAGGTGCGCCACAAGGAACTTAGACTAGCGCTTGTTTGCTATGGCGGGGTGAGCCTTGCGGTCTATATGCACGGCGTCACCAAAGAGGTGTGGCATCTGGCGCGCGCCAGCCGGGCCTTCCACGCGCATGAGGCTGAACAGCTCACCGGTGAAGCGCTGGCCTATCGCGATTTTCTGGCAGCGATTGAAAAGCGCAGCTCGCTGCGCTTGCGGGTTCTGCCCGATATCCTGACAGGGGCAAGCGCGGGCGGTATCAACGCAGTGTTCCTCGCACAAGCGATTGCAAGCGGGCAATCGCTTGAGCCGCTGACCGATCTGTGGCTCGAAAACGCCGATGTGAGCGAGCTGACCGATCCCGATGCGCAGCCGGTGTGGCGCTATGGCAAGATCTGGGCGCAGCCGATTGCCGAATGGTTTCTGCGCCAGCCCGGCAATGTGGTGAGCGCAAGCGTATCGCCCGAAACCCGCGAAGAGGTGCGCTCAAAAGTATCGCGGCTTGTGCGCGGGCGCTGGTTCAGCCCGCCTTTCTCGGGGGACCGTTTTTCCGAAATGCTGTTTGATGCGCTGGCTTCGATGGCTGGACAGCAAACCGGCCGCCCGCTTGTGCCCCCCGGCCACCCGGTCGATCTGTTTGTGACCGCAACCGATTTTCGTGGTCATATTCAAACCTTGCGGCTGAATTCACCCGAACTGGTGGAGGAAACCGAGCATCGGCTCCCCATCTGTTTTCGCACGCAGGCAAGCGTCGATGGCAGCGCGCTGCTTGGCGATCCGCTGGAACTGGTGTTTGCCGCAAGAGCAACGGCGAGTTTTCCGGGTGCCTTCCCGCCCTTGCGGCTTGAGGAGATTGATCGTCTTGCAGCTTTGAAAGGTCTTGACTGGGCGAGCCGGGAGGATTTTCTGGAGCGCGTTTTGCCCGTCCACCGGCGCGGCGGAATGGAGGATATCGTCTCGCTCATCGATGGTTCGGTGCTGGTCAATGCGCCGTTTGGCGGCGCGATCGCAGCGCTTGGCGGCAGGCCTTCGCAGCGCGAGGTGGACAGACGCTTTGTCTATATCGAACCGCGCCCTGTCCGAAACGCAACAGGCGAGGATGCGCGCGCGCCAATCGGCTTTTTCGGCGCGATCTTCGGCTCGCTTTCCACGATCCCGCGCGAACAGCCGATCCGTGATGATCTGGAGCGCATCGCCCGGCAATCGCGCGATGCAGCGCGGCTGAGGCGTATCATGCAGGCGCTGCGCCCGGAGATTGATCGCGCGGTGGAGGCGCTGTTCGGCTACACCTTTTTCCTTGATAAACCAACGCCCAAGCGGCTCGCCAACTGGCGCGCAAAGGCGCAGAATGCCGCCGCGCAAAAGGCCGGTTTTGCCTTTCACGCCTATGCGCAGACCAAGTTCATGGGGATCATCGAGCGCTTGGCCGGCCTCGTCCACGATGCAGCGCCCGAGCTCGCCCTGCGTGACAGCAGCCCGATTGCCCGGCGCCTGCGCGATCATCTGGCGCAAAGCGGGCTCGATGCGCTTGCAGGCGAAAAGGGCGGTGCCAGCCCTGCGGCTATCGCATTTCTGCGCGCGCACGATCTGGGATTTCGCATACGCCGTCTGCAATGGCTCGCACGCAGAGCCTCGCGCGAGTGGGAGAGCGATCCTGACATTTCTGACGACGCGCTCGATATCGCGCGCGGTCACATCTATGCGATCCTCGCGAAATACGAGGACGCTGATCGCATCGCAGTGGAAAGCCGCAGCTTTCAGAAACTTGCAGCCAAAGTGATGGAGCATCCCGGCGATGTGCTCGATTACCTCGCCAAAACACGGCTTTTGCCGCAGACCGATCTTGAAGCTGAAGAACTGCTTGCCGATTCGCTTGAGCAAATGCCCAAGAACCTGCGCCAGCAAATGCTGCTGACCTATCTGGGCTTTCCCTATTACGACGTCGCCACTCTGCCGTTGATGCAGCGCGATACGCTGGAGGAATTCAACCCGGCGCGCATTGATCGCATTTCACCCGACGATGCCCGCTCGATCCGCGAAGGTGGCACCAAAGCAACCTTGCGCGGGATCGAGTTTTACAATTTCGGCGCCTTCTTCAGCCGCGAATATCGCGAAAACGATTATCTGTGGGGCCGCCTGCACGGCGCTGAACGGATGATCGATATTGCCGCCTCAACCGTGGAGAGCGGCCTGGATGCAGCATTCCTGCGCCAGTCCAAGCGTGCCGTATTCCTCGCTATCCTTGATGAGGAAGCGGCGGCTCGGCGATGCGCAGCGGGCTTGATTGCGACTTTGCGCGCCGAAGTGGAGGCCCGGCTCAGCGAGCCATGACGCTTAAGCCCCGAACGCATCCTTGAGTTTGGAGAAAAATGTCCGGCTTTCCGGGCATTCGTCTCCCGTTTCAGTTTCGCGAAACGCTTCGAGCAGTTCTTTTTGCTTGCGGCTGAGCCTCGTGGGTGTCTCAACCTTGATTTCAACCACGAGATCGCCGCGCCCGCGCCCTTGGAGCACCGGCATCCCGCCGCCGCGCACGCGCAATTGCTTGCCGGACTGGATGCCGACCGGAATGTCGACCGTATTGGTGCCACCATCGAGATCGGGAATATCGACAGAGCCGCCAAGCGCCGCAGTGGTGAAGGTGATCGGCACGCGTGTTGCGAGGGTCGTGCCTTCACGCTCGAACAGGGTGTGGCGCTTTACGTGGATGAAAATGTACAGATCGCCCGGAGGCGCTCCGCGTGCGCCCGCCTCGCCCTTGCCGGACAAGCGGATGCGCGTGCCCGTATCAACGCCGGGCGGAATTTCGATGTCGAGGGTTTGCACCTTGTCGACCCGGCCTTCGCCCCGGCAACCTGTGCACGGATCCTCCAGAAGCACACCGCGCCCGCCGCATGTGGGGCATGGGCGTTCTACCACAAACAGGCCCTGTTTGGCACGCACGGCACCGCGCCCGTGGCACATGTTGCAGGTTTGCTCGCCAGTGCCCGGTGTCGCACCCGAACCATCGCAGGTATCACATTCAGCGCTGACTTCGATTTCGACCTGCGTCGTCTTGCCGTGGAATGCTTCTTCAAGCGTGACTTCCATATCGTAGCGCAAATCTGCACCGCGACGGTTTGGCTGGCGCTGTCCGCCACGAGCCCCGCCAAAGGCACTGCCGAAAATAGTCTCGAAGATATCGCCGATATCGGAAAAATCGCCCTGGCCGCCGCCGCCAAAGCCGCCGCCACCAAAGCCACCACCGCCGCCGCCATTCATGCCCTGCGTGAAGGCATCGTGGCCGAAGCGATCGTAGGCTGCGCGCTTTTGCGGGTCTTTGAGGCATTCATACGCCTCGTTACAGGCCTTGAACTTCGCCTCGGCTTCAGCATCGCCCGGATTGCGATCGGGGTGAAATTTCATCGCCAGTTTGCGATAGGCGCTTTTGATCGCAGCGCCGTCCGCATCGCGGGAAACTTGCAGGGTTTCGTAATAAGTCTGGGTAGCCATTATTCTGCCTTCCAACCATCGCCGCCCGCCCCGCTGCATGCGGGACAGGCGGCCAGGTTCAGGGAGCTAATCGCTCAGCCCTTTTTGTCTTCGTCGACTTCGGAGAACTCGGCATCGACGACATCTTCGTCAGCCGCGCTGTCATCGCCAGCGGTTTCTGCACCGCCTTCGGGGCTTGCAGCCTGCTCCTGTTCGTAGATCTGCTGACCCATCTTCATCGCCGCTTCGGTAAGCGCCTGGGCCTTGGCGTTGATAGCGTCTGCATCGTCGCCTTCCAGCGCAGTCTTCGTCTCGTCAATCGCAGTCTGGACAGCGGCCTTGGTGTCGGCATCGATCTTGTCGCCGTGCTCCTCAAGCTGCTTCTCGGTCGCGTGCACAAGGCTATCAGCCTGGTTGCGCGCTTCTGCCCCTTCGCGACGCTTCTTGTCTTCTTCCGCGAACTTTTCGGCATCCTGGACCATCTGATCGATATCGGAATCGGACAATCCGCCCGAAGCCTGGATCTTGATCGTTTGCTCCTTGCCGGTGCCCTTATCCTTGGCACTGACCGAGACGATGCCGTTCGCATCGATATCGAACGTCACCTCGATCTGCGGAACGCCGCGCGGTGCGGGGGGAATGCCCACAAGATCGAAATTGCCAAGCAGCTTGTTGTCTGCGGCCATTTCACGTTCACCCTGGAAGACCTTGATCGTCACCGCGTTCTGGTTGTCTTCCGCGGTCGAATAGGTCTGGGTCTTCTTGGTTGGGATCGTGGTGTTGCGATCGATCATGCGGGTGAACACGCCGCCCAGCGTCTCGATACCCAGCGAAAGCGGGGTCACATCGAGCAGCAGAACGTCTTTCACATCGCCCTGCAAAACGCCTGCCTGGATCGCTGCGCCCATAGCGACCACTTCATCCGGGTTCACGCCGGTATGCGGCTTGGCTTCGAAGAATTTCTCAACGACTTCGCGCACCTTGGGCATGCGGGTCATCCCGCCGACAAGGATCACTTCATCGATCTCGTCCTTGGAAACGCCCGCATCAGCCAATGCTTTCTTGCACGGATCAAGGGTGCGGTTGATCAGATCGCCAACCATCTTTTCCAGGTCGGCGCGGGTGATCGTTTCGACGAGGTGCAGCGGCGTGGTGCTGCCGCCTTCCATGCGCGCAGTGATGAACGGCAGGTTCACCTCGGTCGTGGCCGAGCTTGAAAGTTCGATCTTGGCCTTTTCGGCTGCTTCCTTCAGGCGCTGCAAAGCGAGTTTATCCGCCTTGAGGTCCATGTTTTCCTTTTTCTGGAAAGCAGCGGCAAGATGTTCGACAATCGCGTTGTCAAAATCTTCGCCGCCAAGGAAGGTGTCACCATTGGTGGACTTCACTTCGAACACGCCATCACCGATCTCAAGGATCGAGACATCGAACGTGCCGCCGCCAAGGTCATAGACAGCGATGGTCTTGCCATCTTCCTTGTCCATCCCATAGGCGAGCGCGGCTGCTGTCGGCTCGTTGATGATGCGCAGCACTTCAAGGCCTGCGATCTGGCCTGCATCCTTGGTTGCCTGACGCTGGGCGTCGTTGAAATAGGCTGGAACCGTGATGACAGCCTGCGTTACTTCTTCGCCAAGAAAGCCCTCGGCTGTCTCTTTCATCTTCTGAAGGATGAACGCACTGATTTGCGAGGGGCTGTAATCCTCGCCGCCTGCTTTCACCCACGCATCGCCATTCTTGCCTTTGACGATATTGTAGGGGACGATCTCCATATCCTTCTTGGTGGTGGGATCATCGAAGCGGCGGCCGATCAGACGCTTGATCGCAAACAGAGTGTTGTCAGGGTTGGTGACGGCCTGGCGCTTGGCAGGCTGGCCTATCAGTCGTTCACTATCCTTGGTGAAGGCGACGATCGAAGGCGTAGTGCGCGCGCCTTCCGAATTCTCGATAACCTTGGGTTTGCCCCCATCCATGACAGCAACACACGAATTGGTGGTGCCAAGGTCGATACCGATTACTTTACCCATTTTATTCCCATCTCTTACGCTATTGTTGGACACCGCGCCTTCCCGCATCCCGAAATCCGGCAAAGCAGGCTTGGCGGTTCGAATATGACGCGGATATAGGAGCGCTTTCGCTTGGCACAAGAAGCCGGGTGACCTAGATTTTGGGCAATCGCCCCAAGAAACGAATTGAATGAGAGGGAACAGGTGATGAGTTTAGCACAATTAAAGGCGGCCGGATTGGGTCTCGGGCTTGGTGCAGCATTGGCGCTGGCGGGATGCGCCGAGGAAGCGCCGCCTGCGCCCGAAGCGGTCGAAGGAGTGTTCCCCGGGCTCGAGATCACCAATGCACGGCTTGTGCTGCCGCCTGTTTCCGGCAATCCTGCGGCTATCTATTTCGATGCAACCTATGCGGGCGAGCGCGGTATCTCGATCACCGGCGCCGAGGTTGCCGGCGCCGAGAGCGCGACTGTCCATGCGATGATGGAATACGATTTCGAGATGACGATGGCCGAAGCCGGACCCATCGCCATTCGCGGCGGGGAAACCCAGACTTTCGAGCCAGGCGGCCTGCACGTGATGGCGATCGGCCTTGATGAAAGCGTCGACGCCGGAGACACAGCCGAAGTGACTTTGAAGATTTCAGGCGGCAAAACCCACAGGTTTGACGCTGAAGTGCGCGCCGCCGGAGAAGAGCGCTGAACCGGCACCGGGACGGCATGACAGCGGCAAACGCGTCAGCCGTCCCGCAATGCCCGGTTGGCGGCGAACGGCCTCTGACACCGGGCGAGATTGAACTGGCGCGCACGGTGTTCGGCGATGCAATTGACTATGCGCCCGTTCGGATCAGGCGGCGCAAATGGTTCGCCTTTCAGCCGCGTGGTGTGACCATGGCCCCCAATGGCCACATCCATTTCCACCCTGATAGCGCGGCCTATTGCGACGATTTTGCGTCTGTGAGCATTCTGCGGCAGGGTCTGTTGATCCATGAACTGGTCCACGTCTGGCAAACGCAGATGCGCGGGCGCTGGTATCTGATAACCCGCCGCATGCCGTGGGCGCGTTATGATTACGCGCTGAAACCCGGCCAGCCGCTCATCTCCTACGGGATCGAGCAGCAGGCGATGATCGTGCAGCACGCCTTCTGGCTGCGACACGGGGCGAGGATTGCGGGCGTGGCAGACAAAGCTGCCTATGATCTGCTAGTGCGGTTTGAAGGGGCCACGCTTTAGCGCGGATCGGCGGGATAGCCGCGCCGCCCGAAGCAATCATCGTCAAGATAACCATCTCGGCCATAGCCGTCACAATCATTATCCTTGTCGACAAAATATCCTGCAAGACCGCCCGCAGCGGCACCTGCCAGCGCATAGGTCTTGATGTCTCCACCAGTCACCGCGGCAACACCGGCGCCAGCCGCAGCGCC
>JGI12109J20283_10213571_pt1 | contig 10810 bp, 10 predicted proteins | sample ElkSlonscriptome_12_FD_20283 | JGI IMG/M metagenome (IMG submission 20283) | reverse complement strand
CGTCTTGGCGACGGGCTGCTTCATGATGCCCGTCATGTTGGCGACGGCCTCGAGCCCCGCGAGAGCCAGGCAGATCTTCGTGAAGCTGACCCATGCGTCGAAGGCCGGAACCTGGGTGAAGTACTCGAAGCTGATGGTCGAGAGACCATCGATGAACAGCGGGATGGCCAGCAGCGCCAGACCGGCCGAGACCACCATCGCCAGCATGGCGATGACCAGCGCGAACTGTCCCGAGCGCTTCGAGCCGAACCAGTTGATGACGCCGATGACGACCAGCGTACCGACCGCCAGAGGCAGCGTGAGTGATCTGGGCACGCCGAAGTAGTGGAACGCCTCGATGACGCTGATGGCCGCCGTCATGATGTACCCACTCATGAGCAGCGTGGCACCAATGACGCTGAGTACGGGCTTGACGTCTCGGGCGGCCGAGTACACCCCGCCACCGTCGGGATAGCAGCGGCAGACGTGGGTGTAGATCCAACTCACGGCGAGCATGAGCACGCCTATGGCTGCGAGGTACACCACGCTGGCGTGGCCGGTGTAGAGGAACGCCAGGCCGAGCACGTAGAGGCGGCTGGTGCCCCAATCGCCGTAGAGCAGTGGGCCGGCGTGGATGGGGCCAAGGTCTCGAGGGCGCGAGTTGCCTATGACCATCGGGGTTCCTTCTAGATCGCTTAGGGAGAGCCCCGGCCGTCGCGGTCAACAACGATAGCGTGCTTATCGGGGGTGATCGTGACGGCCGGGTGTCGGGATTTGCCAAGATGTGGCGCGAACTGGCGGCCCCGGCGTGCGAATCGAGGAACGGTCACGATCGATGTCCAGCGGGATTGCTCGATGCGCTTTGGTGGCGGGCTCGTGGCGTCGATAAATCCCCAAGAGGGTTGTAAGAGATCGATAGCCCTTGGTGAGCGCGGATTTGTCCGTGTGCAGCCGGGTCGCTATGTTCCCCTCCGCTTTGCCCCAAGGTCATACCCGCAATGACCGGCTCGCCCCGCAAGACAGGACCCGAAGGGATCCACACCGGATCGCTCAACAGGCATACTTGGCATGGCTGAAAAGTCCCCGACACCTACACCCAACCCTTCCGAGGCCTCTGCATCGGGCACGGGTGCCCTGTCGGGCAGCCGGACGGCTGCCTTGCCGGCCATGGATCGCTCGGGCATCACGCCGCTCAGCGGGGTCTCGACTCCCGACGACCCTGACGCGGTCGTGGCCGAGGTGGCCAAGGGCGGGTCCAACATCGATACGGTGCTGGGACGCCTGGTGGTCGATTACGGCCTCGCGACGCAGGACGAGGTCGACCTCTGTCGCGAAACGGTCCGTGGTGCCGACGCGCCTGCCGAAGGTGAATCGTCTCCTCGCTCGCTCGCGTTGGAGTTGGTCGATCGGCACTTCGTCACCAAGCGGCAGATCGCCCGCCTCAAGTCGATCCTCGACGCCGAGCGCAGCGGGCAGAAGATCCCCGGCTATCGCCTGCTGGGCAAGCTGGGTGCCGGCGCGATGGCGACGGTGTACAAGGCGCGTCAACTGAATCTGGATCGCCTGGTGGCCATCAAGGTGCTGCCACGCAAGTTCAGCCAAAACCCACAGTTCATCGAGCGGTTTTATGCCGAGGGCCGTGCGGCGGCGCAGCTCAATCACCCGCACATCGTCCAGGCCTACGACGTGGGCAAGGCGGGCGAATATCACTACTTCGTGATGGAGTTCGTCGATGGGCGCACGGTGTACGACGACATCGTCAAGCACAAGCGTTTCGGCGAGCCGGAGGCCATCGAGATCATCCGTCAGGTGTCGATGGCCCTCGGGCACGCGCACGAGCGGGGCATCATCCACCGCGACGTGAAGCCCAAGAACATCATGATCACCAAGGACGGCGTGGTGAAGCTGGCCGACATGGGTCTGGCCCGGGCCATGAGCGATAAGGAAGCCGCCGAGGCGGAGGCGGGCAAGGCCTTCGGCACGCCCTTCTACATCAGCCCCGAGCAGATCCGCGGCGAGACCAATGTGGGCGCTGAGGCGGACATCTATTCGCTCGGCGCGACGCTCTACCACATGGTCACGGGCAACGTGCCCTTCGATGGCAAGAATCCCACCAGCGTGATGCACAAGCACCTGAAGGCCGACGCCGTGCCGCCCGATCAGGTGAACCCTCGGCTGAGCGGTGGCATCAGCGAGGTGATCGAGATGATGCTCGCCAAGAAGCGCGAGCAGCGGTATCGAACGGTGGAGGATCTGCTGAGCGACCTCGACGCGGTGAAGGATGGCAAGGCGCCGCCGCTGGCCCATCGAGGGCTCGACCAGGCCGATCTGGCTTCGCTGAGCCATCTGGAGACCGCCAGCGTGGCCGCCCCTGCCAACATGCAGCCCAAGCCAGCGGGCTCGGGCAGCGACATGCGAACGCCGCTGCTGATCGCCCTGGGCATACTGCTGGCCATCAGCTTCGTGTTCAACATTCTTCAGTTGTTGTGAAGGGTGGGCCACCGATTGCCAATCATGGGTTGGGCACGGGCTCGCACTCGACGATGAATACAAAGAGGTCGATCTGTGTTCGTATTTTGCACGGACGACTTGCGTGAAATTGGCTTGCTCGTCGGCGAAAGTTCTGGTACGCTTGACGTCTCGCGACGGCAGAGGCTCCCAGACTGGAGCATTTCCGCCGACGGACCGATGCGTATCTGGTCCATGTGTCGGGCTGGGCGTGTCTGGCGTTGCCCGGCCGCCCAGACGGCTCGCGCGGTCGACACGGCTGCTGGGCCCATTGAAGTGGCCAACGTCGGCCTGAGCAGAACCCAAGACCGTTGGCGTGTGCCGACGGCATGAATGGTGCCGGCCAAGACCGGCCGAACGAAGGAGAACACCCATCCGAGGACGAAGGTTTTATCGCGACGCGGGCCCGGTGCAGCGCACCCGGGTGAACCACATGATCCGCATCAGTCCGATCCGATTGATCGGCGCCGAAGGCGAGCAGGTCGGCGTGGTGGACACGCGAGACGCGATGCGCATGGCCCAAGAGGCGGGCCTTGACCTTGTTGAGATCGTGGCTGACACTCGGCCGCCGGTCTGCAAGATCATGGATTACGGCAAGTACAAGTACGACCAGTCCAAGCGCAAGGACAACAAGACGGCCAACCAGCAGGAAATCAAGGAGGTTCGCCTGGGTCGATCGGTCAAGATCGATCCACACGACGTGCAGATCCGCGTCAACCAAGCGCGACGCTTCCTGATGCAGGGCCACAAGGTGCAGATCACCCAGCGCTTCCGCGGCCGGGAAATGGTCCACAAAGAGCTGGGGCTCGAGCGCCTGGCCGAGATCGTCGAGCAACTGAGCGATATCGCAAAGGTCGAGATGGCCCCACGCTGGGTCATGCGTCAAGCCAGCATCGTGCTGGCACCCGACAAGAACAAGGTCGAGGCGGCCAAGCGCCAGAAGGCCAAGGACGACGAGGCCGAGGCCAAGGCCGACGCCGAACTCGACGCCCAGATCGCCAAGCTCGATGCCGAAGACGACGGCTCGGACGATGACGATGGCGTGACCGAGGGCGCCGACAAGGGCGAGGGAGGCGACGACAAGAAGTCCAAGCCCACCCGCAAGGTGTCCAACCCGGTCGAGGACGAGATCAGCGCCTTGCTGGGAGAGTAACCGAGTAGCCGACATGCACCGGCTTGGCGGGCTGCTCGCAAGAAGCCTGGCTTCTCAGAGCCGCTGCTCGTACGCTCGCATAAGCAGCGACCGCACGCGAGCGTGTCTGTAGGCCTCGTCGGTAAAGACCGACGGGGCCCTTCTTGTGCGCAGCGGTCGCGGGCCGGTTTCCGTAGGCGGCGCTGGCTCGGCCGGTGTCTGCGCATCGGCGTCTTGAGATACAACGGGACGACCATCGTTTGGCATGGTCGGGCTTGCGGCGGGCTCGCCGGGCATGGCAGCCGGATCGATTCGCTTCGGCGGCACGGGGTCGGCCGCCTGGAGCGTTGAGAGCCACACGGCCGGCCATACGCTGCATAGAGCAAGCAGCATCAAAACAAGATCCTCATGCGGACCAACAGCGGCCGATCGCCCTCTTGCAGGGCCTCGATACGCTCGCCGGTGGCGGTCCACTCGTAGATGGCGTTGATCAGGGCGTTGTCGATGTCCGATCGGCCGGTCCCCCTGCCCTTGGGTATCTGGGCCCGAGATACCAGGCCGGCGTGATCGAAGAAGATCTCGACCAGCGGGCTCGGCGGCCGGCCGCGGATCCGCTGCAGGTCGGTCAGGTGCATGTGTGTGGTGTTGATCTTCAGGCCCTCGGCAGCCACCACGCTGCCGAGCTGGGTACGTCGCATCTCCACCGGCAGGCTCGAAGCGGTGGCGGCTCGGGTGTCTTGCGTGCCCGGGCTGCCGTCCTGCTGGTCGTCCGTTGCCGGCGTAGGTTCGGCTGGGGGCTGGGGGCTAGGTTCGGGCCGCGGCTCGGCGTGCTCGGCAGGCAGGGGCTCGGGCTTGGGTTGCGATGCCAGCTCGGCCGCCCGGGCGAACTCGGCACGCAATGCGTCGAGCACGGCTCGGGCATCGGCCACGGCCTCAGCCGTCACGGCTTGCACGCTGGCGGCGATAGCTCGAGAGAGAGTGTCCATTGCCTGGCCCTGGGCCCGGGTGAGCTGGCTCTGCTCGGTGACCGACGGGGCGGCTACGTGCGGCTCGGGCTCGGCAAAGCCCAACCAGTTGGTCGTGCTGGCGTCGCTGCGCTCGATGCCCAGCTTGACGGGGATCTCGATCTGCGTCTGGCTCTCGGCCGCGCTGGCCATGCGGGCGGGGTCCACGCCGCCGCGGATCAGGACGTATCCGAGCAACGCGTGGACGGCCAGGCTGGCGGGCAGTGCGATCGCCCAGCGAAGCGTCGCCGCTCTATGCACGGGGGTTTCGCTCGTGTTGGCCATAGCCAATGATCGTACGAACGCCCTGGGCTCAGGGGTCGCTGGGTTGCTGGGAGTTCTGTGGTGAGGCGTTTGGCGAGGAGTCGCTGGGCGTCCCAACGAGCTCGACCATCTCGTAGCCCTCGGCCCGGAGAGCATCGAGCACGCGAAGCAGCGCCCCTGAGACGCCCCGCTCGTCGATCTCAAGACGGATGATGGGAGGCTCGTCGGGCTCGCCCTGGGCGGCGGCGTCCTGGATGGCCGTCAGGAGGGCCGCCCGCGTGGTTTCCGCCAATGGCTCACCCTCGCCCGAGGCCTGCCCCACGGGCTCACCGTCGACGTAGACCAAGGCCTGTGCGTCGACCGCCACGATGATGGCCTGTGGCGCCTCGCTCTGGCCACCCGAGCCGATGGACGGCAGATCAAGGTCCATGACGCTGACGCGCGTGAGCAGCACGAGCGAAAAGACGAAGAAGGTGAGCAGCAGGAACACCACGTCGATCAGCGGCGCCATCTCGACACGGGGTTCCTGGCTCGTCCGCCTGACACGAAGCATCGGGAACATCGTAGAGGGAACCGGCGGGCGTGTTGACGGGCGTACATCCCCGGCCTTCGATCACGGTGTGCGCGGGATACTGACCCGGGCCGGAGGGAGGTCGCGATGACGGTTCGCATGGAGCTCTCGCGAATTCTCATCCGAGAGCTGACCGATTACCAGGTCATTGAGCTTCGCGAGTCGGGCGACAACGGCACGCCCGAGGACGAGTTGCGCACCTTTCCCATCGTCATTGGCCTGCCCGAGGCTCAGGCCATCGAGCGACGCCTCAGCGGCGTGCCGGTGAAACGCCCCCAGACGCACGACCTGCTGGCCAACATCGTCGACAGCCTCGGCGGCTCGCTCGAGTCGGTGTCGATCACCGATCTGGCCGACCAGACCTTCTATGCGATTCTGGCGATCCGTGACGTGCACGGTGACGTGATCGAGGTCGATGCCCGGCCGAGCGATGCGATCGCGCTGGGCATCGGTGTCGGCGTTCCGATCTACGTGGCCGAGCACGTGCTGGCGCAGGCCACGAGTGAGCATCCGCTGGATGATCAGTTTGAAGATGAAGTCGATGACGACGAGGGCGACGCGGGACCGCCATTTTGATGCACGAGCCGCTGGATGAATCAACATCGGGTCCGGCGGCGCGCGACAGCGACCAGCCCACCTATCGCAGTGAGGACGTGCCCGGAACCGGGGGAACGCTCAAGACTCGCGAAGAAGACTTCCTGGTCGATGAATTGCCTCTCTACCCGCCCAGCGGCGAGGGTGAGCATCTGATGATGCTCGTCGAGAAACGTGGCTTGTCGACCCTGCACATGGTCGGCATGCTGGCGCGGCACTTTGGTGTGCAAAACAGCGCCGTTGGCTATGCTGGCCTCAAGGACAAGCAGGCCATAACACGACAGCACCTGACCGTGCACGTGCCGGGCAAGAGCATCGAAGACTTTCCGTCGCTGCAGCACGATCGCATCCAGATCCTGTGGGTCGACAAGCACGATCGCAAGCTTCGTCGAGGCCATCTGGAGGGCAATGGATTCTCCATCCGGGTTCGCGGCGTGTCGATGCAATCCGCCCTTCACGCGCACCGTACGCTTGCGATACTCGAAGCCAAGGGCATGCCCAATCGCTTCGGCGAGCAGCGGTTCGGGCAGTGGGGCACAAATCATCTCATCGGTCGTGCACTGGTCTTGGGCAGGGCGCAAGAGGCGTGTGACCTCTTGCTGGGGCCGATAGCGGGCGTGCAGAGCGATCCATCGCGAGACGCATATGCGGCCGGTGATGTCAGCGGTGCGCTGGACGCCCTGCCGAAGTCTGCCCAGGCGGAGCGACGGGTGCTCGAAGCGCTCGTGCGTGGTGCATCGCCCAAGCGAGCCGTCGAGCGCATGGGCCGCACGGAGATCGCGTTCATGGGTTCGGCCCTGCAGAGTGCGATCTTCAACGCGGTGCTCGACGAGCGCATGCGTGCGGGCGAGCTCGACACGCTGCTGCCCGGCGACGTCGCAACTGTGCATGACGCGCGCAAGACGACCTTTGTCGTCTCGGACGATGAAGCTGGCTCGAGCGAACTACTCGATCGATTGGCGCGGCTTGAGGTGAGCGCGACAGGACCGCTCTGGGGGCCACGTATGCGGCTGGCCCAGGGCAAGGCCGCCGAGGTCGAGCGTGCGGCGATGGAGCGTTTCGGGCTGACGATCGAGGACATGGAACGCTTCGCCAAGAAGCATCGCGGAGCCATAGACGGCGATCGCCGCGCGCTGCGCGTGCCACTGAAGTATCCACAGGTCGAGGGCGGCGCCGACGAGCACGGCACGTACGTCCGCTGCGGCTTCGAACTGCCTCGTGGAAGTTTTGCGACCGTGGCCATGGCCGAGGTGATGAAGCTCGACCGGGCATCGTCATCGTGAAGCTCGAGCGTCCCAAGGCGGTCCGGGTCGTGTGCCTGGATTGGGGCGGCGTGCTGCTGCGAATCTGTCGATCGTGGGAGGACGCGTGTCGATTGGCGGGGCTGCCGCTGCCCGCCTCACCCGTCGACGACGCCACGCGTGACACGCGGCGGTCGCTCAGCGAAGACTACCAACTCGGCCGACTCACGTGCGATGATTATTTTGAATCCGTCGCCCGGCTTTCGCCCGGCTATGCCGCGAGCGACATCGAGCGGTTGCACGATGCGTACTTGATCGCCGAATACGACGGCGCGCTCGAGCTGGCGCAGGAACTGGCCGGAAGCGAACGTGTAGCCAGTGCGCTCTTAAGCAACACAAACCACAGACACTGGCTTCGTCGCTCGGAGTTTGCCGCGGCGGCCGTGCTTGAGCACCAAGTTGCCAGCCACCTGCACGCCGTGGCAAAGCCGAACGAGTCGTTCTACCGAGTACTCGAATCCAAGACCGGTTTTTCGGGCGATCAGATCGCATACTTTGACGATCTGCCCGAAAACGTGGACGCTGCGCGGGCCATTGGTTGGCAGGCCGTGCGTGTCGATTACAACGGTGACACGATTGCACAGGTGCGGACGTCGCTCGTTGGCGTGTTATGAAAAACCGCGTGCCGGGGCACGCGGTGGTAGACAAGTTACGGCTTGGACGGAGGCATCAAGGGAAGATGCCTCGCGTCTTGTACACCCGACCGATGTGGTCGAGCGCGGCAAGATAGGCGGCCGTCCGCATGTCGCACTCGTAACGCTGGCGAGCGAGCAGCGTCCGGCGTGCGGCCATGCACATGACCTTGTTGAGCTCGCGATCGACGGTCTCGACGTCCCAGATCTGGCAGGCCTTGTTCTGCACCCACTCGAAGTAGGACACGGTCACGCCGCCCGAGTTGCACAAGATGGCCGGCAAGACCTCGATGCCCCGGCGTTGTAGCACGCGGTCGGCCGCTGGGGTGCACGGCGCGTTGGCCCCCTCGGCCACCACGCGGCACTGGAGCATCTCGGCCTCCTGTGGGCCGATCATCTGCTCGAGGGCGGCGGGAATGAACGCGTCGACGGGTGTGCTGTAAAAGTCATCCTTCGAGACGGCGTCGCAGCCCTTGCCGCCCTTACCGCTTTCGGTGGCGGCCTTGGACTTCTCAAAGCCCGCGATGCCGTAGTGCTCGTAGCTGTACTCGGTGAGCGTGTGGGCATCGATACCGGTATCGCATCGCAGGGCGCCCGAGTGATCCATGACGGCAATGAGCGTGGCGCCCATGTCCTGTAGAATGCGCGCGGCCCACGATCCGACGTTGCCGAAGCCCAAGATGCTGAAGCGAAGGCCCTCGATGGGAATCTTGATCTGTGGAAGGATCTCGGCCATGACGTCGGCAACGCCCTGGCCGGTGGCCTTTTCGCGGCCGACCGATCCGCCGACCTCGACGGGCTTGCCGGTGACCACACGCATGCCGTCGTACGCGCTCTTGCTGTTGGACATCTGATACGTGTCGGCGATCCAGGCCATGTGCTGGGCGTTGGTGCCCACGTCCGGGGCCGGAATGTCGTAGTCCGGTCCGATGTCGTTCATGATGGCGCTGGTAAAGCGTCGGGTGACGCGTTCCATCTCATCAGGGCTGAGCTTGCGCGGGTCGACCTTGACGCCGCCCTTGCCTCCACCCAGTGGGAGCCGGGTGAGCGAGCACTTCATGGTCATCAAGAGTGCCAGGGCTTTGACGTCATCGAGATGAACATCGGGATGGAAGCGCAGGCCGCCCTTGAACGGGCCGAGCGCATTGTTGTGCTGCACGCGGTAGCCCTTGAACAGATGGTGGTGCCCATCGTCCAGACGAACGGGGAAGTGCACCATGATCTCGTTCTTGGGCTGGGCCAGGATGATCTTGACGCGGTGCTGCAGGTCCAGCATGTCGGCGGCGTGCAGCATACTGCCCACAGTCTGCGTGTACAGATTGTTGGGATCCTTGGGAAAGCCCAACTCATCGAAGACCGGGTTGCGCTGCTCGTCATCGGCCATATTCGTGCCGTTGGCGCCCTTCGTCTGCGTCGCGATCGATGTCATTGCTTCAACTGCCTCACGGTGGATGCGGCGATATGGACCCGCTGCGGGTCGACAATGTTCCAGGGGCCGAGCGTCCTGGCCCCGGGATGAACCCCCGACGAATGCACCTACGAGCGATCGATACGGCCGTTCGCTCGCGGCAACACGATTCTCCACGGCGTATCGGCCAATCTGGCCTGCAACTGCGGAGGCCCCAGGTTGGCACGGCTCCTCGTGGTGGGGATGACCCGGGCCCACGCGGGACGGGCGGTGCTGAGCCGTAAGGCTAGCCGGAACGTTGTGAAAAATCGCCGCTTGCGTGGTCGATTATCGGGGCTCGTTGCGAATGCCGAGCGGCCGGCATTCGGCCGCGGCTGGTATTCGGACAAGAAACAACCGAAGGTTGATCCGGGCGTACCCGAACGGGCCGTGCCTAGCATTGAGTTCCCGTTCCGCCGGTCCGGATCCGTCTCAGGCGTTGTGGTGGCGCCCCGGAACCCAGAACGACCCCTAGCCGCCCTCCGAGGGCGGGCCGACTCGTTGGTGTGCCCGTGGGGCGCGCGAGTCGGCACGACGGCGTGTCGATCGGCTTTGGAGGCCCGGCGGCTCCGAAGGTGACGAGCGCGACCGACTTGTGAGACGCACATTTATGGTGGATGAAACCCTTATCGCATCGCTCGGCTTCGAGGATAACGAGGCCGAGGCGATGGTTCGTGAAGCGCTGGGCGAGGCCGTCGCCCAAGGCGACATGGACAACCTGCTAGACAATCAGATCGCCGACCTTGAGCCAGGCAAGATCATCAAGGGCAAGATTATCGGCTACGCCGGTGATGACGTGGTGGTCGAGGTCGGGCTCAAGAGCGAGGGCCTCGTGCCCCGCGACGAGTTCGATGAAGAGCCCAAGATCGGCGAGACCGTCGACGTGCTGCTGCGGAGCCTTGAGGGCGCCAATGGCGTGGTTGAAGTCTCCAAGCGCCAGGCCGATCGACAGATCGCGTGGAACCGCATCGTCGACAACACCCACGAGGACGACATCGTCGAGGGCAAGGTTCTCAAGCAGATCAAGGGTGGTCTGCTCGTGGACATTGGCGTACCGGTGTTCTTGCCGGCCAGCCAGGTCGACGTTCGCAGGCCGCACGACGTGCGCGACTTTGTGGGCCGCTCGGTCCGCGCGATGGTGCTGAAGATCGACACCGAGCGTCGCAACATCGTCATCAGCCGCCGCCGCCTCATCGAGAAGGAGCGCGACAGCGCCAAGAAGCGCTTGCTCGAAACGCTGGCCGAGGGCCAGATCGTCAAGGGTCAAGTCAAGAACCTGGCAGACTTTGGCGCCTTCATCGACCTTGGCGGCATCGATGGTCTCTTGCACATCACCGACATGAGCTGGAGCCGGGTGAATCACCCCAGCGAGATGCTC
>JGI12109J20283_10453795_pt1 | contig 10814 bp, 7 predicted proteins | sample ElkSlonscriptome_12_FD_20283 | JGI IMG/M metagenome (IMG submission 20283) | reverse complement strand
AGATCCTCAGCCGTCGCACCAAGAACAACCCGGTGCTGATCGGCTCGCCCGGCGTCGGCAAGACCGCCGTGGCCGAGGGTCTGGCCCAGCGTCTGGTGGCCGGCGACGTGCCCGAAGGCCTGCGCGACAAGCGCCTGCTGGCCCTGGACATGGGCGCCTTGATCGCGGGCACCAAGTACCGCGGCGAGTTCGAGGACCGCCTGAAGAAGGTCATCAAGGAGGTGACCACCAGCGAGGGCCAGGTGCTGCTGTTCATCGACGAGATGCATACCCTGGTCGGCGCCGGCGCCACCGGCGGGGCCATGGACGCATCCAACATCCTCAAGCCCGCGCTGGCGCGTGGTGAGTTGCACTGCGTGGGCGCCACGACCATTGACGAGTACCGGCAGCACATCGAGAAGGACCCGGCGCTGGAGCGCCGTTTCCAGCCGGTGATGGTCGAGGAACCCACCTGGGAACAGGCCGTGGCCATCCTGCGTGGTCTGAAGGAGAAGTACGAGGCGCACCACGGCATCCAGATCAGCGACGGCGCCATCGTCGCGGCGGTGAAGCTGAGCCAGCGCTACATCGCCGACCGGCAGCTGCCGGACAAGGCCATCGACCTGATGGACGAGGCCGCCAGCCGCCTGCGCATGGAGATCGACAGCGTGCCCGGCGAGGTGGATGACCTGCAGCGCAGCCTCAACCAGCTGGAGATGGAGAAGCTGGCCCTGGAGAAGGAAACGGACCGGGCGGCCGTGGCGCGGCGCGACGTGATCGAAAAGCAGATCACCGAGCTGCGCGACGAACTGGACGAGGTCACGGCCCGCTGGCAGACGGAGAAGGAGGCCATCGACAAGATCCGCAACCTGCAGAAGCAGCAGGACGAGCTGGCCTTCGAGATGGAGAAGGCCGAGCGCGCGGGCGACCTGGCCCGGGCCTCGGAGTTGAAGTATGGCGTGAAGGCGACCCTGGCGGCGGAGATTTCTGCGGCCCGGGAGGAACTGGAGCGCATCCAGGGGGTTCATCCCCTCCTGAAGGAGCATGTCGAGGAGGATGACATCGCTCAGCTGGTTGCCAAGTGGACCGGCATCCCCGCCCAGAGGTTGGTCGAGGACGAGATGGCCAAACTGCGCGATCTGGAGAACAGGATCTCCGCTCGGGTGGTTGGGCAGAATGAAGCCGTAGAAAAGGTGGCGCGCACCATCCGCCGGTCCCGCGCGGGACTGACGGATCGGAACCGGCCCCTCGGCTCGTTCCTCTTTCTCGGTCCGACCGGGGTGGGCAAGACGGAGCTGGCCAAGGCCCTGACCGAGCAGATGTTCGGCGACGATACGCACATGGTGCGCCTGGACATGTCCGAGTACATGGAGCGCCACGCGGTCAGTCGCATGATCGGCTCGCCTCCGGGATACGTCGGCCACGAGGCCGGCGGCCAGCTCACCGAGGCCGTGCGGCGCCACCCCTACAGCGTGGTGCTGCTGGACGAGGTCGAGAAGGCCCACCCCGAGGTCATGAACGTGCTGTTGCAGCTGCTGGATGATGGTCGGCTGACGGACGGCAAGGGCCGCGTGGTGGACTTCAGCAATACCGTCGTCATCATGACCAGCAACCTCTGCCAGGATGCGGAGTACGCCGAAGCTACCGAGACGGAGCTGCTGCGCGGGCTGAGCGGCCACTTCCGCCCCGAGTTCCTCAACCGGCTCGATGCGGTGGTGCGGTTCCACAGCCTGGGCACCGAGTTGATCGCGCGCATCGTGCGGCTGGAGCTGGCCAAGCTGAGTGCGGGCCTGGAAGAGCAGGAGCTGCGGCTCGACGCGACCGACACTGCCGTCGAGAAACTGGCGGCCGAGGGTTTCGACCCCAACTTCGGCGCCCGCCCGGTCAAGCGCGTGATCCAGCGTGAGGTGCAGGATCGGCTGGCGGACTTCATCCTGGCGGGTGAGGCGAAGGCCGGCAGCACTGTGGTGCTGGATGTTGATGACGGCTCCTTCACCCTGAGGGTTTCCGGCGCCATGGCGGCGGTGGAATGATGGGTGGCGGATCAGTGCGGTGAGGAATGTTCCCGGTGGGTACCCACCGGCGGGTATACCGCAAAAGGGAAGGACCGGGTCCATGAGGCCCGGTCCTTTTCGCGCTTTGGGATTTCTTCCTTTATCATGGTGATATGAACGCCTGAAATGGAAAGGAAGGTGCACCATGGCCACCATCGCAGTCATCATTACCGATATGTTCGAGGATTCGGAATACACCCAGCCGGTGGAAGCTTTTGCCGGGGAAGGCCACGCCGTGACCCATGTGGGATTGAAGGCGGGGGAGATCGTCAAGGGCAAGAAAAACGGGACCCCCGTCACTATCGACAAGAACGTCTCCGACGTGTCGGTGGACGATTTCGACGCCCTGCTCATCCCCGGCGGCTATTCGCCGGACAACCTCCGGGTGGATGAGGACGCTGTCACCTTCGCCCGGGATTTCGTGGCGAGCGGCAAGCCGGTCTTCTCCATCTGCCACGCTCCCCAGCTCCTCATCACCGCCCAGGTGCTCGAGGGGCGCCGGATGACAGGCTACAAATCGGTCAGGCAGGACATCAAGAACGCCGGGGCCGAGTTCGTGGACGAGGAAGTGGTTGTGGACGGGAACCTGGTTTCCAGCCGGAATCCGGACGACCTGCCGGCCTTTATCCAGGCCTGCCTGGACAGGCTGCCGGATTGAGCGGCCCATGATTCCCCGCTGTCCTCGAGAAAGAGAGTAACGACCCGGAGCTCCATCCGAAAAGGAGGCCATTCATGGATTACACGTCCATCGCGCATACGGGAATGGAGGTTTCCCGCATCTCTCTGGGCACCTGGGCCATCGGCGGCTGGATGTGGGGCGGGACGGACGAGGCCGAATCGATCCGGACCATCCACGCCGCCCTGGACAAAGGCATCAACTTCATCGACACCGCTCCGGTCTACGGGTTCGGCAGGTCGGAAGAGATCGTGGGAAAAGCGGTCAAGGAGTACGGAGACCGCCGGAACCTCGTCATATCCACCAAGGTGGGCCTGGAGTGGACCGCTGACGGCCAGGTCTTCCGGAATTCCACCAGAGAACGGATCTTCAAGGAGATCGACGATTCCCTCCGGCGGCTGCAAACCGACTACATCGATATCTATTACGTCCACTGGCCCGACCCGCTGGTGCCCTTCGAGGAGACAGCCGAGGCCATGAACAAACTCCTGATCGACGGCAAGATCCGGGCCATCGGGGTTTCCAACCATGACCCCGAGCAGATGGCGGCCTTCCGCGAGGCAGCCCCCATCCACCTGAGCCAGCCCCCGTACAATATTTTCGAGCGGGAGATCGAGGATGATATCCAGCCCTATTGCCGGGAAAACGGCATCGCCCTGATGACCTACGGCGCGCTGTGCCGGGGGATGCTGTCCGGGAAAATGTCCAGGGATCGGAAGTTCGAAGGGGACGACCTGCGCCAGTTCGATCCGAAGTTCAAGGAACCGCGTTTCGATCAGTATCTCGCGGCGGCGGACCGCCTGGCGGAGCTTGCGGAGAATGAATACGGCAAGAGCCTGCTGGCGCTGGCGGTGCGCTGGGTCCTGGACCAGGAAGTGGAAATCGCCCTCTGGGGCGCACGGCGCCCCGACCAGATGGACCCGGTGGACGAAGTCGCCGGTTGGACCATCGACGAAGAGGGCAAGAAGCGGATCGACGCCATCCTGGAGGGAACCCTCGAGGACCCGGTGGGGCCGGAATTCATGGCGCCGCCCGGTCGGGACAAGAAGGAGGTCTGATCCTGCTCGAAAAGGGCTAATCCCTTTTTCGCAGGAAAAACCACTCGCCGGCGAAGATCAGGATCATCAGGCCGAACGAAAGCGCCACCACGAACGGGTCCCGGGACGTCTTGATCCACACGAATCCCCCGAGGATGATCACATCGAGCACGAGGGCAGACAAGACGATGGCGGCATTGGCCTCGACCTTTCCGCGCAAACGGGTCAATAGGCCGAAGTGGACGATGATGTCCATGACGATATAGAAAATGGCTCCGAGGGAGGCAATTCGGGTCAGATCGAAGAAAATGGTCAGGAAGATCGCAATCACGGTCGTGTATACCAGCATGTGCTGCTGGATCCTGCCCGGCATGCCGAAGTGGCTGTGCGGAATCAGCTTCATTTCCGTGAGCATGGCTGTCATTCGGGAAACGGCGAAAATGTTCGCCATGACCCCGGAAAACGTCGCGAGAATGGCGATGCCGATGGTAAACCAAAGCCCGTAACCCCCGAAGGTCGGTCGCGCGGCTTCGGCCAGCGAGAAATCCTTCGCCTCGATGATTTTCGCAACGGACAGGTTTGCGGAGACAGCGAAGGCGACGATCAGGTATATCGCGATGCAAATCACCAGCGATATTACGATGGCGCGGGCCACGTTTTTCCGGGGCTTGACGATCTCGGCGCCGCTGTTCGTGATCGTGGTGAAACCGGCAAAGGCCAGCACCGCCAGTGCCGTGGCGCCGAGATATCCGGCAAGGGAATAGTCTTCGGTGATGAACGAATCGGGTACCGCCTTTTCCAAAGAGAAACCGGCAGCCCAGAGCCCACCGACGGAAAAGACGATAAGCCCGCCGACCTTCAGGATGGCCATGACCAGGGCGGATCGCTCGACGGCCTGGTTCCCCAGGATATTGATGATGAAAACGATGATCAGCAGGCCGACTCCCAGGACGGGGATCCAGGGTGTGCGGTTTCCTTCATCAAAAAGCTGCATGGTATAGGAACCAAAGGTGCGGGCGACGAGGCTTTGGTTGATGATCATGGCAAATGCCATGAGCAACGCGGAACCGGCGGTCAGGGCGGTCTCGCCGTAGGCCATCTTGAGAATCATGGCGATGCCGCCTGCGGAGGGATTCGCGCTGGATACCCGCATGTAGGAGTATGAGCATATCCCGGCCACGATACCCCCGGTGAGAAAGATGAACGGAAACACGGCCCCTGACAGCTCCGCCATCTGTCCCAGCAGGGCGAAAACCGCGGCGCCGATCATCACTCCGGTTCCGAGGGATACGGCTCCGGCCAGGCTGAGGCTATTCTTCTTGTACTCGCTGCCACCCATTTTCCATCCTCACTCGAAAAAAATTTCATGAACGGGATCTCATGAGCAATGAATCCCTCACCGATCTTGGCCAAGCTGCTCCTTGAAGTCTTCAGGCATTGTGCGGGTAGATAAGCATCCGACAGACCGCATTCCCGGGCGGAAGTTACAGCAGTGTCCCGAACAGACACTACCACCTCGTTTGCCCGTTTTCAATATCTCCGTGGAGCCCGGTCAAGGTGATGGCCACGGCAGGTGTTGGGCCGTGAGACGGCAGGCCCGTGTGGGTGTCAATCCGGAAAGGGAATGATCGGATGGCCGGAGGTGATCGGTGTCTCCGTTTCTCAAGTCCCGCGGTTTTCTGCCGAATCCAGGAACGAAGAGTTGGCAACAACTTCGGTGGTTTCGGCCAACGGGTTTTTGCAATGATGGAGTTGAATCGCCCCAAGACCGCTGAATGCCGGGGAGGCCCGATCCATGTTCCAGGGAGACATCGCCCAATTTGCTCCCGCCGATCTTCTGCTCTTCCTCTGCCACATGAACAAGGAGGGGATGCTGACCGTGCGGCAAGAGGATGCGTCGCTGAACCTGTCGTTCAAGGGCAACCTCCTGGTCGATACCGATTGCGAAGCAGCGGATGCCCTGGTCCTGAAGATGATGGCCGAAAGCGGGGCCGCTCCACCGGAAACCATCGAGCGCCTGCGCACCGGGCGCGAGGAGACGGGATTGCCCCTGACCCGCATCCTGGACGATGTGCCGTGGCTGGCGCCCGAGAAGGCCAAAAAGGCCCTGGCCGCCGGCCTGCGCGAGACCGTCTTCCGGCTGCTGCTCTGGGAGAAAGGCGCCTTCCAGTTCACCGAGATGGTCGTGGACGACAATCCGCACCTGGCCCCCATGGATGGGCAGGCCATTGTCATGGACCTGACCCGTGAGGTCGACGAGTACCGCGAACTGCTACGCGGCCTGGGTTCCCTGGAGCGCCCGGTGCGTTCCAAGTCACAATCGGAACAGGCCACGGCCGAGGAGCAGTACGTGCTTGTGCACGCAGGCGCGGCCGCCTCGGTCGAGACGCTGCTGGCAACGGCGCCGTATCCGCGCTTGAGTGCAGCCTGGGCCGTTTCGTCGGCGGTGGAAAAGGGCTGGCTGGAATTCGTCCCCGGGGCTGAGACCGGGGCTGGGGCGGACGACCAGACGGAGGCCGGCGGCCACTTTCCGGCCTACCGCCTGGCCCTGCGTCGGCTGCTGCAGGCCGAGGGTGATGTGGAACGGTTCAGCCAGCTCCTGGGTTTTGCCCAATCCCACTGCACGCAGTCGATCCTCTTCGGGGTCAGTGGGGACGTGCTGAAACGGGCCACGGTTTACCACCGCGACGAGAACGGTCGCCTCGCGGCCAGCGACCACCGGGATCCTGACATCGACCTCGCGAGCGACCTGGTTTTCCACCAGGCCCTGGTCGCGGGCCGGCCGTTCGTGGGGGCGGCTTTCCCCTCGGCGGTGATCGAGGCTCTCGGTGCGGCGGTGCCGGCGGCCGACTGCGCGTTGCTGCCCCTGGGCCGGCTGGGGGATCTGGATCTGCTGCTTCATGCCGTGACGGCCGAACCCAGCGGCCTCACCGGCCCGCTGGCCTGTCTGGAATTGCTGTCGTGGCAGGTCAAAGCGCCCAGGCTGGACAGATCTGTTCCAGCCGCCGCGGGGGGTGAACCCGCTACCGGTCGGAAGGCCGGCCGCCTGGACGGGAACGACAACGCCGCCGCCGAGCTCGTGGCCAGCATCAAGGACCTGCCGCCCATGCCCCACGTGGTGGCCAGGATCCTCTCCCTGCTTTCCGAGGCCGACTGTGACATGAAAGCCGTCACCGAGGCCCTGTCCCATGACCCGGCCCTGGTCGCGAAACTCATCAAGGTCAGCAACTCGTCGCTGTACGGGGGCTACCAGGAGACTGGGAGTGTCAACCAGGCCATCGTTCGCCTGGGCATGCGCGCCACGCGCAGCGTCATCGTCGCCGCCTCGACCCGCAATCTCTTCCCGATGGACAGTTCCCGCAAGGGCCTGCTGGGGCGGTCGCTCTGGGAGCACGCCGTGCAGAGCGGCCTGGCCGCGCGCCGCGTGGCCGAGTTCACCCGCCACGCCGACCCGGACGAGGCATTCGCCGGCGGTGTGTTGCACGACATCGGCAAGGTCATCATGCTGCTGAACCGACCCGACGACTACGCCGAGGTCCACAAGCGGCTGGAGCAGGGTGCGCCCGAAAGCACCGTGGTCGAAAGGGAAGTGCTGGGCTTCGACCACTGCCTGGTCGGTGACCGCCTCCTGGAGGGCTGGGGCATGCCGGGCAACCTGCGCGCCATCGCCCGCTGGCATCATGCCCCCAACCAGGCCGGTGAGCCCGCTGCGCTGGTTCACTGCGTAGCTTGCGGTGATCTGCTCGGTCAGCGCCTGTGTGACCGGAACGGAGCGGATAGCCGGCTGGAAGAACGCCTCGCGGAGAGCTGTGCCGCCCTGGGATTGGACGAGGCGGCCCTGTCCGAGCTGGAGGAATTGCTGACTCGGGATCTTCAGCAGAGCGACCTGCTGGATTGATCCGGGCAAGCATCGGCTGGGGAACCCTATGCTAACGTTTTGCCTTGTAAGGCGTAGGATGAATCCGTTGTGGCCGGTCGGGTTGTTCTTGACACGGATAACCGGGTTGCCCTAGTATGCCACAATAGCGGGAGTAGCCTTATTCTCCAGCTCCCGGTTTATCTCTTTTTGGGGGGTGTCGCTATGAATATCAAACGAACGATTCTCAGTCTATTGGTGGTGGTGACGATCAGTCTCCTGTGGGCATTTCAGGTTGGTGCCTACAGTCTGTTCACCTCGGATCCACCGGATGCGGGCCGGTGCAGCCAGTGCCACACCGACTGGCCCGGTGCGACGCACACGGTCCACACCGCGTTTTCCTGTTCCAATTGCCACATTGACGATGACCCTGTCGCGCCCAGTGCCTGCTCGGGTTGCCACCCTGCCGCCGACGTCTTGACAGCTCACGGTGGGGTCGAAGCTCCTGGTGATGCGCGCTACTGTGGCTATTGCCACGCCGGCGTCTCGGCGGAAAACCGCACCCTGGACGAATTGAAGGCCCTGTACCAGTAACCGACCTCTCTGGCTTCTGATCAGCAGAAGGACGCACCTCCGGGTGCGTCCTTCTGCACTTGGTGGGCCCGGGGGGCCCGAGCCCGGCGATTATCCTGGTCAACAGGCCAAACCATCACCCAGGTGTTGCACTCATCACAGCCTTTGATAGTTTGTTGTCATATCGGTCTTTCACTTCCATTCCGGGAGGATTCTTGTCATGTTTTTGGAGAAAATCAGTTCGCCGGGTCTGGCCCATCTTAGCTACATCATCGGCGACGGCGACCAGGCTGCGGTCATCGACCCGCGCCGGGACTGGCACATCTATCTGGAAATCGCGGCACGCCAGGGCGCGCGTATCACCCACATCTTCGAGACCCACCGCAACGAGGACTACGTGATCGGGTCGCGCGATCTCGCGCGCGAAACGGGCGCGCAGATCCATCATGGGCAGGCCCTCGACTTCGACTACGGTCAAGCCGTGGCCGATGGCGACACCTTTGCGGTGAACGACCTGCAACTCGAGGTGCTGGAGACCCCCGGCCACACGGACGAGAGCATCTCCGTGGTGATTCGTGACCGCCAGTTCGGCGACACCCCGGTGGGCGTTTTCACAGGCGACGCGCTGTTCGTCGGCGACGTGGGCCGGACGGACTTCTATCCCGACCGCGCGCAGGAAGTGGCGGGTTTTCTGCACGACAGCATCTTCGAGAAGCTCCTGCCGCTGGGCGATCAGGTCATCCTGTACCCCGCGCACGGCGCCGGCTCGGTCTGCGGTGACGGCATGGCGTCCCGCGAGTTCTCGACACTGGGCATCGAGCGGCTGCACAACCCCGCCCTCCAGAAGGGATCGCGGGAAGCTTTCATCGAAGCCAAGGTTGCCGAGGAGCACGAGCAGCCGCCCTACTTCCGGAAGATGGAGGAATACAATCAATACGGTGCACCTCCGCTGGACCACTTGCCGGTCCCACCACCCTTGAGGCCTGACGCCATCGAGAAGTTCATGGACGACGGCGCCCAGGTAGTCGATCTACGCAGCCCGGAGGCCTTCGCCGGCGCCTTCATTCCCGGCAGCCTCGCGCTCCCTGCCGACATGCTGCCGGGATACGCCGGTTTCCTGCTCGACTACGACCACGATATCATCCTTGTGCCGGAGACGCGGGACCAGGTTTCCGTGGCCGTGAGGCACCTGGTGCGAATGGGATTCGACCGTACCGTCGGTTACCTCGGCGAGGGCCTTCATGCCTGGGAGACGAGCGGCCGCAGTTACGGCCGGATCCCTTCCGTCCACTCCCGGTCGCTGGTCGAGCGGCTGAAGTCCGACGAACCGGTGACCGTACTGGACGTACGCAAGCCCACGGAGTGGCGAGCGGGTCGGCTCCGGGGATCCGAGCACATCTTTCTCGGGGATCTGCCCGACCACCTGGACGAACTGGATAGTGACAGGCCGATCATCACCTTCTGCGGTAGCGGGAAGCGGGCGATCATCGCCGCTTCGATCCTGCGGCGCCATGGCTTCGAGAAGGTGGAAAACGGGCTCGGGTCGATGTCCGCCTGCCAGAGCATCGGTTGCCCCATCACGAAGGATTGAGGTGACGTCATGGACGTGATCGTGCGCATACTGACCGCAGCCGAATGGTCACCCTACGCGGTGGGGGTGGGAATCGGCGTGCTGTCGTGGCTGGCATTCCTGCTTTCGGATCATCCTCTCGGCGTATCGACCGCGTTCGCCAAGACCGCCGGCATGATCGAGCGTGGGGTGCGTGGCCCACAGGTCACCCAGCGGCCCTATTACCAGAAGATATCCCTGGATATCGACTGGAAGTGGATGCTGATCGTGGGCCTATTGCTGGGCGCCTTCGTGGCGGCCTGGCTGGGCGGAACCATCCGCTGGGAATGGGTGCCGGCCATGTGGGAATCCCGGTTCGGCTCCGGTCTGGGCGCGCGGCTGGCCGTGGCTCTGGCCGGCGGGGTGTGCGTGGGATTCGGGGCCAGGTGGGGACGGGGTTGCACCAGCGGCCACGGCATCAGCGGTGCGTTGCAGCTGGTTCTCGGCAGCTGGCTGGCGGCCCTGTGTTTCTTCCTGGGGGGAATAATTACGGCCTTCGCCCTCTATGGTGGGGTATGAGAGAGGAGACCCGGATGCTCGACCGGATGCGATCCAGCCCTGGGGTGCAGAAGCTGATGGGGCTCGCGCTTGGTTTTTTCTTCGGCTTCCTGCTGCAGAAGGGTGCGGTCTGCAACTACGAAGTCATCATGGACCAGCTCCTTCTGCGCGACTTCACGGTTATCAAGGTTATTTTCACGGCCATAGCCACGGGCATGGTCGGCGTGTACGCCATGCGTGCGGCGGGCCTCGTATCGCTGCACAAGAAGCCCGGCTCCGTGGGAGCCAGCATACCGGGGCCACTGATCTTCGGGCTGGGCTTCGGCCTGCTCGGGTATTGCCCGGGAACCGCTGTTGGTGCGATCGGACACGGGGCCCTCGACGCCCTGGTGGGAGGTCTGGTGGGCATCACCCTCGGAGCCGGGCTGTACGCCGTGGCCTTCCCGTGGCTCGACCGTCACGTGCTGAACGTGGGGGACTTCGGTGACCGGACGCTCATCGATGTGCTCGGGCCCCGTTATCCCTGGGCGGT
>JGI12109J20283_10012315_pt1 | contig 10830 bp, 5 predicted proteins | sample ElkSlonscriptome_12_FD_20283 | JGI IMG/M metagenome (IMG submission 20283) | reverse complement strand
CACTCGCCGCCGTAGTGGAGCATCGCTCCCTGGTAGTGGCCGGCCCGGCGGAGCCGCTCGTAGGCGTCCTCGAGCATCGGGTCGATGCGATGGCCCGGGACGGCGCCGATGGCCTCGACCTCCGCGCGCAGCGCCGCGGCGTCGTCGTTCCACAGCGCACGACCGACGCGCACCGCCGCCTCGAGCGCCTCCCGTCCATCCTCGATGGAGAGGAGCGCGGCGTTGGCGCGCCGCACCCTGTCGGCGGGCCGCTCCGCCGGATGCTCGGGGAAGCGGATGCCCCGATGGAGCAGCGCCAGGTCCCGGGCGTCACCCATGGCGTGCGTCACCCGCAGCTGTGGCTCCGGATCGGTGTCCGCGGCCGGCGGGGGTACGATCTCCACCTCCAGCCCCACCTGGGGAAAGGCTTCGAGGAAGCGGGGCAGCGCCTGAGCGAGCAGGTCGCTCCAGGGATCGTCCACCTGGTGCCAGAAGGTCACCTTGGGAGTGCCCTTCCAGACGGTCCGGCGGAGCTTGTGCCAGACCCGCTGGCGGGTGCCCATCCGGAGGTAGGTGTGGACGAGCGCCCCTCTCGCCCGCGAGCCGACGCTCATGGGGCGTTACCGACGACCTCGTAGACCTCGGCGACGGCGTCGCCGAGCTTCGACGGATCGGAGCCGCCCGCCTGGGCGAAGTCCGGGCGGCCGCCACCACCGCCGCCCACGAGGGCCGCCGCGCGCTTGACGATGTCGCCGGCGCGGAAGCGGTCGGTGATGCGCTTGGAGACGCTGCAGACCAGCACGGCCTTCTTGCCGTCCTTGCTGGGCGCGCCGAGGAGCACCACCGCCGGGTCGAGGCGGTCGCGCAGCTGGTCGGCCAGCTCACGCATGGTCTTCGGGTCGCCCACGGGAATGGTGGTGCCGAGGACCTTGATGCCCTTCATCTCGCGCGCTTCGCTCGCCGGGTCGCCGGTCGCGCCGCCGGAGGCGAGCTCCTTCTGCAGCGACTCCACCTCGGACTGCAGCTCCTTGGTCTTGGCGCCGAGCCGGTCGATCTTCTCCACCAGCTGGTCTGGCGACGCCTTGAGCCGCTGGGCCGCTTCCTCGACGGTGCCGCGCACCTCGCGCAGGTGCTGCAGCGAGCGCATGCCGGTCGCGGCCTCGATGCGGCGCACGCCGGCGGCGAGGCCCGAGTCGCTGAGGATGGTGAAGAGGCCGATGTCACCGGTCCGCGAGGCGTGGGTGCCGCCGCAGAGCTCGAGCGAGGGCCCGATGCGGAGCATGCGCACCACGTCGCCGTACTTCTCCTCGAAGATGCCGATGGCGCCGCGATCCTTCGCCTCGTCCATGGGCAGCTCCTCGGTGGTGATCGGCGAGTTCGCGACCACCGCCTCGTTGACCATGTCCTCGATGCGCGCGATCTCCTCCGCGGTGAGCGGCTTGGTCGCCGAGTAGTCGAAGCGCAGCCGGTCCGGCCCGACCAGCGAGCCCTTCTGGGTCGCCGTGGGCCCGAGCGCCTCGCGCAGGCCCCAGTGGAGCAGGTGGGTCGCGCTGTGGTTCCGGCGGGTCGCCGCGCGCAGGCCGTGGTCGACCTCGAGCATCGCCTCGGCGCCGCTCGCGATGGTGCCCTGCTCCACGTAACCGTGGTGGGTGACCAGGCCCTCCATCGGGATCTGGGTGTCGGTGACCACGAAGACGGCGTCGCCGACGCGGATGCGCCCGGCGTCGCCCGCCTGGCCGCCCTTCTCGCCGTAGAAGGGCGTGACCGTGGCGACGATCTCCGCGGGCTTGCGCTCGCTGTCGTCTCGCTCCTCGAGCCGGTCGACCTTCGCGCCGTCCTCGATGAGGGCGACGATGGTGCCCTCGGCGGTCTCGCGCTCGTAGCCGACGAAGCGCACCGGACCCGGTCCATCCTTCAGCGCCTGCAGGATGGGCGGGTAGACCTCGGCGGCGCCCTCGCTGCCCACCTTCGAGCCCTGGCTGCGCTCCCGCGCCTCTTCCATCGCCGCATCGAAGCCGTCGTGGTCGACGGTGAAGCCCTGTTCGCGGCCGATCACGTCCTGCAGGTCCAGCGGGAAGCCGTAGGTGTCGTAGAGCTTGAAAGCGACCTGGCCCGGCAGGACCTTCCGCTCGCCTTGCTGGCGCCAGTCCTCGTTGACCTCGATCATCTGCAGGCCCCGGTCGAGGGTGCGGCGGAAGCGCTCCTCCTCCTCGCGGCTGACCTCTTCGATGAGCTCCGAGCGCTCGGTGAGCTGCGGGTAGGTCTCGCCCATCAGATCCACGACCTTCCCCGCGCAGGTGTGCAGGAAGGGCTCGTGGATGCCGAGGCGGTGGCCGTGGCGGATCGCCCGGCGCATCACCCGCCGGAGCACGTAGCTCTCGCCGCTCTTGTCCGGGAAGACGCCCTCGCTGATCAGGAACGCCGTCGCCCGCGCGTGGTCGGCGATGACCCGCATGGAGGTGTCGTCCTCGCTCTGCGACTTCGTGTACTGCTTGCCGGCGATCTCGCCGGCCATCTGCACGATGGGCTTCAAGAGATCCGTGTCGTAGTTGCTGAGCTCGTCCTGCATCACCACGGCGATGCGCTCGAGGCCCGCGCCGGTGTCCACACTCGGCGCCGGCAGCGGCTTCAGCGTGCCGTCCGGCTGCCGGTCGTACTGCATGAAGACCAGGTTCCAGAGCTCGAACCAGCCGCGGCCGTGGGCGTCCGGCTCCTGGCCGAAGGTGCTCGGGTCCACGGTGTCGAGGCCGAGGCAGTAGTGGATCTCCGCGCAGGGGCCGCAGGGGCCGGTGTCGCCCATCTGCCAGAAGTTGTCCTTCGCCGAGCAGCGGATGATGCGCTCGTCGCCGAAGCCGGTGGCGTCCTTCCAGAGCTGCGCCGCCTCGTCGTCGGCCGGGCCGTAGCCTTCCTCGCCGCCGAAGACGGTGATGACCATCTTGTGCGGGTCGAGGCCATAGACCTTCGTGAAGAGCTCCCAGGCGTACTCGATGGCTTCCTTCTTGAAGTAGTCGCCGAAGGAGAAGTTGCCGAGCATCTCGAAGAGCGTGTGGTGCCGCGCGGTGACGCCGACGTTCTCGAGGTCGTTGTGCTTGCCGCTGATGCGCAGGCACTTCTGAGCGGTCGTGGCCCGGGTGTAGTCGCGCCGGTCCTTGCCGGTGAAGACGTCCTTGAACTGCACCATGCCCGCGTTGGCGAACATCAGCGTCGGGTCGCCGCGGAGGACGAGGGGGCCGCTGTCCACCTTCTCGTGGCCGCGCTCGGCGAAGAAGCCCGTGAAAGCATTCCGGATGGAGCGAGAGTCCATCCGGCACACCTAACGCGCCGAGGGGCCCTGAGCAATGGGCCGGATCCCTCGACTCCGATGTCCGGAGCGCCCAACCGCCGGCCCCACACCGGGTCCCCCGATCCGGTGAGGACGAGAGACCCAGTTGACGAGGCTGTGCGCGGCCGAGGCGCCGTAGCCCTGACGGGGGTCACGATGCACGCTCAGTTCTCTGTCTCTCTCTCTGGTAGCCCTATTGCTCTCGATGGCGGGCTGCCGAGCGATCGATCCGGACGAGGATCTCCTCGTGCCCCGACCAATCGGTCAGCCGATCGACGGGGTGGTGCGGTCCACCGACATCGACCTCGATCCAATGGAGGGGCGCTCGCGACTTCCTCGTCTATCTCGCCACCGATGACGAGAACGTGGTCGTGGGCTGGAACGACAACCGGCCTGACGCCCCCGGATTCTATGCGCGCCGGGTGCGGTGCGAAGCCACGCCCAGCGAATAGCAGGGACGAGCCGGTCAGGAGCAATGGGCCGAGCCGTGAGCGAGCGCTCGGGCCGCCGCCCTTTCAGCGACCCCAGACGGTGATAGACTCGGAGCGATGTTCACCCCGCCCCGCGCCGCCCTTTCGCTCCGATGAGCGCCGCGGACCCGAAGGCGAGCGCCGCCACCGAAGGCTGGCCCGAGGACCGGCCCTGGAGCTCGGGCGAGGTCGACCCGGAGCTGGCCGCCGAGGTCGAGAAGACCCTCGCCGAGCGCTGGACCGATCTCGACAGCTACGCCCAGACCGTCGCCGACCGGCCCTCGGCGACCATCGTGCCCCCCAAGCACCTGCGGACCACCGCCGGGCGCCGGGCGCTGGCGGCGGTGAAGGTCGCCCAGGCGCCGGCCGAGCGCCTCGAGGTGGCCGAGGACGTGCTCGGGGTCGGCGGCATGTCGGTGGTGCGCAAGGGCAAGCAGACCGCCCTCCGCCGCGAGGTGGCCGTCAAAGAGCTGCCCGAGAAGAGCCGCAAACAGGAGCACGCGGCCATCGAGCTCCTGCAGGAGGCCTGGATCACCGGTCGCCTCGAGCACCCGAACGTGGTGCCGGTCTACGATCTGACCCTCGACGCCGAGGGCCGGCCGCGGCTCGTGATGAAGCGCATCGAAGGCGAGCGCTGGACCGAGCTGATGCGCGATCCGGAGCTGGTCCGCGAACGCTTCGGCGCCAGCGACGCGATGAGCTGGCACCTGGGCGTCTTCATGCAGGTCTGCCACGCCATCCACTTCGCCCACGAGCGCGGGGTCATCCACCGGGACATCAAGCCGGACAACGTGATGGTCGGCCCCTACGGCGAAGTCTACGTGCTCGACTGGGGCATCGCCGTGGCCAGCGGCGAAGGCTCGGTGCTGCCCGAGCACGAGGGCACCTCCATCGCCGGCACGCCGCCCTACATGGCGCCGGAGATGATCGAGGGTCGCAAGGTCACCCTCCGCACCGACGTCTACCTCCTCGGCGGCCTCCTCTACGAGCTGATCACCGGCAAGCCGCCCCACTACGGCACGAGCCTCAAGGAGATCGCCAAGAAGGTGCTGATCTCCAAGCCGCCGATCCCGCCCGACACCGAGCCGGAGCTGGCGGCGGTGATCCGCAGGGCCCTGGCGCGCAATCCCGCAGACCGTTTCGCCGACGCCGAGACGCTCCGCCGCGCGGTGCAGGAGCTGCTCGAGCAGCGGGAGGCGCGAGCGCTGGCCCAGGCGGCGCTGGCCGACCTCGACCGCCTCGAGGATCTGGCGGCGGCGGCCCACACCGCCGGCGAGGACGAGCGCGTGGAGGTCTACGACGTCTTCGGCGCCTGCCGCTTCGGCTTCCGGGCCGCGCTGGCCCGGGACCCGGAGTCGACGGTGGCGAAGCGGGGTCTCGACCAGGCGATGGAGACCATGGTCGAGCTCGAGCTCGCCCGCGGCAACGCCGGCGTCGCCGCTTCGCTCCTGGCGGAGATGGCCTCGGCGCCGGAAGCCCTCAGCGAGCGGGTCGAAGAAGCGCGCGCCGCGGAGGCCGCCCGCCGGGCGAAGCTCGAGCGCATCGCCTTCCACCACGACCGGCGCGTCGCGACCCGGCCGCGTTGGTACGTGCTCTGGCTCCTGGCGGTCGTCTGGGTGGTGGTGCCCGTCGGCCAGTGGCTCCTGGGGGCCGAGCTCAGCTGGAGCGGCGAGTTCACCCGGCCGCTGGTCTACTGCGCCCTCCTGCTGGTGCTGCTCGCGTGGAAGACCAAGGAGCTCACGGCGAACCTCTTCAATCGCCAGCTCTGGGGTATGGCGATGACCATCTTCGGCGCGGAGCTGGTCTTCAGCGGCGGCCAATGGCTCGCCGGCCTGCCCCTCGAGGCCTCGGCCATTCAGGACCTGGCCATCCGGGGCATCGCCATCGCGGCCCTGGCGATCTTCATCGAGCCCGTCCTCTGGATTGGCGCCGCGGCGTCGGGCGTCGCCTTCCTCCTCGCCAACCGCTTCCCCGAGTACCGCCATCTGGCCACGGCGGTGACCAATGTCTTCGTGATGGGCCCGCTGCTCTGGAGCTGGCGCCCGGCGCGCATGCAGGAGCGGGAGCGTCAGTAGCGGTAGCCGAGGGTCAGGCTGAGCCGCAGGTAGTCGTCGTCGACCGCCTCCTGGAAGGTCACCGGCTCCCAGAGCGAGCCGTTGTTGCAGAGGCCCTCGGCGTCCACGACATAGCAGGCCGTCGGCCCGCTGAACTCGGTGCGGAAGCGGAAGTACTCGACGCTGAGCGTCGCGTAGATCCGCTCGCTGGCCCAGAGCATGTTGTGCACGAGGTCCGCGCCGACCTGCCACCCGCGGAAGCCGTCGGTGCCGGCACCCCAGATGGCCTGGGCATCGTCGCCGATGTCGAAGCCCTGCCGGTAGCCGAAGCGCGCGCCGAGGAGGACCATCTCGTGGAGACCGAAACGCACGCCCCCGCCGACGTGCAGATAGGAGTACTCCATCGGCGCCACGATGGTGGGCCGATCGAGAAGGGCCAGGTCGTCGACGTCGAGATCGAAGCGGAAATTGCCGTAGCCGAGGTCCACCAGGATCCACGGACCGCCGGCGATGCCCGAGCCGATGGCGTGCTCGACCTTCGCTCCGACGTACCACTCGCGCTGGAGCGAATCGACGGGCACCGAGCCGCCGCCGGCCGGGCAGCGATCGGGCATGCCGTCGATGGGCTCGAGGGCCGGATCGCAGGTGGGGCCGTTGGTCTCGAGGAGCACCGAGTTGCGGAAGCTGAAGGTCAGACCGAGCCACTCGGCGACTGGGTCCTCGAGGAGGGCGCCGGGGAAGAGGTCGGCAGTGACGCCGATCTCCATATGGCCGAGGCCGCCGCTGTTGTACTCGCGGACCTCGGGCACCGGCACGCCCGCGGGCGCGCCGGGGCGCAGCGAGGGGTCCACCGTGACCGGCGTGCTCATCGAGCGCTTGAGGGTGCCGATGGTGACCCCGACCCGCACGCCGTCGTGGCGCGGACGGTCGCCGGGCTCCGCCTCTTCTTCGTCGACCTCGGTTTCGGTCGACTCCGGCTCCTCGCCGCTCGCGTACCAGGGGTTCGCGTTCGGGTCCGGGGGCGGCGGCTGCTCCGGCTGGGGCGGCGCCGGCGCGCTGGCCAGCTGCAGGTACTGCTGGAGCTTGCGGTGACCGTTGCGCCGGACGGCGCGAAGCGCACCGATGGTCCGGCCACCCCAGCGCGCGGTGCCGAGGATCATCCCGTCCGCCGCGTTCCGGACCCGGACCCGAAGCCCCCAGCGGCGCCGACGACGGTTGACCCGCCCGTCGATGAAGGCGGTGAGGTTCAGCGCCTGGGCCACCTGCGGGTAGTCGTCGTCCTGCAGACGGGTGCGTCCGAAGAGCTCGCGCGCCTTGGCCCGCACCTCGTCGAGGGGCACCACCTCGACCCCGTTCTCCTGCAGGTCGCCCACGAGGGCGTTGCGAATGGCGCCGCTCTGGGGCCCACGGAAACGCTCCACCGCCACCCGGGTCCCGCCGGGCGCCTGGGCGAGAGCCGGGGCGGCGAGGAGCAGCGATGCAATGACGAAGAGGCCCCGCATTCCTCGGTAGCCTACCCCATCTGGGGTCGCGACCGCAGGGCGAGCGAGCACGATTGGGAGCACGAGCCGGCAGCCCAGCCCTCCCCGCGCCTCCGTGATTTGTCACGGGGGCCTGCTACACCCCCGTCATGCTGGTCTGCCTGCGCGTGAGGGATCTGGCGATCATCGACAAGCTCGAGGTCGAGCTCGGGCCGGGGCTGAACGTGGTCACCGGTGAGACCGGGGCGGGCAAGTCCATCCTGGTCTCGGCCCTGCAGCTCGTGCTCGGCGCCCGGGGCCGGCCCGAGCTGGTGCGCACCGGGGCCAAGAACGCCGAGGTCGAGGCCCTCTTCGACGTCGGCGACGACCCGCAGCTCTGGGCCCGCCTCGAGACGGGCGGCATCGAGCCCGAGGAGAACGGCGAGCTCCTGGTCCGGCGCGTGGTCCTCGCCAGCGGGCGCAGCCGCGCCTACGTCAACGGCCGGCTGACCACCGCGACCCAGCTCAAGGCGATCGCCGCCGGGCTGGCCGACATCTCCTCGCAGCACGAGCACCACACCCTCACCGACCCGAAGACCCACCTCGACTACCTCGACGCCTTCGCCGGCCTCGAGGGCGAGCGGGCCAAGGTCGCCGAGGCCCACGCGCGGCTCCGGGAGGTCGACGAGGCGCTCGAGGAGCTGAAGGCGCGCATCCGTGACCGGGCCGACCGGGAGGACCTGCTCCGCTTCCAGGTCGCCGAGATCGACGAGCTCGCGCCGCAGCCCGGCGAGCTCGAGGAGCTCGGCGCCGAGCGCGAGCGGCTGCGCCACGCGGAGAAGCTGGTGAGCGCCGCCGGCGGCGCCGAGCAGACTCTCTACGAGGACGATGGCTCGATCACCGAGAGCCTCGGCAAGATCGCCGCGCGAGTCCGGGAGGCCGCCGAAGTCGACTCGGCCCTCGCCGGTCCGGCGAGCCAGCTCGAGGAGGCGCTCACCATCCTCGAGGACGCCGCCGGCGAGCTCGGGGCCTACGCCCGCGAGGTGGCCATGGACCCGGAGCGCCTCGCGGAGATCGAGGGGCGCCTCGACCGGCTGCGCCGGCTGCAGCGCAAGTACGGCGACCGCATCGAGGACATCCTGGCCCACCGGGACGCGGCGGCCGAGGAGCTCGCGGACCTCGATCAGCACGAGGAGCGGGTCAGCGCCGCGGAGCAGGCCCGGGACGAGGCGCTGGCGAAGGCACGCGGCCTGGCGAAGAAGCTCTCCGCGAAGCGGAAGAAGAAGTCCAAGGCCCTCGGCGAGCAGATCTCGCGGGAGCTGCAGGACCTCGGCATGGGCGGCGCGCGGGTGCTCGTCGATCTGGCCAAGCTCGAGGGCGCCCGGGGCGAGCTCGAGGTCGATGGTGCCCGGCTCAGCGAGACAGGCATCGACCGCTGCGAGTTCCTCATCGCGCCCAACACCGGCGAGGAGGCGCGGCCGCTGCGCAAGGTGGCCAGCGGCGGCGAGCTCTCGCGCGCGCTCCTCGCCATCAAGCGGGTGCTCACCGGCCTCGGGCCGGCGGGGCTCTACGTCTTCGACGAGGTGGACACCGGCGTCGGCGGCGCGGTGGCGGAGGTCATCGGCCGCAAGCTCGGTCAGGTCGCCGAGCACCACCAGGTGCTGTGCATCACTCATCTGGCGCAGATCGCCGTCTACGGCGATGCCCACCTGCAGGTGACCAAGGACGTCGAGGACGGTCGCACCCGTTCGGCGATCACCCGCCTCAGCGAAGAGGAGCGCCTCGAGGAGATCGCCCGCATGGTCGGCGGCGTGAAGATCACCAAGCGCACCCGCGAGGCCGCCGCCGAGATGCTCCACCTCGCGCAGGGCCAATAGGACCTCCGGCGATGGAGGCACGGCAGATCCTCCACGTCGACATGGACGCCTTCTACGCGTCGGTGGAGCAGCGGGACGACCCAGCGCTCCGCGGCAAGCCGGTGATCGTCGGCGGTCGCAGCCGGCGCGGGGTGGTGGCCGCCGCCAGCTACGAGGTGCGGAAGTTCGGCGTCGGCTCGGCCATGAGCATGGTGGAGGCGCTCCAGCGCTGCCCCGAGGCCATCGTCGTGCCGCCGCGCATGGGCCACTACGGCGAGGTGAGCGAGAAGGTCTTCGACATCTTCCACCGCTTCACCCCGCTGGTGGAGGGGCTGAGCTTCGACGAGGCCTTCCTCGACGTCACCGGCTCCCAGCGCCTCTTCGGCGACGGCATCGCCATCGCCAGGCAGATCAAGGCGGCCATCCGCGCCGAGCTCGAGCTCACCGCGAGCGCGGGCGTCGCCCCGGCGAAGTTCGTGGCCAAGGTCGCCTCGGATCTGGACAAGCCCGATGGCCTGGTGGTGGTCGCCCCGGAGAGCGTCCGCGAGTTTCTCGCGCCGCTGCCCATCGAGCGCATGTGGGGCGTGGGCAAGAAGGCCTCGGCCCAGCTCCGCGCCCGGGGCTTCTCCACCCTCGGCGATCTCGCCACCACGCCCGTCGAGTCCCTCGAGGCGGCGCTCGGCTCCTGGGGTCGCACGGTCCACGCCCTCGCCCGGGGCGAGGACGACCGGCCGGTGGTCCCGGACCGGGACGCCAAGAGCATCGGCGCCGAGGAGACCTTCGAGACCGACCGGAGAACCACCGAGGACCTCGAGCGGCCGCTGCTCCACCAGGCCGGTCGGGTGGCCGCCCGCCTCTCCCGGGCGGGCCTCCGCGCCGGCTGCGTGACGGTGAAGCTGAAATACGGCGACCACACCCTCAAGACCCGCCAGCTGCGGCTGCCCGAACCGGTCGCCGACACCGACTCGATCTACGACGCCGCTCGCTCGCTCCTGCCGCGCTTCCCGCCCATCAGCCGCGGCGTCCGCCTCACCGGCGTCGCCGCCAGTGACCTGCACGAGGGCCCCGCCGCGCCGACGCTCTTCCCCGATGAGAAGCGGCAGCGGCGCGAACGCATCGAGGCCCTCACCGGCGAGCTCAGGGAGCGCTTCGGCGACAAGAGCCTCACCCGCGGCCGGCTCCTCGACCCGGCCGAAGACGACTGACCCTCAGAGCGGCGAGGCCTTCACCGCGGTGGCCATCTTCATGGTCACTTCCTGCGGGGCGCCGTTCTGCGGCGTCGCGCGGGTGGTGAGCTCGACCCGGACGTCGCCCTCGGAGCGGGGGACCATGTGGTCGAGGGCGAGCTCGATGCGAGCGCTGGCGTCGCCATCGAAGGCGAGGAGCTCGGCGGTCACCCCGGGCTGGTCCGAGGCCATGGGCTGCGGCTCGGCGCTCTGCTCGGTCTGGACCGAGAGCACCATGCGGTCGCCCTCGAGCGCCTCGAGGGTGTAGGTCGAGACTTGCCGAAAGGCGATCTGCGAGCGGACGTCGGAGACCGCGCGCCACCTGGCGCCCACGGCGACCGGCTCCTCGGGCAGCGGGGGCATGATCTGACGCATGGCGTCCTGCATGCGCTGCAGCGAGTTGCGCAGCTCGGGCGATGCGCTCGCCGGCAGATCGTACTGGGAGGCGACGAGGCGCCCGCGG
>JGI12109J20283_10313823_pt1 | contig 10844 bp, 8 predicted proteins | sample ElkSlonscriptome_12_FD_20283 | JGI IMG/M metagenome (IMG submission 20283) | reverse complement strand
CTTCCCACGGGTGTGGACATGGAGCATGATCTGCGTGGCTTTTTCCCGGTTCATGCCGAAAAACTCCTCCAGAACGTGAACCACGAACTCCATGGGCGTGTAGTCGTCGTTGAGCAGGACCACCTTGTAGAGCCTCGGCCGTTTCAGCTTCGGCTTGGCCTCCTCGGTGGCAAGCCCTTGATTGTCGTCAAAGTTGGGAGAATGTTTGTGATCCATTCGCCTATCCGATGTCGTTCGGGTATGGGACCGATGCGACGTGATCGCGGACCGTGAGGTGAAGCGGATGAACCTCGGGCCGCTCGCTTATATTCATATCACGGAACCACCGACTGTGTTAGAGCGCCGGGCTAAAAAATAAGTTTCTCGAAAACTTGAGGCGTGGTGTCGTCATCGAATCACGCCCGCGAAAACCACGGGCGCCATGATAGCCGATTTTGTCGGACGACGGAAAAGCCACCGGGAATGGATAGGTCAACAGAGAAGGAATGCCCTCCCCGTTGCAGGGAGGACGGGGAGAAAACAGACACGCCCGCGCCCGCGCTGGCGGGCGGCGGAGACAACCGTGGCCCCGTCTCCTCCCGGGAACGGGGCCGCGGCAGGAGCCATGGCCCGCGGATGCTTAGTCGGCGGTGCCGGGGGCCGATTCGAACTGGGCCTCCTCGGTGGAGCCGGTAAGCGCGGTGATGGAGGAGGTGCCGCCGGTGATGGTCTGGGTGACCTCGTCGAAGTAGCCGGTACCCACCTCGCGCTGGTGCTTGACGGCGGTGAAGCCGTGGGGCACCGCAGCGAACTCCTTCTCCTGGAGTTCCACGTAGGCGCTCATCTGCCGATCCTTGTAGCCCCGGGCCAGTTCGAACATGGCGTAGTTCAGGGCGTGGAAACCGGCCAGGGTGATGAACTGGAACTTGTAGCCCATGGCCCCCAGTTCGCGCTGGAACTTGGCGATGGTGGTATCGTCCAGATGCTTCTTCCAGTTGAACGATGGCGAGCAGTTGTAGGCCAGCATCTTGCCGGGATGCACCTTATGCACGGCCTCGGCGAATTTCTTGGCCTCCTCCAGATCCGGCACCTTGGTCTCGCACCAGACCAGATCGGCCACGTGGGAGTAGGCGATGGCCCGGTCGATGGCCTGATCGAGACCGGCATGCACCCGGTAGAAGCCCTCGGCGGTGCGCTCGCCCTTGACGATGAACTTGTGATCACGCTCGTCCACGTCGGCGGTGAGCAGGGTCGCCGCCTCGGCGTCGGTGCGGGCGACCACCAGGGTGGGTACGCCCATGGTGTCGGCGGCCAGCCGCGCGGCGGAGAGCTTCTGCAGAGCCTCGGAGGTGGGTACCAGCACCTTGCCGCCCATGTGGCCGCACTTCTTGGCCGAGGCCAGCTGGTCCTCGAAATGCACCCCGGAGGCGCCGGCCTCGATCATCGCCTTCATCAGTTCGAAGGCGTTCAGCACGCCCCCGAAACCGGCCTCGGCGTCGGCGACGATGGGCTGGAACCAATCGATGCTGTCGTTGCCCTCGGCGTGGTGCAACTGGTCGGCACGCATCAGGGTGTTGTTGATCCGCTGCACCACCGCCGGCACGGAGTTGGCGGGATACAGGGACTGGTCGGGGTACATCTGCATGCCGAGGTTGGCATCGCCGGCCACCTGCCAGCCGGAGAGGTAGATGGCCTTGAGCCCCGCCTTCACCTGCTGCATCGCCTGGTTGCCGGTGAGGGCGCCCAGGGAGTTGACGAAGGGCTCCTCGTGGAGGTACTTCCACAATTTGGTGGCGCCCTTGTAGGCCAGGGTGTATTCGACACCCGCGGTGCCGCGAAGCCGAGCCACATCCTCGGCGCTGTAAGCGCGGGTGATGCCCTTCCAGCGGGGGTTCTCGGCCCAGTCCTTCTTCAGTTCGTCGACGGTGAGGTGAGGCATGACCATTCTCCTGTAGGGAAAAACCGAGTAACTACCGAGGGTGTCGCACTCAGAGGTACTCGTAAGCTTCAAGGGTGAGGAATTCGGGGAACTCCTCGTCGGTGCATAGCTTGATTAGTATCTCGGCGGCTTTGTCGAAGTGACCGCTCTGATAGCGTTCCTCTCCAAGCTGGCGACGGATACCGTCGCATTCCTCCTCGAAAATTCGCTGGAACAGTTCCCTGTTCACGCGCTGCCCGTTATCGAGACGAGCGCCGTGGCGCAGCCACTGCCAGATCTGCGCACGGGCGATCTCGGCGGTGGCGGCGTCCTCCATCAGGTGGTAAAGCGGCACGCAACCGTTACCACCCAGCCAGGCTTCGAGATACTGGAGAGCGACGCTGATGTTGTTGCGAAAGCCGGCCTCGGTGCAGGGCACCTCGGGCATGTGTAGCAGATCCTCGGCATTGATCTGCACATCGTCGAGGCACCGGGCCATCTGGTTGGAAGATTCCCCCTCGGGAATATCCGCCGGATCCTGGGAACCGGGTGTATGTCCCAGATGCTGCATATCGCCACTGAGGGTGGCCGATTCGACCATGGCCCTGTCGAAGGCCTCCAGCGCCACCGGCACGAGGCCCGGATGGGCTACCCAGGTGCCGTCATGGCCGTCGCGGGCCTCGCGTTCCTTATCGGCGCGCACCTTGGCCATGGCCTCCTCGCTGGCGGCCGGGTCGTCCTTGATGGGAATCTGCGCCGCCATGCCGCCGATGGCGTAGGCGCGGCGGCGGTGACAGGTCTTGATCAGCAGCCGGGAGTAAGCCCGGAGAAAATCGCAGGTCATGGTGACCTGGTTGCGATCCCCCAGCAGAAACTGTGGATGAGCCTGGAATTTCTTGATGACGCTGAAGATATAGTCCCAGCGTCCGCAGTTGAGGCCGGCCACGTGCTCGCGCAGTTCGTAGAGGATCTCGTCCATCTCGAAGGCGGCGGTGATGGTCTCGATCAGCACCGTGGCCTTGATCTTGCCGCGGGGTAGGGAAAACGTGTCCAGGGTGTAACTGAAAATCTCGTTCCAGAGGCGCGCCTCCAGATGATCCTCCAGCTTGGGCAGATAAAGGTAGGCCGCCTCGTCCTCACCCAGATAGTGTTCCTGGTTGTGGAACAGGTAGAGCCCTGCGTCGAACAGCGAGGCGGAGACGGGCTTGCCGTCCACCAGCATGTGTTTCTCCACCAGATGCCAGCCCCGGGGCCGGACGATCAGGGTGGCCACCTGCTCGTTCAGGTTGTAGGCGCGCTCGGCGGTCTCCACGCTGATCACCCGATCCAGCGCATCGCGCACGTTGATCTGACCCTGGATGAGGTTATCCCAGGTGGGACTACAGGCATCCTCGAAATCCGCCATGAACACCTGGGCGCCGGAGTTCAGCGCGTTGATGATCATCTTGCGCTCCGGGGGGCCGGTGATCTCCACCCGCCGGTCCAGCAACGCCGAGGGGGTGGGCATGGGACCGATGGTCCAGTGGGCGTCACGGATGGCGGCGGTTTCCGACAGGAAGCCGAGGCGCGGATTCTCGCTGAGGGCCTGTTGACGTTCCCGGCGACGCCTCAGCAGAGCCTCCCACGCCGGACCGAACTGACGCTGGAGATCGGTGATGTAGGACACCGCCTCCTTGGTCAGGATTTCCCTGTAGGCGGGCGTCAACTCACCGAGAATTTGTACACCGGGGATCATCTCGATAGGCATAGTATTTCGTATTGTGAAATCTGACTGCATTGGGAGAAATTGAAGGCAGTCTATGTGGCTATGCACCATTTGACAAGTCAATTTTTTCAATATTTACTATTAACAAAAACTATATAAAATCAGGGTCATGAATACTTCAAGACTTTATTACAAACACAACCGGCTCCAGCAACTCCGGGGATTTTGCTATGCCGCTCAGGCCACTAGCATCTCCAAGGCGGCTGAGCGGATGCACCTCAGTCAACCCTCGGTATCACTCCAGATCCAGGCACTGGAAAAGGAACTGGCGGTGACCCTGTTCGAACGGCGGGGTCCCAGTATCCGCCTCACTCCGGAAGGTGAAACCCTGTATCAACTGGCGTTACCGTTAGTGCAGGGCTTCGATAATCTACCGGAGGCCTTCACCATCCTGCGGGGCAATCTGGAATCTGGCGAGATCAACATCGCTGCCGGGGAATCCACCATCCTGTACCTGCTGCCGGAGATCCTGCAGCGCTTTTCCCAGAGTTATTCCGGAATACGGGTGCGTTTTCACAATGTGCCAGGACGACACGGGGTACAGTTGCTACGGGACGACGAGGTGGATTTTGCGGTGGGTTCGAATCCCGAGGTGGACGATATGGTTTACCACGCCATCTACGGCTTCGATCAGGTGCTGATCACCCCGCCGGGGCATCCTCTGGGCGAACGAACCGGCATCAGTCTGGCGGACATCAGCACCTTCGGCTTTATTCTCCCACCCCGGGCGTTCAACACCCTCAGCATGGTGGAACTGGTATTCCAGCAACACGATCTGAGACTCAACGTGAAACTGGAAGCAGGAGGCTGGGAGATCATCAAGAAGTACGTCTCCATGGGCCTGGGCATCTCCATTGTCAGCGGCATTTGCCTGACCGGTCAGGAAAATCTTGTCGTACACCGGATGAGCGACTATTTTCCGAGGCGCACCTACGGCATCGTCATGCGCCGCGGCAAATTCCTGTCGCCCCAGGCACGCCGCTTCATCGAGTTTATTGATCCCGCATCGCCGGTTTCCCCGGCCAGCGGCGCTACTGAGTGAAGTTGCCATGACCACACATATATTAATGGTCCTGAACGATTACCTCGGCACCCCTGGACTGCTGGGCCAGGTCATTACCCAGCGGGGCGGTTATTACCAGTCCTATCAACCCCATCGACCCTATGCACTGACCCCGGGCACCGGGCCGACGCTACCGATGGATCATCGGCCTTATCATGGACTGGTGGTGCTGGGGGGGGCCATGGATGCCTGGAACGACGCCGACTATCCGGCCTTCCAGCGGATCCTGCAACTGATCCGGGCGTTCCACGATGCTGGCAAACCGGTACTGGGCATCTGCCTGGGTGCTCAACTGCTGGCCCGGGCTTTCGGCGCACCGGTGTACCGCCACCACCACCCGGAAATCGGTTTCCACAGCCTGCAACGCCTGGACACGGCCCGGGGCGATCCCCTACTCCATGGCCTGCCGGCAGAACTGTCCATCATGCAGTGGCACTACGATACCTTCGATCTTCCCACGGAAGCCACCTTACTGATGAGCGGACAGGACTGTCGGCACCAGGTGTTCAGAGTCGGCAGGAGTTATGGATTTCAATGCCACTTCGAGGTGACCCTGGACATGATCCGGGAGTGGATACGGAGCAGCCATGTCCGGCTACTGGAGGAACATCCAGAAATCCTCGCCTCGCTGGAGACGGAATGTCGGCGCTGGCTCCCGAGCGCCCAGCGCTTCGGGAGTCGGGTCATGGAACGCTGGTTGGATCTGGCCGATCCCCCGGGCCAGCGCTGAACGATGACCCGGGAACCGGGCCGGTGACTTTCACGAATTCGCCCGCCGCTCGGCCTGGCGCCATGCTTCCAGGCGGCGCTGGCGCTCGCCCTGATCCAGGGTTTCCCGGTAGCTATTGATCCAGTCGCACCAGGCGCCGATGGACCTGGCACCGCTGCGGTGATGCTGACACGATAGCGGTTCCCCGAATGCTGCGGTCCGCAGGATTTGCTGGCCATCTGCGTGCAGATAGTCCGCCCCTTCGTCGTGCGGTGACGGTGAAACACGCTGCTGTTCGCCGCGTGCATAGAACTGATAGCGGGCTTCGGTGAGCATTTCATCAATGGACATGGCTGAACCCCGGATACTTTTTATTGCCTCTAGTCGGCCTCCGCTTGATCTTTAGCACATTATATGCCAAAAATAAAACTTTAATTATATTAGCTTTATAGAGGAACACAGGGTTTATCGGGAGAATCCATGGAACTGGACCGGGCCACTCGAATAAACCGGTTCAAAATAGTCCACCCCTGGGAACCGGGCCATTCCAGACCGAGGGATTGTAAAAAATGACCCATCTTTGGTCGATTCTGGACCGCCATGAACCGCAATGGAACAGAGGGGCCAAAGAAAAACCCTGGCCGGAAATCACTCCACGGCTTGGGGAGCGAATCTGAACCAGGGTTTCATGATGCTTGCCTGTTGTTTTTTTTAAAGTTTTGTCATCAAAATGCCACGCGGATACAGTAGCATCCAGATGTTGGCATTTAAGTTGCCCACTGTTTCAGTGACATCCGTAAGGATGTCACTCCTCCTTTGGTGGTTGTTTGGCCGAGGTCTACGCCTCGGCTCTTTTTTTAGCACAGTCCTGTAAAAGTTTCCACATGGTCTGTCGAGTAATCAGCGAATATTTCCGAACGCTCCCTGATCGCACCCGCAAGGAGGCCATGGGTCCGACGCCCACTGGCAATTCTCGTCCGCTATCACGGCTGGTGGGTACGGATTACGGAGTGATGAGCTTATTCAGGGAAAAACCGGCAGAAAATCCGGATCGGGTGCAGCGCCACGGCGTATCAACAGATGTCCAAAGCCCACGGCCACTGACCGGACTGTCCAGGCGCTCGGCAGACACGGACCCATCCTGTACCAGCAAAACAATCACCTGGAATGAAACGGCACGATCCGGGCCTACTGACTGCCGTAGTGATCGTACATGGGAAACAGTTCCCGCTCTTCCTTCTCGAAACGACGGGTCAGCAGATCGCCGAGACCGGTGAAATCCCGCACGAAATTCTCGATCTGTGCCTCGTCGAGCCCCTCATCGTACTTGGCGATGGTGCCGGTGACGGTGGAGGCGATGCTGCTCATCTCCACCCGAAAATTCCGGATGGTGGCAGAGTCCTCGGCGCTGCGATTGCGACCGTAAAACTCCAGATAGATGTAGAGATTATTGAACTGATCGGCGAGGTGGCGCTTGAACAGGCTCTTGAACTGCATCACCTTGGTGATCACCTCGCTATAACGGCGATCGTCGGCGGCCCGAACTGTCTGGTTGTAGAGATCCATGATCTTCTGGTGTTCGGCGCGAAAGGACTTGGTCAGTTCCGGGTTGTACTGGGGTTTGGCGCTCTCGGTGGACTTCTGGCGGGCCTGTTTTTCGCCGGCACGCATCAGTTCCTTCTTGATATCCGGCGACAGCACCCGAAGGAAATCCTCCTTCTGGAGTTCCAGCAGCATGACATCGGTGATCGCACGGATACTGGCATTGCGCCGCTGCTCGGTGATCAACGCCTGTTCCCCGAAATAGGCGCCCTTCTCCAGCTTGGCGATATTCACATCCTGCCCGTTCTTGGTGGTATACACCTGCACACTACCCTGCAGCAGGATATACATCTCATTGCCGATTTCACCCTCACGGATGATGACACTGCCCGCGGGAAATTCCGAACGGGTGATGGCCCCCACCACCGAGCGCAGATCCCGGTCGCTCAGAGATTTGAACAGGTCGATCTTCTTGAGAAACACTTCCACATCGCTGAGGCCCCCGAAGAATCCTGTTTTCTTTAATAACTGCATGATCAAATTCATAGATCAAACTACCTCCGGAAAACCAGCGTGGTTCAGGGCCATGCGGAATCACCGTGCATCCAGATCGCCATCCATTCGTAAGTGTCGCCGCGGCTGTACGGCAGGCCGTACCTTAGCATAGAACGCACTCCTCCCGGGGGGAGGAAGCGTATCGCGGGCCGAGCCACCAACATCCCTAAATACTAGCAAAATCTTAGAAAAAACAGATGATTAATTTTATCTTGTCAGGCGTAGAACTATAGCACAGCCAGTTGCAGCGTAAACCATCCCACCCGCCGAAGAACCCGATGCACTTATTCAAGTTATTAATTATCAAATTCTTAGCAAGAATGCACCCGTCAGCGTAATCCGCACGGGGACACTCACCGTGGCGCGAAACCGCATTATCCGATCCGCGCCTACCTATCTCGCAACGACAGAAGCCCACCCACTCCCGATCGTCATGAGCGTACGCCATCCACCCCCCCACCCTGACCTGCCGCCCGGTTGCGAACCGCGCTGTCCGGGGTGCCATCACCGCCATCTTTCCGCCACCGCCAGCGAGGCGCGGAAGCAGGCCTTTCTGCACCGGCTACTGGCCCCCTGGCAGGACCGGCTGGGGGCACTGGAGGCGGTCTCCGGCGCGGCCCGCCACGGCTACCGGGACCGGGTCTGTCTGCACGCCCACTGGCGCGGCGATGGCTGGGATCTCGGTCTACTGACCGACGACACGGTGGTCCCCATTCCCCACTGTCCGGTGCATTCGACCCGGGTACGGCAAAGTGCCCGATTACTGGCCGACGCCCTGCCGCCCATGCCGCTGGCCTATCTGGTGCAGGCCGGGGCGCAACTGACCCTGGTGCTGAAGGACCATCACCCACCGCCCCTGGACTGGCTGGATCACACACTGATCACGGCCCTCGGCGACGCCGGCGTGGAGGGTTTGTGGCTGCACCTGAACCCCTCGGCGGGCCGGCGGCTGTTTCTCAAGCGGGGCTGGCGCCTGCTGCATGGCCAGCCCCGCTCCCGGAACCGGGACGGTCTCTGGTACGGCCCGGCGGCCTTCCAGCAACCCATCCCGGCGCTGGCCCGACGGGTCCTGGATCTGGCCGAGCAGTGGCTGGCGCCGGGGCCGGAGCGCCCGCTGCTGGATCTCTATTGCGGCCGGGGCGCAGGACTGGTGCGCTGGGGCCGGGCCGGGGCGACCTGCCTGGGCGTGGAACTGGGCGCCGAGGCGGTGGCCTGCGCCCGCGACAATGCCCCGCAGGCCATCGTGCTGCAAGGGGCCTGCGCCACCCGGTTGCCACAACTGGAAGCCTGGCGACGGGACCGGCGCCAGCCCCCGGCGGTGTACCTGAACCCACCCCGCACCGGCCTGGAGGCAGCGCTGCTGGACTGGCTGGTGGAAAGCTGTCGGGCGCCGCGGCTGGCGTATCTATCGTGCAGCGCCGGCACCCTGGCCCGGGATCTGACCCGGTTGGAGGCCGGCGGCTATCGGCTGGCCCGCCTGCAACCCTATGATTTTTTCCCCCAGACTCATCACGTGGAGACCCTGGCCCTGCTGGAACGGGTGGACAACCCTGGCGATGCCCGTGCCCACGTATGATAATCCTCGCTAGCGTTCCGGTTTCGAGGAGTGATCCATGAGTTACCATCCCGACTCGCTGGCAGGCAAGGATGTCAGCTACACCATCCACCCCTTCACCAACCTGGCCCTCCACGAGGAGAAGGGTCCGTTGATCATGAGTCGCGGCGAGGGGGTGTATCTCTACGATGAACAGGGCAAGCGCTATCTGGAGGGGGTGGCGGGCCTGTGGTGCACGGGCCTCGGTTTCAGCGAGCCGCGGCTGGTGGAGGCGGCCCACCGCCAGATGCAGACCCTGCCCTACTCCCACACCTTTGCCCACCGCTCCACGCCGCCGGTGATCGAACTGGCCGAGCGACTGGTGGGGCTGGCGCCGGCCGGACTTTCCAAGGTGTTCTTCATGAACTCAGGCTCCGAGGCCAACGACACCGCCATCAAGTTCGTCTGGTACTACCACAACGCCATCGGTCGCCCGGAAAAGAAGAAGATCATCGCCCGGGAACGGGGCTATCACGGGGTGACCATCGCCTCGGGCAGCCTCACCGGTCTGCCCACGGTGCATGCCGCTTTCGATCTGCCCATTGCCCGTATCCTCCACACCGACAGTTGTTGTCCTTACCGGGATCGTCACCCCGGCGAGAGCGAGCCGGACTTCGTGGCGCGGCTGGCCAGTAACCTGGAGGCCCTGATCCAGCGGGAGGGGCCAGATACCATCGGCGCCTTCATCGCCGAGCCGGTGATGGGCGCCGGGGGCGTGGTCATTCCCCCCGAGGGCTACTTCCAGGCCATCCAGCCGATCCTGAAAAAACACGACATCCTGATGATCGCCGACGAGGTGATCTGCGGCTTCGGGCGCACCGGCAATTTCTGGGGCTGCCAGACCTACGGCATAGCGCCCGATATCCTCACCTGCGCCAAACAACTCACCTCGGCGTATTTTCCCATGTCGGCGATGCTGGTGTCCGAGCCGATCTTCCAGGCCATGCGGGAGATGAGCGCCCGTCAGGGGGTGCTGGGCATGGGCTACACCTACGGCGGTCATCCGGTGGCCGCGGCGGTGGCCCTGGAGGTACTGAAGATCTACGAGGAGCGCGACATCGTCGGCCATGTGCGCCGCCTCGCCCCGGGATTCGGCGAGCGACTGGCCGGATTCGCTGACCATCCGCTGGTGGGCAACGCCCGTTCGGTGGGCCTGATCGGGGCGCTGGAGATCGTCGCCGACAAGACCACCGGCGAGCGCTACCCGGCCGGGTTCAAAATGGCCGCCCAGGTGGCCGCCCATGCCCAGCAACGGGGGCTGGTGGTGCGCCCGCTGTCGGGCGATATCATCGGCATCTGCCCACCGCTGATCATCACCGAGGCGCAACTGGACGAGTTGTTCGGGATTCTCGGTGAATCCCTGGACGCGGCCTGGCAGGACCGGCAGGCCGCCGGCTGAGGAGACTTCCCATGGACGATCCCCATCGAGACGTCATGGCCACCGCCGCCGAGCGGGTGCTGCGGGAATGGTTCGAGAACCGCAAGCCCTGGAAACTCATCGGCGACAGCCTGGAGCGGGCCATGAGTAGCTTCCTGGAGCACAACCGGGAGCAGATCATCGAGGCCATCGCCCGGGCCGCCGCCGAGCGAGACCCGGCCCCCGAAGCCACCGTCCCCGACCGCCCCCGGCGCTTCAGCGAGCGCGACGACGAGGACGAGGAGTGGGAAGGCCCCATCGAGGCCGACGGCCTGCCGCCGTTCCCCGATAAGCTGGATTTC